>CAFBQD010000001.1_pt1 | contig 143721 bp, 148 predicted proteins | sample 7269871 | NCBI WGS metagenome assembly CAFBQD01 (sample SAMEA6814169, study PRJEB35770) | freshwater metagenome | biome: Freshwater; feature: Freshwater reservoir; material: water | place: Czech Republic | collected 2017-06-27 | depth 30m m
AGCAAAAAGATAGTGGTTAGTTGCACTTCTTACACGAATTAATGGCGATTAAGTGATGTGATTTTAAGATAATCTACGTCCATCATGAGTAGTCAAGGCGATACCGAGCAATTTACGGGCCTCATTCTGCTCAGCGGAGTCGACAAGCCCGGCATTACGCAGGCTCTTTTCGAAACCTTATCTCCTTTTTCGATCACCATTCTTGATATTGAACAGGTAGTTATAAAGGACCGTCTAATTTTGACTACTCTGATTGGGCTCAATCCTGCCCACGAAGAATCCATCGCAGAAGATCTTCAAACTTGCGCGGCTACATTAGATGTAGATATCGCAACCTTGTTTTCGTATTCTGATCCATCTTTGATAGCAAACAAAGATTCTTTGATGCACGTGGTCATCCTTTCCAAAAAAATTGGGCCTACAGCAGTAGCGCAAATCTCTTGTGGCATAACCGAAACTGGTGCAAACATTGAAAGGGCCGCTCGAATCGCCTCAACTCCCGTTACCGCTTTTGAATTCCTAGTCTCTGGGGTTAGTCAGCAGGTGTTGAGCCAAGCTCTATCCCCTATCGCTGCCAGCAACAATGTGGACATAGCAGTTCAACCGGGAGGATTAGCGCGCCATTCACGCAAATTAGTACAACTAGATGTCGATTCAACTTTGATTCAACAAGAAGTTATAGATTTGTTGGCCGCGAAGGCCGGTGTAGCACAGGAAGTTAGTCAAATTACGGCTCTAGCCATGGCCGGTGAAATCGATTTTGCCCAGTCTCTTAAGGCGCGCGTTGCCTTACTGAAAGGTTTACCTGAATCAGTTATCACAGAAGTACAGAATGAAATTGTTCTTACCTTAGGAGCTCGAACTCTCATAACTACTTTGCACAAACTCGGTCATACGGTCGCTGTTGTTTCGGGTGGATTTATAGATGTGATTGCACCGTTACTTCACGATTTAGAAATTAAACATTTCAAGGCAAACAAACTCGGTATCGAGTCAGGTGTCTTAACTGGTGAAGTAGTTGGTCCAATTATCGATCGCGCTTCTAAGGCAGATGCACTGCGAGAATTCGCCCAGATGGAATCAATCTCAATGAGCCAAACAGTAGCCATTGGTGATGGTGCCAATGATTTAGACATGATTGCGGCGGCTGGTTTAGGTATAGCTTTCAATGCAAAGCCAGCAGTCAAAGCCGCAGCAGATAGCACATTATCGGAGCCATACTTAGATTCAGTTCTCTACTTACTGGGAATTACCACAGAAGATATCGAGCAGAGCAAAAACTAGAGCCGACAAGCGTGAATATCAGTTACCAAAATTCCACGCGCTCCAACAGCCCACAACTCATCCATTACGCGATTGGTATCGCGACGAGGAACCATAGCGCGCACTGCAACCCATTCTTGATTTTGCAATGGCGAAATAGTTGGTGATTCAAGACCCGGAGTGATTGCGCATGCAATATCAACGTGCACCTTTGGAATATCGTAATCAAGTAAAACGTATTTGCGTGCAGTAACAACACCTTGTAAACGACGAATCAAAATTTCCAACTCTGCCGGAATAGATGCCCCTGAACGTGCGATCACCACCGCTTCACTGGTTAAAATTGCTTCTCCAAAAATCTTTAAACCCGCTTGGCGCAAAGTATTTCCAGTGCTTACAACATCAGCAATTAAATCAGATACGCCCAAACGCACGCTGCTTTCAACCGCACCATCCAGGCGAACAACCTCGGCCTTGATGCCAAGTTGAGATAAGTGATGGTTGACTAAACCTGGATAAGCGGTAGCCACACGCTTTCCTGAAATATCTGCAATAGTCCAATCACGATCAGCCGGGGCTGCGAATCTAAAAGTTGAACCCCCGTAATTTAATGACAATAGTTCATCAGCGCTTGCACCAGAATCAATAAGTAAATCACGCCCCGTGATCCCTGCTTCTAGTTCACCAGAACCCACATAGATTGCAATATCGCGGGGACGTAAATAATAAAATTCCACTGCATTGTCATTATCGATTAAAACTAGATCGCGGCTGTCGCTACGTTGACGATAGCCAGCTTCCTTTAATACCGCTATAGATTCTTCAGCTAACGAACCCTTATTTGGGACAGCAATTCTTAACATGATGCGGCTCGATTCACTCACAAGTAGGTATAAACATCATCAAGAGTTAAACCACGCGCCAACATCAAAGTTTGAACGTGATAAAGCAGTTGACTGATTTCTTCGGCCAGAGCTTCGTCGCTCTCGTGTTCTGCCGCTAACCACACTTCGCCGGCCTCTTCTAGAACTTTCTTACCAATAGCGTGAAGGCCAGAATCTAGAGCGGCCACAGTTCCAGAACCCTCTGGGCGTTGTGCAGCCTTGAGGCTCAACTCGGCCCAGAGGGATTCGAAGGTTTTCATAACTAGAAGTTTACTCGAGGTGCCTAGTTCGATGTCACCAATTTTTCCACGCGTGAAATACGTAACCAAGAGATGAATCCCCAGATAACGAATGGCAGGTAAATTGCATACAGCGTTCCTGTCGGGTAATACCCATTCTTGAATGCGAATGGGACGCCTACAAAGTCCACAGCGATCCAGACTAACCAAAATTCTACATAGCCCCGACTCATACCGTAGGTAGCTAGTGCAGTACCTGTAAAGATCCAGGTGTCAACTAATAGCCACGTTCCAGACTCTCCTAGAGCTTTGAATATCTGCATGGAAACAAGGAAAAAGATAATGATTGCCGGCACCAAAATCTGCTTCTCTCGCAATGTCGTCCAACGTGGTGTGACTGCAGGCTTATCTTGACCATGCACTCGGCGATGACGCGACCAACGAATCCATCCATACACACTCACGATAATGAGCAATAAGTTTCGACTGGCTTGTCCATAGAAATTGCCCGAAGGTTGATCGGCGTAAGCAAATACTGCACCTAGGAAAACCGTAAAGAGAAGTCCGTCGCCCACAATTCCTATTGGCCAGGCTAAAACTTTTCGACGCATTCCTAAAATCGCACTGCTCAGCCCTAAAATTCCACCGATAATTTCGCGTAAGGCAATGGACTTACTGCCGAAGTGCACTGTACTTTCAAAAAACCATATAATAACTGACACTGTTGATCCTTCCTAGTAGAAAAGCTCCAGGAAGCAACGAGGAATTGCGCGCAGCACAGTGCCCGACAATTCCCTGTCCCTTTATCCAGACTTTAACTGTCGGTTTTGGATTTACACCAAATCAACCGACCACTGGATGTGGCCGGGTCGCGGACTTTACCGCCGGTTCGGAATTACACCGACCCCCGGAACAACGTAGGGCTAGTTTGCCACACCCTGTGCGAGTTCGCGCAACGAAACGACCATCGCTGCAGGATCGCTAGCTTTAAAAACTGCACTGCCTGCAACAAATGTATCCGCGCCCGCCTTCGCAGCAATTTCAATGGTCTGCACCGATATACCACCATCTACTTGTAACCAGATTGGTCGCTCGCCAATAATGGCGCGAGTCGCACGTACCTTATCCATCATCTCATTCATGAATTTTTGGCCACCAAAGCCAGGTTCTACAGTCATTATGAGAAACATATCTACGAGATCACTAAATTGTGAATAATCTGAAATCGCAGAATTTGGTTTTAGTGCTAGTCCTGCTTGGGCACCATACGCCCGTATGGACTTCAAAGTTGCCGAAATATCTTTTGTCGCTTCTGCATGAATAGTTACGCTTGCGCAACCAGCTTGGGCGTATTGCGGGGCAATTTCATCAACGTCTGCAACCATGAGATGTGCATCAACTGGGATTGGACAATTTTCAATAATCGTTGATGCACTTTCGAAATCAAAAGTGAAGTTAGGCACGAACTTGTTGTCCATAACATCTAAATGGATTAGATCGGAAACTTGAGCTATTTTGGCAATTTCACCATCAAGTTGAGATAAATCTGCATTCAAAATACTTGGAGTTATTCGAATATGCCGCTTCATATGTAAAGCCTAACTCTCTGTGGTTGTCTTCTTGCGAAACAACGCTAGAAACATCGCATCTGTTCCGTGCTTGTGGGTCCACAAAGACATCGAATTACCGCGAACTGCGTCGTGCAGATTTTCCGGAAGAAATTGGGCGATATCAATCTGCTCCAATTCAGGATGTTTCTTTAGAATATCTAGAACCTGAACTGTGGTTTCGGCCAAGTGAGGCGAGCAGGTTGCATATCCCAACACCGCACCTGGATTAAGCACTGATGCCGCACTATCAATAAGTTCACGTTGCAGAAGTGTGAGTTCACGTAGATCCGAGAGCGTACGTCGCCAACGTACTTCAGGACGCCGGCGCAGTGCACCCAGACCAGTACACGGTGCATCAATTAAAATCCCATCGAATGTTTCATTGTGTGATGAAATGTCTCGGCCATCGCCACACCACACACGTGCACCATGGACAACTTTCTTTACTAAATCTGCACGAGGCGTTGAGAATTCATTAGCAGTAAATGTAATACCTCTTTGCTTAGCGATACTAGATAGCAGTGCCGCTTTTCCTCCAGGTCCTGCGCACAGGTCTAACCAAGATGTACCACTCGCAGCAGCGGCAAACACTGTTGCTACTAATTGGGAACCCTCATCCTGCACACCGGCTAATCGATGCTTGATGAGGTCAATGTTTCCGGGATTTCCTTTTAATCGAACTCCTAATTGAGAATACGTCGTCGGCTCACCGCCCAAGGCAATTAATTCAGCCTGCGAAGAATAACCTGGCCAGGAAACCAGGGTTGGTAAAGCTGGAACATTGTTGGTGGCCAGTTCTTGTTCTACTAACTGCCAATCTTTTAGTAAATCGAAGTAGGCAGAAATAATCCATTGCGGATGAGAATACTCAATCGCTAATCTTTCTACGTTATCGCTCAATTGATCTAATGGATCAAACCACTCTGCGTAAGTTTTTCTAGTAACAGAGCGAAGTAAGGCATTTACAAAACTAGCTTTCGACTCACCTAATCTTTTGCGTGCTACCTCTACAGTTGCCGAAACCGCGGCGTGGTCCGGGATACGCAGTTCATGTATTTGATGGACACCCAATCTGGCTACATCGATTATTCCCGGATCAACCTCGGTCCATGGCCGATCAGAAATCTGAGCCAAGACCCAATCGTGCTTTCCTTGCATCCGCAGCGTGCCATAAACCAATTCAGTAACAAGATTGCGATCACGCTCATCAAGTGAAGAGGCATTCAAAGCAGCAGGCAGAAGTAGGTTTGAATAACCCTCATTGCGGTTAACTTCAGTTATTAAATCAAATGCTAAAAGTCGAACTGCATCGGGTTTGGGCGATTTGAAGGTATCTCGACGAGCTTCAACCACAAAGTTCCCCACTCTCAAAGCGTGCGCCTCGAGCCCACTCAACGCCACTCATCTCTTTCTTACCAGCCGGAATGACCGAATCTATTTCTAAAGCGCCTTGCTCTGTACCAATCAAAAGAATGTTATTTGATAAAAGAATTTCACCGGGTTTCAGGGCCAGAAGTGGACGATGCAATCTTGCTGAGGTGATCTTTAAGATTTGATCCCTAAAAGTTGTCCATGCGATCGGTGCTGGATAAAAACCTCTGATTTTGTTGAGCGTGAGCGTCGCTGGTAGATCCCAAGCTATTTTTGCTTCTTCCCTAAAAATTTTGCCCGCGTGAGATGCGATACCAACCTGTTCATGTGGATTGCCCCCAGCGGAAATTAGTTCTATCGCTTCTTTCACGACATCTACCCCGATAATTGAAAGTTGAGTAAAAACCTCCGAACTCCTAAACATTGGGTCGATATCGATTACGCGCGATGAGTAGATTGGACCGGTATCCACTCCCGCATCGAGTTTGAAAACAGTGACTCCCGTTTGCATCTCTCCTGCTTCCAGCGCGCGTTGTACTGGCGCGGCTCCGCGATACTGTGGCAAAAGTGAGAAATGCAGATTGATGCATCCAAAAGCTGGAAGAGAAAGTGATTGCTGGGGCAAAATGCGACCGTAACCGATCGTCACCAGAAGTTGTAAATCTTTAATTGCACGATCTAAATCCTCTGGAGTTAAAGGTCGCACAAGATCAACTCCTGCAGCTAAGGCCCATTGACTTACAGGTGATGGTTTTAAACTTTGCCCTCGTCCAGCAGGTCGATCAGGTTGACTGATTACCCGTACTAATTCGTGCCGAGAACCGTTGAGCCAATTAAGTGTTGGTATAGCAACATCGGGAGTAGCGGCGACCCCAATGCGCATTAAAGATTCCGTCCAAATAGTGAATGCGGTGAGGTCTTAATCGCGGGTGAAATTCCGGATACGGCTTGTGCGTTAAACCATTCCGATTCTCGAATTTCTTTCATTGCAAGCTTGCGATCCTCTGGTGAAAGACGATCGATAAAAAGAATCCCATCGAGATGATCTGTTTCATGTTGTAAAGCGCGAGCAAGAAACTCCGTGCCTTCAATAACTACTGGTTCTCCAAACATATTGAAGCCACGAGCAACAGCGGTCAATGCTCGCTTCGTGTCGTAACGGAGTTCAGGGAAGGATAAACAGCCTTCTTCGCCCTCTTCAATTTCATCGCCAAGGGTTAATATTGGATTAATCAGATGACCTAAGACGTCATCTACGTGCCAGGTGAAAACTCGTAAAGGCACACCAATCTGAGGAGCCGCTAAACCAGCTCCGGGAGCTTCAAGCATTGTTTCCGTTAGATCTGCTACCAATTTACGTAATTCTTTATCAAAATCGACAACAAGTGCCGCAGGCGTCAACAAGACTGGATCGCCAAATAAACGAATCTCTTGAATAGACATATGGATAGTCTAGCAAAAAATCTAAAGTGAATATGGGTCGATTCTAAGGGTGGAATCTACCTTTTTTGCGATGCTTCTTCGTCTCATCAACTCATGTAGAAAACTCGTTAACATATTGCGCGAATCCAACGGCGACAAAATAACAATTTTGCTAAGTATTGAATCAATCTTCGTGGGACCGAGAACACGGCTCTTGTCAGATAAACGTGCATCAGAGATCGCTTTATTGATTCCCGATACAAACGCACTCGCTTGAGCCGTTGGCAACGTGATAACTGCGCTGACTACCGAGGGAGGAAAATTAACCTCCTCGCGCAGTTGTAATTCGCGTCTGAGGATGCTTGATGGGTTCCAACGAATGAGACTAGAAACAATTGGATGAGAATCTTCTATTGAAAGAAGAACTACTCCCCCTGCCTTTATCATCGAAGCGCTCTCAAAGAAAAGTTCGTTAGCTCGCTCGTTTGCACGCAGATCACCATGGTTGAAGTAAGTGAGACCTTCGAGAATCACCACAGCACTGTATCCACCAGTAACTTGAGGGGCTGCACCGGGCGTGCATAAAATGATTGATGGTTTAGGTTCAACACGCTCCTTGATAACTTCTCCGAACGAAAAAATAATTGGAAAATTTGGAAATGCCCGGGAGATTTCTTCGGCAGCGCGATCAATACCTCGGGCCACCACGTATTTCTTATCACGACCGCAATATTTACATTTCCACTCTTTGACTTGCTCACTACAGGTTTTGCACGAAGGTGTGGCATCACGACTTAACACCTGTAGTTTGGCTCCACACGAACACAGCCCTGCATTTTTGCAGTTCGCACACAAAATTCCATTTGCATAGCCTTTTCGAGGAAGCACAAACAGAACGGGGCCATCCTTTAAACTCGTTCGAATATCCGAGAAGATACGCCCGGGCAAAAGAGAAGAATCTGCCGAGGAAAAAGCCTTGACTTGAATTTTCGAAGGAGAACTGATGAAGCGAACCTTCTTTGCTTCAATCAAAACTGCAACATCAAGGCTAGGAACAAATCCGCACAGAAGAATTTTTGCTTTGTCTATCTCGTTACGCAAAATCGCAATGTCGCGGACATTCCAACCTGGATTACGAATCTCGTAAAGATCCGGAGATGATTCTTTAAACACGATTATTGTGGAACCCTGTGCGAGGGGAGCAAAAATCGCATTACGTGCCCCAATAATCACGTGATTTCCGGGTGAGGTCAATTTTAGAAACGCGCCATAGCGCTCTGCACGTGTAACTGAACTGTCGATGCGAAGCGTTTGGATCCCCTGCTGAGATAGAAGATTACAGAACGCTGAAATATCCCGCTCATCTGGGGCTATCAATAAGACTGATGACCTTTTCACTGAGGCCATTATCAAATCAACGACCGCCCTATATGGATCTATAAAAGGTTGGAAACTCATAAAGGAAATGTCATTAGGCGAACTGATTTTCTGACTAAAAAACATACCTGACTGATGTTGCTTATCTACGGCCGTTACTCGGGTTGGAATAGCACTTCTTACTATTTCCCAAGGGTTGGTGGCCCATCGCTGCGCTACGCTTTGAATGAGTTGCAAAGATTGGGTAGATGCGACTGGATGAATCGATAGCACTTTAGTGATTGCCTTTAGTTGAGACGTAGTTTGTGGCACCTGAACACGCTCGATTACAAGGCCTTCAACTTCGCGATTTCCGAAAGGGACTTGCACGCGTACACCAGTCGAAACTTGATCGGTAAGTTTTTCCGGTACTTCATAATCAAACGGCGTATCCAAATGAAATACCCCTGTGTCCACCCACACGCGCGCATAGCCAAAATCCGATGCAACTGGCCCGGTAGGAGCAGGAGCAATCTGGGATTTAAGTCTGAAAAGCCGTGGCGTTGCCACAGTAATTACTTAACTGCGTTTTGTAGCTCAGTTACGCGATTCGTGCGTTCCCAAGCAAACTCTGGAAGTTCGCGACCGAAATGACCGTAGGCACTTGTGAGCGAATAAATAGGACGTAACAAATCCAAGTCCCGGATAATTGCTGCAGGACGAAGATCAAACACTGTAGTAACTGCCTTTTGAATTGAAGATATCGAAAGAGTTTCTGTGCCAAAAGTTTCTACGAAAACGCCGACAGGCTGTGCCTTGCCAATTGCATAAGCGACTTGGACTTCACAACGTCGCGCCAAACCAGCTGCGACGACATTCTTGGCTACCCAGCGCATTGCATATGCTGCAGACCGATCCACCTTTGATGGATCTTTTCCGCTGAATGCTCCTCCACCGTGACGGGCCATGCCACCGTAAGTATCAACGATAATTTTGCGACCAGTTAAGCCCGCATCCCCCATAGGTCCGCCAATAACAAATCGTCCAGTTGGATTGATCAGCGTCTTAAGATTTTTGCGTGGCAGTTCTATCAGAGCCAAAATAGGATCAATAACGTGCTCGATAATCTCGGGTGTTAACTTCTTAGCTACATCCACATCTTGTGAGTGTTGGCTAGAGATAACAACCGTATCAAGTGAAACCGCCCGATCGCCATCGTATTCGATAGTTACTTGGGTCTTGCCGTCTGGACGCAAATATGGCAACGCACCCGATTTACGAACTTTAGTGAGCTGTTGCGCTAAGGCATGAGCTAACCAAATAGGTAACGGCATCAATTCCTTTGTGTCATCACAGGCGTAACCAAACATCAAACCTTGATCACCTGCACCCTGCAAATCAAGAGGATCAACCTGAGATCCAACGCGGTGCTCATATGCATCATCAACACCTTGCGCGATGTCCTGTGATTGCTGACCTATCGAAATGGAAACGCCACAACTATTTCCATCGAAACCTTTATCAGATGAGTCATAGCCGATTTCTAAAACTGTATCGCGGACTATTCCCATAACATCGGCATAACCATCAGTTGTTACTTCTCCAGCAACATGCACTTGGCCAGTTGTAATTAAGGTTTCAACAGCAACACGTGATTTTTTGTCCTGAGAAAGCAGCGAGTCCAAAACTGCGTCTGAAATAGCATCTGCAATCTTGTCTGGGTGACCCTCAGTAACAGATTCTGAGGTGAAGAGGCGTTGTGACATTGTCCTAACCTAACTGCTTAAGAGCATAATCGAGGAGAAGATTGGCTAGCGTGTCTTTAGTTTGCCGTGAAATGCCGACTTGTTTCCCATCACGGAAGAGTATCGTACCCTCAGTTTCTTCAGAGCCAAATATTGCACCTCCTGAAACATCATTGACATAGATGAGGTCTAAGCCCTTTTTCTCTAGTTTTGAGGTTGCAGACGCAATCAAATCATTGGTCTCTGCGGCAAATCCAACTACGACCTGCCTACTTTTTAAAGGTAGTAAAACCGCTAAGAGATCTGGGTTCAATTCTAAATCTATGGAGGTCAGCGCAGCCTTCTTAATTTTCTCTTGAGCAGAAGTAATTGGTTTAGCATCTGCTACAGCTGCGCTCATTACTAAAATGTCACACGTTCCAAATGATAACTTTAACGCTTCCAACATTTCATCCGCGGTCACAACATGGGTTATCTCTATACCTTCTAACCCGTCAGTTTCGATATTTGCAGCAATCAACTCAACTTTCGCGCCTCGGCTAGCTGCGGCTTTTGCCAGTGCAACACCTTGCTTTCCTGAAGATTTGTTTCCTATAAAACGCACTGGATCGATAGCCTCGCGAGTTCCGCCAGCTGTGACGATAATTCTTTTGCCTGCTAAATCCAACCTTGCTCCCGTAAAATCGATGAACTCGCTAAGAATTGCGGCTGTATCTGGGAAACGACCTTGACCGACATCGGTTCCAGTAAGTCTGCCAACTTCTGGCTCCATCACATGAAATCCTCGGGAACGCAACGTTGCGACATTGGCAACAGTTGCCGCATCTAGCCACATAGACGGGTGCATGGCAGGAACAATCATTTTTGGTGCATCACTTGCTAAAACAAGATTCGTCAGAAGGTCATCAGCGCGACCAGCGGCTAGACGGGCAATTAGATCTGCTGTCGCCGGAGCGATAAGAAAAAAATTTGCCAGCTTAGCGAGTGAAATGTGTCGGACATCTTCAACTTTTTCCCAAACCTGCGTGGTGACTGCGCGATGAGATAGCGCTTCCCATGTAGCTGCCCCAACAAAATTGAGAGAGCTCGGGGTTGGAACTACAGTTACTGAGTAGCCATGATCTTGTAGCCGACGTAATACATCTGCGGATTTGTATGCGGCTATGCCGCCACCTATACCGAGAATAACCTCGCGGTTAGTGACGCTCATAGAAGTTATCTGTTAAGCAGTTGGTTCTAGATTTTCAATCGTGAGCAAGCCTTCGTTAATCTCGCGAAGTGCGATTGAAAGTGGCTTCTCATGAACGTGTGTCTCAACAAGCGGTCCTACATATTCAAGTAGTCCTTCGCCAAGTTGTGAATAATAAGCATTGATCTGACGCGCACGCTTAGCTGCATATAAAACAAGGCTGTACTTCGAACCGGCCTTATCCAAAAGTTCATCAATAGGTGGATTTGTAATGCCATCCATGTCTCTACCCCGCTCAGATCTAGTGTGCTGTGAAGAATCCGTATGCGGACTCAAGAGGCCAATGCTACCAGTTGTGAAACAACTCGCTCGACTGAGTCATTAACGATGACATGGTCAAAAAATGACGCTGCGGCGAGCTCCTCTTGGGCTAACTGCAACCGATGAGCCCTTCTCTCTGGATCATCAGTGCCTCTGCCTTCAAGACGGGCGACCAGCTCTTCCCATGAGGGAGGTTCAAGAAAAACTAACACTGCAGCTGGAAGGTGTGCTTTGACTTGCCGCGCGCCATCAATTTCAATCTCTAGCAAGACATTCTCGCCACGAAGTAGTGCATCTTCTACTTCAAAGCTCGGTGTGCCATAACGATTTCCTGCAAACTCCGCCCACTCCAAAAACTCATCTTCCTTAATTCTGCGATCGAACTCTGCGACTGAAATAAAGTAATAATCAATCCCATTGAGTTCATTGGTTCGTGGTTGTCGCGTTGTTGCAGAGACGCTCACCCAAAAATCTCCTGATTTTCGAAGAAGTGCAGCGACCGTACTTTTACCAACTCCCCCTGGGCCTGAAAGAACGAGAAGTTTTCCGGGTTTAACTGCATGTGTTGATTTCATAAATTCGTTACGCAGTTCCTTAATCTGATGACGCCCGAGCCCTGCGATTCTACGTGTTGCAGAGATATTAAATCTCTCCATCAGGTTCTGCGCTCTAACTTTTCCTACCCCTGATAGAGCTTCCAAAAGTTCTCGAACGCGCATCTTGGCTATAGCTTCATCTGTATGCGAAAGTTCTAAGACTGTGTCAATCGAATATTCACCATTTTTAATCTTCGTTTTAATCTCGGCACGGCGCTTTCGTGATTGCGCAGCCTTGGCAAGGGCGGCGCTGCGCTGCTCGGCTGTTAACTTCGGAGGTGAACCCATGCGCTTAATCTAACGCGCTTATGAGCTTAGTTTAAAATTTGTTCGGCGATTTCGATTGCGCGCTCACGCATCGCTGTGCTGCCCTGCGCAAAACTAGCCGTGATCGGGCGTCCAATAACAACTAAATTTGCTCCTCTATCAATAGCTTCACGTGGCGTCATAGTTCGAGCTTGATCATCTGCGGCGGCCACATCATTAGGTCGTACACCTGGGGTAATGATTGTTACTTCAGGGCCGAGGGCATCTCGAATAGCCAGAATCTCAAGCGGTGAACACACAATTGCCCGAGCGCCACCATGAACAGCGATCTTAGCTAAACCAACGGCTGATTCGAGAGCATGGGATTTGAATCCGATAGTTTCGACATCGGCTTCTGAAAGTGAGGTCAATATCGTAACGCCAGTTATATGTGTTGCTGGCATTGCCTCAACTGCTGCCGCCACCATCGCACTTCCGCCGCTGGCATGGACAGTTAAGAATTTTGGACGCAGTGCGCTAACAGCTCGAGCTGCCCCGGCAACCGTATGTGGGATGTCATGTAACTTTAAATCAAGAAAAATATCTGTGTCACAACTTTCGGAGATTGCACGCACACCATCACTGCCGAAAGTTAAGAAAAATTCTAGGCCCAATTTCACAACAGAAATTACCCCATCTGTTGCACTAACCCACTGCTTAGCGACATCCAAATCATTGGTATCTACTGCTAAAACTATCGGAGCGGTCCTATTCATCCTTTGCCTCATCCGGTCTATGCGCGTATCCAATTACTTGTCGCAAAGATGTGAAACCCTTTGCGATTATCAAATCCTTCAACTCATTTTGAATAGTCATTATTGCGGTTGGATTTCCAAAACTGGCTGTTCCAATAGAAACGCCACTGGCGCCTGCGGCAATCATCTCGAGTGCGTCTCGACCAGATGAGACACCACCCATTCCAAGAATAGGCGTTTGAGGCATAGCTGCATGGACTTGATAAATAGCTCGAACTGCGACGGGTCTAATAGCTGGGCCAGATAAACCGCCAGTTTTGCCACCTAAATGTGGTCTCATTGTGTCAAGATTTATTACCATTCCTAATACCGTGTTAATCAAAGCTAACCCATCAGCTCCTGAATCTACGACACCGCGTGCAATGGCTACGAGATCGGTTACATCCGGTGAAAGTTTGGCGATGATCGGCAGTTCTCCACCAATTGTTCGACGAACGCCATCGATTACACGACGAGAAGCTTCGGGATCGCATGCAAAAACTAATCCACGGTTTTCAACGTTAGGACAAGAGATGTTGACCTCTATCGCGCTAATTCCAGAAACAGAGCGCAGTTTACGCGCAAGAGTTGAATACTCCTCAATGGTTTCTCCGGCAATAGAAACGATGACTCGAGCCTTTTGTTCAACTAAATATGGAATATCTTTTGCCAAAAACGCATCTATACCAGGACCTTGTAAGCCAATTGAATTAAGCATTCCACTGGGAGTTTCAGCCATACGGGGGGTTGGGCGACCAGTGCGAGCTTTCATCATGACTGATTTAGTGACAACTGCGCCCATATCTTTGAGATCGAAGAATTGTGCTAATTCGCGACCAGAACTTGCACAGCCGCTTGCGGTAAAGGTCGGGGCAGGAAACCAGGCATTGCCAAGGGTTGTAGAGAAATCCAAAACCGTCACAAAACTTCTCCCACTTTGTCCCATTGAACGAATGAACCATCCATAACAGGTCCATCGATGCACGATCTGAGCATAAAAATATTGCCTGACTCATCTGCCACAGGAAGAACACATGTCATGCAGATACCAATGCCACAGGCCATCGATTCTTCAACCGCACACTGATGCACCACATGAGTACCGCGGGTGATTGCGTCAATGGCCGAGAGCATCGCCATTGGGCCGCATGAATAGATAACGGCGATATTCATATCTTCAATCAAAGCTTTAATTGGTTCGGTGACTCGCCCACTTTGGCCCATAGAACCGTCTTCGGTATAAATTCGTAGGGAATTAACTGCTCTTTTACCTTCCATCGGTGCGTATATTTTTGAAGCTGTACTTGCCCCCAACAACATATCTACACGGCAACCTTTAGCGTTGAGAACTTCAGCTAAACCAAACAGGGGTGCAGATCCATATCCCCCACCGACTAGAAGAGCCTGTACTGGCTCAGTTGGTATGCCAAATGCTGTTCCCAAAGGAACAACGATATCTAATGTGGACCCTTCACTTTGGGAACATAACCATCTACTACCTTGACCGTGCGGAGCCACTATTAGCTCCAAAGTTCCACCCGAAATAGTGTTTGTAGATACTCGTGAGATTGCAAACGCCCTGCGCAAGATCATGCGCGAATTCTCGCCTCCAACATTTATAGCTACGAAATTACCAGGTTTGCATAACGCAGCTAGTTCACCGATATTGATGATGAGTTGGTGGTATTGACCGACACGCTTGTTGCTAACAACTGTTGCAACAATTTGCGTAGCATTCTTATTGATAGTTGACATGCTATGCCAACCACTTTTGAATCGACTTAATCGAAAGTTCATTGTTCTGCAAAAAGCGAATACCTTCAACTGCTGCGTTAAACCCTGCTGTAGTCGTAATGATTGGAATTGAACGCTGTACCGCCGCGGTTCGAATCAGCCAGCCGTCTTGTCGTGTTCCACGACCAACTGGAGTATTGATCACTAAATCAATATCGCCTGCATTGATGATGTCAACAATCGTCGGCTCCCCCATTGGGCCCGTTCCTTCAGAGTTCTTGCGCACAGTAACGCACGCTACGCCATGTCCATTTAAAAATGCTGCAGTTCCTTCTGTGGCGAGAATTCTAAAACCACACTGCGCAAGTCCCAGGGCTGCCTGCACGCCAGCATCTTTATTCTTATCGGCTAAAGAGATAAACACTGTCCCAGATTTAGGTAACGGTCCAAAAGCTGCAATCTGACTCTTTGCATAGCTTTCGCCAAAATTGGGCGAAATACCCATGACTTCTCCAGTTGAACGCATCTCTGGTCCAAGTACAGCGTCGACCCCACGTCCATCACTGCGACGGAAACGATTCCATGGAAGAACTGCTTCCTTTACCGATACTCCCTTTGCCACTCCATCACCCGATGATGGCAATAGATTTTCTGTACGAAGCTGGGCAATTGTTGAACCCACTGAAATACGAGCTGCAGCTTTTGCAAGGGGTACTCCAGTAGCTTTACTTACAAAAGGAACTGTTCGCGACGCACGTGGATTAGCTTCCAGTACATATAGTTTTGTATCGGCAATTGCGAACTGAATATTGATGAGTCCACGGACTCCAACCCCCCGTGCAATCTTTTCGGTACCCATACGAATCTCCAGTAACTGCGCTGGCGTTACGGTCATTGATGGTAGAACGCATGCGCTATCACCGCTATGGATACCTGCCTCTTCAATATGTTCCATCACTCCACCAAGGAATAGCTCTTCACCATCAAAAAGTGCATCTACATCAATTTCAATGGCACTATCTAAGAATCTATCGACAAGGACTGGATGATCAGGTGTGATATCTGTGGCACGAGTTATAAAACCAGCTAGGGAGGCATCATCATAAACAATTTCCATACCGCGACCACCCAAAACAAAAGACGGACGAACCAACACTGGATAACCAATGCGCGCAGCAATTGTTACTGCTTCAAGCTGCGAAGCCGCCATTCCAAATTCAGGTGCAGTTAACCCCTGCTCCTGCAAAATATTTCCAAAAGCACCACGCTCTTCAGCTAAATTGATTGCATCTGGACTTGTCCCAAGAATGGTTATTCCTGCTGCCTTTAAACCAGCAGCTAGCCCCAATGGTGTTTGTCCGCCTAGTTGGGTAATAACGCCCACAACAGGACCGGCGAGAACTTCTGCATGAACAACTTCAATTACATCTTCTAACGTGAGAGGCTCAAAATACAAACGATTACTCGTGTCATAGTCGGTTGAAACAGTTTCGGGATTGCAGTTAATCATGATTGTTTCATATCCTGCTTCACGCAAAACAAATGAGGCATGCACACATGAATAATCAAACTCAATACCTTGACCTATGCGATTTGGTCCACTGCCCAAAATGATTACCGCCGGAGTTGTGCGGGGCTTAACTTCACTTTCTTCCTCATAGCTTGAGTAGTGATAAGGCGTGAACGCTTCAAATTCAGCCGCACACGTGTCGACAGTTTTATAGACCGGCCGTATTCCTAAATGGTGACGATCACGGCGTACTTCTTCTTCGCTCAAACCGCGAAGTTGACTAATCTGCGCATCAGAGAAGCCATGTGACTTAGCTTCACGGAGTTTCTCCGCGGTGAGTTCGCCCCATTGAGTGATTGTTGTTGCTTGCTGGTTGATTAATTCGATTTGACGCAGGTACCAAGGATCAATTTTGGTTGAATTGAATACTTCCTCGATTGAAGCACCAGCCCACATCGCTTTTTGAACCTGCTGTAATCGATACTCCGTTGGAATTTTCATCGAGATAAGTAGATTTTGTTTCTCTTGCTCACTGACTTGTGGCCAAGTGAAAATCGCTTCTTTACGCTCTAAGGATCGCAAGGCTTTCATTAATGCTTCAGAAAAAGAACGCCCGATAGCCATTGCCTCCCCCACGCTTTTCATGGTCGTAGTTAACCGTGGGTCAGCGTCAGCAAATTTCTCGAAAGCAAAACGTGGGACTTTAACGACAACATAATCCAGAGTTGGCTCAAATGATGCAGGTGTGGACTTAGTAATATCATTTTGAATCTCGTCTAGGGTGTAACCGATGGCTAACTTCGTTGCAATCTTTGCTATTGGAAATCCCGTTGCCTTAGATGCTAGTGCACTAGATCTAGAAACTCGGGGGTTCATTTCAATCACAATGATGCGACCATTTTCAGGGTTAACAGCAAATTGAATGTTACAACCACCAGTATCAACGCCAACTTCGCGAATGATGTCCATAGATAAATCGCGCAATTTTTGATACTCGACATCCGTTAAAGTCATTGCGGGTGCAACAGTTATGGAGTCACCTGTGTGTACGCCCATAGGATCGAGATTTTCGATACTACAAACAATCACAACGTTATCTTTGCGATCTCGCATCACTTCGAGCTCATATTCTTTCCAGCCAATTATGGATTCCTCGAGTAAAACTTCAGACGTTGGACTATGACGCAGCCCAGCTCCGGCTATTTGTCGCAACTCCTCTTCGTTAAAGGCAATCCCTGAACCAAGTCCTCCCATCGTGAAAGAAGGACGAACCACTACCGGATAATTCAACGATACGACGGCTGCGAATATCTCCTCCATCGTGTGGCAAATGATTGATTTAGCTGACTCTCCCCCAACTTTTTCAACAATAGTTCTAAATAACTCACGATTTTCGCCACGTTGAATTGCATCGACATCTGCGCCAATCAATTTCACACCATATTTTGCTAATGTTCCGCGTTCAAACAGCCCAATTGCAGCATTAAGAGCGGTCTGTCCACCCAATGTTGCTAGGACAGCGTCGGGTTTTTCGAAGGCAATAATTTGTTCGATTATTTCTGGAGTAATTGGTTCAATATATGTTGCATCCGCAAACTCCGGGTCAGTCATAATTGTTGCAGGATTGGAGTTAACTAAAATGACTCGTATACCTTCAGCACGAAGAACTCGACAGGCTTGAGTCCCAGAATAATCGAATTCGCAGGCTTGTCCGATAACTATCGGTCCGCTACCAATAACCAAAACAGATTTAATCGAAGGATCTAGAGGCATTTAAACGTTCACCTTCTTGGACATAAGATCAATAAATCGATCAAAAAGATAGGCTGCATCGTGAGGTCCGGCAGCTGCTTCAGGATGATATTGAACAGAAAAAGCTTTACCCTCAAGAAGCTGTAAACCCTCTACAACTCCGTCATTGAGGCTAACGTGTGTCACTTCGCCGAGACCGTAGACAGTTGTGAACGCAGTATCTGTCGGCGCTTTCAAAGCAAAACCATGGTTATGGGCCGTGATTTCAACTTTCTGAGTGTTCTTATCAATTACTGGCTGATTGATTCCACGATGTCCGAACGCGAGTTTATAAGTTTCAAAGCCAAGCGCGCGTCCCAAAATTTGATGACCAAAACAGATTCCGAAAATAGGGATGCGTGCACCCAATATGAGGCGCACCAATTCAATAGTGTCACTCATAGTTGCCGGATCTCCAGGGCCATTGGATAAGAAAACACCATCGGGGCTTAGAGCCTTTATTTGCTCAAAAGTTGAATCATAAGGAAGGACATGCACTTCGACTCCGCGTTGTGCAAGCATTCTAGGTGTCGCAGCCTTTATGCCAAGATCTAATGCCGCGACGACGTATTTTCTTGGCCCAACTGCAGGCACGACATATGACTGAGGGGTAGAAACATCCTTAACTAAAAAGGCACCAGACATCTGTGGCGACTTTCTCACTTCTATAACCATTTCTTCACGAGATAAATCCAGATCCGAAAAGATACCAACGCGCATAGCTCCTCGATCTCGCAAATGCCGAGTTATCGCTCGTGTGTCTACGCCCTGAATTCCAATAATACTTTGTTCGATTAATTCAGATTCAAGATCGGTTTCTGCGCGCCAATTAGATGTTAACGACGAAGGGTTTCGAACTACGTAACCTGCTACCCAAATTTTTGATGATTCGTTATCAAGTGCGTTCATCCCCGTATTTCCAATGTGAGGCGCAGTCATAACAACAACTTGCTTATGATACGAAGGGTCCGTGAGAGTTTCTTGATATCCAGTCATACCTGTTTGAAAAACAGCTTCCCCAAAAGTACGCCCAGTCGCTCCCCATGAGCGACCTTCAAATATTCTGCCATCATCTAGTACAAGATAAGCCAGAGCCATTACAACGCCGCCTTGTCCAATACTTGAGAATCGATAACAGTTGCATGACCACCAAAAAATGTATGAGTAACTAATCCCGGTAATTCGTAGCCATGGTATGGAGTATTGCGACTCTTAGATAGAACCAAATCGCGATCAACCGTCCAATTTTTCGTTGGATCAATCACAGTGACATGCGCCGCAGAGCCGACAAGTAAATTGCGACCTTGTTGTGTGTATCTGCCGATTCGCGCAGGCGCGATTGACATGCGATCAGCGACGCCAGCCCAATCCAATAAGCCAGTTTCAACCATTGTTTTGACCACGATTGAGAGTGCGGTTTCAAGGCCAATCATTCCAAAGGAAGCTTCTTGCCATTCGCAATCTTTTGTTTCACTGGAGTGAGGCGCGTGATCAGTTGCGACAATATCGATTGTGCCATCTGCCAAAGCTTCACGTAGCGCCATCACATCGGCAGTGGTTCGAAGTGGTGGATTCACCTTGAAAATTGGGTCGTAGGTAGTTGCTAGATCGTCAGTGAGTAACAAGTGGTGAGGAGTAACTTCAGCGCTGACTTGAATACCGCGTGCTTTTGCCCATCGAATAATTTCAACTCCACCTGCTGTCGTCACATGACAAATATGTAATCGAGATTTCACATGGTCTGCCAATAGGACATCTCTAGCAATAATGGCTTCCTCAGCAATTGCTGGCCAGCCCTTGAGCCCTAAAGTCGCACTAATGCTTCCTTCATTCATTTGTGCACCAACAGTTAGCCGTGGTTCTTGGGCATGCTGTGCGATAACCCCGTCAAATTTTTTTATGTACTCCAATGCTCTGCGCATCACTAAGGGATCGAAGACACAATTCCCATCATCGCTAAAGACACGGACTCGAGCTAGTGAGTCAGCCATCGCACCGATTTCAGATAGTTGTTCGCCCTTTAATCCATGGGTCACCGCTCCAATTGGAAAGACATCGACGAGGCCAGCTTCTTGCCCTAAACGAAAAACCTGTTCCACTACACCAGCTGTGTCTGCGACTGGTGATGTGTTTGCCATTGCTGAAAGGGCAGTGAAGCCACCCTTAGCACCCGCCTTGCTAGCAGAAAGCACTGTCTCGCTATCTTCACGTCCTGGCTCACGCAGGTGCGTATGTAAATCTACAAGACCCGGCAAAATAACGTTTCCGGTTACATTAACGGTAACCGCAGAATCATCATTGATTGTCGGTGCAATATTTTCGATGACACCATTTGCGATAAGAATATCCGATTGAATATTTCCCAGAATCTTGCCACCTTTAAGAACGTATCGAGTTGCTTGCATTAGTTGCTCCCTACTTCTAGTGGCCCGCCAGCAAGCAGCACATACAAAATCGCCATCCGAATGTTTACGCCGTTTGTGACTTGTTCAACGATAACTGAACGAGCGCTGTCAGCTACGTCTGCAGAGATTTCTAAACCACGGTTCATTGGTCCAGGATGCATAACAATTGCATGCGTAGCCATTGCTGACATGCGTTCTGAATTAAGACCAAAGTAACGTGAGTATTCACGCGCATTCGGAAAGAAAAGATCAGTCATACGTTCTTGCTGGACCCGTAACATCATGATTGCATCAACATTGGGAATCACTGCATCAAAATCATATGACACTGAGGCTGGCCAGGTTTCTACCCCAACTGGAAGTAACGTTGGTGGTGCGACTAAAACTACATCTGCACCAAGCAGTGAAAGCAAGAGAACATTAGATCGTGCGACTCGAGAATGAAGCACATCCCCCACGATGGCAATACGCAGCCCTGCTAAATCATTTGCGCCTTTGGATAAATGCTTACGAATCGTAAATGCATCCAATAAAGCTTGACTTGGATGTTCATGTGTTCCGTCTCCAGCGTTGATAACACTGCCAGACATCCATTCGAGATCAGCTAATCTTTGAGCAGCACCAGATGCAGAGTGTCGTATAACAACGGCATCGGCTCCCATCGCCTGTAAAGTTTGGGCTGTATCCTTGAGAGATTCACCTTTACTAAGACTTGATCCTTTTGCAGAGAAATTAATAACATCAGCCGATAAACGCTTAGCTGCAGCTTCAAAGGAAATACGAGTACGGGTCGAATCTTCGGCAAAAAGATTTACTATCGTTCGCCCGCGCAATGTAGGTAGTTTTTTTACTTGACCTTCATTGATTCTCGCGAGTTCTGTAGCTGTATTCAAAATTCCAATTGCATCCGCAGCAGTTAAGTCAGTTATCGAAAGTAAGTGGCGCATTAGTTGGCCTCCCCTTCAATCACAACTTCATCAATCGAATCAATCTCAGTTAGTTGCACTTTTACTGATTGCCGTGGTGATGTGGGCAGATTCTTACCCACATAATCAGCGCGAATAGGGAGTTCACGGTGGCCACGATCGACTAAAACGGCCAACTGCACAGTGCGCGGACGACCGACTTCACCCAGTGCATCTAATGCAGCGCGAATAGTTCTACCCGAATAAAGCACATCGTCTATCAAAATTACATCGCGTCCAGCGATTCCAATTGAAGGAATCGAAGTGGGCATAATCGTTCGAGGTGGACGCAAACGTAGGTCATCTCTGTATAAAGTGATATCTAGAGTCCCATAAGGGATTTCGCGGCCTTCAATACCAGTCATAATTGTGGCGATACGCGCGGCTAAATGTGCACCTCGCGTAGGAATTCCGAGGAGTGTAATTTCGGCCGAACCATGGTTTCTTTCAAGAATTTCATGGGAAATTCGAGTCAACGCTCGGGATATATCCTCGGCGGACAGGGCTACGCTCATGTAAATCTCCTTCCCCACCTCTCAGGATGGGTTGTTAAAGGATGCGGTGCAGACTATATCAGCATCGAGATTGCCTTGTGGATATCACTGCCTCGGTGTGCCACCACTTGCCTAATGTGGGGCTATGAACTCACAACTAGATGAAATCTCAGCCCGACTTCGTTCAATCCGCCGTTCTCGGAATTTGACCCTAGCTGCAATCGAGAAAAATAGTCACGGAAGCATCAATGCGATTTCACTAGGCTCATATGAACGTGGAGATCGGTCTTTAACGGTTAGAAAAGCAATTGAAATTGCGCGCTTTTATGAGGTTCCACTTTCCTATCTATTAACAGGTCGTTCCCCGATATCAACCAAAATTGGAAAAATCATGATCGATCTGAGGCGAGTCAAAATACTCGTCCTGGGCTGTGGCAAAGAGAGTTCAAGCATCGAAAGAATTACGCTTTCCTTCATCTCTGGAATTATCAAAGCGCGACAGGATTTTAACGGTGAGGTACTTTCGCTGCGTGAAAAGGATTGCGAATATCTAACTATTTCTATCGGATGCACTCAAGAAGAGTTGTTGGAATATTTGGAACAAAACAACTTGCTAGTCAGGATTAAATAGAGAGATTTTCCTTTAACGAGGAGATTCTGCCCAATACACCATGTATAAACCCGGCAGAATCATCTGTTGAGAGTTCCTTAGCCAGATCTAACGCCTCATCTATTGCAACGCCATCTGGTACATCACTAGACCATAGAATTTCAAAGATTCCCAACCGCAAAATATTGCGATCAACATTGGGTAAGCGATCCATATCCCAGCCCTGGGCATAGGTCGTTATGAGCTCATCAATTTTGCGCGCATTTTCATGTACACCAATGACAAGTGAGCGCGTGTACTCCCGAATAGGTCTGGCATCTGGACCTTCTTCAACCACATCACGCAGGTTGAGCAGGTCTAAAACATTGGTCGCGCGAATATCGGCTTCGAAAAGTAAATCTAAAGCCGCTTTTCGAGCTTTACTGCGTGCTGACACTAGTTAGCGCGGCCTTGATATGACCCATCGCGCGTATCAACCATGACAACTTCATCTTGCTTGATAAAGAGAGGGACCTGAATTTCAATGCCAGTCTCAACAGTTGCCGGCTTTGTTCCACCAGAAGAACGATCTCCTTGGATACCTGGCTCCGTGTAAGTGATGCGCAAAGGAACCGAGGCAGCTAATTCGATATACAAAGGATTACCCTCATTAACGGCCACTACAGCATCAGTATTTTCTAACATGTAGTTGGCCATATCTCCAACTACGGCTTGGGCAATAGTCATTTGATCATAAGTCTTACTATCCATGAACACGAAGTCATCGCCCTCTTTGTACAAGTACTGCATGTCACGCTTTTCAAGAATAGCGATTTCAATTTTTACACCAGAGTTGAAAGTACGGTCAATAACCTTGCCAGTCAAAACAGACTTAAGTTTTGTGCGTACGAAAGCTGGACCTTTGCCTGGCTTAACATGCTGGAACTCGACAACAGTCCATAGCGCGTTATCCATGTCAAGAGTGATTCCATTTTTTAGATCTGCTGTTGTTGCCACGATTTAAACTCCACTCATGTCTGTAGTCATTTTTTCGGCCATTGTTTTCAACGGCAAGGGGTTCAGGATACCCGTATTACTCGAGCGTTTTTCGCACTTAGCCAAGCAGGGCTTTGAGGGCGTTAATCGCTAAAACATAAGAATTTGGACCAAATCCAGTGATAGTTCCATTGGCAACACCAGAGATTACCGATGTGTGACGAAACTCTTCGCGTGCCATCGGATTAGACAAATGGACTTCAATAAGTGGGGTCGTTAACAGTTCTGCGGCATCGCGTATGGCATATGAATAATGTGTAAATGCAGCTGGATTAATGATGACAGGAGTTTTGGAATCTGCTGCCTCATGAAGCCATCCGATAATCGTTGCTTCATCATTGCTTTGCCGCACATCCGCTTCGAAACCTACCTTCTTTGAAGAGGTTTCAATGAGAGATTTTAATTCGGAGTAATTGAGATCGCCATAAATCGAAGAGTCACGAATATCTAAACGCGCTAAATTGGGGCCATTGATGACGATTATCTTCATGAGCTAATTCTCTCATAGGCTTGCATTAGTTCGCTTTCATTTGCATCTTCTATTCGAACCACCGTCCCAAGTGCGCTCAAGGCTACAAAACGAAGTAAGTGGCCGCGAGATTTCTTATCCAGGGCCAATAATGGAAATAGTTTCTGCCAGGCATCTCGAGGGTAAGTAGTGGGTAGTCCAACGGTTTGCAAAATTTGACGGTGCTTTTCAACGACAGATTCACTCAACAATCCTTTAACTTGAGCCAATTCGGCGGCAAAGACTAAGCCAATTGATACGGCTTCCCCATGGCGCAGTGAAAACTTGCTATCAATCTCGATTGCATGGGCCAATGTGTGTCCGTAATTCAGTATTTCTCGATTAAAGCTTTCCTTAAAATCTGCGCTGACCACGTGTGCCTTAACTGCCACGGACCTAATAATCAGATCCGCAACAAGCTCTGCATTGGATCGAATTTGCGCGAGATTCTTTCCGGAAATTTTCTCCAAAATTTGTACATCTGCAATAAATCCAGACTTAATTACTTCAGCTAAACCGGCGGCAAAATCACGATCTGAAAGCGTGAGAAGCCAGGAAGTATCAATGAGTACTGTCTTAGGAGAATGAAAGGCACCAATGAGATTCTTTCCGTAATCACTATTGATCCCGGTTTTACCTCCTACTGAAGCATCAACCATGCCCGCGACCGTGGTTGGCACTGCAATCCAGCTAATACCGCGCAACCAGGTTGCAGCAGCAAAGCCAGCTAAATCGGTGATTGTTCCCCCGCCTACTCCAACAATTAAATCGGAACGAGTAAACCCAGCTGCTCCAAGCCAGTTCCATAATGAATGCAATGTGGCCGAAGTCTTGGCCGCTTCGCCATCTGGGACTTCGAAGAAATGTATCTCAGACTCTCCAGCGTTCAAGGCTTTGACTTGCTCTCTCATCGTTGAAGAAAAAATTACTGCGATGCGAGTGTGAGAACTTGCTTGCTGTAGTAAAGAGCTCTCCCATTGGCACCCGACGACAACATCGTATTCATGTTCAGAGTGAACGCGGATCGTATGCATTAAATCTTCTGCGCAATCGTTGTTACCAATTCTTCAACTGACATGCCATCTACTTTAATGGAATCGGTAGCTAAAGATTCATATATGGGTCGACGGGTCTGCGCTAACTCTTGCCATTGGGCGCGTGGATTACCGAGCAATAAAGGTCGATCTCTATTGAACCCAACACGAGGCGCAGCTACAGTCAATGAGACGTCTAAGAAAATAATCGGGGACTTGCTTTGCGCAAGAAGATCCTGGGCTCTTTGGGAAATCGGAGCACCTCCACCTAAAGCCAACACACAGTCAGGAATCTGCAACGAATCTTCGAGGGCTTTGTACTCTAAATCACGAAAAAAAGCTTCACCTTTATCTACAAAAATATCGGAAATTGCATGCCCGTATTCCTGCTCGACAACAGAATCGGTATCAACAAACAAACAATCCAATTCATCTGCGATTGCTCGCCCAATAGTTGATTTCCCGCAACCTGGTGGACCAATCAATATTATCCGTGGCATTTTTACTTGAAGTTTAAGTTCTGCATATAGCTTGTGAAATTACGACGTGTTTCAGTTAATGAATCACCACCGAATTTTTCAAGTACCGCTTCTGCTAAAACCAATGCCACCATTGCTTCTGCCACTACCCCGGCTGCAGGAACTGCGCACACATCAGATCTTTGGTTAATCGCTTTAGCGCTCTCCCCTGTAGCGACATCAATAGTGTCTAAAGCTTTCGGAACCGTGGAAATCGGTTTCATAGCCGCGCGAACACGCAATATTTCACCGTTAGACATTCCGCCCTCAGTGCCTCCGGCGCGATCGGTACGGCGAACAATCTTTCCCTTGGCATCTTTTTCAATTTCATCGTGTGCAACAGAGCCGCGACGAGTTGCTGTTTCAAAACCGTCACCAACTTCGACACCCTTAATTGCTTGAATTCCCATAACCGCACCCGCTAATCGTGCATCTAATCTGCGATCCCAATGAACATGTGAACCAAGTCCTGGCGGCATATTAAAAGCTAAAACTTCGACTACTCCCCCGAGGGTATCTCCATCAGCATGTGCCGCTTCAATCTCAACCACCATTGCCGAGCTGGTAATTGGATCAGCACACCGAACTGAATCTTTATCAATACGTTCTAGGTCGGTAGCCACTGGTAAAGGTGTTCCCTCTGGTACTCGAACTTTTCCAATTGATAGAACGTGCGACAAAATCGTTATTCCCACGCTTTGTTCTAAGAATGCACGGGCAACTGCGCCAAGTGCTACTCGTGCCGCGGTTTCGCGTGCGCTTGCTCGCTCTAAAATTGGTCGTGCGTCATCTAAATCATATTTTTGCATTCCAACTAAATCTGCGTGGCCCGGACGTGGACGAGTCAAGGGAGCATTGCGCGCTAAATCTTTAATCTCATCGAGTGGAACCGGATCTGCAGACATTACCTTTTCCCACTTTGGCCATTCGGAGTTACCAACTTGAATTGCTATTGGTCCACCTTGGGTTAGTCCTAAACGAACACCACCCAGAATTGTGACTTTATCTGCCTCAAAGTTTTGTCGTGCTCCACGACCAAATCCTAAACGTCGTCGTTCTAAGTGACGATCAATATCTGCAGTCGTTATTTTAACAGAAGCAGGAATGCCCTCAATAATTGCACTCAGTGCCTGTCCGTGAGATTCACCCGCAGTTAACCAACGCATGTGCCTATTCTTGCAGAAGTCAGGCGCAACCCGTTGCCAAATAAAGGCCAGTTCCAACAAAAATCGCCGGAGCCATCGCGATACTTCGCACATACGCCTTAGTAATCAGGATCGTTAGTGCAATTTCTAACGAGCAGGCCAGCAAAACTGAAAATAGCAAGCCAATAACCGCTTGGATCGAAGTGGGACGCAGAAATAGCACGAGCAATGAGAGCAATTTTACGTCCCCCATTCCAGCTCCGCACATACTAAAAAGGATGAGAACTACCAGGGAAAATAGCAGTACATGGAACCTAGGAAATCCTCTGAGAAAGACAATGCTTGCCAAAAGGTATGCATAAATAATTATGTAAATGTTTGGGATTTTACGTGATGAGTAATCTGCAATAACTATTGGCAGGGCGAATATGAAAATGAGCACCGGAATAGGCTAAAACCTTTTAGCAAACGGCGATCGTCACTGTGGATTACTTAAGTGCGTTGATCCCTACATTACGTAGGAGGGTATACATATCGGATTTATCAAAGCTGACTCCTGAGAAAATCTCCATCTGGGCAATTCCTTGATGAATAAGTAGATCCAAACCATCTATGACAAAACCCCCACGTTTTGCCCATTCACTTGAGGCAACAGTGGGCCAAGGTTTATAGAGCGCCTCAAAAAAAGGTGCCACAGTCTTTAATGGCAGTTCTATTCCATCAGTTGCACCGACCGGTGTTGTGCTTATGACCAAATCTGCATCTTCAATTATTGATGAACCGCTCCAATCAACAAAGGAAAACTGCGAATGTTGAATCGCCGCTGACATCGCTTCTATTCGTTTAGTCGATCGATTAACTACGGTGATGTGACTAGCGAGACCATCGCAGGAAGCTGCAGCGGCTCTCGCAGTTGCTCCAGCACCCAAAATAACTACATGGCCAGATATTTCGATACTGTGCATCGCAAGAGCATTACTAAATCCCACCATATCGGTACTTGTCGCTTTCCATTTTCCACCAGATCTATACAAGGTGTTTGCACTGTAGATTCGTTGGGCTAACTCATCCACTTCATCTGCCAGAACTACCGCTTCCTCTTTAAGCGGCATAGTTAAAGAAAAACCAGTCCAAGATGCATCTAGATTTGAAATGAAATCCGATAGTCCAGCACTGCTTACTTCTATAGCTTGGTAATTATGTTCAATACCTAGCTCTTCATATGCAGCCCTGTGCAGCAGAGGACTCAAAGAATGCGCAATAGGTGATCCTAAGACTGCGGCTTTAATCAATTGAAAGCACCTGCTTTTCTGTTCTTTGCATACAAAGCTTTCCACTGTAAAAATTCATCGTTAGATCGGGTAAAGCGGGTATCGCCAGGGGCTACTGTGATGAAAAATAGCCAATCTCCGCTACTTGGATTGAGGGCACCTTCGATTGCTGCGCTACCGGGATTACCAATAGGTGTAGGTGGAAGGCCATATTTTCTATATGTGTTATAGGCAGATTTGATTAAGGTTGAATCTGTACTTAAAAATATTTGGCCACGCACTTTCTTAATGTAGTGCACGGTTGAATCAAGTTGCAGCGGCATACCGATTTCAAGACGATTACGAACGACCCTTGAAACCTTAGAAAAATCTTTTGAATCCCCTTCGGCCTGAACAATCGATGCAATCACGAGCAATTGTTGCGGTGAGTACTTCCCGGAGGCAGCCAGTAAATTCTGCCCAGAAACCTCTGCCTTAAACCTGTCAATCATCTCCTGCACTGCTTCAAGGGCACTAGTGCCTTTAGCGAATGTGTACTGCGCAGGAAATAGCAGACCTTCAACATCAGAAAATCCTTTGGGAAGTTCAACATTCGAAAATGCTCTATCAACTTCGATCGCGGAAAATCCATACCTTATCAATGAGGTTTTAACTTCACTTTTCCAAGCACCCTCAAAAACCTTAATCAGATTAGGAATACGGTTAGAGTCTAACAATTGGAGTAATGCTTGCTTTGCAGAAATCTTTAAGTTAAGTAGATGGGCTCCGGGGGCTACCTGCGCAGATTTTGTATTGGCTACTGCTGCGCGAAAATAAGATAGAGCTGATTCGGTTACTCCATTTTCGAAAAGAATTTGACCGACCTGTGAACCTGTTGCACCTGATGGGATTTCGATAACAACTGTTGGGGATTGCGCGTTGATTGATGCATTTGGATAGTCAGGTGCTGCTGATACCTGAGAGCGAACTGCATAAATTGAAAATGTCAGCGCACCTATTGCGGCCAATCCGGCAGTCAGTCGAATATAGGCTTTCATCCGCGCTGCTTTTCGATTTCGAGAGCGAAATTTAGAATTGCCACGGCGGCGGCTTGATCGATAGATGCACGTGCATCTTTTGCCTTCACTCCAGAATCTTGCATATTTTTTGTAGCGCTCACTGTACTCAACCGCTCATCGATGAGTTCAACGGGTGCGTTCGTCAGCTGCCCCAGCATCAATGCGAACTCACTGGCCTTAACTGAAGATTGACTATCACGGCCATCCATATGTGATGGTTTGCCGACGTAAATTCGAATAGGTTCATATTCGGAGAACAGTTCCAAAATTTTTACCTTTAAATTGCCGTCATTGGAATTCAAAGTAGTAACAGGTGATGACAAAATTGCATCTGGATCACATACAGCTACACCTATTCGGACGTCACCATAATCAAATGCGATTCGGCGACCTCGTTGCATAACCAGATTATTCGGCTAGGGCTTGAGAAATCGCAGCCAACGCATCAACAGATTTTGCTGCATCTGTGCCTCCACCTTGAGCAAAATCATCTTTACCACCACCGCCACCACCTAAAACTGTGGATCCAATCTTTACTAACGCTCCAGCTTTGACTCCACCGGCACGGGCAGCCTCACTAACGGCGACAACTAGCACTGGCTTGGAATCATTAACGCTGATTAGTGCAACAACGACGTTTGGCGCATGAGAGCGAAGTTCTAGTGCAATCTTGCGCAGATCATCTCCCGAGATTCCATCTCCTAAAAGTGCTGTGATAACTGTTGTGCCATTCACAACCTTTGCACTCTTAGCAATCTCGCCAACTTGAGATAGTGCCTGTGCTGAGCGCAAAACAGACAACTCCTTTTCAATCTCTTTCATTGAGTTGATAAGACCATTAATACGTTCAGGAAGTTCTTCTACACGAGCACCTTTGAGGATCTCTGTTAGCGAGTTAAGCAAGATGTGTTCGCGCGCTAAGAATTTATAAGCATCAACACCTACAAGAGCCTCAACACGTCGAACACCCGCACCGATTGAGGACTCACTCAATAGTTTTACGACACCAAGCTGACCCGAGCGAGACACGTGTGTTCCACCGCAAAGCTCACGTGCCCAATCGCCAACGCTGACAACGCGAACTTGGTCTCCATACTTTTCACCAAAGAGTGCCATAGCACCAATTTTCTTAGCCGCCTCTTGCGACATAACCTCTGCACTGATTTCCAAATTATCAAGTAGCAAAGTATTAACGCGGAATTCAACATCATTGAGAACTGATGCTGGAACTGCACCCGTTGCCGGAAAATCAAAGCGGAAGCGCCCAGGTGAATTCTCAGAACCGGCTTGCGTTGCAGTTTCGCCTAGAAGTTCGCGAAAGGCTTTATGAACCATGTGTGTAGCAGTGTGTGCACGTGAAATCGCATGTCGACGCTCAATGTCGATAGATGCCTGGGCCTGTGAACCGTTTTCTACCGAACCACTGAGTACTCGACCTCGGTGAACAAACACACCTGGAACGGGAGTTTGTACGTCATCGATTTCAACAACTGCGCCGTTAGACAATGTAATTGTTCCACCATCGGCTAGCTGCCCACCACCTTCTGCATAGAACGGTGTGCGATCCAAAACTATTTCGACATCTTCATCGGCCCCGGCGGACCCAACGAGCAGGCCATCGACCAATATCGCATTAATCTTTGATTCACTTGTTACATGGGTGTAACCAATGAACTCGGATTTTCCACTCTTATCAACGAGTGCGCGATATACCGAAAGATCGGTGTGCCCACTCTTTTTAGCTTTCGAATCAGCTTTAGCTCGATCCTTTTGCTCTTTCATTAATCGACGAAAACCATCTTCATCAACTTCAAGACCTTCTTCGCGCGCCATTTCTAGCGTCAAATCAAATGGAAAACCGTAAGTGTCGTGAAGTTTGAAAGCGTCTTCGCCCGGTAAAACTGCGCTTTTGCTCTTCTTGATTGCCGCACTAGCTACATCAAAGATCTGTGTTCCACTTTTTAGTGTTTGCAAGAAACTCTCTTCTTCAGAAACACTAACTGACAAAATACGTTTTGTATCAGTAACTAACTCTGGGTACTGCGGACCCATTGCACCAATAGCTGCCACGGTGAGCTCGGACATGATTGGATCCATTGATCCAAGTAAACGCATATTTCGAATCGTGCGGCGCATCATGCGTCGTAGAACATAACCACGACCTTCATTTCCCGGCGTTACCCCATCGCCGATGAGCATCGCCGATGTTCGAGCGTGATCTGCAATGATGCGCAGAGAAATATCTGACTTCGCGGATGAACCGTACTTAACTCCAGTTAACTGTGATGCTTTCGAGAGAATTTGCATCGTTGTATCAATCTCGTAAATATTCTCAACGCCTTGCAATAGCGCGGCCATACGCTCGAGCCCTAAACCTGTGTCGATACTTTTTGCTGGAAGCTCGCCAAGGATTGGATAATCATTTTTACCCGATCCCACGCCTCTTTCATTTTGCATGAAAACCAAATTCCAGACTTCCATATAACGGTTTTCATCGGCAATTGGACCGCCTTCAGAACCAAAGGCTGGACCACGGTCGTAATAAATCTCAGAGCACGGGCCGCAAGGACCAGGAACTCCCATTGACCAAAAGTTATCTTCCATGTCGCGGCGCTGAATGCGCTCTTTAGGAACACCCATTTTATTGTGCCAAATGTCAGCGGCTTCGTCATCATCGAGATAAACAGTTACCCATAAGCGATCTTCAGGGAACCCATATCCGCCATCATCAATAGGACGCGTCAGAAGTTCCCAAGCAAGTGCGATGGCACCCTCTTTGAAATAATCGCCAAAAGAAAAGTTACCGCACATCTGAAAAAACGAAGCGTGGCGTGTTGTCTTACCTACCTCATCAATATCTAATGTTCGTACACATTTTTGAACTGATGTCGCTCGCTTGTAAGGAGGAGTAATTTCACCAAGAAAATAAGGTTTGAAAGGCACCATACCTGCGTTCACAAGCAGCAGGTTGGGATCATCAGCGATTAACGATGATGATGGAACGACTGTATGCGTTAACCCTTGACGGTTATCTGATTCAAAAAAACGCAGCCAGCGTGAACGGATCTCGGCGGATTCCACTTGTGAGGATCACTCAGCCTTCTTCTTAGATCGAGATTTCTTCATCGATGCTGCAGAAAGCAAAGCTCCAGCTACTTTAACCGCTGAGCCATTTTTGCTGATGAAAGATGTAGTGACTTCATTAACCTTATCTGAGAGATCTTCTGCATTTTTGGTGATGCGGTTAATGCTCTTAAGCGGTCCGTTAATAAGAGTTACGGTTGTATTGACCTCATCAATAAGAGGTGCGGCCTCATCCGTTAAAACCTTGAGTGAGGCCTTCGCTTCATCTATTAAACGACCAACTCGAATAATTACGTAGGCAACTGCCAGCGCGATAATCATTAACGCGCAGCTCGCGACTATCGTTGCAACTCCACCTGGACCCATGTTGTTAGCCTACCTGAGGAGCTTGTTTAGGCGCGCCATCGATACCGCTCTCCTTGCGTTGCGCCAGGGTAATTGGTGTTGGAGCACCAGTGAGTGGGTCCCCACCGCTAGCTGTTTTAGGGAAAGCAATGACTTCACGAATTGAATCTGAACCAGTTAGCAATGCGCATACGCGATCTAGGCCAAGTGCGATTCCGCCATGTGGAGGCGGACCATAGTTAAATGCCTCAAGTAAGAAACCAAACTTACTTTGCGCTTCCTCATCACTTAATCCAATAACGTTAAAGACATCTTTTTGAATTTGGCGATCGTGGATACGGATGGAACCGCCGCCAAGTTCAGTTCCGTTGAGCACTATGTCGTATGCATAGGCAAGTGCCGATGCTGGATCTTGTGCAAAAGTTTTCGCAAACTCTGGTTTTGGACCAGTGAACGGATGGTGAACCGCTGTCCATCCACCATTATCAGTTGGTTCAAACATAGGTGCGTCCACAACCCATAAGAACTCCCACTTATCGGCTGGAATTAAGTTACAACGCTTACCAATTTCTAATCTGACTGCACCCAACAAATTTAGTGATGCGGTGCGCTCACCAGCTGCAAAGAAAATAGCGTCTCCGGGTTTTGCCCCAGCTGCTGCAGTAATGCCAGCAGCTTCTGACTCTGAAAGATTCTTAGCAACTGGCCCACCCAAAGTTCCATCTTCATTAACCAAAATATATGCAAGGCCTTTAGCCCCGCGCGCTTTAGCCCAATCTTGCCATGCATCTAGTTCACGGCGAGGTGAAGATGCTCCACCTGGCATAACAACGCTTCCAACATACGGAGCTTGGAAAACTCGGAAAGTAGTTTCTGCAAAATATGAAGTCTGTTCCGTTAATTCGTGAGCAAAGCGCAGATCTGGTTTATCAGATCCGTAACGAGACATTGCATCGGCGTAGGTCATACGTTGAAGTGGAAGTGGAATTGTGTAACCAACGGCTTCCTTCCATACACGTGCAACTATTTTCTCGGCAACTGCCAAAATATCCTCTTGGTCGATAAATGACATTTCAATATCGAGTTGGGTGAACTCAGGCTGACGATCAGCACGAAAATCTTCATCGCGGAAGCAGCGCGCAATTTGGTAATACTTTTCCATGCCAGCCACCATCAACAACTGCTTAAACAGTTGTGGCGACTGAGGAAGTGCATACCAGCTTCCGGGTTGCAATCGAACAGGTACTAGAAAGTCACGTGCACCTTCAGGTGTTGATCGAGTCAGATACGGAGTCTCAATCTCTAAAAATGCTTCGTCCTCCATAACTCGGCGAATTACCGACGTTACTTTTGATCGCAGGCGCAGGTTAGCTGCCGGCTTTTCGCGACGAAGATCTAAATATCGATACTTGAGGCGTACTTCTTCACTTATGTCTGCATCATTTCCAGAATCAACTGGGAAAGGTAGTGCAGCCGATTCGCTAAGGACAACAACCGTGTCCCCCATGATTTCAATTTCTCCGGTTGGAAGATTCGGATTTTCATTTCCAGAAGGGCGGGCTAACACTTCACCCGTAATCATCAAACACCATTCAGCACGAAGTGATCCTGCAATTTTCTCGTCACGGATTACAACCTGGACCGAGCCTGATGCATCGCGCAGATCGATAAATGCAACTCCGCCATGGTCGCGACGTCTAGAAACCCAACCTGCCAACGTGACCGTCGTGCCGGCATGAGATTTGCGCAATGAGCCTGCGTCGTGAGTTCTTAACATGGTTGCGTTTTACATCCCTATAATTAAAGTGCGCTGATTAATGATGCAATCTTAACCGATGAAGTCTCACCAGTTTTCATCTCTTTTAGCTCCACAGTTGCGCTAGAAATCTCAGAATCACCTAGAACTATGACGTAGCGTGCACCGCTCTTATCAGCACCTTTCATGGCTCCTTTGAGTGCCCGGTCGCCAAAAGCAACTTCGACGCTTTTTCCAGAAGATCTTAGATCGCTGGCAATCTTCATCGCCATCTCTTTAGCGGCATCACCTAATGGAATGATGAATAAATCCGAGACAAAGGAGTTTTCGTTGATAACCCCTTCTGCTTCAGCAGCTAGTAAAGCTCTATCAACACCTAAGCCAAAACCGATTCCTGATAGCTCTTGGCCACCAAGCTGCGCCATGAGACCGTCATAACGGCCTCCCCCACCAATTCCTGATTGCGCTCCTAGAAGTTCGTGCACAAACTCAAAAGTTGTTCCGGTGTAGTAATCCAAACCACGAACCATACGTGGATTGAGAGTGTAAGAAATTCCGAGGGCCTCTAAATATTTTTTGACTTGCTCAAAGTGAGATTTTGAGGGATCGCTGAGGTAATCAACGAGTAAAGGTGCATTAGCCATAGCTTCTTTTACTTCAGGGCGCTTGTCATCAAAGAGGCGCAAAGGATTTAGAGCAGCTCTTGAACTGGTTGCCTCATCCAGATTCATTCCGGCAATAAATTGGACTAAGTCGATACGGTGGGCTGCGCGCGATTGGGCATCACCCAGACTCGTAATTTCCAAACGATACTTACTTAAGCCAATAGCTTTGAATCCTGCATCTGCAATAGCAATAACTTCGGCGTCTATTGCCGGATCATCCAAACCAATTGCTTCAATACCAACTTGGTAAAATTGACGATAACGGCCAGCTTGTGGACGCTCTGCTCGAAAGAATTGCCCGGAGTACCAAAGTTTTGCCGGAAGTTGACCACGATCTAAACCATGTTCAATAACTGCGCGCATCACACCTGCAGTTCCTTCGGGGCGTAAAGTGATTGAGCGATCTCCACGATCTTGAAATGTATACATTTCTTTGGAAACTACATCAGTCGATTCGCCAACTCCGCGAGTGAATAGCTCAGTATCTTCAAAGACTGGAAGCTCTATGAGTTGATAGCCTGCCAGACGGGCTGGAGTAATCAGAGACTCCCTGACGAATTCAAACGCTGCAGAGCGTGGTGGAACATATTCACTTACGCCTTTTGGTGCTTGGATCTTTTGTGCGGCCATTAGTAACGACCTTTCAACGCAGTTAAATATGGATTGTTCTTTTTCTCTGCCGCCATAGTGGTCTCAGCGTAATGACCAGGCAAAACCCTTAGGTGATCTGGCAAAGGCATAATTTTTTTGCGCAAAGTTGTCTCCATCGCTTCAGCTGATCCACCTGGCAAATCAGTGCGACCTATGGAACCAGCAAAGAGAACATCGCCGCTGACTAATATTTCATCCTCAATCACAAAGACTAAGGAACCAGCAGTATGTCCGGGTGCGTGGATAGCTTTAAATTTCATACCCACAAGCTCGACAACTTCCTCATTACGCAATTCTCTAACATCTACTGGTTCGACAAAGTCCATACTCGATAATGTCGCTATAAATTCTGGCCCATGAATGCGTTCAGGGTGCGCCAATGCAACTCGGTCCAAAGAATGAATATAGGCAGGAATCGAATACCCATCTGCAATCGGTTGAATTGAAAAGGTGTGATCGAGATGACCATGCGTAGCAATGACGGCAACAGGCTTGAGTGAATGCTTCTTGAGAATTTCATCCAACTGCTGTGAAACATCAGGCATGCCAGGATCAATAACTACGCATTCACTGCCCGCCTTTGGGGCAATAACCCAGCAGTTAGTGGCATACATAGGAGCGGCGAATGAGTCGATAAGCATGGAGTTGACCCCTTCGCCTACGCTTAAAATTGGAGCGATTGACGCTCACACACCTAGACAGGGTACCTTTTACCTCCGCACGATTCACGCTCATCCAAGGTGCGCCTTAGGTGAGCACGCACACTGATAGCGACGTTCCATAGTGGAACAACGCGCTGAAAGGGACTACACCATGAGCGAATTCAATCCAACACCACAAGCAAGTGCAGCATCGGCGTTAATCGGAGACCCTTCAGCCTTTGGCCGAGTCGGTGAGGATGGAACGGTTTTTGTTCGCACATCCTCTGGTGAAAAAGCAGTTGGTTCATATCCTGGTAAAACCGCAGAAGAGGCGTTGGCATATTTCGTTCGCAAATTTGAACTCCTTGCAGCTGAAGTTGCACTCCTCGCCGCTCGAATTAAAAGTGGCGCGCTAGTTCCATCAGATGCCTATGCCGCCGTGAAGAAACTGCGCGATCAAGTTAAAGAACTAAATGGTGTTGGCGATCTCGATGCACTCTCAGCATCTGTTGAACAGATTGAGCCTCTTATTGAAGGTCACCGTGAAGCATATGAGGCTAAGAAAGCTGCAGAAACTGCGGCAAAGGCGGCTCGGCGTGAACAGATTCTTGTTGAAAAGGAAAAAATTGTTGCAGAGGCCGAGACTCTTGCACTCTCCGAAAGTTGGAAAACTACTGGCGATCGCTTGAAAGTTCTTCTTGGTGAATGGAAATCTGCACCCCGTCTAGACAAGAAAGCCGATGCTGATCTATGGAAACGTTTTTCTTCTTCACGCAATAAATTTGATAAGCGTCGCCGTACACATTTCGCAGCTCTCGAATCGGTTCAAAAAACGGTAGTTGATGCGAAAAAGGGGATCATTGAAGAGGCTGAAAAACTAGCAACATCAACTGAATGGGTTCCTACAGCTAAGCGCTACAAAGCTCTAATGGATTCTTGGAAAGCGGCTGGACGCGGTAAGCCAAGTGATGATGCAAAAATGTGGGCCAGATTCAAAGCAGCCCAAGATAAGTTTTTCACTGCCAAGAACGCTGATCTTGAAAAGCGCGATACAACGATGGCTACTAATCTAATTAAGCGAGAAGAGTTAGTTGTGCTCCTTGAAGGACTTCTACCCATTACTGACTTAGGTGAAGCTAAAAAAGCGTTGCGTGATCACCTCAATGCTTGGAGCAAGATTGGTATGACTCATCGCGAAAAGCGAGCTTCGCTCGATGCGCGCGTACAAGCCGTTGAAAACGTTTTTAAAGAAGCCGAAGCAGAAACTGTTCGCAAGACTGATCCAGCTGCCAAAGCTCGTGCGCAAGAGGTTGTTAAGCAGCTAACAGATTCGATCGAAAGCTACGAAAAGATCGCTGCTAAATCTCAAGCTGCAGGTAACGCCAAGAAAGCAACGGAAGCATCTGAATCTGCAGCTGCGCGACGAGTGTGGTTAGAAGAGGCAATGAAGGGCCTAGCTGAGTTCAGCTAGTTATTTGTAGTGCGATAAACGTCGTACACCCCTTCAATATGTCGCACGGCTGAAAGAACTGCATCTAGATGTGTTGCATCAGCCATTTCAAAAGTAAAACGTGAGATGGCTGTGCGATCTTTAGACGTGGTAACTGATGCGCTCAAGATGTTTACGTGCTGATCAGAAAGCATTCGAGTCACATCAGCTAACAAAGAAGCTCTATCTAGTGCTTCTACTTGGATATTGACCAAAAAGACACTAGCTGCACCCAAGCGCCAGGAAACATTAACAATTCGATCATTTTGATTGCGGACTAGGTCATCAGCATTTACACAATCTGAACGGTGAATTGAAACCCCACTACCTTTGGTAATGAAACCCAAAATTGCATCCCCTGGAACTGGCGTGCAGCAACGTGCGAGCTTTACTAGAACATCATCGGTACCTTCGACATCAATGGCATTACTCGATCGCCTTGTTGTGCTGACTCGCGTTGGAAAGCTTTCCATCGTTGGCTCTGGATGCGAATCTTCTGCCCCCATAGATGAAACTAATTTATCAATTATGGAAGCGGCCGAAACATGACCATCACCCACCGCTGAATACAATGCCTCGATATCGGCATATCGAAGCTCATGTGCTAATTCCAAAAGTGAATGACCAGCAAAAATTTTCTGAAGAGGAAGTCCCGCTTTTCGCATCTGACGGGCTATAGATTCACGTCCAGCATCAATGGCTTCTTCGCGCCGCTCCTTGCTAAACCAAGCTTTGATCTTAGAACGCGCCCGAGGACTTTTAACAAAATTGAGCCAATCTCGACTTGGCCCCGCGTGCTCTCCTTTATTGGTAACAATTTCAACAACATCACCATTATTTAGAGGTGATTCTAGTGGAACTAATCGACCGTTAACCTTTGCTCCTGCGCAACGGATACCAACATCAGTGTGAACTGAGAACGCAAAATCCACAGGCGTTGATCCCCCAGGCAAGGCAACGACACTCCCCTTGGGCGTGAATACAAAAACCTCAGGTGTGCCTAAATCAAATCTCAATGCTTCCAAAAATTCCGAGGGATCCTCAGTCTCTTTCTGCCATTCATGCAACTGTCGTAGCCACAACATTTCTGGTGAGCTCTCATTATTTTCATGTCCTTGCTTGTACTTCCAATGCGCGGCTATACCGAACTCAGCGCGAGAATGCATGTCATATGTTCGGATTTGGATCTCAATAGCTTTTCCAGTTGGTCCTATAACAGTTGTATGCAAAGACTGATAAAGATTAAATTTTGGCATCGCAATGTAATCTTTGAAACGCCCAGGTACCGGACTCCAACGAGCGTGTATTGCTCCAAGAACTCCATAGCAATCTCGCACATCCTCAACCAATACGCGAATACCAACAAGGTCATATATCTCATTGAACTCACGACCTCGCAAGACCATTTTTTGATAGACCGAAAAGAAATGCTTCTTGCGCCCAGTAACAGTTGCCTGTATTCCATCAGCGGCCAAATCGGTAGTAACAATCTCAATAACATCATGAGTTAGCGCGTCTCGAGACGGGGAGCGTTCAGCAACGAGGCGCGCGATTTCTTCGAATTTCTTAGGTTCTAGAACTTCAAAAGATAAATCCTCTAACTCCCACTTAATCGCATTCATACCTAATCGATGTGCCAGCGGCGCATAAATATCCAGAGTCTCTCGAGCTTTGCGCTCAGCGCTCTCGGTAGAAACATGCTTCCATGTGCGGGCATTATGTAATCTATCCGCCAACTTGATCACCAACACACGAATATCCCGAGACATTGCTACAACCATCTTGCGAACAGTTTCTGCTTCGGCCGTAGGCCCGTATGTGAGTTTGTCTAACTTTGTAACGCCATCGACTAATCCTGCAATCTCATCACCAAACTCACTTCGAAGCTCTTTAAGTGAGTACGCCGTATCTTCAACTGTGTCGTGCAAAAGCGCAGCGATAATAGTTTCAGAGTTCAGGCCAAGGTTAGCCAGAATGTTTGCAACGGCTACAGGGTGCGTTATGTAGCGATCACCGGATTTTCGTAGTTGCCCCTCGTGTGCCTTTTCAGCCACACGATATGCGCGTTCAACGTCATCAAAGGTGCTTGTTGCATGGTGTTCTTTGAGCGCACTTATAACTGGTGCAATCAAAGTTTCCATTGAGGGATCGCTATCTGCGATGTTTACGTTTCGGTTGATTGCGTGGCCCACGTCGGTCCTCTGAAACAGAAGGTACAGGTGTGGAAGTACCAACTGGACCAGTGCGTCCGTTTACTCGCTTAGATAAAGCCTGCATCGCAGGTTCCTTTTCACGCAACTGCGCAAGAACAGGAGGTGCGATGAAAATCGATGAGTAAGTACCAACGGCTAAGCCGATGAAAAGAGCTAACGAAAGATCTTTAAGTGTTCCAGCTCCCAGAAGACCCGCACCAACAAAGAGGATAGAGCCAACAGGAAGCAGAGCAATCAATGATGTATTCATAGATCGAATGAGCGTCTGATTAACAGCCAAGTTAGTTGCCTGTGAATATGTGCTTTTGGAAGTTGACGTGATAGTCCGAGTGTTTTCACGGATCTTGTCGAAAACCACAACCGTGTCGTAAAGAGAATAACCAAGAATTGTTAGAAAACCAATAACTGTTGCCGGTGTTACGTCGAAACCAACAAGTGCGTAAATTCCAACTGTAATGAAAACGTCATGGACAACTGCTGCAATTGCGGCCACTGCCATTTTGGGTTCAAAGGCCATCGCCAGATAAAGCATTACGCAGATAAGGAATCCAAAGAGACCATAAAGTGCTTTGCGTGTAATTTCTTTACCCCATGAAGGCCCAACGATTTGCGTATCAATTGATTCAACTGGAACTGAAAATTTTGCTGCTAACGCATCTTGGACAGCGTTGTTTTGTGCAGTATCAAGTGCACCTGTTTGCACGCGAACCTTGTCGCTGCCAACAGTTTGGATAATTGACTCTCCGGGGATGCCAACCGCAGTAACTGCTGCACGAGCATCATCAACATTAGCCCCCACCTTAGTTACAGTGAATGAGGAACCACCCTTAAATTCAATACCCAAGTGCAGACCCTGCATACTTAGTGCACCTATAGACAGCATGATGAATATTGCAGATATCGCATACCAACGACGACGACGCCCAATAATTTCAATAGAAGTTTCACCACGGTAGAGACGTCCACCTAGACCTGAAATCTTTGACATCGTTTATGCCTCCTCTGCAACTGGCAGTGTTCCAGTGCTCTTAGCCGATAGACCTGACAATGGGTGACCTGATGCAAAGAAAATCATCTTTGAAAGAATTGTCACTATTGGTTTTGTGAAGATAAAAACAACGATCAAGTCGATAAGCGTTGTTAACCCTAAAGTAAAGGCAAACCCACGAACGCCACCTACTGCGAAGAAATACAAAAGAACTGCAGCGATGATTGAAACAAAGTCAGCGACTAAGATTGTGCGTCGTGCACGACTCCACCCTGTTTCAACTGCGGTGCGCAGTGTTCGGCCTTCTCGAATTTCATCTCGAATTCGCTCGAAATAGATAATAAATGAGTCGGCAGTTACACCAATAGCCACAATAGCTCCGGCAATTCCTGCAAGAGTCAATGTAAATCCGATCCACTTACCCAAAAGTAGGAAGAGTAGATAAACAAGTGAACCAGCTACAGCAAGTGAACCGACAGTTACAAGACCCAAGCCACGATAGTAGAGAAGTGAATAGAGAAGTACTAGTCCTAAACCAATTCCGCCTGCCAATAGTCCAGCATTGAGTTGGTCTGCTCCAAGTGTTGGAGAAACTTGTTGAACTTCACCACGATCAAAAGCAAGTGGTAACGCACCATATTTCAAAACGTTCGCCAAATCCTGTGCCTCAAGTTGAGTGAAGTCTCCTGTGATCTGGACATTACCGGCTGGAATAGCGGCCAAAATTCGCGGAGCCGAAACAACTAAACCATCGAGCACAATTGCCACTTGATTAAGCGGTGCCGCTAGAGATGTAACTCGAGATGTTAGTGCGCCAAATGCTGTAGTTCCTTCGGAGTCAAAAGTAAGAGTGACTATCCATGAACTTCCGGCTTGAGTATCGAGCACTGACGCTGCCTTTGATACTTGACGACCCAAAACTTCTGCTGGAGCTAAAATATATTTATTTCCGCCGGCGCGATCGCACCCAACAATAATGTCAGTTGGTGCATCTGAACCTGAACCCTGAAGATTTTCAGCCTTTGTACAATCTAAGGCTGCAAACTTTGCGTTTACTTCTGCAGATACCCCGGCTACTGGAGTTGCATTTGGATCAGCAACACCGGTTGAAGTAGCTGTTGCTAACACTTGGCGGAATCGAAGCTCTGCCGTTTGACCAACAAGCTCAACTACACGACGACCAGTGTCTCCAGGAACGGAGATCACAATCTGGCGGTTAGTTCCACTTCCTTGTGCAGTAACTTCTGACTCAGCAACACCGAGTGAGTTAACACGTTGACGGATAATGGAGACTGCTTGATCAATTGCTTCATTAGTAACTTTTCCATTCTCCCCCGGCGCGATACGCGGTTGAAGAGTTACGGACGTTCCACCTCGAAGGTCAAGACCTAGACGTACTGCGGTTGCACTTTGAACAAATACAAGACCGGTTAGCGCGATGAGTGCTAGAGCCAGAATTGCTAATGAACGTGCGGGACGGGCAGTCGTCTTTACTGGTTTAGTAGTTGTAGACATAGAGCCAGAGTCTAGGCGTCAGGCGCTGGCGTGTCGAAAAGGGTCCCTGGTTGAGCAGGTGGTGTTCGTCCTATATGAGCAAAGCCTGCAGCCGTTGCCACTCTTCCACGCGGGGTTCTGGCCATTAAACCGTTGCGAACTAAAAATGGTTCAGCCACAGCTTCTACTGTTTCAATCTCTTCGCCAACTGCAATCGCTAACGTTGAAAGACCGACCGGACCACCGTTAAAGCGCTCAACAAGGGCGGTCAAAACGCCTCTATCTAATCGATCCAACCCCATTTGATCTACTTCATACATCTCCAACGCAGCTCTGGCATCGGTAAGTGAGATCGATGATGCCCCGTGAACTTGTCCATAATCTCGTACACGTCGAAGCAATCGATTAGCGATTCGAGGGGTTCCGCGAGATCGCCCTGAGACTTCAGTAATTGCATCTTTGTGAATATCAATATCCAATAATTGGGCACTTCGCGTAATCACTTGAGCTAACTCTGAGTCGTCATAAAAATCTAAATGCGCAGTGAAACCAAAACGATCCCGTAAGGGACTTGGAAGCAGGCCGGCTCGAGTTGTAGCTCCTACTAAAGTGAAATGCGGAAGCTGCAAAGGAATCGCGGTAGCCCCCGGGCCCTTACCAACAACTACGTCGACGCGAAAATCCTCCATAGCAAGATAGAGAAGTTCTTCAGCAGGTCGCGGCAATCTATGAATTTCATCAAGAAAAAGAATTTCACCTTCAACAAGAGAAGAAAGAATCGCCGCTAAGTCACCTGCATGCGTAATAGCTGGCCCGCTAGTGATGCGAATAGGTGCCTGCATTTCACTAGCCAAAATTAGGGCCAACGTAGTTTTACCTAATCCCGGCGGACCGGAAAGCAAAATATGATCTGCTGGTGTTTTACGATGACGCGCAGCAGTTAATAGAACGTCAATCTGTTCCCGAACGCGGTGTTGACCAATGAAATCCTTGAGTGTTTTAGGACGAAGCGCTTGTTCCAATGCAGACTCTTCACCCTTTACATTCGAGGCAACTAGGCGCTCTTCTTTTTCAGCCACGTGAACTCTTTCCACTGGCTAACGCCAATTTGAGCAGTTCACTTAAATTCAGCTTTGCAGGATCAGCATCATTTGCATGCAAATCATTTACAACAGAACTAATTGCGCTATCAGATTCCTTTGGTGAAAAGCCAAGAGAGACAAGTGCGCTAGTTAACTGCTCACGCCAAGGTGGTTGATGGCCCTTATACGTTCCACCACTGGATAAATCACTGAGCTTGCCTTTTAACTCCAAAATCATTCGTTGTGCGCCTTTTTTACCAATGCCAGGTACTCGTTCGATTGCCGACGTATCCTCCTGAGAAATTGCGCGGGCTAGATCTTCAGGAGTTAACGCCCCCATGATTGAGAGAGCGACTTTCGGCCCCACCCCAGAAACAGTTTGCACAAGCTCAAAAAGATTTCGAACTTCTTCAGTCAAAAATCCGAACAAAGTTAATGAATCTTCCCGTACAACTAACGAAGTGTAAAAAGTTGATTGTGATCCCAGCGCAACATTGGCACTTGTTTGGGGGTTGATTAAAACACTTAACCCAACTCCCCCAACCTCGATGATCAATTTCTCAGATGACAAGGATCGAATTGTGCCTGTAAGAGTAGAAATCATTTATCCACGCAGTTTTCGTAAACGTGACTTTTCCGCTTCGACAGCTTGATTGATCCGAGCCGTTGCCCCACCACGCCATATATTACAAATTGCAAGAGCTAGTGCATCAGTTGCATCTACGGGCTTTGGAATGCTTTCAAGATTAAGAATCTTTTGCACCATCTGCGCTACTTGTGCTTTATTGGCACGACCTGATCCAGAGACCGCCGCTTTGACTTCACTGGGGGTGTGCATCATGACTGGTATTCCAGCCTTGGCAGCAATGAGTAAGGCGACGCCTGCGGCTTGACCAGTACCCATAACGGTTCGAACATTGTGTTGAGCAAATACTCGCTCAACTGCGATTACATCTGGGTTATAAAGAGTGATCCACTCATTTAAGCTTTTATCTAATTCAAGCAGACGGTTTTCAAGTGCCATATCCGATGGAGTCATTACTACTCCGACACCCACAATCTTTAAAGGGGAACCAGCAACACCTTCAACGATTCCAATACCGCAGCGCGTTAGCCCAGGATCAATACCTAGTACGCGCATCGCCAGCCACCTATTCCTCTTCTTATGTGCAAGTTTCTAGCCTAGGCCTTAACTCAGACGAAGCTATTCCAGGCTCGCCATAACCTCGTCTGAAACATCAAAATTGCTATAGACATTTTGTACATCATCTAGCTCTTCGATTGCATCGATGAGTTCAAATACCTTCTTGGCACCCTCTGCATCTAGCGGAATAGACATCGATGGCAGGAATGAAGAGTCCGCAGATTCATAATCAATTCCCGCGCTTTGTAGGGCGGTTCGAACTTGTACTAAATCAACTGGCTCGCACACAACCTCAAAAGATTCACCCAGATCATTGACTTCATCAGCCCCGGCATCTAGAACAGTTTCTAAAACTTTATCCTCTGTTAATCCATCAACTTTGTTGAGGATTATGACGCCTTTACGGTTGAACAAATATGACACTGAACCAAGATCTGCCATCGATCCCCCGTTACGGGTAACTGCCACTTTGATTTCAGAGGCTGAGCGATTTCGATTATCAGATAAACATTCAATCATGATTGCAACGCCATTTGGGCCATAGCCCTCATACATAATTGTAATCCAGTCTTTTGCTCCAGCTTCAAGACCTGCACCGCGCTTTATCGCACGATCAATATTATCTGCGGGCATTGACGATTTCTTTGCCTTAGTCACAGCGTCAAAAAGCGTTGGATTGCCTTCCATGTCAGCTCCACCATTGCGTGCTGCAACTTCAATTGCACGAATCTGCTTTGCGAAAACTTTGGCACGACGACTATCGATAATCGCCTTCTTGTGCTTGGTCGTCGCCCACTTGGAATGGCCGGACATGGCTTACACCTTCAATCTAGTCTGCGCGAATGAACTTACTTTACCTTCTCTAATGCAGGCTTTGCCACTTCCTCAATAAAGTATCGGTGGATTCGATGATCTCCAGTTAGTTCAGGATGAAAAGATGTAGCTAAAAGGTGATCCGAGCGCACGGCCACGGGATGCGCATCAACTGATGCCAGTACTTTAACTCCAGGACCAATTTGTTCCACCCATGGTGCGCGGATAAATACGGCCTTAATTAAATCCGCCGATCCATCAGCGAAGGTAATGTCAGATTCGAATGAGTCCACTTGGCGCCCAAAAGCATTTCTGCGCACAGTGATATCTAAACCACCAAAAGTTTTTTGACCTTCTTTAGCATCGAGAATGGAATCAGCTAACAAAATCATTCCGGCACATGAGCCGTAAACCGGCATGCCTGAAGAAATTCGAGTTCTGATCGGTTCAAGCAGGCCAAATATTTCTGCTAACTGGGCAATCGTTGTTGACTCTCCCCCAGGCAAAACCAGCGCATCAACTTCGGCTAACTCACTCGGACGTCGAACTTGCACGGGGTCAATGCCGCAAGCAATTAATGCGCTCAGATGTTCGCGCACATCACCTTGGAGGGCGAGAACTCCGACCTTCATGAGGTTCTCGAAACTACCAACCGCGATCGGCAAGACGATGAGGTGCTGGAAGATCGGCAACGTTGATTCCAACCATCGCTTCACCTAATCCGCGAGATGCATCAGCAACAACCTTTGCATCATTCCAAAACGTCGTTGCCTTGACACAGGCAGCTGCGCGTTGCGCTGGATTTCCAGATTTGAAGATTCCTGAACCAATGAATACTCCGTCGGCCCCCATTGCCATCATTAACGCTGCATCTGCTGGAGTTGCAATTCCACCGGCTGTAAATAGAACTACTGGAAGTTTTCCAGTTTGAGCAACTTCTTTAACTAATTCATATGGGGCTTGTAGTTCTTTAGCGGCAACATAGAGTTCATCTTCGCGCATTGAAGATAGACGGCGAATTTCTCCGCCAATTTTGCGCATGTGCTGCATCGCATTAGATACATCTCCAGTGCCAGCTTCACCCTTTGAACGAATCATTGCTGCACCTTCATTGATGCGTCGCAAAGCTTCGCCAAGATTTGTTGCGCCACAAACGAAAGGAATAGTGAAATCCCACTTATCGATGTGGTTTTCATAATCAGCTGGAGTCAAGACTTCGGATTCATCAATGTAATCAACACCAAGTGATTGCAAAACCTGTGCTTCGACGAAATGCCCAATACGCGCTTTTGCCATAACTGGAATTGACACTGCAGCTTGGATTTTTTCGATCATGTCAGGATCAGACATCCGAGCAACTCCGCCTTGTGCACGAATATCTGCAGGCACGCGCTCTAACGCCATAACGGCAACTGCGCCAGCATCTTCGGCAATCTTTGCTTGTTCGGCGTTAACGACATCCATGATGACGCCGCCCTTGAGCATCTCTGCCATGCCGCGCTTAACTCTGCCTGTGCCTTTTACTTCTGACATTGCCTATTTACTCGCCTTCGCTGATGTAGGGGTACATCCTACTTTGTCTTTGATGGCTCCGCGCTCGCAGATAAATAGGTGAAATCAGGCTCGGTATCGGTTAACGCCACCCACACTTGCCCAGGTGCAAATTTAATTTCGCTTCCATCCAGCAAAGTCCATTGTGTTCCGGCCTCGGCTGAAGCCCTGTTCCACAGCGCAGGAAAAGTTTTCCCACCGCGCAAGATATATCCACGACCACTACCAACCGTTTGTGAAAATGGTGTTACTCCGCCAACTTTGTCGTGGTATTCCGAATCAGTAATTGTAACCAACTGGATAACTAGAGTTGTCGGACCTAGAGTTTTTCCAGATTCTGCAACATCAGGCATGGAGTTAAAGTCCAACAACCAACGGTTCTCTACATGTGACCACGTGGCCAAGTATTTTGCGGCTGGCCAACGCATCATCACCATTTGTGTTGGCTTGCCACCTTCTGGTGCTTCACCAAAGCTCCATCCAACGTTATTGGATGAGGTTACTTGGTAGTTCTTTTCAACTATCTTGGCCATTAAAAGATCTGCACGCAAAACCATTGCAAATGGTGGGGTGCGATTTGGATCTGTTGTGTAAATAGAAGATGATTGAGATTGCCCACCAAGATTTTCTAGATACGCTCCCTGTATTACTGGAAGAAGTTTTTTCTGCGCTCCACTAAATGCGAAGGCAACTCGACCGTATTGACGTAAAATATCAATATCTGAAATTCGAGCGCTCCGAACCGGACCTATGCGCATAGGGATTGAGGACGAGAATATTGCTGCCAACCGAGTCAATCCACCCTCTACTTGCTCGATGTAAATTACATCTGCATCTTCTAGCCCGATTTGAGGATGTGCCGAATTTGTGTCGTCAATTTTCACTGCGAGAACGGGGCCATTAACTCCTGCACGACCACTGAGTACATTTGTCTCTACAACCTTAGGTTTGGCTTTTGAAACGACGTTGGCCACCGAAGAGCAGCCACTGAGAAGGATGAGTGCCAGAAACGCTGCAGTTGAACGTTTAAAGAACATCAGATTCAAACTCATAAGTAACAGGCAGTGGCGCTGTCCCTGCCAATCTAAAAACTTTTACTACAAACTTACGACGCACCATTTGTGTTGACGAAACTGCATCAGTGTGAATTGAAATAGCTATCCGGATTTTTGACGTTAAAACAGAAAGCTCCTGAAGTAGAGCTTGCTCTGGCGCACTTGCATGGGGCAGCCCATCTGCGATTAGCAGCCCAAGTGCGCCGGATAAACCACTTTCAGCCATAGAACGATTTTCAACATCTGCATCACGAGCCTGATAAGCAGCACCAGTTAACAACATAGAACTGGCGGGATCTGCCAAATCACTATGGGCTATTTCAAGGGCTATAGCCGCGCGCTTTTGCAACAACACATCTAAATTCGCCCAACTCGTTTCAACACGATGATGCAAGCGGTCTAAACGTGTTGCCGAAAAAGAGAGGTACCAAATACCTAAAAGAATCAAAAAAGAAAATGTCAGCAGATTTTTCACTTCTTCTCCTCATCGCGTGAAAGGAAACGTCCCCAAGCACGTCCGTCAGAACTAAGAGAAACACCTTGCCCGCCGACGATAGCCATCTCATAAATCGAAAGAATTTGCTCGGCTACAACATCCCAATCAAATAATTGTGAACGAATTTTTCCAGCAGCAGCTAATGTTTTTCTCTTTGACTCATCACGCAATAGGTCGATAACTACTTTGGCCAATTCTGTAGAATTCTCGGATTCAAATAGCGCACCAAATTCTCCGCCACCTAAAAGTGAATCAAAAGCTGGAATATCACTTGCCACCACACATGCACCACCAGCTAGAGCTTCAGCCAAAATGATCCCAAAAGATTCTCCACCCGTATTGGGCGCGACATAGAGCGAGACCGAAGACATGAAATCAGCCTTTTCTTTCTCTGAGATTTTCCCAAGGAATTCGAATCGATCGCGAAGTTGAGGGTCAATCTCTTTTTCGAAATCTTTAGAATCTCCAGGGCCTGCCACAAAAACCTTCACATCTGGTGCAAATCGAGCAATTATGGGAAGTGCATCAACTAAAACCTGCAGCCCTTTACGAGGTTCTTCAAATCGCCCGATAAAACCGATGGTATTTCCTGACCACTTTTGCTGTGCGACTCCATCTGAATATCGCTTGGCATAGATGCCGTTAGGGATAACAACAGCATCTGTTTCAAGATGATCTGTAAGAGTTAAACGAGCCGCCTCGGAAACTGCAATGCGCGCGGAAAGTTTTTCAATTGCTGGCTCCAAAATTGGCCCAATAGCAAAAATAACTTTTTGACGTTTTGCGGCTGCATGAAAAGTCCCAACCATGGGACCTTCAGCTGCCCAACAAGCCAAGAGCGAAATGGATGGAATTGCAGGTTCGTGTAAGTGGAGTAAATCAAAATCTCCACTTCCGATCCACTGGCGCACTCTGGCATAAGCAATCGGACCAAAAAGAACTCGTGCAACTGCGCCGTTGTAAGGAATCGAAATTGGTTTACCGGCGCTCACCACATAGTCGGGCAATTTCTCATCATCTAAAGCTGGCGCTAATACAGAAACAGTGTGGCCGGATACAATCAAGAATTCCGCCAAATCACGAACATGGTTTTGCACCCCACCTGGCGTATCCCAGCCATACGGACAAACTATTCCGATTTTTAGCTTCTTAGTGAGCATTATTGACGAACCTTAAAATCGCCATCAATCCAAATGCGCTGCATCATGTGCCAATCCTGTGGGTATCTAGAAATACCTTGAGCAAAAAGATCCGCACTTTTTTGAACAACTAAGGCTACGCGTTCACTTTCACTTCCTTGTGTTGGAATTTCGATAACTGTTAAGTCGATATGTATTCCAGCCTCAGTGTAAGAAATATATGCGCTAATCAGTGGGGCCCCGGTGCGAATGGCAAGTAGTGCAGGACCAGCCGGCATCCGCGCGGGACCGCCAAAGAAATTCACATCGATGCCAGATTTAGAAAGATCGCGATCAGCGGCAAGTGCGATAACACTCCCGCTTCGAATACGTTGCATCAATGTAGGAATAACTCGACCGTCTAACGGAAGAGATTCCATGCCGAAATTCTCACGGTACTGCATGAATTTTTTGAATAGCTTTTCAGGTTTTAAATGCTCAGCAACAGTGACAATTGTTGCGCCTCTCGCACAAAAATACGCTGCTGCATGATCATAATTACCGCAGTGAGGTAGCGTCACGATGGCACCATTTCCGGCAGCGACCGCATCCATCAAAATACTTTCATCATTGACGGTAACGGTGCTCAGAATTCGCTCTTTTGACCAATCCGGAAATCTAAATACATCACACCAATATCGCAGTGCAGATCGCATTCCCTGATAAACAAGTAGGTCTAAATCTAAATCAGTGATGTTCGGTGAAGTTCGCGCCAAATTCGAACGCAACCGAGCAACACTCTTACCGTTCTTCTTTACAAGATAGTCAGCCACATCGTTGGCTTTGGAATACACAAAGGTTTCAGGCAGCCAGCGAAGAACTCGCCACGCACCAAAATATCCCCAAGCTGAAATATTTTCAATCACTTCAAAAAGGCCTTACGCACAATTAACATGCGTTGCACAACAGTGATGGCTCCAAGTGCTGCCAGCAACCACATTCCAATAGCTAATACATATGGAATTCCAAGCCCATCTAATGCAATCGCAGACATCGCCATAATTAACCTCTCAGTGCGTTCTGCAATTCCTCCACTACAAGCCACAGAAAAACTTTCAGCTTTGGCCCGAATGTATGGAACCAGTAGTCCGGTGACTAAGGCGACGATGACTACAAAACTGAGATGGTCGCTCTGATTTATCAAATAAATACTGATACCCAATAAAATTGCAGAATCAGTTAATCGATCAATTGTGGAATCCAGAAAACTTCCCCACACACTTGCACCGTTTTTTGAGATACGAGCCATTGCTCCGTCAAAGAGATCACTTAAAGCAAATACCGCAATAACTGCAGTGCCAACAAAGAAATCTCCGCGAGGGTAAAAGAAGAGCGCAGATGTAATCACGCCGATAGCCCCTATCCAGGTCACCGCATTTGGAGTTATCCCAATTCGCAGGGCAAATGAGGCTACGGGTGTTATTAATCTCGTAACCGCTGGTTTCAAAGAACGACTTAACATCACTGCACATCGTAGGCTGACCCAGTGCAGAATCACACATCCGGCTTGAATCTTTGCGTCTTTGGCCACCCATCAGCGGCACCGACCGATGTTGCTGGTGCCTTAGGGGCGAGCATTGGCTCGAAGGCCTCTGGTGAAGTTTCGTTGGCAATATTTGCAATTAATCCCAATACTGGAATCGACCAAGAAACAATTGATCAATGGCAATCATTCGATGAATTTCTTACTCCACGCATGATTCTCGTAACGCAACTAGATGGCAACAATGCAGATTTTGATGATGCCGTTATGTTGGCCACCCGTGTATTTGATCAGGTTGCAACTCCTTATTTAGTTTTACATGATGACGATGGTTCGCCACGGGCGTTAATCTCACTTTCTGACATGGTCGTCACTGATTATTCAACGACTCCTCCAACCCAAAATCCATGCGAACCAGAGCATGAAACATTGGTGCAAGAGTTTCGCGATGAATATCTGGAACTTGTAACTTCTATGGGTGAAGGTGCTTTTGCAGCAGGCGTACTATTTCCAGCGATCCCTTTAGTCCTTGAAAATGGAATTGGGCTAGATGTTATAAAGCAATATCTAGCGCAACTCGTTTAGTTCTACCAAGCTGCTGCGATTTCATCTCGCGTCAAATTCAATAACTGTGGCAGCACTTTAGTCTTGCCAATAATCGGCATGAAATTAGCGTCACCACTCCATCGAGGAACAACGTGCTGATGTATATGCTCTGCAACCCCTGCTCCGGATATTGCCCCTTGATTCATACCTAGGTTAAATCCGGCAGGTGCTGAAACTTTACGAATTGTTTTCATAGCGTGAGCAGTCAGTGCAGAAATTTCACTTCTTTCGTCATCACTTAAATCAGTCAAATCAGCGACATGGCGATATGCGCATACCAACAAGTGCCCAGGGTTATATGGATATAAATTCATCACAACGAAAGCCGTACTGCCTCGGTGAACTATTAATCCTTCTGAATCACTTAATGTAGGAATTCTGCAAAAGGGACACTCCACATCGTTGCCTTCTAATGGCCGGTTTTCACCACGTAAATACTCAAGGCGATGTGGTGCCCACAGGCGTTGCCAACCATCAGGCATCCCTGCGCCATCAATATCCATGATTAAACCTGGGTGCGTTCAGATACAGTTTTTTGAATTTCGGCAATCGCTTGCGCAATTGGGATTCCATTTTTCTGTTCACCATTGCGATAGCGGAATGAGACAGCACCTGCTGCCATATCTTCCTCACCAGCAATAACCATAAATGGAACTTTCTGCATCTGTGCGTTTCGTACCTTTTTCTGCATACGATCATCGGAGGCATCTAGCTCGGCGCGGATTCCAGCCTTCTTCATCTGCTTAATTACATCGGCTAAATAATCAGCAAAGGCTTCTGCAACTGGAATGCCAACTGCCTGGACTGGCGCAAGCCATGGTGGGAACGCTCCTGAATAGTGTTCAGTGAGAACACCAAAGAATCGTTCAATAGATCCAAACAATGCACGGTGAATCATGACAGGACGTTGGCGTGAGCCATCAGCTGCTGAATACTCAAGTTCAAATCGTTGCGGCAGTTGAAAATCCACTTGAATCGTTGACATCTGCCATGTGCGCCCAATGGCATCTTTAGCTTGTACTGATATTTTCGGACCATAAAAAGCTGCGCCATCTTCATCTAAAACAAGTTCTAAGTTTTGCGCAACCGCTGCTTTTCGTAGGGTCTCGGTTGCTTCCTGCCAATCTGCGTCTTCTCCTACAAATTTTTCAGGATTTTTCGTAGAAAGTTCGAGATAGAAATCATTGAGACCATAGTCACGCAGCAAATTGAGAACGAAAGTCAATAATGAATCCAGCTCATCAGCCATCTGTTCCTTTGTGCAGTAGATATGCGCGTCATCTTGCGTGAAGCCACGTGCACGCGTGATGCCGTGAAGTACACCTGATTTTTCATAGCGATAGACCGTTCCAAATTCGAATAAGCGAAGCGGAAGCTCACGATAAGAGCGTTGACGAGCCTGGAAAATTAAGTTGTGGAAGGGGCAGTTCATTGGCTTCATGTAGTACTGCTGGCCAGGTTTCTTTATAGTTCCATCTGCATGGAGTTCTTCGTCCATAATCATTGGTGGGTACATGCCTTCGGAATACCAATCCAAGTGGCCAGATTTTTCAAAGAGCGCTGCCTTGGTTAAGTGAGGCGAATAAACAAATTCATAATCTTCTTCTTCATGGCGCTTGCGCGAATAATCTTCCATCGCCCGGCGGATGATTCCTCCCTTAGGGTGAAACACTGCAAGACCAGAACCAATCTCTTCGGGAAATGAAAAGAGATCGAGTTCAGTTCCTAAACGGCGATGGTCGCGCTTTTCAGCTTCAGCTAAAAGTTCAAGATGGGCATTGAGTTCATCTTGTGAAGGCCATGCTGTTCCATAAATTCGTTGCAACATCGGATTTTTTTCAGATCCGCGCCAATACGCCGCCGCACTTCGCATTAATTTAAATGCAGGAATGAGTTTTGTTGAAGGCAGATGTGGACCTCGACAGAGATCGCCCCACACAGGATTTCCATCACGGCCTAAGTTGTCATAAATAGTGAGCTCTGCTCCCCCAACTTCCACACTTGCTTCTTCACCTGCTGGACCTTTTATGCCAATGAGTTCACATTTGTAAGGCTCGTGGGCAAGTTCTGCCAAGGCCTCAGTTTCGCTAACGACACGACGGCGAAAACGTTGGCCGTCTTTAACAATCTTGCGCATTGTACTTTCAATCTTGATTAAATCCTCTGGATTAAAAGGAACCTTAGGATCAAAATCGTAATAAAAACCATCCTTTATCGGCGGGCCAATTCCAAGTTTTGTCTCTGCATATATCTCTTGCACCGCTTGCGCCATTACGTGAGCAGTTGAATGTCGAAGCACAAAGAGCCCGTCAGGTGAAGAGATTAAGACTGATTCAATAACATCGCCATCTTTGAGATCTGTCCACAAATCTTTGAGGGCGCCATTAATGCGACAAACCACTACATCTTTGTTTTCGGCAAATAAGTGCGTAGGGCGTTGATCTACTTCTATGGAGCGCGATGCGCCATCAACGGTTACCTGAATCATCTGCCTAGCCTACCGAATACTTATGAGCCAACGACGCAATTTCTTCTCCGAACGCGTGCGAAAGATGCAATGGCCTTGATTCAATGGAAGAAATCGCATGAGATAAACGCAAGCTACTTATGAAGAAGGCTGAAGTGATTTGTGAAACCCGTTCGGCCGAGATGCTCTCAACGGCTACTAGCTTGTTCTCAATCAATATTTCGCGAATGATTCCTGGCAGCACGCAATCAGAAGTTGGTGGCGTAACCCAAACTCCATCAATATAGCCAATGAGATTCGTGACCGAACCTTCGCAGATGTTTCCCTCAGGGTTGATTGTGATTGCATCATCAAAACCAGAAAGCCGAGCCTGCTCAAGAATGTCAATGCGATGCGTGTACGGAAATCTTTTGTGAATATCGCCGACGACTGGCTGTGGATGAATCCGAACATCGCAGGTCTTTGATTGTTCGGTATACGGCATGTGTACCGCAAGCCAGTTAGATTCATTATCGAAGCTAATCCGTAGCATCCCTAAACCTTGCGGAACTACAGCGAATAGGTCTACGACACTCTGTGAAATCTGTTTAGCGTCTGGAATCTCAATACCAAGTTCATGTGCACTTCTGTGCGCTCGTGCAATATGTCGATCCAACGAAAATGCGCGATTGCCCACGGTCTTTATCGTTTCAAAAATTCCTTCACCATCAAGCCAACCTGAAGCGGTTGCAGGTACTTGGCTAATGTCCTGTAGATGAGCGTTATAAATGACTTTCATAATTCACCGCCGGCAAGTGAGACTAGGCGTCTGGCTTTAAGTTGCGTCTCTTCCCATTCAGCTGCAGGTTGACTGGGCCACGTTATCCCCGCGCCTGTGCCAAAGCGCAACTTGTCATCTTTAAAGAAAATGCGAATAGCAACTGAGAGTTCGCAGGTATCTCCTTGTACCCAACCCAGTACTCCGCAATACGGCCCACGTATTCCTTCATTTTCATGAATGACCGAAACCGCAGATGATTTCGGCGCTCCGCTTATTGAACCTGGTGGACTAAGTAATGTAAAAATCTGCGACCACGTTGTGTCTTGCGCTAACTCACCTTCAATATCAGAGACTAAATGCACTAAACCAGGGTGGACTTCAGTTGAAAGTAATCGCGGGACGGATACCGTTCCACTTTTGCAAATTTGCCCCAAATCATTTCTCATCAGATCAACGATCATGATGTTCTCAGCCCTATCTTTTACACCAAAATCAGTAGAGCCAACTGGCGCTGTTCCCTTAATAGGTGATGTGCGTATTCGATTTCCCTCTCGTTTCAAGAATAGTTCTGGTGAAGCCGAGGCGATATTGATACCTGGGGCTTCAAGGTATGAGGCCCAAGGCGCTGGATTACCTTCCAACAAGACGCTAAATAAACCACGTAAATTTTCGGTATCAGTGTCAATAGAAATTTCTCTACAAGCATTTACTTGATATACCCACCCTTGTGCGATGAAGTCTTGTATGCGCTGAACATAAGTGACATATTCATTCTCACTTGCACTGCTACTCCATGTTCCATCAATTTTTTTCCAAGGTGTTTGCGGAAACTCTGAAGTACTAACGTCATCAAACTTGAATGCCTGAAACTTTCCTTCAAATGTTGTTGAGACTGCCCAGAATCCTCCATCGGCTAAACAAGCAGGATCATCTGAAACCTGTGACAGGCCAGTTGCCAACCGCCCATTCATCCAAAAAATAGGCGCATTGGGCGATGAACTCACAAGGTAACGGTATCCATTGATTTCCCACTTTGGCGCTATGGCCTCACCTACGATAGATTTCACCTCCTCGCGGACGTAGCGCAGTTGGTAGCGCGGAACCTTGCCAAGGTTCAGGTCGCCGGTTCGAACCCGGTCGTCCGCTCTCAAAACTTATCGCCGTTCACGTTAAAAATGAGCGGCGTTAGTTTTTGGTCGGATGGCCGAGAGGCGAGGCAAGGGACTGCAAATCCCTCTACACGGGTTCAAATCCCGTTCCGACCTCCATTATTAAAACAAGTTAAAGGAAGCGTTCATGAGCGATGACATCAGACCGTGGGGTCGCTATGAAATCTTGTCAGAAAGCTCAGATCACAAAGTAAAGCGAATCATCGTTAATGCTGGTGCTCGCTTTTCCTATCAACGCCACCAACATCGTGCAGAACATTGGTTCATCGTCAGTGGTCAAGCGAAAGTAACGCACAATGGCGTTGATGTTGAAATGGCTGCTGGTGGTTCAATTGATATCGCCAAAGGTGATCTCCATCGATTAGCAAACATTGGCACAGAGCCAGTTGTTTTTATTGAGGTGCAAAGTGGCTCATACTTTGGCGAAGACGATATTGAGCGTATTGAGGATGATTACAACCGCTAATTGCGGCCGTAATTTCGTGGGGTATGATTCCTCACTCAAGCAAGGATCGTTGGCTCAGCGGTAGAGCACCACATTGACATTGTGGGGGTCACTGGTTCGATCCCAGTACGGTCCACTTCAGTAAGTTCATCAAGGCGCAAACAAAACTATCGGAATGCGCTCATTGTCAGCCGATACAATTTCTACTATGAAATCCCCAACTAAAAAACCTATTGCCCGCGTGGTTAATAGGGTGGAACGTGCCGTAGGGCGGCGCGATCTAGTTTTGGCTCGCAAAAGTATTCGCGATTCAGTTGTCTCACTTGCCGGATTACTGGGTTGTCCAGTGCGCAATGAAGATGGCCGTGAAATTGGCCGCTTAGTTGATGTCGTAGTTCGACATGGGCAGGATGCTTATCCCCCAGTCTCAGGATTAATTGTAAAAGTCGGATTGCGTAAATCTTTTATTGATGGTGCGCGAATCGCAAAGCTGGGCCGCAATGAAATCCAACTATCGTCTACAACAATCAACTTAACGGATTACAAACGCCGCAGCGATGAATCCTTATTGGACGCAGATGTGCTCGACCATCAAATTGTTGATGTGAATGGGTTGCGCGTTGTGCGATCCTCTGATCTTTATCTAGCACCACTTGATAAAGAGATTCGAGTGGTTGGTGTAGATATCTCCTTCGTGACTTTTCTTCGCCGAATCTTTCCTGGTGCCCTTGGTCGCAGGGCTACCCCACAACATGTTTTGGACTGGGCAACCGTTGCATCCCTGGCCGATACTTCAGGAGTAGTAAAAACTTCAGGTTCAAAGACTGCGCTCTCACAACTTCGCCCTGCTGACCTAGCCGATTTAATTGAAGATCTCGCCGGCCGTGAACAAAACGCACTCATCGAAATGTTGGATCCTGAGTTGGCAGCTGATGCACTTGAGGAAATGGAAGATGAAGAGTTGCAAGGACTGCTTCGCGGTTTAAGCGAAGGCCGCGCCGCCGAACTACTTAGCCGCATGGAACCAGATGAGTCTGCAGAAGTTCTGCGTGATTTAGATGATGAGCACCGCGAAGATATTTTGAAAGCAATGGATTCAAAGATGGCAAAGCAGTTACGTCAGTTGATTGCTTTCGATGAAACTTTGGCTGGTGGAATTATGACTAGCCACATGGTTTTTGCTCAAGAAAATGAGACTGTGAACCAGGCGTTAGTTCGCCTGGTTGAAAACCGCGACCGAGACGTCTCTGACGGCGTGATCATGGTTGATTCAAAAGGCAAGTTGATGGATCACATTGCAATTATTGAACTTGTTGCCGCTAAACCCACCGCTCTTTTGAGCACGTTAATGGGACCGCCCTACCCAACGGCCGTGAACATCGATTCACCATTAGAAGAAGTGATCGAAGAGTTCTCTAATAACCGTGGGGCCTCAATCGTGGTCATTGATGAAAAAGGCAAGCCGGTTGGCCGCATCTTGGCTGATGATTTAGTTGATGCACTCAAGCCAGAGGAACAACATGGATTGTCTAAGGGAACCGGTGCGCTCTCATGACAACTCAACGCAAAATTCGTTTAGCTGCATTGCTCTCAGTCATGGGTCCAGGAATCATTGCTGGACTTTCCGATGATGATCCAGCTGGTATCACCACATATTCGCAACTGGGTGCAAAATTTGGATACCAAATGTTGTGGGTTCTGGTCATCTCCACGATTGCATTAATTATTTTCCAAGATTTAGGGGCTCGCATTGGCGTCGTTACTCGCCAAGGACTCATCGGTTTAGTGCGTCAAAAATACGGGGCTCGCTCTGGAACTCTTAGTGCCAGCGCTTTAATCATCGCAAACTTTGGAACACTCACCGCTGAATTTGCCGGTATTGCAGTTGCCGGAGAGCTCTTTGGCTTTTCACGTTTTGTAACCGTTCCTGCTGGAGCATTAGTTGTTTCATTCCTTGTATTACGTGGTTCTTTTGCCAATGTTGAAAAGGTTTTCTTTGCACTATCAGCAGTATTCATTTCTTACATCATTGCTGGCTTCATGGCCCACCCTGATTGGGGCCAAGCAGCACGTGGCGTTTTTGTCCCGTCAATGCCATTTACTCATGATGCGATCTACTTAGCGACGGCTACCTTAGGTACAACACTTGCGCCTTGGGGTCTGGCATTTATTCAGTCGTATGCTGTTGATAAGCGTTTAACACGCGATGATTTAAAACTGCTGCGTATTGATGTGTGGACGGGATCATTGCTAACAGGAATTATTGGTTTCTTCGTGATCATTACCTGTGCCGCAACTTTAAACAAAGAAGGTCAGACAAACATCACCGATGCCGCGCAGGCTGCACGCGCATTAGAACCATTAGCCGGCACAATGGCTAAAGCTCTTTTCGCAATTGGCTTAGTGGGAGCAGCTCTTCTTGCTGCATCAATCTTGCCTTTATCAACTGCTTATTCGGTAGGCGACTTAACTGGGCAACCGGCAGCACTCGATGATGGTCCGAAAGAAGCACCGCTATTTTATGCAACTTTTGGTGTAATGACCCTTTTTGCTGCTGGATTAATTCTGATACCTGGGTTGCCGTTAATTAAGGTATTAGTTTTCACTCAGATTCTTAATGCTATTTTGCTTCTACCCCTTCTAATATTTATGTACGGAATATCTAAAGATGAACGCCTCATGGGTGAGTTCGCCTCAAGTTCTCGCATGCGCGGCGTTTATGCCTTCATTATTTCGTTGGTTTCAATCTGCGTTCTGGCACTTCTCTGGTTCACAATAAAACCTTAATTCGACCGAAGAGTTAATCCTTCGATAAAAGTAAGTGAGTTTTGAAAAATCAATTCCTGGTCATAATCCAATGTAGCAACGTGATAACTATTTACTAACTCGATTCGTGATTTATTTGAGGACCCTAAGCCAGCCATAATAATTTCAGTATTTGAAACAGGCAAAGTGTGATCTTCTACAGAATGAAATAACTGAACCGGAACAGAAATTTTGCTTAAATTTTTGCGAGTTATCTTGAGCATTTTTAAAAGTTCATACACGCCGCGAGTCGGTAAGGCGTCATATCCGTGCTCTGTAATTCCAGGGCGCTTGATGTCGTTTCCTACGCTGGACCTAAGTTTTTGAAAATTAGAAATTACGTAAGCCAATTGATGCGGCATATAAGCCACATGAATCATTGGATTTACCAAAATAATTCCTGACAATCGGTCATTATGGGTAAGCGAAATATTAAGAGCTGTTCCGCCGCCCATTGATAAGCCTGCGATAAAAACGTGGTCGCAAGTTTTATAGAGTTTATTTAACTCAGCTTCAACCTTGGCGGGCCACTCTTGCCATTTCACTTTGTTTAGATTTTCAGGCTTTGTTCCATGCCCGGGAAGCATTGGGACGCTAACGGTGTATCCCTTGCCATTGAGAAATTCTCCCCACGGGCGCATCGATGGTGGTGCTCCAGTAAATCCATGAACAAGTAACACTCCAATGCGAGCATTTTTGCCTGAGCCCTGCGCTGACCAATCTTGCATCCAACCTGGGGGTGCGCTTTCAACTGCCATACCAGTAACCATACGCGGACTGTCAATGACAGTGCAATCACTTACCATTACCGCTGTGCACCTTTCGCAAACAACTTTCGTTGTAGTTGATCTTGAGACCTCTGGTGCTGCACCTTCTACTGGCGCCGGTATTACTGAAATCGGCGCGGTCAAAGTATGTGGCGGAGAGATAATTGGTGAGTTTCAAAGCTTTGTAAATCCTGGTGTTCCTATTTCATCCTTCATCACACAGCTCACCGGGATAACGGATGAGATGCTTTTCGACGCTCCTCAAATAGGAGAAATTTTCCCTTCGTTCATTGAATTCTTAGGGCCAGAAAATGAGAACGTACTAGTTGCCCACAACGCGCCATTTGATATTGGATTTTTAAAAGCAGCCGCAGTTCATCTTGAGTATCCCTGGCCCAACCATCATGTTGCCGACACTGCCCGACTCGCTCGCTATGTTCTTACAAAAGATGAAGTCATCAACTGCAAATTAGCTACGTTGGCCGAGTTCTTTGGCGCAACTACTTCACCTACTCACAGAGCTCTAGATGATGCGCGAGCCACAGTAGATGTATTGCACGGAATCATTGAAAGATTGGGTGGATTTGGTATCACTACTTTGCCAGAGTTTAAAAAAGTTAAGAAGAGGCTAGTTTCTGGGTAAGTTCTGCCCACTTGGCTACTAGTTCAGTCGCAGCACCACTATCAATTGCCTGCGTTGCTTTTTCGATACCAGCCGAAATTCGATCATGCAATGACACATCCATTGCACCTTCATAGGCAGCTATCGCAGCGGCGGCGTTGAGTACAACGGCATCACGTGGAGCACCTTTTTCACCGTCGAAAATTGCGGTGGAGATCCGCGCATTTTCAACTGCGTCTCCCCCGACTAAGGCCGAGATAGGTGCACGTTTGATACCGAAATCAAGAGGGTCCAGCAGATCGCTCGATATTTGCCCATTACCAATTGTTAAAACAGAGGTTGTTGTTGCCAAGGTAATTTCGTCGATTCCATCATCGCCACGGAAAACAAAGCCATCTACGCCTTTTTCGACAAGAACTTGCGCCATTACTAAGTGCATTCGATCATTTGCTACACCGATAGCTGCAGCCTTTGGCCGTGCAGGATTTGCCAGTGGACCCAGAATATTAAAAACTGTTGGTACACCTAACTCTTTGCGAGCAGGCGCAGCAAATTTCATAGCTGGGTGAAAAACTGGAGCGAAACAGAAACCAATTCCTAGGGCATGAAATGTAGTTTCTACACCTTTGCCGTCCAGGGTTATGGCAATTCCCAGAGCTTCCAATAAGTCAGCCGCACCAGATTTAGAAGAAGCTGCTCGATTCCCGTGCTTGATAACTTTAGCGCCAGCTGCTGCTGCAATAATTGCCGCCGTTGTTGAAATATTTATTGTGTGTGCACCATCTCCGCCAGTTCCTACAGTGTCGACGGCGCGCTCAGTAATTGAAATAGGCGCTGAATGCTCGTACATCTGGGCAACTAATGCGCCGACTTCCTCAGAAGTTTCACCTTTTGTTTTTAATGCAATCAGAAACTTTTTAATTATTTCGGTATCTGCATTTCCTTCAAGAATCTGCTTCATGCACCATTGAACATCTTTCGGTTCAAGATTTTGACCAACTTCTAGAGTGGAAAAATATTGATCCCACTGAGTCTGCGACATGATTACCTATTTAAACTGTGGCGAGCTTTGTCCCGCGCAATAGTTCAGCAGCGCTCTTGGCCAAGGTAAATGGATCGATGGGATGAACAACTGATGCTTCAGCTAATGACCATGCCGCTAGCCATGCATCCTCTTTTCGCCCTGTAATCACAAGGACTGGAGGGCAGTTAAAGACCTCGTCTTTAAATTGACGTGCAATTCCTAGTCCACCTTCGGGTACAGCTTCACCATCTAAAATGAATAGATCAATCCCAGCTTTTGAATCAACAAAAGCACGAAGCGCTGCCCCAGTAGCAAACTCATGAATCTGGTGTTCGCCCACATCGCTGGCGGTTTGGCTACCAAGGGCGTTAATAATGGCGTCACGAATAGTTGAATCATCTGCATAGATGACGATCTGTTTCTTTGCCATGGCTGTAAGTCTAAAGGTCTTCTGAGGTTGTCGCCTTCGATTTTCACCGCCCAAAGCATGTGGCCTGTTTCACCCCTGATGAGAGGTAATAATCTGGCTGAAAGGGGGTTCGGGTAAGACTCAGGCGTGGTTTTCGGGAATAATCACCTCCATGTCAACTGCATCCGTATCGGCCCATCACAAGATCACCCGCCCCAATGCCGTTGCTGTTGGAACAATCGTTTGGCTTTCAAGTGAACTCATGTTTTTTGCCGCACTCTTTGCTATTTATTTCACAACACGGGCAGTTCAAGGACCAACCATTTGGACCGAGTCAAACCAGATTCTCAACATTCCTTTTGCAGCACTCAACACAACGGTGCTGGTTCTTTCATCAGTAACGTGTCAGTTCGGAGTATTTGCTGCTGAGCGTTTTCAGAATCGCCGCACCGGATCCATTATCCAAATGAACAAATGGGGAATGCGTGAGTGGTTTGCTTTAACATTTTTAATGGGTTCATTCTTTATTGGTGGTCAAATATTTGAATACGCATCATTAGTTCAGGAAGGCTTAACACTTTCATCAACTGCCTATGGATCCGTTTTTTACATTGCTACAGGTTTCCACGGTTTACACGTAACTGGTGGCCTTATTGCTTTTCTTGTCGTAATGATCCGCGTTTCTAAAGCCCGTCGCTTTACACACCAGCAAGCAACTACGGCAATCGTCGTTTCCTATTATTGGCACTTTGTTGATGTTGTGTGGATCGCCCTCTTCTCTGCTATTTACCTGATTAAGTAAGGGAGTACATACACTTCGTGAAACGCTTATCGCGCTACCGCAGACACAAGGCCGCAGGTCCTGCCCTTCTTATTTTCGCCCTATTGGCAATTGGCACAACTTTTTCAGTAGCTAGCGCCACAGTGAAGGCGTCACCAACTTCATTTGCGCGCTCTGCAGTAATTGATGAAGGTAAACAAATATTTCTTAAGGGTTGTTCTTCATGTCATGGTCTTAACGCAGAGGGTGGCGCAGTTGCACCATCTCTTATTGGCGTCGGTGCGGCTTCGGTAGATTTCCAAGTTGGAACAGGTCGTATGCCAATGGCGGATATGAGCCAACAAGCTATGCGTAAGAAGCCTGTCTACAACGCCGAAGAAACTGCGGCATTAGCGGCATATGTTGCTTCGCTTGCTCCCGGCCCAGCAATTCCTGATGATTCAGTTTTAAATTATGAACGAGATGGCAACACTGCACAAGGTGGTGAGCTATTTCGCAACAACTGCGCCATGTGCCACAACTTTGCGGGCCAAGGTGGTGCGTTGACTCAAGGTAAATATGCACCAACACTTATGGGCGTAGAACCAAAGTACATCTACGAAGCATTGATAACTGGTCCACAATCAATGCCAGTTTTTAGCGATAAAACAATTACTCCCGCAGAAAAACTTTCACTTATCAAATGGATTAAGGCAGCTGAGGCTGAACCAAATCTAGGTGGAGCGACAATGGGGCGAATTGGACCAGTAACTGAAGGCCTATTGGCATGGGTTCTAGGAATAGGACTGCTTATTGGTATTGCAGTCTGGCTAACTACGAGAGCAAGGTAGGCGAAACGTGTCTAATGAATTAGTTCCAACTGATGATTCGATTGCACCTGCCCATGCACCTCGATCTACTGATATCAACCCAAAGGCTGAGAAGCGTGCTGAACAACAAATTGCAATTCTCTTTGGACTCTCCGCGCTGGGTTCACTCTTACTGATTTATTCTTACGTTTTTGTCACTAAAGACGTCTTCATTTTCATTCCTATTATGGGAAATCAAAATGCACAGCAACTTGGTATCGGTATTGGTATGGCAATGTCCCTATTCTTTATCGGCATCGCTGCCATTCACTGGGCAAAGACATTGATGTCAGATGTTGAAGTAGTAAATCACCGTCATGAGTTTCGCTCCAGCGATGAAGATCGTGAAGAATTTGTTAAGACTGTTAAAAACGGCGTTGCCGCTGCCGGTCTTGGTCGTCGTAAGTTGATAAAACGATCACTGGGTGTGGCCATCGGTTTCTTTGCTCTACCTCCCGTGCTACTTCTACGCGACCTAGGCCCATTGCCAAAGAAGCAGTTGGAAACAACAAACTGGAAAGCTGGAACCCGTCTACTGACCGATCCAGGCAATCGTCCAATATTGGCGTCAGATCTTGAAGTTGGCGCCGTTGTTCAAGTCTTACCGGCAGTTGAAAATGAAGATGAGCGACCCCTCAGTGATATTGCTAAAGATCCAGTTCTGCTCATCAGATTGCGTGAACAAGATTTTCAATTAACCCCCGAAAAACTTGCGATGACTCATAATGGAATCATCGCCTTTTCTAAGATCTGTTCACACATGGGATGCGCAGTTGCGCTGTATGAACAGCAAACTAAGCATTTGTTATGTCCATGCCACCAGTCAACATTTGACGTGACACGTGGCGCTAAAGTGATTTTTGGGCCAGCCGCACGCCCACTACCTCAACTCGATATCACAGTCGATGGTGAGGGATATTTAATTGCACGTGCAGCATTTAATGAACCAGTCGGACCTAGTTTCTGGGAGCGTAACTCACAATGACACCTGTAGAGAAAACTATTGGTAACGCAGCTAACTTTGTCGATGAAAGGTTAGGAGCGGCCGGTTGGGTTAAGAAGTCACTCAATAAGGTCTTCCCTGATCACTGGTCCTTCATGCTCGGTGAAGTATGCATGTATTCATTTGTTATTCTGCTTCTCTCTGGAACGTTCTTAACTTTCTGGTTCGATCCTTCTCAGCGCGATGTAATTTACAACGGCGTGTACGAACCACTTAAAGGTTTGAAGATGTCAGCTGCATACGCTTCAACACTCGATATTTCATTTGAGGTACGTGGTGGCCTATTGATGCGCCAGATTCACCACTGGGCAGCAAATATCTTTATGGCCGCTATCGTGGCTCACCTTCTTCGCGTTTTCTTCACTGGCGCATTTAGAAAACCACGCGAGTTCAACTGGATCCTAGGAATTCTCTTGCTCACTCTTGGTCTAGTTGAAGGTCTATTTGGTTATTCCTTGCCAGATGATTTGCTTTCAGGAACCGGACTTCGCATCACCTCGGCAATTATTCAAGCCCTACCGGTAGTTGGAACATATATTTCATTCTTCTTATTCGGCGGCGCTTTCCCTGGGACTGGATTTATTCCACGAATTTTCACGCTCCACATCCTAATAATTCCGGGAATCTTCCTTGCGGTGATCACAATTCACGTGATGTTGGTTTGGTACCAAAAACACACACAGTTCCCTGGTGTTGGTCGTACAGAAAAGAACGTTGTTGGACATCCAATCTTGCCTGTCTACATGGCTAAAGCCGGCGGATTCTTCTTCGTTGTATTTGGCGTAATCGCATTCTTATCAGCCGTTGCATCTATTAACCCAATTTGGTTATACGGTCCGTACACACCTGGGCAGATTTCTGCGGGCTCTCAACCGGACTGGTACATGGGGTGGCTAGATGGATTAGTTCGTATGGCTCCCCCATTAGAAACTCATGCTTTTGGCCACACAATTTCTTGGAATATTTTAATTCCAGCGCTCATAGTCCCTGGAATCCTTTTTACGGGAATGGCCCTGTACCCATTTATTGAAAGCTGGATAACTGGAGACAAGCGCGAACACCATCTACTCGATCGTCCTCGCAACGTACCTAACCGAACAGCACTTGGTGTCATGTCCATTACTTTCGTAATGGTCGCACTCATCAATGGTGGTAACGATATTTTGGCAACTAATTTCCATTTATCTATTAATCAAATTATGTGGTTCTCACGTATCGGCATATTTGTTCTGCCACCGATCGCCTTTGTGATAACTAAACGTTTGTGTTTGTCGCTGCAGCGCGCAGATCGTGACTTGCTATTACACGGAAGTGAAACTGGCCGACTACTTCGGCTACCTCATGGTGAGTTCGTCGAGGTCCACGAACCTATCTCTGCAGAAAAAGCTTTCCTACTGCAATCACATGAAGAGCCGATAGCACTTGAGCTATCTGAAGTTGATTCCAGAGGCGTTCGACGACCTGGTGCTTTGAAGAACAAGGTGCAGCGACGCTTAAGTAAAGCTCATGCAGTTTCTGTTCCTAAGGTCAGTGAACAAGAGTTAAAAGAGATCGAACACCACTAGTTCTTTTTACGTATTACAAGCCAAACACCCAGGGCGGTAATTCCTATTCCAAGGAAGCCTTGGGTGTTTACTTTTTCACCAAAAAGAGCATATGCCTCAAGTGCCGTAGCTGGCGGTACTAAGTAAAACAGTGACGAAACCGAAGCAGCACTACCTGTATTGAGCAACCAGAGCAATATCAGTACTGCACCTACCGACAGCGCAATGATTAACCACACCATTGAAGCTACAAACTTAGGTGTGAAATCAATATGTGTTCCACCCGTTACGCCCGCACCCACGGCCAATATCGCCCCTGCTGCAAGGTACTGGTACGCGGTGCCGGCCAACATTGGAATACCCGCACCAAACTTTTTCTGCATCAGCGTGGCGGTTGTGCTCCCAAGCAATGCAACAAACACTGCAGCAATACCCACTTTTGAAACTGAACTATCGAATGTAGGACCAAGAACCAATACAACTCCGATAAGTCCAAGAACTAATCCAATAAATTGGGTGCGACGTAGTTTCTCACCCAGAATATTCACTGCAAGAAGAGAGACCAAAACCGGCTGCAAACTCGTAATAACTGCCGCCACACCTGCCGAAACTCCTTTAGAAATTGCGAAGAAGACTCCCCCTAAGTAGAAGGCATGTAAAAATAAGCCAATAAGTGCTGATTTAACTATTTCATTCTTTCGCAAATCCAGCGGAAATCTCAGAATTCGCGCGATGATAATAAGAATTGCTGCGGCGATAAAAATACGTAGCGATAGAAAAATGAAGGGATCCGCGTAAGGCAGTCCGTATTTTGCTCCGACAAAGCCCGTGCTCCATAAAAATACAAATAGATATGGAGCTAAGCGTGCGGTCTTCAACCTTCGCAGAGGGCTTTGAGCGCCACCAAACTCTTGGCCATCCACTTCGGATTTCTGGCGATTGAGCCAGTCTTCTTAAGCCACCATTTGGAGATAGATGGAATCGAATTGCCATCAAAAATCTCTGTTACTTGAGTTTGTCCATTTCCTAAATCTTCAAGTTCATACGACCAGGTCCACTTCATCAAATGGCACCAGGTGATTTTTTTGTTTTCTTCAAAAGACACCACTGTATTTGTGATGCGATAAGGAACTTTAATTTTCATAGCCATGCCAAACTTTGCACCTTCATATAAGCGAGCCGGACCTGAGATTGATTCGGTAATCGTCCCCGATCCATCAAATCGTGCGTGAGCACGAGGGTCGGCTAAAAGATCGAAAATCTTTGCTGCGGGTGCATTAATAACGATTCGAGCTGCGGCTGTATTTGGGTTTTCAACTGAAAGAATTTCTGCACGTACCTGAGACATCAATGAGCCCCTGATACGACCGGCTTTTCATACTCAGTCACCATGCCAATGATGGAGATGACCAAAGCACCTAATGAAATTACGGTCAACCACCAACCAATAACGAGTGAGAGAGTTAATGCGCACATGCTTAAAGCAACTGGTAATGGCCACCAAGAATGAGGGCTATAAAAACCTAGGTCGCCGGCACCATCTGAAATTAATGCCGTTTCATTATCTTCCGGAAGAATTTGTCCGATTCGGCGCTGAGTGAACCAAACATAAAAGCCAACCATTCCAGCAAGTGCTGCCGCAAGAAGCATCCCACCAATTCCCACCGGTTCACCGCCAACTTGCCAATAAATAATCGTCATCAAAACATAAAACACTGATAGACCAATAAATAGCTGCCAAGAAACCTTCATAGTTTGTTAGTGCCCTTCAGTCTTGATGTGCGGGTGATGCAGATCAAATGCTGGGCGCTCAGATGAAATGCGAGGCATAGTTAAAAAGTTGTGGCGTGGTGGTGGGCATGATGTTGCCCATTCCAGCGATGCCCCATAACCCCAAGGATCATCAACTCCGACTAGAGGTGCTTTTCGAGTGATCCAAATGTTAACCATAAAAGGAATCATTGAGAATGCAAGCAAGAAAGAACCGATTGTTGAAACTTCATTCATAAATGTGAATCCATCGGTTGGAAGATAATCGGCGTAGCGACGGGGAAAACCTTTAATACCTAACCAGTGCTGAATAAGGAATGTTAAGTGGAAACCAAAGAAAGTTGTCCAGAAGTGAATCTTTCCTAGCCTTTCATTGAGCATGCGGCCAGTCATCTTTGGCCACCAGAAGTAGAAACCACCGAACATTGCAAAGACCACGGTTCCAAAGAGAACGTAGTGGAAGTGGGCAACCACGAAGTAACTAGCAGAAACGGCAAAGTCCAGAGGAGGCGATGCCAAGATAATTCCAGTTAAACCGCCGAATAAAAACGTGACTAAAAAGCCCATTACCCACAGCATCGGGGTTTCAAAAGTTACATGGCCACGCCACATCGTGCCGATCCAGTTAAAGAACTTCACACCAGTTGGAACTCCGATAAGGAAAGTCATGAATGAGAAGAAGGGCAACAAAACCTGACCAGTTGCGAACATATGGTGAGCCCAAACAGAAACAGAAAGTGCGGAGATTGCGATAGTTGCTGCAATCAAACCCTTGTACCCAAAGATTGGCTTACGGCTAAAGACGGGCAAAATCTCGGTTGCAATTCCAAAAAATGGAAGGGCCAAGATATAAACCTCAGGGTGTCCGAAGAACCAGAACAGATGCTGGAAGAGCATCGCCCCACCATTGGCCGGATCAAAAAGATGTGTGCCATAAATACGATCTGCTTCAAGTCCTAGCAGTGCTGCAGCAAGTGGTGGGAATGCAAGCAATACAAGGATGGAGGTAAGCAATACGTTCCAAGAAAAGATTGACATACGGAACATCGTCATACCTGGTGCACGCATTGTGAAGATGGTTGTAATGAAGTTAACGCCACCCAGGATTGTTCCGATACCACTGACAGCTAAACCGAGTAGCCATAGGTCAGAGCCAATACCTGGCGAGTATGTTGCATTTGATAATGGAACATAAACAGTCCAACCAAATGAAGCTGCTCCACCCGGAGATAAGAATCCAGCAAACGCCATGAGGCCACCGAATAGGTAGAGCCAATAAGAAAGCATGTTTAATCGTGGGAAAGCAACGTCAGCTGCTCCGATTTGCAATGGCATGATTACATTCGCAAAACCCACAAACAGAGGCGTTGCAAACATCAGCAACATAATCGTTCCGTGCATTGTGAAAATCTGGTTATATTGCTCGGCACTTAAGAACTGCATTCCTGGTCGCGCTAATTCAGAGCGAAGCAATAACGCTAGAACACCTGCAATAAGAAACCAAGAAAAAGAGGTGATCAGATACAAATAGCCGATTGTTTTGTGATCAGTAGAGGTTACCCACTTAACAAATGCTTTACCTTTTTTTGGAGGTAACTGAGGCAGATTGGTAGTTGTTTGACGATCTGCAAATGTTGTCATGCCGCGCTCCCCTTTATGGTTTCAAGATAAGCCTGATACTGCGCTGGCGTTACTACACGAGCGGTGAACAACATTTGTGAATGATTTCGCCCGCACAAGATGTTGCAACGCCCTGGATAATCTCCCAGCTTGTTTGCCGTGAACTCCAAGTGATTTGTTACACCTGGCAAATTCTGCATCTGAATCATAAATGCTGGGATCCAAAATCCATGGACCACGTCGTTAGAGGTAATCGTGTAGCGAACTTTTTCGCCTAGTGGAATATAAAGAATTGGTGGTTGTGCCGGGGTTCCAGTGACTACTGCTGCAGAACCCGCTTCTGGGTAACCAAACTGCCATGACCACTGAATACCTTCGACGGTAATTTCATGTTTGTATGTATCAGTCTTCGCCGAGATAACTGTTTCCTTTTTGGCCGTGAAATAGAAAAGCACGGCAACGATAATGAAGGGAATGATTGTATAAACGATTTCGATTGGAATGCTGTACTGGGTTTGTTTTGGAAACTCTGGGCCATCTTTCTTTAAGCGGTGAAAAAATGCTGGCCACATAATTAATATCAGAGTAAATACGCCAACCACCCCTGCTGTGATCCATGCGCCTTGCCACAGTGAAAGCGACTGATCATTGACACTTGAAAGTCCTTCTTCAAATCCAAGTCCTGAAACCTTTGAGCAGCCCGTTAAAAATAGAGCTGGGAGCACAAGGGCAAGGCCACGAAGAGATCTGATTTTGGAAGACGACATAGAGGTAAGGATAGAGCGCAATGGCTACGTCTGTGGCACTGGTTTATAGGCTCGCTCTGGTGGTTCGTGTCACAGCATTTAAAATTAGAAAACTACATGCGGGGCGATCTCTGCGGCCGCATCTGATCCATAGGCCTGTTCGAAACGGCTTACAAATTCGGCTCCGGTGAAGCGGTACTCCTGGGTGCCCATGGTCTCAATAACGTAGGTAGCAATTAAGGAACCTAACTGTGCGCACCGTTCATGTGATAAACCCCAGGCAAGGCCAGCGATGAATCCTGATCTAAATGAATCTCCAACTCCGGTGGGATCGGTCTTTGATTTCTCTTGGGGAACTCCTACTTGAACGAATTCACCAACAGCACTTTCAACCTTAGCGCCTTTTGAACCGAGAGTGACAACGCGAATTTTGACGTGCTCTAAAATTTCACGATCGCTCCAGCCGGTTTTTTGCATAGCAAGAGCAAGTTCGTATTCATTTAAAAATAGGTAGGAAGCGCCGTCGATTAGGAGCTTGATCTCCTCCCCTGACATCCGAGCCATTTGCTGAGAAGGATCGGCGGCAAAAGCGATGCCTTCGCTTCGACAAACATCAGAGTGATGCAACATCGCCTCGGGATCATCAGGTGAGATAACTACCATGTCGAAACGTCCAGTTTTATCCATGATTGGACCAAGTTCAATATTGCGCGCTTCACTCATTGCGCCAGGGAAAAAAGATGCAATCTGATTGAGATCATCATCAGTTGTAACCATAAAGTGGGCCGTATAAAGCTCGGTTGAAACAAGGGCGTGTGAAGTATCTACTCCGTGACGTGAAAGCCAGGCTTCATAATCTGCCCAATCTTTACCGACGGCTGCAATCAGAACTGGGTTTAATCCAAGTACGCCCATGCCGTAGCAGATATTGGCCGCACACCCACCGCGACGAACATCAAGACTGTCGACTAGAAATGAGAGAGAAACTTTCTCTAAAGAACCTGCAACAAAGGAATCGGTGAATTTGCCCGAAAAGGTCATTAAATGATCAAGACCAACTGAACCCGCCACACCGATTTTCATGAGGCGATACTAGAGCGTAAAGAAGCCTTTGTTAGTTGAATGAATCGCCACATGCACAAGAACCTTGCGCATTTGGATTATCAATTGTGAAACCTTGCTTTTCAATGGTGTCAACGAAATCAACTGTGGCTCCCATTAAATAAGGATCACTCATTTTGTCGACGATAACCTTGACTGAACCATACTCCCGGACAACATCGCCTTCTTGGTTACGATCATCAAAGTAGAGCTGATAACGAAGTCCTGAACATCCACCTGGTTGCACAGCAACGCGAAGATTTAAATCATCACGGCCTTCTTGTGCCAATAGTGCGGCCACCTTTGCAGCGGCAACATCAGTGAGGGCTAATCCAGTTAATGTAACTTCAGTAGTCATTTTCTCTCCTTGTTTGGACCAAGCCTACCTGCACCCATCCCCTAATGCGAGTTATGACCTTCCGCTTGCGGCTCGATTTCCCAATGGCTCTATAGTTACGGCCATGACTACTGAATCAACTGGTAAAGGCCGACCAACCCCGAAGCGCAAAGATGCTCAGGCCAAGGCCAAGATTTCCTCACTGTCCCCTGTCGTGACAAAAGAACAGAAGCGGGCGCAAAAATTGGCGACCCGAGCTGACCGCGTTGGCTCCCGTGCAGCTTATCTTCGTGGTGAAGAAAGCGCGCTACCAACTAGAGACCGTGGACTAGAGCGCAGATTTGTGCGCAACTACGTCGATGCTCGTCGTTCTATTGGCGAATATTTCTTGCCTATTATTTTCGTAGTACTCGTTCTGACATTAATTCAAGTTCCCGCAGTTCAATTTTCAGCGATTGCATTAATGTATCTAGTACTACTCGCCGCAGTTGTTGACGGTATTTTCTTAGGCCGCAGAATTCAGCGACTTGTACATGCCAAGTATCCAACATCAACCACAAAAGGTTTAGCTATGTATGCATGGCTTCGCTCAACACAAATGCGACGACTACGCGCACCGCACCCACAAACTAAAGTGGGCGATGTAGTTAACTAAGCGCGCGGATTTGGACTGATGTTTTGAGCAGGATCTTTTTCAGGCAAATCACCGAGAGCCTTATCAATGGCTTTCATCATGTCAGCATCAAGTTTTATTCCTGCGGCTTTGACGTTTTCCTTAACCTGAGACGGCTTAGTAGCACCAACTATGGCGCTTGAAACGTTTGGATTTTGCAAAACCCAGGCAACAGATAACTGCGACATTGTGATTCCCGCTTGATCTGCAATCGGCTTGAGTTTTTGTACCGCAGTTAAAACATCGTCGCGCATCCACTTAGAGATCATCCCAGCACCACCTTTTTTGTCGGTAGCACGAGAACCGGCGGGTGGTTTTTTGCCGGGCAGATACTTGCCGGTTAATACACCTTGAGCCATTGGGGACCAAACTATTTGGCCAATTCCCTCTTTAGCTGACAGAGGAACAACTTCGGCTTCAATGACTCGCCACAGAGCGGAGTATTGCGGTTGGCTTGAAACAAACCGGTTGTAGCCTCGAGCATCTTGAATTTTTAAGGCCGCGGCAATCTGCTCAGCTGTCCACTCTGAGAAACCTATGTAGTGAACTTTCCCGGCACGAATCAAATCATCAAAGGCGTTCAATGACTCTTCAAGCGGTGTTTCAAAATCGAATCGGTGCATCTGGTAGAGATCTATGTGATCGGTTTGTAGACGCTTAAGTGATGCGTTACAGGATTCAATGATGTGCTTGCGCGATAGACCGCGATCATTTTTACCTGGACCGGTTGGCCAATAAACTTTAGTAAATAGTTCATAGGATTCACGACGAACACCTTTAAGGGCTTTTCCAAGAATCTTTTCGGCACGGGTACCGGCATAAACATCAGCTGTGTCAAAAGTTGTGATCCCACAATCTAAAGCGGTTTTTACACATTTGATAGCAGAGTCGGCTTCAACTTGTGAACCATGAGTGATCCAGTTTCCATAAGAGATCTCAGATACATACATTCCGGTACTGCCAAGGCGACGATATTCCATGTCTAGAACTCTAGAACCATGCGCGCCTTGTTGCCAACTCAAAGGCGATGTGGTTGCCTATGCACACAACTTAATACGCCCTTCATTAGGGGAAGTTCGGTGAAATTCCGACACTGACCCGCAACCGTAAAGTCGGATTACCTAGTGATTGGTTATAGACAAACACCCGCCGAGGTTTGCGGGGTGTAGTCCACATGTTCAAGGGGTATTTTCTCTTATTCGCGCGGCCTGCTCCCTGTGAGTTTCTTTCACAATTGAGAGGCACCACAGAAATGAAGTTCAAAGCTTTCCTTATCACTCTAGTAATTCTTATTTCATCTGTTTTCTTTATTCCACAATCAAATGCCGCTAGCAAGGGCTGGCGCTATTGGGGTTATTTTCAAGCAGCTCCCGGAGCAACACAGTGGACTGCAGCCATGACTGGACCAACTGTTGATATTGCAGATGGCACAGTTGAAGGTTGGCTATTTGTATTTAGTAGCGATGATGTTCCATCTCTTGCACCAGCAGTTAAGCCAAACTTTGCAAAGATCTGCGCTGGCGTTAAAGGTGACAAGGACACCAAGCGAATCGGTTTGGTAATTGAATTTGGCTCAAAAGCTTGGGCACCAAAAGGTGAAAAGCCACGAAAAACAATCACTACATGTGTTCGGACCGCAAAAACTTCTCAAGGAATAGATGTCCTTGCCCAGGTAACAAAAATCCGTGCTGCCTCATCCGGGTTAATCTGCGGACTATCTGGTTACCCAGCTAAAGAATGCGGACTCGAAATCGCTACCCCTAAATCACTGAATAAAAAATAAAAAATATTCATGAAGAAACTTTCATTTCACCCACTGACGTGGTGGATTTTCTCAGGTGCGCTTGCTCTTGCAATAGCCCGTGTGAACTCCCCGCTCTTTGCCATTGCTGCAGTAGGTGTTATGTCAGTGATTGTCTTTACGCAGCGAGATGACGCCCCATGGGGGAGATCTTTTAATGCCACATTGAAGTTATCGCTATGGATCATCACTATCCGAGCGATGATCGGTGTGCTCATTGGTGTTCCCATTCCGGGGACAACACTTTTCACTATTCCCACTGTGCCACTACCAAGTTGGATGCCAGGTATTCGCATAGGTGGCGCGGTGACTTTGGAGCGCTTAAGTTCATCGATTTCTGAAGGAATCATCATTTGCGCAATCCTTGTTGTATTTGGCGCAGCAGCATCACTGACAAGTCCACATCGCTTGCTGCGCGTATTGCCGGTGTACGTCTATGAATTTGGAATAAGTGTTGTGATAGCAACTTCAGTTCTACCCCAATTAGTTTCTGCCGTTTCACGTATTCGAATGGCGCAGCGCTTACGCGGTCAGAAAACTCATGGAGTGAAAGCATTTAAACGTATTGCACTTCCTCTACTAGAAGAATCCTTAGCTAGATCTTTAGATTTAGCAGCTGCAATGGACTCACGAGGCTATGGAATTAGTAAGAAGCGATCTAAATACCGTCCCATTAAATGGGCCAGAATTGATGTAGTAGTTGTTCTAGCTGCTCTAGCGGTTATAGGTATTTCATGATTAAGTTTTCCAACGTTTCGCTTATCTATCCAAACTCAACAACAACCGTGATTGAAGACCTCACCCTTGAAATCGCTGAAGGTGAATTAGTTCTAGTTATTGGCCCGACAGGATCTGGGAAATCTTCATTGCTACGACTGATCAACGGCCTTGTTCCACACCACACAGGCGGTATTTTGGCTGGAAGTATTGAAGTAGATGGAATTTCAACTGCAGAAGTTAAGCCTGGCGGCCTGGCACATTTGATTGGAATTGTCGGACAAAACCCCATCAATGGCTTTGTCGCAGACACGGTAGAAGAAGAACTGGTATTTGGAATGGAAGCTCTCAATCTTTCCAATGAAACAATGCGAAAGCGTGTGGAAGAAGTTTTGGATTTGATGTCATTGGCTTCGCTTCGAAATCGTACTATTGCAACTTTAAGTGGTGGAGAACAACAACGCGTTGCAATTGCCAGTGCCTTAGTTGCACATCCCAAAGTCTTAGTTCTAGATGAGCCCACAAGTGCACTCGACCCCATCGCTGCTGAAGAAGTTCTCTCAATCCTTCACCGTTTAGTTCACGATTTAAGCCTGACTGTTGTGATTGCAGAACATAAATTAGAACGTGTCATCCAATTTGCTGATCGCATTGTTCACATCAATGGAGCTGGATCTGCAGTAGTAGGAACACCTGAGAAAATTCTGATGAACTCCCCCATAGCTCCGCCCATCGTTGAACTTGCTAGAACTCTTGGGTTAAAGGAGATTGGTGTTTCTGTGCGAGAGATGCGCCGAATGACACAAGAGTTTAGAGATTCACATCAGGTTGCTAAGCCGGAAGTTGCATCAACATCGTCGAAAGTGTGTGCAACCATCAAGGACTTAACAATTTCCTATAACGGCAAAAATGCAGTGAATTCGCTCTCAACAACTATTTATGAAAATGAAATCGTTGCCATCATGGGCCGCAATGGTGCGGGCAAAAGCTCGCTGCTACGAGCCATCGCAGGAGTCAGTGATAACGCAGCAGGAGAGGCAATAGTTAATGGTATTAATTCCCAGAAACTGCACAGCAAGCAACGGCGGGAGACTATTGGCTATATCCCTCAGGAACCAAGTGATTTGCTCTATGGACAAAGTGTAGGTGAAGAGTGCAAGCAAGCAGATAACGACAATCAAGTCACCAGTGGGACTACCTTCACTCTTCTTTCCCAACTTGTTCCTGGAATATCGGCACAAACACATCCCCGTGATTTATCTGAAGGACAGCGTTTAGGCTTAGCTCTCAGCGTGGTTCTCTCAGCTAATCCGCATCTGCTTATTTTGGATGAGCCAACAAGAGGTTTGGACTATCAAGCAAAACGTGTTCTAACCAAAATACTTATTGATTTTGCTCGCGTTTTTAATCGCAGCGTCATCATTGCTACACACGATGTTGAACTTGTTGCCGAATTGGCTACTCGCACAATCTTCATCGCAGATGGTGACATCGTCGCAGATGGAGCAACAATTGATGTCCTGTTATCTTCGCCAGCTTTTGCTCCACAGGTTTCCAAGATCATGTCACCACAGCCTTGGTTAACCGTTGCCGATGTCGTGCGAGCCATTGAGGCCGATAGCTAATGCGCACTTATGACGTAGTGAAATTTTCTCCACTAGGCACAGCAGTGCTTACGCTGGCCTCATTGATTTCTGCCACAGGATTTCTCTGGCCCTTTTTCTATAACGGCACATCATTACCCCGCACACAGCTTTTCTTTTGGGCAGCAATCGCCGTGGCATTCGTTTTAGTCATTGTTCAGATCTCTAACTCAGCTCTGGATGCTAAGTCTGTTGCACTCCTTGGTGTTTTATCTGCACTCATTGCTGCTGTTCGTCCGCTTGGCGCAGGCGCAGTCGGTATTGAACCTATGTGGTTTATATTGATTTTAAGTGCAAGAGTTTTCGGGCCTTCTTTCGGATTTATTTTGGGCCTTACATCAATGTTTGTTTCTGCCTTGCTCACAGGTGGGCTTGGGCCTTGGCTTGGTTATCAAGTATTTGCAGCTGCATGGATTGGTATGGCCGCTGGAATGCTGCCAGGAAAGCAGCTTCGTGGCCGTCGTGAACTGCTTTCTCTCATTATCTTTGGCATCATCGCCTCAGAGCTCTTTGGAATATTGATGGATCTACAGTTTTGGCCTTGGGCGTTTGGTGCCAACACACAACTCTCATATCTAGTTAATGGTTCTATTGTTGAAAATCTCTCTCGCTTTATTACATTTCACTTTGCCACCGCTATGGCCTGGGATATCCCCCGCGCGCTCTTTACGACGATTCTTCTGGCGCTTTCAGGCAAAGCTGTTTTATCAGCGCTGCGTAGAACTAAAACCCGCGCAGCATTTTTGCAACCAATTGAATTTATCGAACGTGTGAAGGCGTAAAGGGGAGCTTTACAACTTCCACCATAGAATCACGGCCACGCACATCGATTACTAAATGATCTCCAACCTTCACCGAACTATCTAGTAATGCAATTCCAATTCCCACTTTAAGTGATGGCGAAAATGTTCCGCTGGTTACTTCCCCTAGGGCTTTGCCATCACTTGTTTTAACCTTCATACCGCCGCGAGGAATTCCTCGATCCAATGACTTGAGGGCAACACTTCTGCGATTAGCCCCAAGAGTTTTCAGAGATTTTAAAACCTCCGAACCTAAAAATTCCCCTTTGTCCCAACCAATAGCCCATGTTGCACTTGCTTCTACTGGATTGATTTCAAGTGAGAGCTCGTGCCCATGCAGTGGATAGCCCATTTCAGTTCGCAAAGTATCACGTGCTCCAAGTCCGCACACTAAGCCACCGAAAGGTTGCATCGCCTCAACGATTAAATCCCACACCATAGAAGCATCTGCGGTTTTAGGAAGAAGTTCATAACCAAGTTCTCCTGTGTAGCCAGTGCGACAAAGTATTACTTGTGCACCACCGATGTTCACATTTTCAAAGGCCATGTAATCAATATTTGTATTAACGCCAAGTGATTGCATGACTCGTGGTGCAAGCGGACCTTGAACGGCGATGACTGCATAGGCTTCATGCAAGTTTTCAATTGTGATTCCAGATGGAATATGTGCCATTAAAGTTTTAACGACATCGGTTGTATTCGAAGCATTTGGTACTAAAAAGAAATCCGCTTCTGAATTGCGGTAGACGATAAGGTCATCTATCACCCCGCCCTTCTCATTACACAGCAATGTGTACTGCGCAGAGCCATTTTCGATCCGGCCCGCATCGTTAGTAAACATAGAATTAAGAAATTCGAGAGCACCGTTACCTTTGACACTTGCTTTACCCAAATGAGAAACATCAAAAATTCCAGTTTTTTCTCGCACGGCTGCATGCTCTGCCAAGGTTCCTGCCCCTGGATATTCAATCGGCATCAGCCAACCACCGAAATCTGCCATTTTGGCGTTACGGGCAAGATGCTTTTCATGCAAGGGTGAGTGCTTCATAGTGTGAAACCTACCAATACATCTATTACGCTGACACCCATGACAACACTCAAAGTTTCTGATGGCCTAGTAAAAGATGATCACCTTGTTGTAGGGCTAGTGAGCACCAACACAAAAGGTGGAATCGCCATTGAAGCCGGTGATTTAGCGATGGACACTAAAGCACTTGTGGCCTCACTGATTGAAATGGGCGCAACAGGGAAAGTAGATGAAGTTACAAAAATGCCCGGTGGTCCAACTCGGATCTTGGTGTTCACCGGTCTCGGAGCAAAATCAAATGCTTACTCCCATGAAAGCTTGCGCAGAGCAGCAGGTGCCGCTTCCCGCTCTTTAGCTGGAAATATTGGAGCAACATTTGCCCTCCCAACTCGTGACATCGCCGGAGTAAGCGCTGTTGCAGAAGGTGCTGCAATTGGGGCATACGTTTTTAATGAGTTCCGTGGATCCACGAAGAACGATCACAAGGTGGCATTAAAATCGGCCAATATTTATACAAACCTTTCCGGTAAAGCTGAAGCTAAAGATGCAATCAAACGCGCAGGTATTATCGCGAAGTACACACACTTAGTCCGTGATTTAGTAAATACACCGCCTAGTCACTTAACTCCTGATTCATTTACTAAGAAATTGACGGCAAGCTTTAAATCTGCCGGTGGTTTAAAAGCAGGATTAAAAGTAACAATCTGGGATGAAAAACAACTTAAGTCACAGGGCTTCGGAGGAATTATTGGCGTTGGACAAGGTTCGGCTAATCCCCCGCGTCTTATGCACATCTCATATACGCCTAAAGCCAAAAAAACTAAACGTTACGCTTTTGTTGGCAAGGGAATCACATTTGATACTGGTGGCTTAAATCTAAAGGCTGGCTTAGGTATGGAAGCTATGAAATCAGATATGAGCGGAGCTGCTGCAGTTTGTGCGGCAACTCTTGCCATTGCAGAACTGGGATTACCAGTTGCCATTGAATGTTGGGCACCACTGGCTGAAAACATGCCAAGTGATACTGCGACCAGGCCAAGTGACATCATCACAATCTTTGGGGGCAAAACTGTTGAAGTTCTCAATCCCGATGCCGAAGGTCGCCTTGTTCTAGCCGATGCTTTAGTTAAAGCTCAGGAAAGTAAAAACAAAATAGATGGCATCATCGATGTTGCTACTTTGACTGGTGCACAAGTAATTGCCTTAGGCACTCGCACAAGTGCGGTCATGACCAATAATCAAAGTTTTAGTGACTCATTCATCGCTGCTTCAAAGGAAACCGGTGAGCAGTTTTGGCCAATGCCACTTCCAATAGAACTTCGTGCATCTCTAGATTCACCAGTTGCAGATCTTGCAAATATCGGCGATAAGAATGGCGGAATGTTAGTTGCTGGGTTATTTCTGAAAGACTTTGTAAGCGATGATCTGCCATGGCTGCACCTAGATATTGCAGGACCGGCCTATAACGAAGGCAAAGCTCATGGCTATACCCCTGTCGGTGGAACAGGTGTGAGCATGCGCTCACTCGTGAGATTGGTCGAACAGGCATAGGTACGGCAAGATAGAGCCGTTGCTTACGAACAAAAGGGGTAAACCGGGTGTCGCAATTTGATCTAGTGATTTTAGGTGGTGGAAGCGGTGGCTATGCCTGCGCGCTTCGAAGCGCACAACTAGGTCTATCAGTGGCATTGATCGAGGCGGAAAAAGTCGGTGGCACGTGTCTTCACAAGGGTTGTATTCCAACCAAAGCGCTCTTGCACTCCGCCGAAATTGCAGATGGCGCACGTGAAGGTTCTAAGTTCGGCGTTAAGTCAACTTTTGATGGTATCGATATGAATGGTGTTAACTCATACAAGGACGGTGTCATCTCCCGCCTACACAAAGGTTTACAAGGATTAGTAAAATCTAGAAACATTACCTACATCGAAGGTCATGGAAAGTTAGTTTCAAAAGACACAATCGAAGTAAATGGTGAGCGATACACCGGTAAGAACATTGTTCTAGCTACTGGTTCATATGCTCGCACCCTGCCCGGTCTTGAAATTGATGGAAAACAAATCATTACATCTGATCATGGAACAAAAATGGACTACGTTCCAGAATCTGTCATCGTCCTAGGTGGTGGAGTCATTGGTTGCGAGTTCGCATCAGTGTGGAAATCATTTGGGGCAGAAGTTACGATTATTGAAGGTTTGCCACATTTGATCGCCCTAGAAGATGAATCTTCCAGCAAGCAACTAGAGCGTGCATTCAGAAAACGTGGAATAAATTTTGAACTCGGGACCAAGTTTAAATCGGCTGTTAAGGATCAACGCGGAGTAACAATTACTCTTGAAGATGGCAAAGAGTTCACCGCACAGGTTTTGATGGTGGCAGTCGGCCGTGGCCCAGTATCGGCAAATCTTGGATACGAAGAGCAAGGCATAACAATTGATCGCGGGTATGTCCTAGTAGATGACAAATGCCGCACAAATGTTCCAGGAATTTGGGCTGTCGGAGATTTGATTCCAACTCTTCAACTTGCCCATGTTGGTTTTGCAGAAGGAATGTTGGTTGCAGAGGAAATTGCAGGATTAAATCCTCGTGCAATTAACTACGATGGAATTCCTCGTGTTACATATTCAGACCCTGAGGTTGCATCAGTTGGCTTAACGACTGCCGAAGCGAAAAAGCGCGGCCATGATGTAGTTGAACTTAGTTACGACTTAGCTGGAAATGGAAAAGCACAAATCCTTGGTACAGCAGGTTCAATCAAACTCGTTGGCGAAAAGAATGGCCCAATTCTCGGAGTTCATATGGTCGGTGCACGCGTTGGTGAACTTCTAGCTGAAGCTGAGTTAATTTTTAACTGGGAAGCACGTGCAACTGATGTTGCATCCCTCATTCATGCACACCCAACACTGTCAGAGGCAATGGGCGAAGCTCACATGGCTCTTGCAGGCAAACCGCTTCACGCACACGGATAACCAAGGAGAAAACACAGATGACATTTTCCGTAACGATGCCAGCACTTGGTGAAAGTGTTAGCGAAGGAACAGTTACTCGTTGGTTAAAGTCGGAAGGCGACAATGTCAATGTTGACGAACCTCTTCTTGAAGTATCAACTGACAAAGTAGATACCGAGATTCCATCGCCAGTTGCTGGAACTCTTACAAAAATTCTTGTTCAAATTGATCAAACAGTTCCAGTTGGTGCAGAGCTAGCAATCATCGCTGACGGTGCTGCTGCGCCTGCCTCGTCTGCACCAGCTTCACCAGTAGTTGCTGCGCCAGTTACACCACCACCTGCAGCACCAATTGTTTCAGCACCAGTTGTTGCAGCTCCTGTTGCACCAGCTGCTACAAACGCTGGAACAGTGATAACGATGCCAGCATTGGGTGAAAGTGTGAGTGAAGGAACTGTCACACGTTGGTTAAAAAATATTGGTGATTCAGTTGCCGTTGATGAAGCATTACTTGAAGTTTCAACTGACAAAGTAGATACCGAAATTCCATCGCCAGTTGCTGGAACATTATTGGCGATCGATGTTGCAGTTGATTCAACTGTTCCCGTCGGTGCCAGACTCGGATTAATTGGAACAAGCGGTGCTGCAGCAGTTGCTGCGCCTGTCGCCGCACCGGTCGTACCTGTGGTTGTTCCTGTGGTTTCAACACCAGTAGTTTCAACACCAGTAGTTTCAACACCGGCTCCAGTTGCTGCCCCTGTATCAGTGGTTCCCATTAGTCAGCCAACTGATGCTTACGTAACTCCCCTGGTTCGCAAACTAGCAAGTGAACTCGGCGTTAATCTCGCACAAGTTAAAGGCACTGGAATTGGCGGACGAATTCGTCGCGAAGATATTGAAGCGCTAGGAAAACCTGCTGCACCAACATACTCAGCACCAGTCCCAACTTCTGCAGCACCATCTGCTGCTAAGGCGCCAGTTGTGGCAGTTTCACCATTGCGTGGAACAACTGTGACTATGTCAAGACTTCGAAAAGTAATTGCGGCGCGTATGGTTGAATCACTTCAAATAAGTGCTCAATTAACAACTGTCATTGAAGTAGATGTGACAAAGATTTCTCGACTTCGCGATAAGGCAAAGGCTTCATTTGAATCCCGCGAAGGCGTAAAGCTGTCTTACCTTCCATTTTTTGCCGTAGCCGTATGTGAAGCGCTCAAGCAACATCCAGTGCTTAACTCTTCGGTTGAGGGCGATCAAATTACCTACCACGGTGCAGAACACTTGGGTATTGCCGTTGATACTGAACGTGGACTACTAGTTCCTGTAATTGCCAACGCTGGCGATTTAAATATGGGTGGAATTGCGCGAAAGATTTCTGATCTAGCCGCACGCACACGTGATAACAAAGTGACTCCCGATGAATTAGGTGGTGGAACTTTCACACTCACAAATACTGGTAGTCGCGGTGCACTGTTTGACACACCAATTATCAATCAACCACAAGTAGCAATCCTTGGTCTTGGCGCAGTTGTAAAGCGTCCAATGGTTGTGCGTGGTGAAGATGGTGGCGAAACTATCGCTATACGATCAATGGTCTACCTAGGCCTTTCATATGATCACCGAGTTGTTGATGGTGCAGATGCCGCGCGATTCCTTGTTACCTTGAAGGAACGCCTAGAAGGCGGCGCCTTCGAGTCAGATTTGGGTCTATAAGTACCTATGAGAGTTCCACAAAGAATTGCAATCAGTGGCTCATCGGGTCTTATTGGTAGCGCATTAGTTGGCCATTTAAAAAGTGAAGGTCATACAGTCCAGCGCCTTGTTCGCCGTACACCTATTGCCCCAGATGAAGTTCAATGGGATCCACAAACTGGTTACGTTGACCTCAGCGCTCTTGAAGGCGTCGATGCAGTAATTCACTTAGCTGGAATTGGTGTTGGCGATAAACGGTGGACTAAAAAATATAAATCTGAAATTCTAAATTCTAGACTTTTGGGAACGACGGCAATCGCAAAGGCCGTAGCTCAATTAAAACCCCAAGTATTTATCTCAGCAAGTGCAATCGGTTGGTACGGCGAAAGCGGCAACCGAGCTGTAGTCGAAACTGATCGCGTTGGTGATGACTTTCTTGCGGCCGTGTGTCGCGAATGGGAAGCTGCCGCAGATTTGGCAGGAGACCTCCGAACTGTAAAAATCCGAACAGGCTTAGTCCTAGATCCAACGGGTGGCGCCCTTGGGAAGATGTTGCCACTGTTTCGCTTAGGTTTTGGTGGAAAACTTGGCTCCGGTAAGCAATGGTGGTCGTGGATTACTTTGCATGACCAATTACGGGCAATAGATTTTGCACTAACCAATCCAATTTCAGGTCCCGTTAATTTAACTTCACCTAATCCGATTACAAATCAAGAATTCACTTCCGCTCTAGCGCGCGCCCTACACCGTCCAGCGGTATTTCCAGCACCTGCAATTGCTCTAAAGATCGCACTCGGTGGATTCTCTTCTGAAGTTCTTGGTTCTAAGAAAGTGATTCCTCGCGTGCTGCAAGAAGCAGGCTTTACTTGGGATTACCCACACATTACCGATGCTCTTAATCTCTTAGTTCAAGATTAATTGCGCGGCTAAAGCGCCACTAAAGAGAGCCCCTTGTTGTGATGGCACACTCCTGTGATCTCCAACAACGTAGAGATGTTCAGAAATTTTAGTTGGTTGGGTCAACTCTCTTCCCACGCTTTGCAATGGCAGCGCTGAAGGAATTTCATATTTAGCAATTAATTGCCATTCTCGAGTTTGTACTCCCCACATAATTGCCAAATGTCTACGAACTTCAGATTCAGTGATTCCTAGTGGTGTTGTTGTGGAAATTAGGTGCTTGTCAGAGGGTGCATAGGCCGGTGAAATATCAGAGATAACAAGTGTGTTTATAACAGGGCCGCGATTCTGGCCATCGACGACAAGACGTCCCGAACCAGATGGGTTTAAATCACTCGCGTGATACCAAGTAATACAACCACTCATTTGTGCAACATCAGCTAGTTCCAATAGTTGCGTAGCAGTAGTTGCATCAGTGGCTATAACTATGTCCTTGCCTTCTAACTGACCCGTCGAAGTTTCTACCGTATTTCCCACGATTCGTTCTGCGCGCACATTGAGTTGAAGATCATTAACTCGAGAAGCTAGAGCTTGCGAAAGTTGGCCCACACCGAACCTTGGGAGACCTGGTGCGCCATTCACAAATGAACGAATAACCATTTGGCCATAGGTCGCATCAATATGGTCTGGATCTGTTAAAAAGACTCCTTGTAAGAATGGTCGTAGCACCCGTTCATAGGTTGCCCCACAACCTGCTTTGCGCAAAGCTTGCTCAAGAGATTGTTCACCACTTATCTTGGAGAAAATGAAGCGAGCAAAATTTATTTTCTCACTTAACGTTCCAGTACCACGGTGCAACGCTGAAAAAGGCGCGCTACGTGGATCTCCTAGCGCAATTCGTTCATCTCCTAAGCAAACTTCAATCGTTCTTGGCGCTGGGATAAAATCAATTTCATCAATCACATCAAGTGCAACAAGGGCTGGATACTTTGAATTAATAAGTTGAAAACCACGATCACAGATATATCCATCGATATGATCACTTGCTACCCGTCCCCCAGCCCGATCACTGGCCTCAATTACAGTTACAGAGCGTCCGGCATTTTGACAATGAATTGCTGCGCTTAGCCCAGCTAATCCAGCGCCAACAATTACAACATCGCTTTTCTTAGACATGCAGTGCGTTGTTTCTTGCCTCATCAATAATCTGGGCCACTAAAAGCGCATCGTCATTAGATACTGGCCAAGGATTTTTTCCAGCAAGAGCGCCGGCAACTAAAGTGTAGAAGGTGGCATAGTTTCCATCTTCTCCAATAATCTCTTCTACTTCATCACCACGATGAATAAATGTTTTTGATTTAGTTGAAACACCCCATTTTCCCCCATGAGGAATTTTTCCTGCTCTCAGAAGTTCTTCTTGAGGATCCAAATCATTGATAACTAATGCACCTTTGCTGCCTAGAATTCGAATTCGTGGACCTGGCGCGCCCACAACTGCACTTGCCGAAAGAATTGAAAGTACACCTGAACTGTGATGCAAAACTAATACGGCATCGTCATCGGCAGCCCCACGAATAGTACGAACTGTTGAGGTTACCAATTCAGCTTTACCAAACCAATCAAGAGCAGTTGAGATTAAGTGGGGTTGTAAATCGAGCAGCTGTCCCCCACCATCTGCGGCGCTCATATTTTCACGCCAAGAATCCCTATTTAATTCTGGGCGAAAACGCTCAAAACGTGAATCTAAGCGATGGATTGTGCCCAGAACGCCTGAAGCCAAAACTCTCTTTATTGTGAGTGCATCGCTGTCCCACCGACGATTGAAGAAAGTTGAGACTGGAACTTTCGCACGGTCACCGGCAGAAATAATTTCCTGAGTTTCGGCATACGTTCTTCCCATCGGCTTATCAATTACGACGGCTATGCCAGCATTAATTGCCGCAATAGCATGTTGAGCATGAACTATATTTGCTGAAGCAACAACTACTAGATCAAGTTCGTGAGCTACTAACTCTTCAATTGTAGGAACAACGTGAACATCGGGAAAATCTGTTTTCGCATGATTTGAACGTTCTGCATTGCCGGTAGCAATAGCTACAACTTCATATCCGCACCCCTTAAGAAGAGGTGCGTGGAAATATCGCCCTGCTAAACCATAACCAGCGATACCTACGCGCATTAGTTCTTTATATCTTCACGCGAAAGCTTTGAAGGCCACCAAATCTTCGGGCCGATTTCATGAACTAAGGCAGGTACCAAGATTGAGCGAACCACGATCGTGTCTAAAAGAACACCAAAGGCCACAGCAAAACCTAGCTCTGCAAGGGGTACCAGAGGTAGCAGACCAAGAACAGCAAAGGTTGCAGCAAGAACGACTCCGGCTGAAGTGATCACAGCTCCCGTGACAGTCACACCTTTAATGATTCCCGCCCGTGTACCGATTTTTCCACTTTCCTCACGTACGCGTGTCATTAGGAATATGTTGTAATCAATTCCAAGTGCGACTAAGAATATGAATGCAAAGAGTGGGAATGAGTTATCCCCGCCAGCAAAGCCAAATACGTGATTGAAGACAAGTGCGCACACACCAAGGGTTGCAAAGTATGAAAGCAAGACTGTTCCAAGAAGTACTACAGCGCTGAGAATGCTGCGAAGGAGTAGACCAAGGATTAACGTTATGACAAGCAAAATAATTGGAATAATTGTGCGATTATCCCGAGTATTTGCTGTGCGCACATCAAAATACACAGCACTCGTTCCTCCAACTAGAGAACTAGCATCGACTGCGTGAGCTAATTCGCGAATTTTAGGAATATCGTTTCCAGCTTCAACGCTATCTGGTGCTTTATCCAAAATAACATTCAAAATCGTTTTTCCGCCAACGACTTTGAACTCTTGAGTCACGGGGTCAACCAAGGGAACAATATCGGCTACACCTGGGGCTGATTTTACAGCTTCACGCATTGCTTCCATTTTATCGAAAGCTACAACAATTTGAGTAGGATCGCCTTCGCCACCAGGAAAATGAGTTGTGAGAAGTTTTTGACCAACTACAGATTCTGGCTTTCCCGTAAACGTATCAATCGTTCCAATTCCATCGGCTTTAAGTGTCGTTGAAGCAAAGGCAAAAAGAAGTAACACTGAACCTGTCACTATCCACGCCTTTCGAGGATTGCGGCCGATTGAATTAGCGACTTTGGACCAAGGTCCACTCATCACATGATCATCACCATCAAATAATGGGCGGCGTGGCCAGAAAATCCAGCGTCCAAAAATCAATAGAAGTGCCGGTAGTAAAGTCAGAATCGTGATCATTGAACACACAATCCCAATCGCACCGATTGGGCCTAGACCAGCAGTATTTGTTAACTGGCTAAAAAGTAAAATCAGAAGTGATATTGAAACCGTCGAGCCTGAAGCCACGATTGGTTCCCACACACCTTTGTATGCACTCTTCATCGCATCAAAACGATTTGCATGCAAATGAAGTTCTTCGCGATAACGGGCAATAAGTAGCAGTGCGTAATCAGTTGCTGCACCAATTACTAATACTGACAAAATTCCTTGGGATTGACCATCAACATCGATAATATTATTCTTCGCAAGTAAATAAACAATTCCACCTGCAGTACTCAGCGCAAACAATGCAGATATCAGCGGGATTATCCACAAAACAGGTGATCGGTAAACCAGAATCAAAATCAATGCAACTACTCCGAAAGTTGTGAGCAACAACGACGAATCTAATGTGCCAAAAGCACCAAAGAGATCGCCCAATAATCCGCCGGGACCTGTAACGTAAGGAGTAAGCCCATTAGCTGCTGCAACTGGTTTTATGTCTGCTCTCAGGGCGGCAACAACTGCCGGTAAGACAGGTTTGTCATTGGATAAAGTTTTCGCAAGTGAATTTCCATCCAGTGGAATATTTGCCAAGATCGCCATGTAGTCATTGGAGGGAAATACACTTATTTTCGAGCCAGGTGCTAAGAAATCTGAAATCTTAGATGAGGTTCCTTCTAAAGTTAAGTCACCAACGTTTGCCAAATGCGCATTGACCGCAGCAAAAGTTTCGGGTGTTGTTTTGCCTTCAAACAAAATCAATGTTGGAAAATTGAAACTATCTTTACCTGAAAACTTCGCAATTTCATCTGCAGCCTTGGTCGCTTCGGCTCCCTTAGGCAAGAAGGAAGAGTTGTTGTTCTCTTGAACTGATGAAAGTTTGCCAAATAGCGGCCCAAGCACGCCTGTGATTCCAAACCAGGCAAATACGACTAAGAATGCGATTGCTAAAGGCTTTCGGGATTTTTGAATTGACTGCGTAGACATTGTGAAGGAGGCCTTTCCTGGGTCTCAACTAGCTCCAATTGGTACGGAGGCAAGCCTACCTTTAGGCTAGCGATGTGCCCGTCGTAACCCCACCTAGCCAGAGTGAAATTGCTCTAACTCGCCACGGACTTATTGATTATGAAAAAGCCTTGCAAGTGCAGCGAACTATTCATTCCGAAGTAGCAGATGGAATCCGACCAAATACCTTGCTCTTACTTGAACATCCTTCAGTTTATACCGCTGGTCGTCGAACTTTAGATTCAGAAAAACCTCAGGATGGAACGCCAGTGATCAATGTAGATCGAGGTGGAAAAATTACATGGCATGGCCCAGGGCAGTTAGTTGGCTATCCAATTGTGAAATTGGCACAACCACATGAACTTGTTGGTTTTGTCCGCGAAATTGAACGTGGCCTGATTAATGTCTGTGAGGATTTAGGAATTAGCGCAACATGTGTTTCTGGTCGTTCTGGTGTGTGGGTCCGCGATCAAAATGGTGATCGCAAAATAGCTGCGATCGGAATTCGTGTGGCCAAAGGCGTAACAATGCATGGTTTCGCCCTCAATGTCTGCCCTGACTTAACGGCCTTTAACCAAATAATTCCATGCGGAATTAGCGATGCCGAAGTCACTTCTATTTCAAAAGAGCTGGGTAGAGACGTTACAATTGACGAAGTATCTTCTCTGGTAGAACGACACATCTTTGAATCATTAAAGAAGGTGAGCGCATGACTCTGGCCCCTGAAGGTCGTAAATTAATTCGTATTGAAGCGCGCAATGCCCTAACGCCAATTGAGCGCAAACCCGAATGGATTAAAACCAAAGCCCACATGGGTCCTGAGTACACACGGCTACAGACTTTGGTTAAATCTGAAGGCCTACATACCGTTTGCCAAGAAGCGGCATGTCCGAATATTTTTGAATGTTGGGAAGATAAAGAAGCTACATTTTTGATCGGTGGAGATAAATGCACACGTCGTTGCGATTTCTGCAACATCGATACCGGTAAGCCAGATGCCCTAGATCGTGAAGAACCACGCAAGGTTGCTGAATCTGTTAAAGCAATGGGTCTTAAATATGCAACCATCACTGGCGTTACTCGCGATGACCTGCCCGATGAAGGTGCTTGGCTTTATGCCGAAACAATTCGTAAAGTACATGAACTAAATCCTGGTACTGGCGTGGAGATGTTGGCACCTGATTTCCATGCAAAGGCGCACCTTCTCAACGAAATTTTTGAAACTCGTCCAGAAGTCTTCGCTCATAACTTGGAGACAGTCCCCCGAATTTTCAAGCAAATTCGTCCAGCTTTTACTTATGAAAAATCGCTCATGGTTATATCTATGGCCCGTGATTTCGGCTTGATTACTAAATCAAATTTAATTCTTGGCTTAGGTGAAACTCGTGAGGAAGTTTCCCAAGCACTTCTAGATCTTCATGCTGCCGGTTGTGACTTAATTACGATAACGCAGTATTTGCGGCCAACTAATCGCCATCACCCCGTTGAACGTTGGGTTAAACCAGAAGAGTTTGTTGAACTTTCTAAAGAGGCGACCGAGATTGGTTTCCTTGGGGTAATGAGTGGGCCACTTGTGCGCTCAAGCTATCGTGCAGGTCGTCTTTATAAGCAGGCAACGGATGCGAAGGCAGCTCGTGGCTGATCTTGTCTATCCCCCGGTAATTGCTGCAATAAAAACTTTTTGGAAAATTCTTGGACTTCAATTTGATTTTAAAGGTGAAGAAAACATCCCGAGAAAAAATGGAGCAATTCTTGCGATCAACCATGTGAGCTATTTAGATTTTGCAATCACGGGAACCGCCGCCTTGCCTGCCGGGCGGTACGTGCGCTTTATGGCTAAGAAAGAAATATTTGAAAATAAGTTAGCTGGTCCATTAATGCGCGGCATGCATCACATTAGTGTCGATCGCAGTAGTGGCTCTGCTTCATTTGTTGCGGCCCTACGCGCACTCAAGGCTGGTGAGATCATTGGCATCTTTCCGGAAGGCACCACCTCAACTTCATTTGAGATTAAAGAGCTCAAATCCGGAGCTGTTAGATTAGCGATCGGATCCGGAGTACCGATTATTCCTACGATTATTTGGGGCAGTCAGAGAATTTGGACAAAGGGAGTTAAGCGAAACCTTAAGCACAATAAATTCCCTGTGGCTGTGGTATTCGGTCAGCCAATCTATTACGAACGCGGAGCAGACGTTGAACATGCCGAACTGCATTTGCGTGAAACATTGCTAACCATGTTGCGCCAGGTTCAAGAAAACTACCCTGATAGCCATGTGGGTCAACGTTGGGCACCGGCTCGCCTTGGTGGAACTGCCCCTGCACCACTAAACTAAATACATGTTTAAGAGAAAAGCCAAAGAAAAGAAGATTAAGACCCCTCGTTTTCAAACCTTCCGCGATGCATACGCGGTCACAAAGCAAGTAAAACCTTGGATTGGCATAGCTCTCGTCGCAATCTTTCTTGTAACGCTTTCAATAGGAATCGGTATTGGGATCGCGGTTGGTCATCCAGTTTATCTAGGTTTCATTTTCACCCCTCTTTCTTTTCTAGCCACGCTTCTCGTCTTTACTCGCATTGCAGGCCGCGCTGCTTACTCTTCTATTGAAGGACAGATTGGTGCTGGCGCAAGTGTTTTAATGGCTATCCGCAAAGGGTGGACGACAACTCCAGCGGTTGCGGTTTCACGTAATCAAGACATGGTTCATCGCAGCGTCGGTCGTGCAGGAATAGTTCTTACAGGAGAAGGTTCACCCAATACTGTTCGCCAACTTTTACAGGATGAGCACAAGAAAACCGAGCGCTTTGCTCCTGGAGTCCCAGTAATTGAAGTAATCGTCGGTGATAGCGAAGGTCAAGTTTCACTACGTAAACTACAAAAGCATTTGCAAAAACAACCTAAAAAATTAACCGCCCATCAAATGCGTGAAGTTCGTGCCCGTCTAAAGGCCGTTGGTGGTTTATCTATGCCAATTCCAAAAGGCCCTATGCCGACTCGTGCGCCAAAAATTCGCTAATACATCTTTTTAAAGAATTGAAAGAGTAATTCTTTCACCATTGTGTAGTTGCTGATCTGGAAGCCCTTTCAAAACGTGCACTGTTGCCTCACCGATAACCACCCAATCAGAATCTCCCGATCTCTTAACTATTGCCGTTAACTCATCAACACCAATCAGGATTGAATTATCAGGAACATGCAGTAAAACCTTTGCAGCACTCTCTGGAATCCACTTGAAAAACTTGTTAAAATGTGGAATTACACGAATCTCTGGGAGCAGATTTAATCCAGAGGTTGCTGTTTTTTTCAGTAAGCGAAAATTCGGAATATGCGCGCTTAAAACCATTGCGCCAGCGCTACATCCAGCAAGTGATCCCCCTGTTTTCCAATTCTCGACTATCGCTTCCCACACGGGCGTATCACTTAAAACCTGCGCTAGATGGTGTGGGTCTCCCCCGGACATATACATCAGAGCACTGTTTGCAATTGCTTCCACAAATTCTTGATTAAATGCATCCTCGCGTGTATAAATTGGAAGGTAATCTGCTTGCACTCCAATTGCGCTAGCTTGTTTGTGGCCTAACTCTTTCCAGTATGCCAAGCTTTGATTACTCTCACGACCGGCTGCTGTTGGGATTTGTATGTACCTAGCCTCTTTCCCATTCTTTACGCCATCTTGAACAAGTGAATTCTCAAACTCGGTCATGGCAGGCAGGTATTCGCCTGAACCAACTAACGCTAATGAACCAACCATTTGGCAAGTGTAAGCGCTCTTAACTTTATTAAGATTAAAGTTGAGCTAACTTCTTGTTAGTACTGATCCGCTTAATCGCTCATGAATTCCCCGACCATTTTCGTCAAAGGTAACTGCAGTCACGACTAGAACCAAAAGCGCAGTTCGAATAAACGCCTGACGAGCAGAGATTGCTCCCCCATCTTCAAATCGAACAACCTTCATTCCAAATAGACGGTGTCCCAAAGTTGCCCCTTGCAAGGCGGTCAGAATCCACACTTCTGCAAAAAACAGCGCAAGAACATAGAGGGAACTATTGGGGCTCATCTGACCAATGCCGCCACTAAAAGCTGCGACGATGGCATAGCAAGCTAGCCAATCAAGGGCCAGAGCCCCCATGCGGCGACCATATGTGGTTCGAATGAATGGATAGCTCATGGGCCCAAGCCTAACGCCCTTTAAATTCTTAACATGGATGTAACAGGGCGGTTAGGCCAATTTGCCATTAGCGACTTATTCTTGGGCCACGAAGCAGAGGGCTCAAAGTCGAGGATATCTGCGCTGATACACATATAAACGTATCCATGTGAATTGGGAGAAGCATGTTTAAGAACTCTGCAGAAATTTTTGCATATATTAAGAAGGAAGACATAAAGCTAGTTGATGTTCGCTTTACTGATCTTCCAGGTATTCAGCACCACTTTAACGTTCCAGTTGAATCATTTGACGAGGCTGTTTTTACTGATGGCTTGATGTTTGATGGTTCATCAATCCGTGGATTCCAGTCAATTCATGAATCAGATATGAAACTGTTGCCGGTTCCAGAATCTGCATACCTCGATCCATACCGTAAAGAGAAGACTCTGATCATCATCTTCTCTGTTCACAATCCAGTTGATAACTCTGCATACAGCCGTGATCCACGCGGTGTTGTAGCTAAGGCAGTTGACTTCATGCGTGCCCAAGGAATTGCTGATACAGCATTCTTTGCACCAGAAGCTGAATTTTATGTTTTCGATCGTGTTCGCTTTAAGACTGATATCAACACTGCTTATCATGAGATTGATTCTTATGAAGGTGCTTGGAATACGGGAATTAAAGAAGATGCAGATGGAACACCGAACCGTGGTTACCGTACGCGCGTAAAGGGTGGATATTTCCCAGTATCACCAACAGATCAGTTTGCTGATCTTCGCGATGAGATGGTTATGCAACTTGGAAAAGTTGGACTCCTTGTAGAGCGCTCACACCATGAAGTCGGTACAGCAGGTCAGATGGAAATTAATTATCGCTTCACCGATATCTTGCATGCTGGTGATGATGTAATGAAGTTTAAATACGTCATTCGTAACACTGCGTGGCAAGGTGGCAAGACTGCAACATTTATGCCGAAGCCACTCTTTGGTGATAATGGTTCTGGAATGCACGTTCACCAATCACTCTGGAAAGATGGAAAGCCTTTGTTCTTCGGTGATGGATACGGCGATCTCTCAGACATGGCCCGTCACTATGTCGGTGGATTGTTAAAGCACGCTCCGTCATTGCTTGCTTTTACAAACCCAACTGTTAACTCATACCGTCGCTTAGTTCCAGGTTATGAAGCTCCAGTAAATCTTGTTTACTCAGCTCGTAACCGCTCGGCTTGTATCCGTATCCCAATTACTGGATCCAATCCAAAGGCTAAGCGCATTGAGTTCCGTTGCCCAGATCCATCATCAAATCCATATCTAGCATTTGCTGCGATGTTGATGGCCGGTCTTGATGGAATCATTAATAAGATCGAACCACCACTACCTGTAGATAAAGACTTGTACGAATTAACAGGCGATGAAGCCGCTGCTATTCCACAAGTTCCAGGATCACTTGATGAAGTGCTCAATAACTTAGAGCGCGACCATGAGTTCCTACTTAAGGGTGGAGTATTTACTAAGGACCTTATCGAGACATGGATCGAATTCAAGCGCAAGCAAGAAGTTGATTATGTTCGCTTACGTCCACATCCAGCTGAGTTCGAACTGTATTACGACATCTAAAAACGCACCTTACGACAAAGCCCGTGCCACTTGGTACGGGCTTTGTCGTATCCGGACATAGTAGATTTCCACCATGTTCCTAGATGCCCTCATCGCTATTTTCTTCTTTCTAGTTGGTCTAGAGATTAAGAACGGTATCAAGGATTTCAAAACGGCCATCGTTCCCATCGTTGCAGCTTTAGGTGGCATGATTTTTCCCGCTGGTATTTATCTAATTATTAACCCGGGCTCACATGTTTGGGCTTCATCTATGCCTACGGATATTGCACTTGCCTTAGGCGTTCTTTCATTATTAGGCAAGAGGGTTAATCCGCATGTGCGCTTATTCCTATTAACCCTTGCAATTGCAGACGATTTATTTTCACTCATTGTTTTGGCGATCTTCTACGGCGATGATCTTGAGCCAATCAAGGCATTAACAACTTTGGGGGCTGCTGCGATTGGATTCATGCTGCCCTTGAGAAATCATGCGCTCCATAAAATCATTAAGGTTCTTACACCCGTATCTACATTTTTCATTGTGCCGGTAATTGTTATCGTAAACATTCCGCTGGATATCAATATCGGAGCTTTCACATCAAAAACAACGATCGCGATCATTATTGCCAGGTCTATCGGCAAGATTATTGGTATTACTTTATTTGCATGGTTAGTTTTGCGCTTAGGCGGTCATTCAAAAATTGGACTAAAGGAGATTACCGGAGTAGCTACGTTGGCAGGCATGGGATTAACCGTTGCTTTGGTGATTGCAGATATCGCTGCCCGCTCTGAAGCAGAATTAGATCAAATCAGGCTCGGATTATTTATTTCAGCGATTATTTCCGGGCTAGCGGGATATATCTGGCTTAGAAGGACTCCTGCGCAGCTATAGATTTTCTCGATAAGAGAATGTGTCCAACAAAACCAATGGCAAGAGCTGCAATAACTCCAACGTTTGCATATGCCCAGGCTCCATCTTTACCGCCAATGAGGAACAGTAAATACCCCTGCCATGATAACCATGTCGCAAAAGTATTTGTTACCAATCCCCATCCGACAATCGAGCCCACGAGCATGAGTGCAAGTGATTTCTTGTTCCAAGCACCGTATCGCCCAACTGGGTTATAGAGATCTTCTTCTGAGTAAGGATTCTTTCGCATGATGACATCGGCAACAAAGATTGCTGACCACACTGCAACTGGCACGCCTAAAGTAATTAAAAATCCTTGGAAGGGAAAGAAAAAATTATCAGCAAACCAAACAATATAGATTGTTCCAGCCAACATAATGCCGGCATCTATAGAGGCTGCAATATGGCGCTTGACCGGTAAACCGATAGAAACAAGGGTTAATCCGGAAGAATAAAGATCAAGAATGGCTCCCCCAACTAAACCTAGTACGGCGACCAAAGCAAAAGGAATCAAGTACCACGTAGGGAGCAATGTTGTTAGCGCGCCGATGGGATCCAATGAAATTAAATCACTTAACTCTTTACTACTTCCAGCAAGTGCGCTGCCATAAATAACGAGAACAATAGGAATAATTGATGCTCCTAGTGTTGTCCAGCCAACCACAGCTTTGCTTGAAACGCTGCGTGGCAAGTAGCGCGAATAATCGGCGGCAGAATTAACCCAACCCAAACCTATTCCTGTTATTCCAAAAATCAGCGCGCCAATAAAGCCTTGGGTCGATCCATCTTTAATTGAATTAACAACTGACCAATTAACACTATCGAAAGTCAAAGCAATATAGACAACAGTCATAAAAACAGTTACTAGTGTTAGCCATTTTTGAATCTTCATTATCGTTTTGAAGCCAAGAACTCCCCCAACAACAGTCAGAGATACGGCAATAACAAAACCAATAACAAGAGAAAGGTCATGATTAATGTTGCCCAGGCGAGCAAATACGGTGCCGGTAGCAAGAGTTGCTAGTGAAACTAAAACTGTTTCCCAACCAACAAAAATTAGGTAAGACAGAGCACCTGGCACAACGTTTCCTTTAACGCCAAAAGCTGCGCGAGATAAAATCATTGTTGGGGCATTTGATTTCTTGCCCGCAAGTGAACTCATTCCGACTACAAGGAAAGATAAAACTGTTCCAAATATTGCCGCAAAGGTTGCTTGCTTAAATGAAATTCCAAAGCCTAAGAAAAATGAGCCGTATGACAGGGCTAGGAGTGAAACATTTGCGCCACACCAAGGCCAGAAGAGAGATTTAGCCGAACCGCTTCGTTCTGATTCTTGAATCAGATTGGGACCATTGAGCTCTAATTCAAAAATTGGCATTGTAGAAGTCTACTTCTTGCGGCGCCTAAGAATGAGTAGTGCAAGACCAATGATCAACACGGCCCCGACTGCTGTTACTAGTAAATTACTACCACCTTCTTCACTGATACCAGCATCTGACTCGGCGCTTTCTTCACTTTGAGCGCTAATAAGCATTGGGGTTTCACCCACTGTAAAACTGTAGTCGCCCTCAACTGGATGACCATCTTCGGAAACGATTCGATAATGTACCGAGACCAATCCAGTTACTTCAGTTGAAATCAATTTCGTAGAAATCTTGGATCCATCCACGGTTGATGTTGGTTGCGAAATTATCGCTCCTTGATCATTGCTAACCGTTACCGAATTTACTGTGGTATTTCCTAAAGTTTGCAGTTTGCCGTCGAATTCAATGGAGACTTCGGTCGGTGCTGCAACAACCTTTGAATCAGCCGCTGGAAGCGCTTGCGTGATATCTCCGTGAGCGAACGCATTAATGGGAGAAGCGATAAGAAATAGTGCACATAAGGTGAAGAGCTTTTTAATCATTTAGTCATCTTAGTCAAGAAAGAAGTCGAGCAGGAAGTCCTTAGTGCCCGGAGTTACTGAATACTTTTCAAGATCAGTAATGCCTTCAGAAGCTAAAACTTCATCATCGACAAAGAAGTTTCCTGTGCATTCTGCGGCTGGGCGATTAAAGATTATGTAAGCAGCATCGGCCAAAATCTGCGGGGTGCGACCCGCGGTTGCATCAATTCCAGGAATCATTTGGAGCGCTGCAGTATCAATGACCGTTCGTGGCCACAGGGCATTAACCCCAATACCATCGCGCTTAAACTCTTCGGCCATTCCCAAAACACACATACTCATCCCGTATTTAGCCATTGTGTAAGCGACATGGTTTTTAAACCAAACTGGTTTCATTGATAGCGGTGGCGATAAGTTCAAAATATGAGGATTGCGCCCTTCAGCGCTTGATTTGCGTAAATAAGGCAGTGCAGCCTGTGAAGTTAAGAATGTCCCGCGTACATTGACATCAAACATCAAATCAAATCGCTTAGCTGGTGTTGCATCTGTGCGCGTTAAGTTAATAGCACTGGCATTATTGATAAGAATATCGATGCCACCAAAGGCTTCTGCTGCTTGATTAACCGCCGCTTCGATCTGCAGTTCATCCCGCAAATCACATTGAATTGCAAGGGCTTTGCCACCTGCGGCTTCAATTTCAGCCGCTGCTGTGTGAATAGTTCCTGGAAGTTTTGGATTAGGGTCTGAGGTTTTTGCCGCAATAGCAACGGATGCACCATCGGCGGCTGCGCGCAATGCGATTGCTAATCCAATACCGCGAGATCCTCCTGTGATGAATATGCGCTTTCCTGCAAGTGTCATGATTTCCCCTTCTTAGCCATAAACTTCATGAACGCTTCCATCGCTTCATCAGATTGCAAAGCCATGGCAAAGATTTCAAACTCTGCCTTCATTACTGCTGCCACAGATTCGTGATTGCGAGCCTTGAGCAAAGCTTTGGTATTGATAATTGCTTGGGGTGGTTGCTCGGCAATGTGTTGGGCAATCTTTGTTGCCCCGGCTAATGCATCAGCATCAATCTCTGCAATTAACCCCATTTCAAACGCTGCTTCTGCTCCAAATGATTCACCGGTAAAGAAAATCTTGGCAGCTCTTTGATATCCCACTAGTGCTGGAAAGAGGAAACTTGAACCTGCTTCAGGAACCAAACCTAAAGATGCAAAGGGCATAGAGAAGTTGGCAGAAGGTGCGGCAACGACAACATCACAATGCAAAAGCATCGTTGTGCCAACTCCCACTGCATTGCCTTTAACTGCGGCAATGAGTGGTTTAGGAAAGTTAAGCAATGCCGCTAAGAATTGGGCAACCTCTGATGAATCACTGGTGGGTGGATTGTCCATAAAATCGACGATGTCATTTCCAGCAGTGAAATGATCCCCTTCACTGGTAATTACGACGGCACGAATGCTGAAGTCCCCCGCAGCATCATTGAGTCCTTTAGCCAAGCCCGCGTACATTGCACGGGTGAGCGCGTTCATTTTTGCCGGCCTGTTGAAGGAAAGCGTCAGGATTGAGCCTGTTTGGGTCGTCAAGATTTCGGTCATTTGCCTATCTTAGTGTGGCTTTACCTGCCAATAAAGGAGGACAATGGGAGTACCGCGGAGAGGTGGCCATAACAATGGAGAGAGTCAGAATCGCACTACGTGAACTATCCCCTTTTGAGCAGTTAGTTCTCAGCCTTCTGTGCGAAGGTAAATCTAATTCTGCGATTGCCTTTGAAACTGCACATACAGAAAAAGTGATTGAAAATACTGTCAGCCGAAGTGCGCAAGTTTTTGGTATTAAATCTGATAGTCAAACAAATTTAAGAGTCCTACTCGCTTTAGCTTTTCGTACACATTACGGTGACAAAGCTTTTGATTCTTTGCACGTTGAATGTGCACACTTTGAAGTTGGCCCAGAAGGCCAGTCAATGTGCAACCGCCACGTAGAATAGTTGTTATTTAATCAATCACAATCGCTGAGGGCTACCCCTCCTCACATTTAACATCTCTCACATCGAGTGCTGACCCTCGCCCTTTTTAGATTCCCGTCACGGTTAACCGAGTTAACTATGTAATGCATCAATACACACGATGCCTAAAAGGGAGAGTAATAAAATGAAACGTAGAACTTTTGACAAACTTGTTTCTTCAGTGGGTTTGGGGTTAGCAGTACTTCTTTTGATCTTTGCAGGACTTCTAAATTTTGGTGCAGGATTTGCGAATGATTCAGTTCAGAGTCAGTTAGCAAATCAGAACATCGCTTTTCCAGTCGAAGCCGGGTTGCCAAGTGAAACTAAAGCTCAACTTACTAAATGGGCTGGTAAGCAAGTAACTACAGGAGAAATGGCCCGTGACTATTCAGATCTTTTCATATTAGAACATATGAATGCCGCAGCAACAGCCGTCATGGGAAAGCCAGCTACTTACTCTGAGGTTTCAACTGCTTACATGGCCGCAGAACGTGATGGTGTTACAACACCCGAGCAGTTACAAAAAATTGCAGATCTACGCGAAACGCTATTCCAGGGAAACACTTTGCGCGGAATGCTTCTTGAAGCATTTGCCTTTGGAACTCTGGGCGTTATCGCCGGATATGCAGCTATCGCTGCACTAGTTGGTGGAGTTCTTTTCCTTTTGCTTGCATTAGCTGGGTTTAGAAATATTCGTCGCACTCCTGAGGATGCGACGATTTAACCCTCAACTCTCCGTGAGGGGTTAGAAAAGGCCCCCTGGTTTTTACCAGGGGGCCTTTTCGTATTTACTTCCTTTTTGTTTTTAACGCTCAAGCTTTCCAGTTATAAAATCTTCAACCTTGTCATGAGCTTGTTCATCGGTGTATTGAACCGGTGGAGTCTTCATGAAATAGCTTGAAGGTGAAAGCAAAGCTCCACCAATCTTGCGATCAAGACCAATCTTTGCGCAACGTAGCGCATCGATGATTACACCGGCTGAGTTAGGTGAATCCCAAACTTCCAACTTGTATTCCAAGTTAAGAGGAACATCACCAAAAGCGCGGCCTTCGAGGCGAACGTAGGCCCACTTGCGATCATCTAACCATGGAATGTAATCAGAAGGACCGATGTGAACATTCTTGGCACCAAGATCGTGCTCTAACTGTGATGTCACTGATCCTGTCTTTGAAATCTTCTTAGATTCAAGACGATCACGCTCGAGCATGTTCTTGAAATCCATATTTCCACCAACGTTTAATTGGTAGGTGCGATCTAAGTGAACGCCACGATCCTGGAACAACTTAGCCATGATGCGGTGAGTGATTGTTGCTCCGACCTGGCTCTTAATATCATCGCCAACGATTGGAAGTCCTGCATCAGCAAACTTCTTTTCCCACACTGGGTCTGAGGCGATAAATACTGGTAGCGCGTTTACAAAAGCACAACCTGCATCGATTGCGCACTGCGCATAAAATTTAGCGGCAGTTTCTGATCCCACTGGTAAGTAACAGATCAAAACATCTACCTGCTCTTCCTTAAGAACTGCAACGACATCCACTGCTGGGGCATCGGATTCTTTTATTGTCTCGCGGTAATACTTGCCGAGGCCATCATTAGTAACTCCGCGAAGAACTGGGACACCAGTCTTTGCTACATCAGAGAACTTGATGGTGTTGTTTTCACTGGCCCAAATAGCATCAGCTAGATCAAGACCTACTTTTTTAGCGTCCACATCAAAGGCTGCAACAAATTTAACATTGGAGATGTGATACTCCCCAACGGTTGCATGCATCAGACCTGGAATCTCTTGATTCAAGGCAGCATCCTTATAATAGGTAACGCCTTGCACTAAAGAGTTGGCACAGTTTCCTACGCCAATTATTGCAACACGGATGTCGCCTTTACCGGTTGTTATGTTCACTCTATTTCCTCTCGGTTTTGATCATTTTTTCCAGCCAAGCAATCTCTCGATCAGCTGAGTCCAGTGAGTGACGTCGCCACTCCTCTAGATATTTATCGATTCCAATCGGTGACTTCTCGAGTTCACCGCGCAGAATCTCTGCTTTCTCCTTAAGGCGACGATGGCGTCCCTCAAGAATTCTTACTCTGTTCTTCGAAGATGTTGGAGAAAAAAATGCAAAGCGGATTTCAAACCCTTCGTCTTCCCATGTTTCAGGGCTAACGGTCTCGGTTAGATTTTCAAAACGAATTTGGCCTTTATCCGTAATGTCATAAACGATTCGCGAGCGCCGTGATGGAGAATCAACAACGGTCTCTTCAATCAAGCCCGCTTCCATCATTCTGCGAAGCTGTGGGTAGAGAACTGAAAATGAGAGAGCCCGGAATGGACCAAAAATTGCGCCCATGCGCTTTCGAAGTTCATAGCCATGTAAGGGTGTTTGTGAGAGCAGGCCAAGGAGGGCAAATTCAAGTGATTCACTACGTGAACGCATCGCTGCCCCTTCCTTACGTATCGGCTTACCTATCGGCGTATGTATCTATTCGATATATCGAGATGTAATCTATTGGGACAGGCGTCCAGGCGCAACCCGGACACGCCTCACGCTCATATTTCACCTGCACTAAAGGTGTGGCGTACGCCTCAGTACCCACTCGCCCAGTTCTACGCTGGGGATAACGCCAACCGCGTCTCGTGGTTGGCAACTCAGGAGATCTGAAAGGACGTCAGCAATGTCGCTACTCTCATGGAAACTACATGGAAACGGAAAGACCCTCTCCCCGGGCGCAGTTGTTTCAACAGATGAACGCCTTACATGGCCCCGCACTATCGGTGTTGGTCTTCAACATATCGCCGCAATGTTTGGCGCAACCTTCCTCGTCCCAATCATTACTGGATTTCCCCCAACAACAACACTTTTCTTCTCAGGAATCGGCACACTGCTATTCCTAGCCCTTACACAAAACAAAGTTCCTAGCTACCTAGGTTCATCCTTTGCTTTCTTAGCACCAATTGCTGCAGCTAAGACAAGTGGTGGAATGGCTAGTGCTCTTGGTGGAGTTGTAGTCACAGGTTTGATTCTGGCTGCAGTTGGATTGATTGTTCGCCAAGCAGGTATTGGTTGGATCAACTGGCTCTTGCCACCTGTAGTCACCGGAACAATTGTTATGGTGATTGGTCTGAATTTGGCTGGAGCTGCAAAAAATAACTTTGCTGCCGGCCCAATGATCGGTGTTATTACTTTGGCATCTATCGCATTAATCGCTGCGGCATCTCGTGGCTTTCTCAATCGCATCAGCATCTTCGCCGGCCTAGTTGTTGGCTATGTCGTTGCCCTCATTCAAGGTGATGTAAAAACAGAGATGATCACTGCAGCTAAATGGGTTGCAATGCCTTCATTTACTACACCAACTTTTGATGCCAAGGCAATTGTCTTGTTCTTACCCGTAGTCCTCGTGCTTATCGCAGAAAACGTTGGTCACGTTAAAGCAGTAGCTGCGATGACTGGCAAAAACCTAGATGACCAAATGGGTACTGCCCTTATGGCTGATGGTTTAGCTACAACCCTTGCTGGTATCGGCGGTGGCTCAGGAACAACAACATATGCTGAAAACATCGGTGTAATGGCAGCAACTCGTGTTTATTCAACGGCTGCATATTGGATCGCAGGTCTGGGCGCAGTTGGTCTATCGCTATCTCCAAAGTTTGGCGCAGTTCTTAGCGCTACACCAGTTGGAGCACTCGGTGGCGTTGGCGTTGCACTATTCGGAATGATTGGCGTTCTAGGCGCACGTATCTGGATAGAAGGAAGAGTTGATTTCTCTAACTCAACTAATTTAATCATCGCGGCTTCAGCTTTGATTATCGGTATCTCAGATATGTCATGGACACGTGGAGATTACACATTCAGTGGAATCATCAATGCAACATTGGTAGCCATCATTGGGTATCGCGTGCTCAGTTCAATTGCTTCATCGAGAGGTAATAACTAATATCTGACCTATGGTAATTCCTTCGCGGTTAGCTGAGTACGTCGTTGCCGCGATGATAATTATCTTGGCGCCTGGCCCGAGCGTGTTATTCGTAATCGCTCGGGCCATTGCGTGGGGTCGAAAGGTGGCCGTCTTCACCGTCGCAGGCAATGTCTCTGGTTCTTTTGTTTTATCTGTTTTTGTGGCTCTTGGTCTTGGTCCGATTTTGCAGAGATCAGATCTTGCATATACAGCAGTGCAATGGGGTGGTGGCCTTTACTTAATATATTTAGGTATTGATGCAATTCGACATCGTAAAATTCATGCCGCCGATATGACTAATCAAGGCGATAGTGCGCCATCTGCACTTCGCTCCATTCGTGATGGTTTTTGGGTTGGTGCCCTCAATCCCAAGGCAATTGTTTTTTATGCCGCAGTTTTGCCGCAGTTTATTGATCGGGATAAAGGACACATCACCGCCCAGTTAATTTTGCTAGGCGCTATCTTCTCCATCCTTGCTTTTATCTCTGATGGTTCTTGGGGTTTGTTGGCTGGAACTGCACGGGCGTGGCTAGCAAAAGATTCATCCCGCCTTGAAAAACTACGCGCAACCGGTGGAGGCATCATGATTTTGTTAGGACTATCGGTATTGTTCTTCGCAATTGTCAGTGTCTAGAGCCACAATAAGCATATGAAAAAACCGCTAAAGCCAGCACGCGAAAACATATCTCCTTCAGATTTAACTTTTGGACTCTCAACATGCAAACGCTGCTTGTGGGTGAAGTACTGGTACAAAGTCAGCGCTCCGATGACCATGCCTCTAGTTGGCACGTTGTCATCACTGCAAGAGGAGTTTTTTCAAAGAGCTGATATGCCAACTATTGATTCTTCCCTTCGCCCAGGAACAGTTACTAAATGGGGCGAATTTGTTAAGAGTAAGCCTATTCAAATAAAAGGCCAGGACACGCGTTGGCGCATTCTAGGAAAGTACGATCTGATTTCAACTAATGATGATGGAACAGTTGGACTCATTGACTGCAAAGTTTCAGATTCAGAACGAGATAGCGGTGCTTTTTACTCACCACAGCTTGAAGCATATGCCTACGCTCTTGAAAATCCTGCAGCTGGAAAAGCGGTCGAAGTAGCATCAATGGGTTTACTCGTGTGGAAACCGACTCATACTGTTGGAGATAAGCCAGATAACAGTGGCTTTGGCATTTATCAAAAATATGTTTCAGTAGAGCGCGATCACGATAATTTTATGCGAGTTATAGCTGACTTCATACATGTTTTAGAGGGCGATATCCCTGAATCGGGACCAACCTGTACTACGTGCCAGTTCCTTAACGTTCGTAATGGATTAGATCTTCTTTAATCTTCTTCGCCAGCTACGTTAATATCATCTGGGTTGGATTTCTTTGGTGCGTATGTATCAACATATTCCTGGCCAGACATTGCTTGGATTGCATTCATAATCTGATCTGTGCAATCACGCAGATACAATAAATCCGTTGAATCGCCATCGAAATACATAGGCTTTCCAAAGTGCATTCCAACTCGGTGAAGATTAGGGATGACTTTGCCTGTTGGCTGAATCTTGTCGGTGTTAGACATCGCTACGGGTATAACAGGTGCACCTGATTCAATTGCTAGGCGAGCGATTCCCGTGCGACCCTTATACAGGCGACCATCAGGTGATCGAGTTCCCTCTGGATAGATGCCTAAGCAATCTCCCTCTGTCAATACTTTTAAGCCAGTGATAAGGGCAGCTTCACTGCGTCGGCCCCCAGAGCGATCAACTGGAACTTGACCTAGTGCAATGAAAGTTAACTTCTTGAGCAATCCTTTAGCGCCAGGTGAAGTGAAGTATTCACTCTTGGCTAAGAAAGTAACTTTACGAGGAACTACCAGTGGCATAAAGATTGAATCACTAAATGACAAGTGATTAGAGGCGATGATTACTGGCCCCTTTGAGGGAACGTTTCGCAGCCCTTTTACTTTGGGGCGAAAGCCGGCCATCAGAAAGGGTGTCAAGAAAGCACGCAAAGTTCCGTAGGGCAGGTTGTTGAGCACGGCTCTAATTTAGTGGCTATTGCCAGATATGACACTATCTGGGGGTGAGTAATCCCGGCCCTGGCCATAGCGAGTCCGATGAGGAAGATCTCATTCGTAGCGAGTTTGAATCTATCGTTTCTGGTCTCTCATTAGATGAATCAGTGCCGACAACCTATCTGGATGAGCTGGAAAAGTTCGAAGATGCCAATAGATTTATTGCACCTAATCCACCACGTCAAAATATTAGACAAATGTTTAGGTCAGCACAGTTGGCGGTTAAAAAATGGTTTAACCGCCGATATCACGAAGATGACGGAGTGGAATTATGAGTCAATTTAAATGGGGAATCATCGGAACTGGTGGCATTGCTCACGCTTTTGCAAAGGATTTAACCCTACTTGAAGGCCACAGTGTTCATGCAATTGGATCGAGAAACCAAGATTCAGCACAGAAATTTGCTAGTGAGTTCAATGCACCACAAGCGTACGGGTCGTATGAAGAGTTAGCTCACGATCAAACTATTGATGCAATTTATGTTGCGACACCTCATCCATCACACATGGAAAATGTTATGCAAGCTTTGAATGCAAAGAAGCCAGTTCTGTGTGAAAAGCCATTTTCTGTCAATGCTAGACAGGCACGTGAAATGGTTGCTACGGCTAAGACAAATAATGTTGCCCTCATGGAGGCAATGTGGGCACGCTTCCTTCCGCATTATGCAAAAATTCGCGAAATTGTTGCAAGTGGCATTCTGGGCCCAATTACAACTATTCATGCAGACCATGGACAGCGTTTGGCAGATCAAAATATTACTCGACTTGTTGAACCTTCACTAGCTGGTGGTGCTCTACTAGATCTAGGGATCTACCCAATTTCCTTTGCCCACATGATTCTCGGTGTGCCCAATTCAATTACAGCTAAAGCAGTGTTTACTGAAAAAGGTGTCGATGCACAGACATCGATCATTCTTGATTATGCCCAAGGTGCACAAGCAGTTCTCAACACGAGCATGATTGTTCAGACTCCTTGTACGGCCGTTGTTGCAGGTCTTAATGGCTACCTTGAAGTTGACCGTACTTTCTATAACCCAGCAGCAATGCGCGTAACACTCTACGATGGAAGCATCACCGAATACCCAAATACATATATTGGACATGGACTTCGAGAGCAAGCCGCTGAATTTGCACGAATAGTTAAAAGCGGAGAAAGGGAATCTCCGATTCTCAAACTCGAAGACACGGTGGCAATTATGGAGATTATGGATACCGTCCGTGCGCAAATTGGGTTGAAGTATCCTTTTGAAAATTAACTTCTAGCTAAATCAGCAACTCCAACAAGACCGGCCTCATTACCAAGTTGCGCCGCAATAACTTGAGGGTAAGGATGTTTTCCAGCAAAGGGCATGGTCCGCTCTAATGATTCGCGGGTTGGCTTTAAAAGAATCTCCCCCGCATCAATTACTCCCCCGCCAATTACCACGCAGGCAGGATCGAGCAAAACCGACAGCGATGCGATTCCGGCTCCTAGCCACTGACCTGTCGTGTTGAAAGCAGCTAATGCAACGGGATCACCATCTCGTGCTGCCTCAGTAATCACTTGACCAGTTAAGCCAGCAACCGTCCCATCGCCTCGCGAGAGTAAATTACGTGCAATCTCTGGTGAAGCGTTTATGGCTTCACGGGCGTGACGAAGCAATGCATTTCCAGAGGCGTACTGTTCGAAACATCCTCGTGCGCCACATCCACAGATATGTCCATCAGGAACAACACGCATGTGACCAAACTCTGCGGCAATTCCAAATGCGCCGCGATAAAGATCACCGTTAACAACAATACCGCCACCAATTCCTGTACCAACAGTAAGCATCATCATGTGATCTTGATTTTTTCCGGCACCAAACTTTGCTTCACCCCATGCAGCAGCGTTAGCATCATTTTCAATGACAACTGGAAGTCCAATAAGTTTGGTGAGCTGATTATCTAAATCAACACCATTCCAATCCGCAATGTTTGGTGTAGCGAGCATCGTTTTGCGATCTGATGAAACGAATCCTGCGGCAGAAACTCCAACACAAGAGACGCTATGTTGCTGCAGTAATTCTTTTGCAACTTCGGCAATAGTCTGAGTCAGAGCGCTTCCACCTTGACGTGGTGTGTCTTTTCTAGCTGTAGTGAGTACTTTTCCAGCATCATCGACTACGCCACCAAGAACTTTAGTTCCACCAACATCGATACCGATAGCTAATGACATTAAAGAAAATTAACCTTCTAGAGATGCTTTGAGCTGCGACAACGCCTGATCAATTGTTGTCTTCTCAGCTTTTTGGCGCATCATTGCCGGAATTGGCATCGATAAAGAAACTCCCAATTCGTAAGTAACTTGAGTTGTATCTTCATCGATTGCCTTAATCGAATAAGAACCATCCATACCCGCCAATAAATCTGCATCATCGAGGGAAAATGAAAGTTTTGCCGGAGCGCCAGACCAGTCGTAATCTAAAATTACCCGATCCTTCATCATGCCCGCATCAATAGTCATCTTTACTTTCGTGGCCTGACCTTTTTCATCGCTGGCCACCACTTCACTGGATTTGATGGAGCTTGACCAGGAAGGGTATTGATCGATGGCAAAAAGGGCGCTCTCAACGGCGGCCAGTGGGGCATCGATTGTGATTGTCGAACTACTCAAATCGCTCATGGACCCTAGGTTACCCTCTTCCGTAATTCTTATTTCTCACGCTAGCGTTAGCGCCATGAATGAAATCACAACGCCCGCCCTTGTCCCTGCGGCTACTGCCGGCAATCTCACCAATCTCATCGCTGAAAGAGCATGGTTTGAGCCAGAACGAGTAACCATGTCTCGTCCCCTCGGAGATGGATGGCAAAGCGTAACGGCGCGCGAAGTTGATGAAGAGATTCGCGCAACAGCTAAAGGATTGGTCGCAGCTGGTATCCAAATCGGTGATCGCGTTGCGATTATGGCCCGCACTCGTTATGAATGGACCATTCTAGATTTTGCAATTTGGTTTGCGGGCGCAATCGTTGTTCCTATTTATGACACTTCATCGGCTGAACAAATTGATTGGATTCTAAATGACTCTGGTTCAACAGGAATCATTGTTGAAACTCCAGCTCTTCGCGAACTAGTACAAACCGTTTTGCCACAACACACTAAGCACATCTGGATAATGACCGAAGATGTTCTCGCAGTGTTGCGTAATGCTGGTTCACACATCGGTGATGATGAAATCGATCGCAGACGTAATTCGCTAGGCCCAGATACTTTAGCCACATTGATTTACACATCTGGGACGACTGGTAAGCCTAAAGGCGTATCCCTAACTCACGGAAACTTTTTAGCTGAATGCGGAAACGTTGTACAAGGCGCGAGTGATCTTTTCTTAAAGCCCGGCGGTTCAACTCTGCTGTTCTTACCTGTTGCTCACGTATTTGGACGCATGGTTCAAATTGGTGCGATCAATGCTGGGCTTCACCTTGCACATTGCAGTGATCCCGTAGGTCGTCTTCCATTTGATTTAGCATCTTTTAAGCCAACGTTTGTTTTAGCTGTTCCTCGCATATTTGAAAAAATTTATAACGGTGCTGAAGCTCGTGCAGAGGCGGCGGGTAAAGGAAAGATATTTAGAAAAGCCGCTGATGTAGCAATCGCATACTCAGAGAGCATGGATAAGAAGGCAATCTCCCCTCTACTAACGCTCAAGCACGCTCTATTCGACAAATTGGTGTACTCAAAAATCCGTGCAGGAATGGGCGGTCGAGTTGAAGCTGCAATCTCTGGTGGTGCTCCGCTTGGAGTTCGTCTAGGTCACTTCTATCGTGGCGCAGGAATAACTATTTTAGAAGGCTATGGGCTAACCGAAACTACCGCTGGCGCAACTTTGAATTTAACGAGTGCACACCGCGTTGGCTCTGTTGGGCGTCCTATTCCAGGAACTTCTATCAAGATTGCCGAAGATGGCGAAGTTCTCATTCGTGGACCCATTGTGATGCGCGGTTACTGGCAAAATGATGCTGCTAACGCTGAAGTATTTGATCACGATCGATGGTTTAAAACTGGTGATCTTGGAAAACTCGATGAAGAGGGATTCCTTTACATAGTAGGTCGCAAGAAGGAGCTCATTGTTACTGCTGGTGGAAAAAATGTTGCACCTGCAGTTCTAGAAGATCGTTTGCGCGCACATCCCTTAGTCAGCCAGTGCATGGTCGTTGGTGATAACCAGCCATTTATTGCAGCCCTTGTGACCATCGATCAAGATTCACTTAAAGGTTGGGTGACAAACCACAAAAAAGAAGGCGCATCAATGGCAGATCTTGCTAATGATCCTGATCTAATCGCCGTCGTTCAAACTGCAGTTGATGATGCCAATAAAGCAGTCAGCCGTGCCGAATCTATTCGAAAGTTTGTTATCTTGCCAACTGATTTCACAATTGCTGGTGGACATTTAACACAAAAACTTTCAATTAAGCGCCATGTCGTTGCGAAGGAATTCGCAAAGGAGATCGAGCAACTCTTCACAAAGTAATTATGTGAGCCTTACACAGCGGGTAAAACTCGCACAAGAGCTACACGATGGCATAGCCCAAGATCTCGTGGGGTTGGGCTATGGACTTGATTCACTTCTTTTTGATGAAGAAGATGAAACCAAACGTGCCAGATTGCGAGGGGTCCGGTTAGATATCAATGCGTTAATCGAAAAGGTCCGTAAAGAGATTTTTGAGCTGCGAAGAGCTACAGAAATGGATGGACCCCTCAGTTCAGCAAATACTCTGCAGGACGACCTAGCTAAAAGTCTCAATGAAATAGTTAGGAATGCACTAAACCATTCTCAAGCTACTCAATTGTTTATTTCAATTAGAGATAATGGAATTGGTGGAGCTGAAGCAAAAAGCAGCCACTTCGGAATCCAAGGGATTCTAGAACGTATGCATGAACATGGTGCACAGATTAATCTGCAATCTGACTTCACTGGTACAACCTTGAAGATGACAGTTCCTCTAAGTGAGGAATCATGCAACTACTAATAGTTGATGATCACGCAATTGTGCGTGAAGGATTGAAGCGCGCCTTATCGCAAGAGGGTTTTGATTCCATAAATGAAGCAGATTGCGTTAGTGCCGCGCGAGCAAAGATTTCTGCATGTGCCCCCGATGTTGCCATCATTGATATCAACTTACCCGATGGAACTGGCTTTGAACTCATTCGATGGATTCGCTCTTATTCAAAATCGATTGGCATTGTTGTTCTGACTCTTCATCAAGAAGAGAACTATGTTGTGTCGGCCATGAATGCAGGGGCTAGTGCCTTTGTGTCCAAATCCGAACCAATCCCAATTCTTATCGCCGCCATCAGGCACAGCGCAATAGCCCCGTTAACCTTTAGTGCCAATGCCTTAGACAGAGTAATCCGACATAGTCATAGTGATTTGACCGCCCGTGAATTCGATTTACTTGCACAATTAGAAAAGGGAATGACGACTCAACAAATTTCAGAGCTCATGTTCATTAGTCAATCTACGGTCAAAACCCATTTGGCCTCTATTTATAGAAAGTTAGAAGTTAATAACAGAACTGCTGCGGTCCATGCAATGCATCAGCGAGGCTTAACCCGCTAGCAATGCGGCAAATTTACTTGCCCAAATTTCCCATCGCCACTCCTTGATGATCCATTGACGCCCTGAATCCCCCATGCTTCTTCTCAGTTCTTCATCCAATAAAAGTTCAATAACACGCTTTGATATTTGGTCGGTATTTTTGCCATCAACTACGTACCCCGTTATTCCTTCAATAACCGCGTCTGGAGCGCCACCAGATGCACCAGCCACAACAGGTAAGCCACATGCGCTTGCCTCGAGATAAACAATTCCTAATCCTTCAACTTCTAACCCAGCAAAACGTGAACGTGAAGGCATCGCGAAAATATCTCCTACGCAGATGTATCGTGGGAGCACCTCATAATTAATTCGTCCAATAAAAGTTACATTCTCGCTCAATTTATATTTGGTCACCATAGTTTCCAGATGCTTAAGGTATGGACCTTGGCCGATTAGCAACAGATGAGCATCGGGTACTTGCTTAAGAATAAGCGGCATGGATTGAATGAGAAAATCCTGACCCTTGCGATGTACTAGACGTCCCACACTTACGATTACTTTCTTATGTTCTAGGCCCAAAGATTTACGTAACTCTTTCGAAGAGTAAGGTTTAAAATGATCCGTATCGATACCCGGAGCAATCTTTACCATTGATTTTGCTGATTTATTACTTAAAGCGCCAGCAATTGCTTTACCCGTGAAATCACCAAGATAAGTAAGTGAATCAGAAGTTCTACCGATATGACGCATGATCAGACTAAATGGAAAAACTTTGGACCACCAAACTTCATGACCATGAGTGAGAGAAACAATTCGAGTAGCGCCTGCGCGCCGAAGTATTGAAGCCATCCAACCCAGTGGTGCAGCAGCACCGAATGCAACGGTTTTTATGTCTCTGCTACGGATTATCGTGGCGACCGCACGATTGACTCTTGGGGTAGGAAGCAATATTTTCGAGCGGTCTCGAACCACCTCAACACCAAAATCGCGCATCCATTGAGCATCATATTCTGCGACATCCTCTTGAGAAGATGTATAAACAACAATGCTGGATTTAGGTAAACGCTCAATTAAACCGATGATGAAGGTTTCAATCCCTCCGGCACGTGGGCCAAAATCATTGGTTACGAATAGAGTTTTTTCAGAAACGTCGCGCTCCCACTAATGGTTTTCTTCCCATTGTGCCGAGCGGAGCGATTTTGACACGCGAACCCGATCGTGGTGCGTGAACCATCTTGCCGCCCCCAACATAAATTCCAACATGGGAAATAGGACGTCCAAAAAATACTAAGTCGCCGGGCTTCAAAGTTTTTAAAGATACAGACTTTCCCAATCTTGCCTGTGCTGCAGAAGAATGCGGTAATGAAACACCGGCTGCTTGGTATGCGCGCAACGTTAAACCAGAACAGTCCCAAGTAACTAAGCCAGCAGATCCAAAAACATATCGATCACCAATTTGTTTGAGGGCATATTTGATTGCAGTACCTGCGCGTCCTGAAATTCCAGATAAGGCACGAGCTGCAGCTTGTGACGTCGCTTGGTCAGCATCTTCCTGCTCAGCTGCAAGTTTTGCTAACCGTTCACGTTCGGCCTTGGTTAACTTAGAAAGCAATGCCTCGGCCTGCGCTAATTTTGCTTGAGCTATGGCAGATTGAGCTTTAAACTTTTTCTCTGCGGCTATGACCAACGCCAATTTATCGTTGACCGTCATTGTTGTTGCATTTAAACGTTGCTGCGCTGCCTGATACTTTCGCAACTGTGCAGATTTGCCTCGACTAATGGCATCTAGGGCACCAGCCGAAGATAGGTACAGCGTGGGATCTGATGAAAAAAGAAGTTCGAGAGATTGACCAAGTCCACCGGCTTTATACTGCTCAATGGCAATGGTTCCTAAAGATTTTTGAAGTGCCGATAGTGTCTGGCCTTGTACAGCTGCCTTGGCTTTGATTCCATTGAGTGTTTTTGTTAGAGCCCCGAGCTTTACTTTTGCTTCCTGTGCACCTTCGGCCGCGGCCGTGGCGTCTTCTTCCAGCATCCGAACTTTGGCTTGGACTTCAGCCAGTGAAGGGGCAGCTTTGGCCGGTGCAAGTAACCCAACTCCCATGGCAATAGCCAGGAGCGCTGAAGTGAGAATGCGCCGATACATAGCCCAAAGGCTAACGAGGTTTAATGGAGCAACTCAACTTGTGAGCGTAATTTTCGCCTGTGAAATAGCCGCGAATCTGTCATAGTAGGACAAATGAGCACAGTTGCATCCTTAGTCGTAGGACGAGATGGATCTACGTCAAAAGGCAATAGCTCCAATGGGGTTTCATCCGATGCCGATCGCACTGCGTTTTTAATGCGGCGCCGAAAAGTAGATTGCATTCTCATTGGGGGAAATACCGCGCGCCATGAACCATACAAACAAACTCCAGTGCCATTAGTTATCCTCTCGCGATCTCATATAAACCCGGTCGCAGGAAATGACATGTCGCACTTATGGAATGTGTCCCCGGCACAAGCCTTAATTAAAGCCAAGGAGCAGTTTGGGGAGAAAATCCTCGTAGAAGCCGGTACCTCCATAATTATCGAGCTGATTGACCAAGGACTCATTGACCAACTAGATCTAAGTGTCACTTCGGTTACTGGTGGAGATCATCGCGTTGATTGGCAAGAATTGCTCAAAAAGTTCGCACATCACACGCTAACAACAGTGGATGATACAGATTTTTACTGCGCTACTAATTAAAAAGCTGATATCAATGCAACACCTGCAACTGCAAGAGCAATTCCTACATATTGCACTCTATGTAAACGCTCATGTAATAATTTAAATGCAAGGACAGCTGTAGCAATTGGAAATAGAGAGCCAAGAACCATTGCTATTGATACTAGTCCTTTCGTGCAAGCGACACCTAGTAACACATTGGCTAGAAAATCTGCCGCTCCGATAAATATTAGAGTTGGGTATTCCCTTTTTGTAAAATTGCCAGTAGTGCGAAATTTAATTGCCAGAGCAATAGTTACAAAGAAAGTCGCCCCGCGCATTGAAACCATTGTCATCAGTGCACTTGATTGAGACCCAATGGACATGGAAGTTAATGCGGTCCCAAAACCGAACGCTGCGCCTAAACCAAATAGCAACGGCTTGATGGGCAACCCTTGCGAAAGTTCAGGGCCGCTGGCACAGAAAACTCCTACTAACGCCAGCACAACGCCGATCGACGTAATCGTTGATAAAACATCGCCATTGACCAGTGCATACGTGAGTGGCACAACAGCACCCATGGAACTAATGGGTGACACGACGCCCATACGTCCCGTTGATAATCCTTCGTACAAACAAAATAATCCGAAGTAACCAAGTAATCCAGCAAAAATTCCAGGAACTAAATACCCATCGCTACCAAGAGCTTTTGCATTCCAAGCACCAGTAACTAACATAAGAAAAAGACCAAAAATTAATCCGAGCACTTGAGAAAAACCTACAACCGCTATAGGTGCGTGTTTCTTACTCAGTCGACCGCCTTCAAAATCAGATGTGCCCCACAAAATGCTCGATATGAGTGCTAGAAGTGTGGCCATATGACCAAGGTTACCGCCCCGCCTCCCATGAAAAGCGTATCTGGCTGATTATTCTTAACTAGTGGACGCCAAAGGATTTGAAGATTTAATCAATAACCTTCGCACATTTACTCCTCGCGCTGAAATTGTTTTAGAAGAAGTTCCAGCTCCACAAAAATTAGCAACGTATGCTTTTGCATTTTCTGCCGATGTCAGCAATGGGTTGCTCGCTGATGAAGAAGATGAAATTGCTTCTGGACGTTTTGTTTTACTTCATGAACCAGGTGGCCAGGATACGTGGGAGGGTGAATTTCGTTGCGTCACTTTTGTTCGAGCAGATGTTGACCCAGTAATGCAGCAGGATCCACTCCTGCCAGAAGTTGGTTGGAGCTGGTTCCTTGAGGCTCTAGAGCGCGAAGAATGCCTATTGGCCGCCCCCAGCGGAACTGTTACAAGAGTTTCAAGTGCCTCGTTTGGAAAACTATCTCCCCGTAACGATGAATCTGAAATCGAAATTCGTGCCTCGTGGACGCCGCTAGTGAGCGAGCCAATTGAACTTATGAAACATATTTCGGGATGGTGCAGATTAATTGCCGATGTTGCAGGTCTTGAACCAATTCCTGAAGGTGTTGCAACAATTTCATCTGCCCGTCGAAGATAGACAATTAAATGTCTGAAGAAACTTCCGCCGTTCCACTACTTGCGCCTGCAGGCGGCACTCCCCCGGTTATTGATACGCCCAGTGCATTTGAACATGCTCTCAGCCAACTTACTTTAGGTTCTGGACCATTTGCCGTTGATGCCGAACGAGCATCAGGTTTTCGATACAGCGCACGTGCATACCTCATCCAGATCAAACGCAATGGGGGCGGGCTACACCTCATTGATCCGATTCCATTTGGACCGGGCCATCCCTTAATGACTGAGCTCAATGATTTACTTAATACCGATGAAGTTATTTTGCATGCAAGTACCCAAGATCTACCTTGTCTTCGTGAACTAGGTATCAATCCACAACTGCTTTTTGATACTGAGCTAGGTGGGCGCATTGCCGGCCTTCCCCGCGTTGGCTTGGGCCCGCTACTTGAATCACTCATGGGAATCTCATTGGCAAAAGAACATAGTGCCGCGGATTGGTCGGTCCGTCCCTTGCCTCAAGAGTGGCTTACTTATGCCGCTTTGGATGTTGAGCTACTTGTTGAACTACGCAACAAAGTTGAATCATTATTAGTTGATGCCAAGAAGGAAAAATGGGCCGAAGAAGAATTTGCCTCAATTTTATTAGCACCTCCACCACCCCCGCGTGTAGATCCTTGGCGAAGAACTTCGGGAATGCATAAAATTAAGCGGCGTGATCAATTAGCAATAATTCGCGAACTTTGGAACGCCCGTGATGAAATTGCTAAGGCGCAAGATATTGCAGGGGGGAAATTGCTCAATGATTCAGCGATAGTTGAAATCGCACTTAACCCTCCAACAAATAAGAAGGAATTTGAAAAAGTATTGCGCCCTTTAGGTATGCGCGCTCGTTGGTTAGAAAATATTAAAGTGTGGCTGGAGGCGATTAGTCGCGCCGTCGCCCTGCCTGAAAATCAATGGCCTGCACTTCGCACCAATGCCGACGTTTTACCTCCAATAAAATTGTGGCGAGACAAGTTTCCAGAAAAGTTTGCGCCACTATCGCACGCGCGCGCCCGCATTGAAATAATTGCCCAAGAAAACTGCATTCCAGTAGAAAATCTCATCACCCCCGAACTAGTTAGGCGCATTTGCTGGTCTTCGCCAAATCCGTCCACAGTTGAATTTTCGCCATTGATAGTTCGTGAGCATCTTCTGGAACTTGGGGCGCGTCGCTGGCAGGTAGATCTGGTGGCAGAGGCCATTGCCGCTGCTCTTCTTGAAAAAGAACCTGTTCCCACACCCGAGCCTGTGCCCGAAACCACACCTGAAGAGGCCTGATTTACGCAACATTAGAGTTGCGTAAATACCCCCCAGGCTCTAGATTTTCTCCCATGTTGAGCACTTTCATCATCGCCCTTCGTGAGGGCCTTGAGGCTGCCCTGATTATTGGCATCTTGGTCGCCTACATTCTCAAGAGCGATCGCAGAGCCTTGCTACTTCCACTGTGGAGCGGTGTTGCTGGTGCTATTGCTGGAAGTATCGGCCTTGGATTCATCCTTTCTCGAACTTCTGCCGAGCTTGGCGAACGTGCTGAAAAATTTTTTGTAGGGACAACTTCCTTTATTGCTGTAGCACTTGTTACTTGGATGGTTTTTTGGATGAAGCGAACTGCTCGCTCTCTCAAGTCCGATCTACATGGCAAGGTTGATTCAGCTTTGCGCACTGGCCCTCTAGCCCTTGCTGGAGCAGCGTTTTTTGCGGTTATTCGTGAAGGTCTTGAAACAGCACTTTTTGTTTATTCAAACTTTAAAACCGTCTCACATACCCGTAGCTCCTCACTTGGACTATTACTTGGCTTTGCAGTCTCTATCTCTCTTGGATATTTAATTTTTAAATCTGCAATCAAACTCGACTTAGGTAAATTCTTCCGCTTCACTGGAGTGGCTTTAGTAGTAGTTGCTGCCGGAGTACTTTCCTACGGTGTTCATGAGTTCCAAGAGCTCGGATGGTTACCAGGTGCCGAGTCATATGCTTGGGATGTCTCACAGCTGATTCCTTCAGATTCTGTATTGGGTGCGGCATTGGGTGGCATTGTGGGCTTTGATAACTCCACATCGTGGCTACAGCTGGGAATCTGGGCCATCTACCTCACCACTGTGATTGGGGCTTATCTCTCAAAGCCTCGCACGCCTGCGCTAACACCAGCCTAAGCGCTGTCACAAATCCTTACTGGCGGGTAACATAACGGCTATACCTGCCCTAGTAAAGGATCACTATGTCCCGCTCCGTTGTCTTAGTCGATGCAGTTCGCACGCCCTTTGGTAAAGCTGGAGGGATGTATGCCGGTACACGCGCCGACGATTTGATGGTGCGTGCAATTCGTGGACTCTTGGATAGAAATCCTAATGTTGAGCACAGCGCAATCGATGATGTTGCAATTGCGGCTGCAACACAAACTGGTGATCAGGGAATGAATATTGGTCGAAGTGCCACACTTCTAGCCGGATTACCAAACACAGTGCCAGGCTATTCAATTGATCGTTGGTGTGCCGGTGCACTAACCGCAGTTACAACTATTGCCGGATCAATTGCTTTTGGTTCAAACGAAATTGCTATTGCCGGCGGCGTTGAACACATGGGTAATCATCCAATGGGTGAACTCATGGATCCCAATCCTCGTTACTTAGCTGAAAAAATAGTGGAGCAAGATGCGCTTGCGATGGGTGCCACGGCTGAAAGACTTCATGATCGCTTCCCAACAATTACAAAAGAGCGTGCAGATAAATATGCACTTAACTCACAAATTAAAACAACTAAGGCATACGAAGCTGGTTTGATTCAGCGAGATCTTATTCCAATGGCTGCACGTAGTGCGGAGTTGGGTTGGACAATTGCAACAGTTGACGAAGCGCCTCGTCCAACGACAACTATGGAAGCTCTAGCTGGTTTAAAAACTCCTTTTCGTCCAGCAGGTCGAGTCACAGCAGGAAACTCATCTGGTTTAAATGATGGTGCAACTGCCGCCCTCCTTGCTAGTGAAGACAAAGCTAAGGAACTTGGCTTAACAATTAAGGCCCGCCTGGTTTCTTATGCTTTTGCTGGCGTAGAACCAGAAGTCATGGGCTTTGGTCCTGTTCCTTCAACAATTAAAGCGCTCAAGCAATCTGGTTTGACTATAGATGACATTGGGCTTTTTGAAATCAATGAGGCGTTTGCTGTTCAAGTACTTGCCTTTTTGGAGCACTTTGGAATCGCAGATGACGATGCTCGAGTAAATCCATTTGGTGGCGCAATCGCAGTTGGTCATCCCCTTGCCTCATCTGGCGTTCGTTTAATGCTCAACCTTGCACGATCCTTTGAAGATCATCCAGAAGTGCGATATGGCTTAACAACAATGTGCATTGGCCTTGGCATGGGTGGATCAGTTATCTGGGAAAACCCACACTTTAATGGTCAGGTGAAATAAATGAGTACAGAAATCACACTTCCAGAAGGTGCGCCAGAAGAAGTCGTAACCCAAGCGCTAGTGCGCGATATTGATCTCACTGCATTTGGTGCCAAGGGCACCATGGCACTTATTACTTTAGATAACGGCCTTGACCATAATCGCCCCAACACTTTTGGTCCACAATCTTTACTGGCACTTGATGCGGCGATAACCGAAGCTACCTCACGCAAACCAGCAGCAATCGCAATTACTGGAAAGCCATTTATCTTTGCTGCAGGTGCTGATTTATCAGCACTTTCATTTATCACCACTCGCGAACAATCATTAGCCATCGGAAAATTAGGCCACGATGTATTTCGTCGACTCGGTGAATCCAGCATTCCAACTTTTGCTTTTATCAATGGCTTGGCACTCGGTGGTGGGCTTGAAGTTGGTTTACATTGCAACTATCGCACCCTTGCATCAACTGCTTTCACCGCACTTCCAGAAGTTTTCTTAGGCTTAGTACCTGGTTGGGGCGGTGCAACGATTCTGCCTAAATTAATCGGACCAGAGCGCGCAGTACAAGTGATTATGTTGAACGCTCTCAATAACAACACCATGATGAAAGCAAAAGATGCTCACGCACTTGGCGTAGTCGATGCAGTATTTGAACCATCAGATTTTCTAGAACGATCCATCGCCTTTGCTGCGGGAGTTCTCAATGGAACAACCACAATCGAGCGCAAAGATTACAGCCAAGACCCTGCTTGGGAATCTGCCCTTGCAACAGGAAAAACTGCATCACTTAAAAAGTATGGTGGAGCAGAAATCGCTTCGCCAATGAAGGCACTAGAACTTATTGCTGCGGCGAGAAGCAATACCTTAGGCGCTGGCTTTGATGCCGAAGATTCGGCTCTTGCTGATTTAACAATGAGCGATCCACTACGTGCTTCACTCTATGCATTCAACGTTATTCAGAAAAAGCGCAAGAAAGTTGAAGGAGCACCAAAACCTGCTCTTGCGCGCAAGGTAAGTAAGGTCGGAGTTGTTGGTGCCGGTTTGATGGCCTCTCAGTTAGCTCTGTTGCTACTTAGAAATCTCAAATGCCCAGTCGTAATGACCGATATAGATCAAGAGCGTGCCGATAAAGGCGTAGCCTGGGTAAAAAATGAATTGGCTAAATTAGTTGAAAAGAAGCGCATGTCAGCTGAATCAGCAGCGCGCTTGTCGCTTTTGATTTCAGGCTCAGCCGATCAAAGCGTGTATGCAGGTTGCGATTTCATTATTGAAGCAATCTTTGAAGAGCTTTCGCTCAAGCAAGAATTGTTTAAAAAGTTAGAGGCAATAATCTCTCCCGAATGCGTTCTTGCGACCAATACATCCTCGCTCTCAGTCGAACGTATGAGCGAAGGCATGAAAAATCCAGAGCGTGTTGTAGGTTTTCACTTCTTTAATCCAGTTGCCGTTATGCCGTTACTCGAAGTTGCTCGCACTAGCAAGACAGATGATGTGACTACTGCTACTGCGATTGCGGTTGGTAAAGAATTAAAGAAGACAATGATTATCTGTAAAGATGCTCCTGGTTTTGTTGTCAACCGACTTCTCACACGCTTTATGGGCGAAATTACTGACGCAGTCGATGAAGGCACATCTCCTGAGGTGGCAGATAATGCGATGCGATCAATTGGTTTTCCTATGTCCCCATTCCAACTACTAGATCTAGTTGGTCCTGGAGTAGCCCTACACGTATCACAAACTCTCAATGCCAATCTTGGTGATCGTTACCGAATTTCTCCAACTATGGCGGCAATGGTTAAAGAAGGTGTTCGCAACTTCTATATTAAAAATGAAGATGGCAGTGTTGGCGCAAACCCAGCAGCAATCGCACTGATTCATAAAGGTGATTCCCCATCAACGGCCGAACACGTCCGAAACCGTGCACTTACTGCATTGGCTGTTGAGGCGCGCATGATGCTCGATGAAGGCGTTGTTTCAACACCTGCTGAAATCGATTTGTGCATGTTGATGGGTGCTGGATGGCCAATGCACCTGGGTGGAATCTTGCCCTATCTAGATCGAGAAGGAATTAGCGAGGCTGCTTGCGGTCAGCGTTTTCATCCGAAGGGATCTGCATCTCTGCCTTAAGATCGCTGCTCCATTCAACAACGCTACGCGCAATATTTTGAGCGGTGATTCCAATATCGTTAAGGATTTCGCCACGCTTTGAATGTTCGATAAATTCAAGAGGCACGCCAATTGAATGCAGAGGAATTAATACCCCAGCATCTCTCAACATCTCTGAAATTGAACTACCAATACCTGCATGGCGAATTCCATCTTCTAGAACGACAATGCTCTTGTAGCGCTCGGCCATGCGTACTAGAGATTGTGGCAAAGGCTTTACCCAACGTGGGTCGATTACTGTGACGCCGACTCCTTCACGATATGCCGATGAAGCCGCTTCAACTGCAATTGCCGCCATTGCACCGACGCTGATCATTAAGACATCAGCGCTTTCTCCACGGTATAAAACATCAATGCCATCTCGGCGCTCAAATGCCGGAATATCATCTTGAACCGCTCCCTTGGGGAATCGAATCATTGATGGTGCGTCGTTAATTTCTAACGCTTCCCGTAATAGTTCTTTTAACCGTGCGCCATCTCGAGGCGCAGCTACGTGCATCGTCGGAACAATTCCAGTCAATGCTAAGTCCCAAATTCCATGGTGTGATGGACCATCATCGCCAGTTACACCTGAGCGATCTAAAACAAAAGTAACGCCAGCCTTGTGCAATGCGACATCTAAGAGCATTTGATCAAATGCACGATTAAGAAATGTTGAGTAAACGGCGACAACAGGGTGAAGTCCAGTAAAAGCCAACCCAGCAGCACTTGTTACTGCATGTTGTTCTGCGATTCCAACATCGATGGTGCGCTCCGGAAAGGCGGCCTGGAATTGATCAAGACCTGTAGGTCCCAACATTGCCGCAGTAATTGCAACGATATCTTCGCGCGACTTTCCAATTTCAACTAATTCTTTGGCAAATATTTTGGTCCATGAGGTACCGCTCTTGGATAAAGGCTCTCCAGTTTCGGGGTCAATTACACCAACTGCATGAAATTTCTCTGCCTCATCTGCGACCGCAGGTTCATGGCCCTTACCCTTTTCGGTAATGGCATGAACCAAAATTGGAGCACCGTAATCCTTAGCTTGTTGCAGCGCTTTCTCCATCGCCTCAATGTCATGACCATCAATTGGGCCCATGTACTTAAGGCCTAGATCTTCGAACATGCCTTGCGGTGCAACAATATCTTTTATACCTTTTTTCATCCCATGCAAAGTTTCGTAGATAGGAACTCCCACAACCGGAGTCTTATGGAGAACTTCTTTACCCCAGTCTAAAAATTTCTCATAGCCACTTGTTACACGCAATGTTGAAAGGTATGTGGCTACTCCACCAATTGTCGGAGAATATGAGCGCGTATTATCATTGACAACAATAATTAGATTTCGTTTTTGTTCGGGTGCAATATTATTAAGGGCTTCCCATGACATTCCGCCAGTTAGCGCACCATCTCCCACGACAACTACTACATGGCGATCGCTAGCTCCTTGGATTGAGAAACCTCTAGAGATACCGTCTCCCCAGGAAAGCGCCGTTGAAGCATGTGAGTTTTCTATAACATCGTGTTCACTTTCAGCACGGTTCGGGTAACCCGAGATTCCTCCGCGTTGGCGCAAGTTATCAAAAGATTGTCCACGCCCAGTTAAAATCTTATGAACATAGGATTGATGCCCAGTATCAAAAAGAATGACATCTTTAGGAGATTCAAAAATACGATGAATCGCAAGAGTGAGTTCAACAACGCCTAAGTTTGGACCTAAATGTCCTCCGGTTTTAGAGACTTTTTCAATAAGTAACTCGCGAATCTCGGTGCTTAATTCATTCAACTGATCGTGAGTCAGGGATGCCAAATCGGCAGGAGAATTAATTCGACTCAACATGGGTGCAAGTTTAGGTGCTTAAGCGTTTAAGAGCGACCGCAATACGTACTGCATGATGCCGCCGTGGCGGTAATAATCGGCTTCTCCTGGTGTATCTATGCGCACTGTTGCCACAAAGCTTTTGCCACCAGCGCTAACCGTAAGCTCTTTGGGAACTCCCCCGGTGTTAAGGGCGGTAATGCCGCTGATAGAAAATACTTCTTCACCAGTAAGTCCTAGTGATTGTGCATTCTCACCCTCTTTAAATTGTAGAGGTAGCACGCCCATGCCAATTAAATTAGAACGATGGATGCGTTCAAAACTTTCGGCAATAACTGCGCGAACGCCCAGAAGCGCAGTTCCTTTTGCCGCCCAGTCACGCGATGATCCCGAACCATATTCTTTTCCGGCAAGAATCACTAACGGCGTACCGGCAGATTGATAAGCAACGCTGGCATCATAAATTGTTGACTGAAGTCCATCACTTGCAAAGTTTCGAGTAAATCCACCTTCGATTCCATCTAACAATAAGTTCTTCAGACGGATATTTGCAAAGGTGCCCCGAATCATTACTTCGTGGTTTCCACGGCGTGAACCGTAAGAGTTGAAATCTTTACGATCAATCCCGTGATCTGCCAAATATTTACCTGCGGGGGAATCAACTTTAATATTTCCTGCGGGGGAAATGTGATCTGTTGTAACTGAATCACCGAGAATAGCGAGAACACGGGCTCCTGCAATATCAACTACTGGAGTCGGATTCTTTGGCATAGCATCGAAATATGGAGGCTTACGAACATAGGTTGATTTCGGATCCCATTCGAAAGTTTTTCCAGTGGGGGTGGCTAATGATTTCCAACGGTGATCTCCATCGAAAACTGATGCATAATCTTTGGTAAACATGGCAGAAGAGATTGATGATTCAATGACCGTTTGAATCTCACCTGGAGTCGGCCAGATATCAGCTAAGAAAACATCGTTTCCACTTTGATCTTTGCCTAATGCATCTTTTTCAAAGTCATGATCCATAGTGCCAGCGATTGCATAGGCAACTACTAGTGGCGGTGAAGCTAGGTAGTTCATCTTTACATCTGGGCTAATGCGGCCTTCAAAGTTACGGTTACCTGATAAAACAGCGGTTACTGCCAAATCCCCATCATTGACGGCTTTACTGATTTCAATTGGTAGTGGACCGGAGTTACCAATACAAGTGACGCATCCATATCCAACTAAGTTAAAACCAAGAGCCTCCATGTATTGAGTTAAATCAGCACGATCGTAGTAATCAGTTACAACTTTTGACCCGGGAGCTAGTGTGGTCTTAACCCACGGTTTTGACTTCAACCCCTTCTCAACGGCCTTTTTAGCAAGTAAAGCCGCACCAATCATGACTGAAGGATTTGAAGTATTTGTGCAAGAAGTAATCGAAGCAATTACAACATCGCCATTTTTCACTCGTGTTGCTCCGGCAGCTACTTCAACTTTTGAAGTCTTATCCGAATAGTACGTTGGAAGAATCTTTTCAAAAGCTAACTTTGAATCACTGAGCGAAATGCGATCCTGTGGGCGTTTTGGTCCAGCAATTGATGGAACAACTGTTGAAAGATCAAGCTCAACATGCTCTGAAAAGCGTGGTTCAACTGATGGGTCATGCCATAACCCCTGTGTCTTTGCATATTTTTCTACCAATTCAACTTGGTCTTCAGTTCGACCAGTAAGACGTAAGTATCGCAAAACTTCTTCATCGATTGGAAATATTGCACATGTAGATCCGTACTCAGGACTCATGTTTCCAATAGTTGTGCGATTGGCCATGGGTACAGAGACAACTCCTGGACCATAAAATTCAACGAACTTTCCAACAACCCCATGCTTGCGAAGAATTTCAGTGATTGTTAATGCCATATCAGTTGCTGTCGTACCAAGAGGCAATTGACCGGTTAATTTAAATCCGACAACACGTGGAATTAGCATCGACACTGGCTGCCCTAAAAGAGCTGCTTCGGCCTCAATACCGCCAACACCCCAGCCAAGTACACCAAGTCCGTTGACCATAGTTGTGTGAGAGTCAGTTCCCACAACCGTGTCAGGGTAGGCACGCAAAACACCGTTGACAGTTCGTGTCATCACCACACGTGCCAAGAATTCAATATTTACTTGATGCACAATTCCAGTTCCAGGTGGAACAACTTTGAACTCATCGAAGGCGGTTTGTCCCCACCGCAAAAACCGATAACGCTCTTGATTGCGCTCATATTCAATATCCGTATTTTTCTCAAATGCGTCCTTGGTGCCAAATACATCAGCAATGACTGAGTGATCGATTACTAATTCAGCCGGTGCTAGAGGATTAACTTTTGAAGCATCTCCCCCTAGTTCAACAATTGCCTCGCGCATCGTTGCAAGGTCAACAATGCAAGGAACTCCAGTGAAATCCTGCATGACAACGCGGGCCGGAGTGAATTGAATTTCAGTATCTGGTTCAGTAGCTGGATCCCAATTAGCCAGAGCTTTAATGTGATCGGCCGTGATGTTAGCGCCATCTTCAGTGCGCAGCAGATTTTCTAACAAAATTTTGAGCGAGAATGGCAGATTTAAAGCTCCATCAATCTGGGAGATATCGAAAATCTCAAAACTTTTTCCCGCAACTTCCAGATTGTTCTTTGCGTTGAAAGAGTTTTTGCTCATTATCTCCCCTTGCTAAATCTTCGCTTGCTTGAGCGTCAAGATACCTTAGCCGGCTCAAACAGTGCAACACATTCGATGTGATGTGTCATCGGAAAGAGATCAAAAGCCCTCAGTTTTACGAGTGAATATCCAAGATCTATAAAGTAACGAGTATCACGCGCAAGTGCCGCTGGATCACATGCCACATAAACAACTTTGCCCGGCGATAACCGTGCAATTTCATTTATAACTAACTTTCCAGCGCCATCGCGTGGAGGGTCTAGCACTACAACATTGGCTGCCCTAATTCTTGGCAAATGTTTAGCAACATCACCAGTAATTATCTTTACATTTGGATATTCAGTGAAATTTCTCGTTGCATCCCCCGTAGCGCTTTTGCTTCCTTCGATTAAAGTAATGGTTCCGCTTTCTTGGGCGGCATCAATAAGCGCTGCAGTAAACAAACCAACTCCCCCATATAAATCCAAAACGTGATCACCGAGTGAGACTTCGGCAAATTCTTGAACTACAGTACTGAGAATAGTTGGAGCGCTTTTGTGACCTTGCCAAAAAGAATCATTACTGACTTGTAATGTCTTTCCTAACACATCTTCATGTAACACTGCAGGACCTTCACTCAAGCGTGATTTAGTTTCACCCCGTGTGGCAACCAAAGAAATGGATCGTTCGCCAGTATTTGAAGCAGCGATTTCGACTCGCATATCGCCTTTCCATTTGCGAGCACCTAACTCTTGGAAGCCAACTTCTTGCGTTGCTACTAAACAGTTAGAAATTGGAATAACTGTGTGGCTGCGTGCACCGATAAAACCAAGTTGTCCGTTGCGATCTGTGGTTGAGGTAATACGTGAGCGCCAACCTAAGGATTCACCAACGCTTTCAACTTCAACTTGAATATCCATCTTTGCAATACGAGAAAACTGCTCCGTGATCACATCGGATTTCAACTTCAACTGTCTTGATCGGCTCACATGCTGAAAATCGCAACCTCCGCATCCTGTGCGGTTGGAATACTGGCAAGGCGCACTGACTCTGTCACTGGATGCTTCCAAAACTTCAACCACATCAGCGCGGTTAAATGAACTTCCTACTGATGTTATTTCAATTCGACATTTTTCGCCCGGAATCGCATGGCGCACGAAAATAACAGCGCCCTCAAAACGGGCGATGAAATGACCGCCATGGGCAACCTTTTCAATCTCAACGTCAACGGTTTCGCCAACAGCCAGGGAAATTTTCTTAGTTGATGCCACGGAACTAACCTTATGGGTGTAAGTTAATACATATGCACGTAGTCATCATGGGATGCGGTCGAGTCGGTTCTTCTTTAGCTACTGACCTTGAGGCCGCCGGCCATACTGTTGCAGTCATCGACCAGGCCCGCGAAGCATTTAGACGCCTCGGTCCAGATTTCAAAGGCAAAACTGTCACAGGGGTTGGTTTTGACCGTGACGTATTACGCGAAGCAGGAATTCAAGATGCCGATGCTTTCGCTGCTGTAAGCAATGGCGATAACTCAAATATTTTAGCTGCGCGTGTTGCTCGCGAGACATATGGCGTTCAAAACGTCGTTGCACGAATTTATGATCCTGGGCGAGCAGAGATTTACCAACGTCTGGGTATTCCTACTGTCGCAACTGTTTTGTGGGCAACTGATCAAATTTTGCGACGCCTTCTTCCCGAGGGTTCTCGTTCCGAATGGCGCGATGCAAGTGGAACGGTACAACTCTCTGAAATGCATCCACACAATGATTGGTACGGTCGCCCAATTTTGCTCATTGATGAACTCACACCTGCACGCGTGGCTTTCATTACACGCCTGGGAGTTGGATTGATTCCAGACCAACACACTGTGTTGCAACAAGGCGATTTAATCCATGTCATGGTCGCCGATGAAGATATCGCCACAACTGAGACGATATTAGCTAACACACCAGATGGAGATCGATGATGAGAGTTGCAATCGCTGGTGCAGGAAATGTTGGTCGTGCTATTGCCCGAGAACTTTTAGATAACGGACATCAAGTCTTACTTATTGATAAAGATCCAAAAGCGCTCAAGCTTGAAAGCGTTCCCGATGCCGAATGGTTGATGGCAGATGCTTGTGAAATTACCTCATTAGATAACGCTCACCTGAATAATTGCCAAGTACTTGTTGCTGCAACTGGTGACGATAAAGCTAACTTAGTCACATCGCTACTAGGTAAAACTGAATATGGCGTACCTCGTGTTGTTGCTCGAATTAATCATCCAAAGAATGAATGGCTCTTTGATTCTTCATGGGGTGTAGACGTAGCTGTATCAACGCCACGAATCATTGCCGCCCTTGTTGAAGAGGCGGTAAGTGTCGGGGATGTAGTTCGTCTATTCTCATTTAAGAAGGGCCAGGCAAATCTTGTTGAATTAACTTTGCCAGATGGATCTTCCTGCATCGGCAAAACTGTTGAAGAAATTGAACTTCCACAAGATGCCGCCCTTGCGGCAATTGTGCGCGATGGGCGAGTAATTACGGCTAAGGCTCACGATGTATTTGCTGCCGGTGATGAACTTTTGTTTGTGGCATCATCAGATGCAGAAGCTCAAATTAAAGCCTGCTTTATTACTAGTTAGATTTGATCACTGGTGGTGCGGTTTTAATCACAAGCCAACTTCCATAAGCTGCGGCAAAAAATAATGGGTAGCCCATGGCCAGATTCACGGTTCCAAGAAGATTGACGTTACCACTGCGATAAATAGGGTACTGGACGGCTATTCGAGCAAAAAACATTGCAACCCAAATCCAACTCGCTCTTGTATACATTTTTTTGCGCGCTGGGTTATGTCGCCATTCGAAGTTTTCACCTAAAAGTGGCCCCAGAACAATTCCCAGCAAGGGCCAGCCAATTAAATTTGCTACTAGATAGGCAGTTCCATACCCCAAGTTGGTAAGAAGTTTTGGAATATAGAAATCAGATGCATTGCCTGAGCGATTGGCGAAGTAGGCGCAAATTAAAACACCTAAAATACCTGACACTGAATGTTGAATTGTATCTTTTTTAGCTAATCGAATAATTCCCAGGAGAATTGATAAAGATATAGCAGCCATTAGTGAGAGTTGCAAGTCATGCTTGAGATTAAAAACGACAAGGAAAATGACGGAAGGAAGACCGGAATCAATAAGGCCTTTCTTGCCCCCTAACGCTTTAATTACAGTTTCTTTATCTTGATTATGTTCGCTCATGCCACACCTGTCGATCCAAATCCACCACTGCCTCGACCAGAGCCAGGAAGATCTTCTACTTCGATGAAATTAGCGCGTTCTACTTTTTGGATAACGAGCTGGGCAATCCGATCGCCTTTAGAAAAAGAGATTGGGTCTTTAGGATCGTGATTAATCATGATGCATGCAATTTCTCCTCGGTAACCCGCATCGATGGTTCCAGGGGTATTTACTAACGTAACTCCATGCTTAATCGCTAAACCTGATCGTGGGTGAACTAACGCCACATATCCATCGGGAAGTGCGATTGAAATTCCAGTAGGAATCAAGGCTCGTTCCCCCGGAGCTAATGTGAAATCCTTCGTTGTAACAAGATCTGCACCAGCATCTCCAGCTTTTGCATACGTTGGCAGCGGAACTGATGGATCAACTCGCTTAATCAGGACGTTAAGTTGTGACATTTAAGGATTTATCTCAAAATCAGGGTCGACAAAAGCAAGTATTTCGGGGCTCTTTGAAATGTGGTCCAAGTATTCTTTTGGCGCATTGTTTAAAAAATGATCCATGGGAACGATAACAAAAAGAGCCGCGGCTCGAACTGCAATTTCGCCATCAGGAGTATGCAATCGACCTTCTGCCGATGAATAAACTTTTCTATTAACTTGACCAGTAATTTTGGCGGATATATGTAACGTTGAACCCATTGGCACTGGCCTCAAAAAATCTGTTTCTAATCGAGCAGTTACTGCTGGTGCGCGAAGCAGCCACATTAATTTTCCAAGTGCCTCATCGAAAGCTAGTGAAAGTAAACCTCCATGCGCTAAACCCGGAGCTCCTTGATGATTTTCGGTGACCGTAAATTGCGCAGTAATGTCAGCGCCTTCTCCTGCATATGCAACTAAATGTAACCCGGTCGGGTGAAGTTCCCCGCAACCAAAACAGTGGCCAAAATGCGAGGGAATCTGTGAACCAATTGGTGGAGCCTTAGGGTGTCGCTCTGGAATCATTGCCCCAACCGGAGGCGTTGTTGATGCGATACGGCTCATGTGGCTAAGAGTATCCGATAGCGTAAGACCTGTGCGATTCCGCGAAGTAATCCGTATGCCACTGTGGCTCCTAGCGCTTATCTATTTCTTTTTTCTTTCCTTAGTTCTCTCGGTTTGGGCAGCTCTTGGAAACGTAGCGGCGCTAATCACCCTTGTGGCAACATCGGCCCTATTGCTTTTAATCTGGAATCAAAGCCGATTAATTATCGAAATTACAGCCGATGAATTAAAGGTGGGAAGAGCCCACATAGAATTGAAATACATTGATCATGCAACAGCATTAGATAGCAGTGAGATGAAAAATATTAGAGGCCGTGATGCTGACCCGATAGCTTTTCTAGGAATTCGGTTTTGGTCATCGACTGGCGTAAAAATTACTTTGAACGACAAGCGAGATGAGACGCCTTACTGGTTAGTTACAAGTAATAAGGCGAATCAGCTAGTAAAGGCCTTAAAAGTAAATTAATTACATTCTTTACAAACAGCTTTGGCGCCTTCGCCTTTAGCCAGCTGTGTGATGTGATGTACAAGAAAACAGCGTGAACATGTAAATTCATCAACTTGCTTTGGTACTACACGAACAGCTAACTCTTCACCTGACAAATCTGCACCAGGTAGTTCTAGGTTTTCAGCTGCTTCTGCTTCATCAACATCAATTTGGCCGGATTGAGCATCGACACGTTTAGCTTTTAATTCTTCTAATGACTCTTCATGAAGTTCTTCATCGGTTTTTCTGGGGGTGTCGTAATCTGTTGCCATTGCTCTCACCTCGATTCCTTGCTAGTTGTTCCTGCGGGCGCATCATGGCGCAAATAGCGCTTTCCCGTTGCTATAACGCCCGGCGTGTCGGGGTTATTCCCCCCTCACTTGTACCTTTTCTATCGCTGCGGCCAGCGTTGCATCGACTCTGGCATGAATTGCGGTGCCAGCCTCCACATAGGTTTCTGAAAAGATTTCTCCACGTTCATGAATTTCATGAATTAAGTCGCCTCGCTCATATGGAATCACTGCATTAATTTCTATTGAAGGTCGAGGCAATGATCGTTCAATTGCATACACCAAACCTTCGATTCCAAAACCTGTTCGAACAGAAAAAGCGTAACTGTTTGGTTCTTTGCGCAAGATCTCCATAATTACTTCAGGCTTAGCAATATCAACTTTATTGATTGCAATAATTTCAGGGATGTCTCCCCCGCCAATTTCAGTAATTACCTCACGGACTGCTCGAATCTGTTCAAAAGGATCAGGGTGCGAACCATCAACTACGTGAACAATTACATCTGAGCCCGAAACTTCCTCAAGTGTTGATTTAAAAGCATCTATTAATTGATGTGGGAGATGTCGCACAAAGCCAACAGTGTCGCTAAGAGTGTAGACGCGACCATCACTTGTTTGAGATTTACGTACAGTTGGATCCAATGTTGCAAAGAGCGCATTTTCTACAAGCACACCAGCGTCAGTAAGTCTATTGAGAAGTGATGACTTACCTGCATTTGTATATCCAGCAATTGCAACTGATGGAATATTGAAACGCTTGCGCTCTTGGCGTTTGGTGTCTCGTGACACTTTCATTTCAGCAATTTCTTTGCGCAGTTTTGCCATCTTGTCACGGATTTTGCGTCGATCTGTTTCAATTTTCGTCTCACCAGGACCACGACCGCCGATACCAGCACCACCTGCTGCACGGCCTCCGGCCTGGCGTGAGAGTGAATCTCCCCACCCACGAAGTCGTGGCAATAGGTAAGCGATTTGAGCAAGTTCTACTTGAGCTTTACCCTCTTTGCTCTTTGCATGCTGTGCAAAGATATCCAAAATTAGCGCAGTGCGATCTACCACTTTAACTTTTATTTTTTCTTCGAGCTGTCGTAACTGGGACGGTGAAAGCTCACCATCGCAAATAACTGTGTCAGCACCTGTTGCGATAACTATCTGCTTCAGCTCTGCAACTTTTCCTGAACCAATGTATGTGGCTGGGTCTGGTTTATCGCGACGCTGAATTATTCCTTCCATAACTTCTGATCCAGCAGTTTCTGCTAAAGCTTTGAGTTCAGCTAATGAGTTCTCTGCCATCTCTGAAGTGCCTTCGGTCCATACGCCTACTAAAACAACGCGCTCAAGTTGTAGTTCTCGATTTTCAACCTCAGTAATATCCTGCAGCTGAGTAGAAAAACCTTTAACGCGCCTTAATGAATGACGTTCTGAAAGCTCTTGAGTTGGGTCAACTAATTCGTCTTCTTCACTGGCATCATATTCGGCAGCTACGCGTGCACTTTCGGCAAGAAGAGCTTCGAACTCATCGTCGAACTCTTTATCAGGCAAGTAGGAACTCCGAGATATCTACATCTTTAACTAGCACTGCCGGGCCAATCAAAGTTGCATTGGAATGTCCATCGATTGAAACTTCGAGACGTCCTCCTGGAGGATAAATAACCCAATGCGCTGGCAGGCGTTCTTTTGAATGAAGCGAGGCCGCAAATGCAACTGCGCACGTACCTGTTCCACATGAACGAGTTTCACCGCTTCCTCGCTCATACACTCGCATCGTTGCTTCGTGATCTCCGGTAATCTGCACAAATTCAACATTTACACCATCAGGGTATGTTTCTTTTGGACGAACAATCGGTGCTTCATTAAGTGCACCAACATGGGAAATATCATCAACAAATACAACTGCATGAGGGTTGCCAACATTTATGTTGTAACCATTCCAAATGTGCCCGTTATTTGCTGCGGTGATTGCTATTTCTTCATCAATGACTTTGCCCATGTTCACTGAAATATCACCAGTCATTGGCACACGCAAATGTTTCATTCCATCTCGTGTATTAATTCCAAAAATTCCCTCAGGCACATGCCCGCGTTCAACTAAGTATCGGGCCATGACACGAATACCATTTCCACACATCTCGGCTAAAGATCCATCAGCATTGCGATAATCCATAAACCACTTGTCATCGCGCTTAATAATTCGAATTAAGCCATCTGCCCCAACTCCACTTGTGCGATTACAAATTGCAGCGGTTTGGGCAGTTGTTATTGATTGCTCGTCGCTTGGGTCAAAAACTAGTACAAAATCATTTTCGGTACCGTGACCATATGTTGCAATCATTGTGATTAGTTTATCTTCTCTAAGTGCTGCATCGCAGTCTCGAATCGAGGTTGTGCTTGCGAAATCCATGTGATTCGCTCATCGCGCGAGAACCATGTCTCTTGCCGCCTTGCATACTGTCGCGTGGCGCGCTTTGTGTCTTCCTTTGCTTCTTCTTCACTCCATAATCCGTTCTGCATGGCTATGAGTTGCGAATAACCTAGAGCTAGCTGAGCGGTGCGTCCTTTAGTAATACCATCATTAATTAACTTTTTGACTTCTTCAACAAAACCCATTTCCCACATGCGATCAACCCGCTCACTGATTCGCTCACCTAATTGATCGCGATCCATAACCAAACCAAATTGAACTGCATCGGGATATCGCGTGCTTGCTTCGCGTGGCAAATTAGCTGTGAAAGGTTTACCAGTTATTGCAATAACTTCTAGCGCGCGAATAACTCGTCGTGAATTAGCGCGATCAATAGCAATTGCTGCTGCTGGATCTAGTTTTTCCAACCGCTCAATTAAAGGGTTAAGGCCAATTGTCGCTAATTCAAGTTCAAGGCTGGCTCGAACTACGGGATCGGTGTCTGGGAAGTTAAGTTCGTCGAGAATTGATTTAATATACAAACCTGTTCCGCCAACCACTATTGCATCTTTACCACGCGCATGAATATCGGAAATTGCTGCGCGTGCTTGCTCTTGATACCAAGCAACCGTTGAATCCTGATTTACCTCTAGAACATCAAGCATGTGGTGAGCAATTCCAGCACGCTCACTTACTGGCAATTTAGCCGTACCGATATCCATGCCCTTATATATTTGCATCGAGTCGGCATTGATGATTTCTGCGTTTAGCTCTGACGCTAGCGCTATTGCTAAATCAGATTTACCTGTTGCTGTAGCTCCACAAATGACAATTAACTTCATACTTTAAGCGTCGGCATTCCCAATAAGGTCGCTGAGCTCTTCTTCTCTGCATTACGAGCAGCATGGGCATCTCCACCGCGCGTAGCCCTGACCGTGCCTGGCGTGCCAATTAAATAGTGCGCAGATGCTTGCGTAATTGAAACCTTTACTTCATCCCCTGGTCTGGCATCGATGGTATTCGAAAAATGAACCAACCTAAAATCTTCGCTGCGCCCAGTCATACGCTCTTGTGCTTCATCTCTGCGGCCTTCGTAATCGCCAACTAGGACTTTAAACTCTTTACCTACGGCTTCTTCATTAACTGATAATGAAATCGCTTGCTGATGGTTATGCAGACGCGTATAGCGCTCACCAACAACTTCAGGCGTGACCTGATCTTGCATCGTTGCAGCTGGAGTTCCAGGCCGTTTTGAATACTGATAAGTGTAGGCCGCTGCGAAACGGGCCTGAGTACAAAGATCCATTGTTGCTTGGAAATCATTTTCAGTCTCACCGGGGAATCCAACGATAATGTCAGTTGTAATCGCAGCATGTGGCATAGCGGTGCGTACACGATCAATAATTCCTAAATACCTATCAGTGCGATATGAACGGCGCATAGCTTGTAAAATTGAATTAGAGCCTGACTGTAGTGGCATATGCAGATGCGGCATCACATTGGGAGTTTGGGCCATCGCTTCAATAACATCATCAGTAAAATCGCGAGGATGCGGAGACATAAAACGGACTCTTTCTAATCCATCAATTTTTCCGCAATCTCTCAGTAGATTTGCAAAAGCACTGCGATCGCCGAAATCAACACCGTACGCATTAACATTTTGACCAAGCAAAGTAATTTCAATGACACCTTGATCAACCAGGGCTCGCACTTCCCGCAAAATATCTGCCGAACTTCTGTCTTTTTCGATTCCTCGAAGGGTTGGGACTATGCAAAACGTGCACGTATTGTTGCAGCCTACCGACACTGAGACCCACGATGAGAAGGCAGATAAGCGACGTGCAGGTAAGGTGGACGGAAAATGCTCCAGGGATTCAAGAATCTCTACTTGGGATTGCTCTTCGATACGCGCTCTTTCTAGCAAAGCAGGCAATGAACCTACGTTGTGAGTTCCAAAGACCACATCAACATATGGCGCTTTTTTAAGAATCACCGCCTGGTCTTTTTGTGCCAGACATCCACCAACAGCGATTTGCATGTGCGGGTTTGCCTTTTTAATGGGCGCTAAGAAAGATAAATTTCCGTAGAGTTTATTGTCAGCATTTTCACGAACTGCACACGTATTGAAAACTACAATGTCTGCCTGGGTTCCAGGTTCAACTGGAATAAAACCAGCTTCATCTAAAAGTCCCGCAATGCGTTCAGAGTCATGCACATTCATCTGACAGCCATAAGTTTCAACTGCGTATGTGCGGACCATGTGCCTATCGTAACGCGAAGGTTTAAAGGTTAATGACGTCAATCTCAAAGCTGGAGCGATTAATGAGGGCCATATGATGATTTTCCAGCACATGCCAGCCAGGCTGGTTCCATCCACTTGAGGCAAATAGAACACCATCATCGTTTTTCTTGTACTTAATGACGTAATAGTCATCCGGCGCCCACTCTGGTTTCTTTGCAGAGTCATGTTCGCTGCCGACAACAAAAGTCTCATTATTCATCAGCATGAAGTTAAGCGACGTCGTCTTTCCGTTTTCCTTTATGATTGCGAGAGTTTTTTTGATTCCATCTTTAAGGCCAAGTTTTTCGATTTGACCCATCATGAGATAGAAATAACGCTCGCTATCTGTTTCACCAATAATTAATTTCCTAAATTTTTCGTCGATATAATCAATGATTGAATCAGGTGGAAAAATCGATCCGTTATGAATAAATGAGTAATCTCCATAAATAAATGGATGGGTATTGTTTTCGCTAATGGACAAACCTTTTGTTGCCCAACGAAGATGTAAGAGGGCACCATCAGCTTCATTGTCTGCAACTATCTTTTGAAAAGTAGCACTCTCTGCAGCAGCTTCAACTTTTTTCTCTAGCACTGCGTGACCCTGATGTCTATCATTTGTAGACAAGCCCCAGCCATCGCAATGAACCGCTGACAAGGCAATAAATTCATCAAAATCTTTGCCCACTTGTGCGGGAAATGAGGATTCTGCCTGCGACACGTAGCCCATTAGACGGCACATTTTTGAGAAAACCTCTTCCATTTAAGTCAGACTGTCGTGTAGAAAGATTACCCCAAATGACTCAAGGAGGAGAAGATCTTGGCACTAACAGATGAACAACGCTTAGCCGAACTCGGCTATAAACAAGAACTCAATCGCAGCTGGTCTGGCTTTTCAAACTTTGCGATCTCGTTCTCAATCATTTCAATTCTCGCAGGTTGCTTTACAACATTTGCTCAGGCGTGGAATAACGGTGGTCCAGTTGCAATTTCAATTGGCTGGCCAGTTGTCTCACTCTTTATTCTCATTATCGGCTTTTGCATGTCAGAGCTTGCCTCTGCATATCCAACATCAGGTGGAATTTACTGGTGGGCATCAAAACTTGGTGGACCAAGAGCTGGTTTCTTCACCGGTTGGTTAAACCTTATTGGCCTTGTTTCTGTAACCGCATCAGTGGGTTACGGTGCAGCAAGCTTCCTTAATACTCTACTTGGAATGCAGTTCCCTGATTATGCAACAACATTTCTAGGTGGGGACTACATCAAGCAGCAGTTTGCACTATTTATGGCGATCATTCTTGTTGTTACGTTGATTAATATCTACAGCGGTCACCTACTTTCACTTTTTAATAACATTTCAGTGTGGTGGCACGTATTTGGATCAGCGCTTGTTGTCGCCATCCTCTTGCTAGTTCCTGATACTCACCAAACTCTTTCTTGGATGTTTACAACCAAGATCAATAGTTCTGGCTTTAGCGATAACTCATACTGGTTATATGTATTGCCACTAGGATTTTTGTTGACTCAGTACACAATTACCGGCTTTGATGCTTCTGCTCACTTGTCAGAAGAGACTCATGATGCTCACATCAATGCTGCAAAGGGAATCTGGAAGTCAATTTTCTACTCAGCAATTGGTGGATACATCCTTTTGATGGCCTTCCTATTTGCTGCTACTAAAGTTGACACAATCAGTTCATTTGACTTAGCAGTTAACCCATTCGGTGGAGGATCTGTTATTGCAGTTCTGTACACCGCTCTCGGTGGTGGAATTGCATTTAAGACCGTCATGATAATTACAACTCTTGGTCAAGTCTTCTGCGTTACTGCGTGCTTAACTTCATGTTCACGCATGATGTACGCATTCTCACGCGATGGCGCTGTACCTGGAGGAAATCTTTGGAAGAAAGTTAACAAGCACCATGTTCCATTGAACGCTGTGCTTGCTTCTGCCGTTGGTGGAATTGTCTTGACACTTCCTGCATTGTGGAAATCACCTACAGGTGCTCCAACTGCTTTCTATGCAGTTGTATCTGTTTGTGTAATCTCTCTCTACCTTGCCTTCTTAATTCCAATTTACTTACGTCTTAAAGCTGGCGATAAGTTCAAGGCTGGAGCCTGGACACTTGGTTCAAAGTACAAGTGGATGAACATGGTGGCGATTGCAGAAATCTCTATTATCTCTATCTACTTCATCTTGCCGTTCTCACCAGCTGGAACACCGGGAAATGCAGATTTCACTTGGACTGCAGTTAATTACGCACCGCTTGTTACAGGTGGCGCGTTAATTATCCTATGGATCTGGTGGACTCTATCTGCAAAGAAATGGTTCACAGGACCAAGAAGTAACCTATAAAAGAGTTATAACTCTCACAATCTCCCCGCACGAAATGTGCGGGGAGATTTTTTTACCCTAGATTTTCAAGGCGTAAATCGTTACGCTACGAGGCATGACATCAATGACGATTGCTGATTTAAGCGCCAAGATCAAGAGCGGTGAGATTGATACCGTCGTAGTAGCAATGACAGATATGCAGGGCCGCTTAACAGGCAAGCGTATTCACGGAACATTCTTCCTGGATGAAGTGCTCAAGCACGGCACTGAAGGTTGCAACTATCTTTTAGCTGTTGATGTTGATATGAATACTGTTGACGGATATGAAATGTCCTCATGGGAGCGCGGCTATAGCGACTTCGCTTTAGTTCCAGATATGGACACACTTCGATTAATCGATTGGCAAGAAGGCGCTGCCCTAGTTCTAGCCGATGTCCAATGGCTTGATCACACTGATGTTGTTGCCTCCCCTCGCCAGATTTTGCGCAAGCAAGTTAAAGCGCTAAAAGATGCGGGCATGGAAGCAATGTGCGGAACCGAGCTTGAGTTTGTTGTATATAAGGACACGTACGAAGAAGCATGGAATAAGGGTTATAAGAATTTAATTCCAGTCAATCAATACAACGTGGATTATTCCATTATGGGCGGATCTCGTATTGAGCCACTCTTGCGCAGAATTCGCCTTGCTATGGCAAAAGCTGGAATGACTGTTGAATCCGTCAAGGGTGAATGTAACTTTGGTCAGCATGAGATTGCCTTCAAATACTCTGATGCGCTTTCCAATTGCGATAACCATGTTATTTATAAGAATGGCGCCAAAGAAATCGCTGCTCAAGATGGTTATGCACTTACATTTATGGCTAAGCCAAATGAAAAGGAAGGTAACTCTTCACATATTCACCTTTCATTCCGCGGCTTAGATGGCTCACTGGTGATGGCAGATGATTCTGACAAAGAGCAGGGTTTGAGTGATCTTGGTCGTCAGTTCATTGCAGGCCAGATTGCACACATGCGTGAAATGTCTTTACTTTTTGCACCAAATATCAACTCGTATAAGCGCTATGTTCCCGGTTCATTTGCACCAACAGCGATTCGCTGGGGACGCGATAACCGCACATGTGCTCTGCGTTTAGTTGGAAAAGGTCAGAGCCTTCGCCTTGAAAACCGTGTTGCCGGTGGCGATGTCAATCCTTACCTAGCGGTGTCAGGAATTATTGCTGCTGGTTTAGATGGAATCAAGAACAAGATGGTTCTAGAGCCAGCTTTTACTGGAAATGCTTACGTGTCAGATTCACAGCGGGTTCCTTCATCCATGAATGAATCGCTTGCACTTTGGGAAAAAAGCGCGTGGGTTAAGGAAACCTTTGGCGCAGAAGTTCAGGCACATTATGCAAATATGGCCAAGATTGAAATTGCTGCATACGGTAAAGCAATTACCGATTGGGAACTCGTCCGTAACTTCGAAAGGTTCTAAATCTCACGTGTCTACTTCATACGATGTAATCAACCCTGCCACTGAACAGTTAGTTAAGAATGTTCCTCATTTAGATTTGGAACAAACGGACGCTGTGATTGCTAAGGCCGCTAAAGCTTTTGAAACATGGAAAAATGTAACTCCGGGTGAGCGTGCTCGTTTGCTTCGTGCATTTTCACAAGTTGTCACTGATCATCGTGAAGAGTTGGCACAATTAGAAATTACAAATGCTGGTCATACACGCGGCAATGCTCTGTGGGAAGCAGACAATGTTGCTAATACTTTGATGTATTACTCAGCAGCACCAGAACGCCTATTTGGTAAACAGATTCCCGTTCCCGGTGGTATCGATATAACTTTTAAAGAGCCGTTAGGTGTAGTTGGAATCATTGTTCCTTGGAACTTCCCGATGCCAATTGCTGGTTGGGGTTTTGCTCCTGCGCTAGCTGCAGGAAATACCGTTGTATTAAAGCCTGCTGAATACACACCACTCACAGCAATACGCCTTGGTGAATTAGCTCTTCTTGCCGGTATTCCTGAAGGTGTACTCAACATCCTTCCTGGAAAAGGAAGTGTTGTTGGAAACCGTTTTGTTACTCACCCATTGGTGCGCAAAGTTGGTTTTACGGGATCCACTGAAGTAGGCAAGCAGATTATGGCTGGATGCGCTGATCAAGTGAAGCGAGTAACTCTTGAGCTTGGTGGCAAGAGCGCAAATATCATCTTTGCTGATGCAGATATAGAAAAAGCGGCAGCAAGTGCACCTGGCGCCGTCTTTGATAACGCAGGCCAAGATTGCTGCGCTCGTTCACGAATTCTTGTACAAAAGTCCGCATTCGATAAGTTCATGGAGCACTTTGAAGTTGCCGTTAAAAAGTTTCGTTGTGAAGATCCAAATCTTGCAACTGCTGAAATGGGTCCACTTATTTCTAAAAAGCAGTTTGATGTCGTTGAGTCATACCTAGATGAAAAGATTGCCTTTCAAGGTACTGCCCCGTCGGGACCTGGCTATTGGATGCCACCAACGGTTTTGCTGCCAAAGAATGCCCAATCAAAATCTTGGCGCGAGGAAATTTTTGGTCCAGTAGTTTCAGTTTTAACTTTTGAAGATGAATCCGAAGGTATCAAGATGGCCAATGACAGTGAATATGGCTTGTCTGGTTCGATTTGGACACGCGATGTCGGCCGTGCCCTTCGAGTCTCACGGGCAATTGAATCTGGTGCGCTATCTGTTAATTCAAACTCATCAGTTCGTTTTTGGACACCATTTGGTGGATTTAAGCAGTCAGGTCTTGGACGAGGTTTAGGTCCAGATGCCGTTGATTCTTACACCGAGCTAAAGAACGTATTTATCTCAAACGACTAAAGTAAAAACAAATTAGACAGTACGTATTGGCGCGGTGGCGATGCGATCAAGAAATTGATCAACTAAATCGTAACCGCGCTGATTGCTTTCTGCTTCTAGTTTTCTAGTTTGAGCACGCAATTGATCAACCACAACGCCTTCAGATTCAACTTCGGCGCACCCACCATCCATTGCAAGCCACATATCCAAAACTTCTGCATCAATTTCTGGATGAAACTGCAGACCCAATGTGCGACCAAAGTGATAGGCCTGGGGACATAGCTCGGTTCGTGCAATTTCTGTAGCCCCTGGTGGCACTGTGAAACGATCCCAGTGATATTGAAACCATGGGCCTTTCGGAATCAAACTCTCGTCATCGCTAACTACTTCATACCAACCAAGTTCAGCATGTGGCGAACGCGAAACCGTCCCACCTAATACGCGTGACATCAACTGGCCACCAAAACAAATTCCTAACACTGGAATGCCAGCATTGTGAACGTCACGCATCTTTGCAACTTGAGGAATTAACCAGTTGCCGATTGCGCCATCGTCATACGCTGCATAGGGGGCACCCATAACAACTACAACATCAAATGAAAGTAAATCAGGCCATACAGGTGTGACATTTGGAGATTTTGCATGTTCTTCATCAACAATAATAAACCTTGAAATTTCGTAACCACGCTTTTCAAACTGTTTCCAAATTGGTCCACCAGCTGAAACATGGTCATGCTCAATGAAAATTACGCGCTTGGACATAGAACTAATACTACTTAATGATTCGTAATGGTTCTTGTCCACGTGCAATTAAGCGCTCAAAATGTAGCTCGCGCTTTTCGTTGAATCGGTTGGATTCATCTGTCGTCTTGGCCAAGAACGCGGCTAATTCGTCACGGGCGACTAAACCATCTCCGCTGAGATCTGTGCGCTCAAAAACATTCCAAGCGCGAAGAACTGGAGCAACGACTTCTTCCAGGTGTTGCTGCATGTCATAAATACCGGCAAGGGCAATCTGTACAGCTTTGCGGCCAAAGCCTGGCATGTTGGCACCTGGCATATCAAAATTTGTCACAACATCTGCGATTGCGCGCATTGAAGCATTTGGTTCCATATCAAGTGCTGCGCTTAATGTATTTCTATAAAAAAGCATATGTAGGTTTTCATCCAAGGCAACTCGCTGCATCATCGACTCTGCGATCGGGTCAGCCGAGATTTTGCCAGTGTTACGGTGAGAAATTCTTGTTGCTAACTCTTGGAATGAGACGTATGCAATTGTGTGCAACATGTCATTTTCATAAGGTGTTTGATAACCCAGTGACATATGCGCCATACGCAAGTCTTCAAGTTCATATGGATCAACTCCACGTGTTGCCATTAAATAATCGCGTATAACAATACTGTGACGCGCTTCTTCGGCCGTCCAGCGTTCAATCCATGTTCCCCATGCACCATCTCGGCCCATAGAAAGTGCAATTTCAGTGTGATAGCTCGGTAAATTGTCTTCAGTCAAAAGATTAAGGATGAGTGAATCTTGTGCAACCGGAGTCAGCCGTGAATCTTTTGCCTCCCATGCATCTCCATTGAGTGGGCCGGCAAAGTCTCGGCCTTCTGACCATGGGACATACTCGTGGGGATACCAGTTTTTTTGAACTTTTAAATGTCGGTCGAGTTCGACGGCAACGACTGGTTCTAGATCGCGGATGAGGCGAGCTTGAATGGCTTTGCTGTCATAAGTCATAGGTGCAAACTTACGGCACTATTTGGTTACTGACGAGTTAAAAATTCTCTTGTGCGCGTTTAATTGCTTGTGCCGCACGCCACTTCGCAATTTCTCCGTGATTTCCGCTCAATAAAATCTCTGGGACTGCAATATCTCGCCAACTCTGTGGTTTTGTGAAATTGGGATACTCAAGATATCCCTGCTCGTTATGTGACTCTTCAGCCAAAGATTCTGGATTTCCAAGAACTCCTGGAATCAATCGGGTGATGGCTTCAATCATTACAAGAGATGCTACTTCTCCCCCACCTAAAACATAATCACCAATAGAGACTTCATGCACACGGAAATTTTTAGCCAAATAATGCTGGCGCACACGATCATCAATACCTTCATAGCGACCACAAGCAAAAACCAAATGTGGTGATTGAGAAAACTTCGTAGCCATCGGTTGATCAAAGCGCTTTCCTGCAGGTGTCAGGATTATTAAGTCAGTCTCGGGATCCATTAATGGATCTAAAGCCTGTCCCCAAACCTCAGGCATCATCACCATTCCTGCGCCACCACCATAAGGTGTGTCATCTACTTGGTTATGAACGTTGGTAGCAAAACTGCGCAAATCGTGAATACCAAATTCAACTATCCCTGATTCCTGAGCTTTACCAAGCAGTGAAAGTTGCAGAGGGGCAAAGTACTCAGGAAAAATCGTAACGGCATCGATTTTCAATGGACCGCTCCTGCTATATCTGGTGGAATGACAACAACTTTTCGTGCTGCAATATCTACTTCTGGAACTAGTTGATGGACGAAGGGAATCAGAATTTCACCGTCCTCAGTTTTGATTGCCAGCAAATCTTGACCAGGAAGATTAATAACATCAGTGACTTCACCGATTACTTCTCCAGATTGCGAATGCGCAGCACAACCGATGAGCTGTAGAACATGGTAATCATCCTCATCGCTGCCTGGCTCATTGATATCAACATCGCAGTAAATCAAGGTATTGCGAAGCTTTTCGATTCCGTTGCGATCGGTAATTCCATCAAAACCCAATAGCAAAATGCCATTGTGAACTCGGCCAGAGATTATTTTTAACTCTCCCAGCGAATCTGTTTGAAGTTTGTTACCAATGGCAAAACGACGATCAGGTTCATCAGTTCGAACCTCAATCGTCGCTTCTCCAAGAATTCCGTGGGCGCGACCGATGCGCCCCACGAGTAAACGCATTGTTAGCGCGCTTCGTCGGTCTCGATGAGATCGACGCGAACAGTACGTCCTGCAATTGCACTCACGACCGTGCGAAGTGCTTTTGCAGTGCGTCCATTACGACCAATAACTTTGCCGATATCTTCTGGGTTCACACGAACCTCAAGAGTTGTTCCACGGCGATGTGTTTTTTCTGCAACAACTACATCATCGGGATTATCGACGATTCCCTTTACTAAATGCTCTAGGGCTTCATCCATCATTGTTATTCGGCAGCCGCTTCTTCAGTTGGTGTTTCGACAACAGCTTCTGTTTCGACAACAGCTTCTGTAGGAGCTTCAACAACCGCCTCTGTTTCAACCACTACGTCTGCAGTCACTTCCTGGGCTGGAACCTCGGACACAGCAACCTCTGCTACTGGTTCGGACACAACTACCGCCTCTTCAACCACAGGGTTTGCCTTTGCAGCTAACTTCTCTTGTGCTTTCTTCTTCAGAGTAGTCGCGCCTTCTTTTGGTTCATCCATTGCCTGCTTCATCGCTGCTTCATAAGCAACATGCTTGCCGACCTTAGGAGCTGCAACGCGAAGTGTTCCTTCAGTTCCAGGAAGACCCTTAAATTTTTGCCAATCTCCAGTGACCTTCAGAAGAGCCTCTACAGCCTCTGACGGTTGTGCACCAACACCGAGCCAGTACAGAGCGCGCTCTGAGTTGATCTCAATAAGTGATGGTTCTTGTCCTGGAACATAACGACCAATTTCTTCAATTGAAAGACCGTTACGTGCCTTGCGTGAGTCTGTAATAACTACACGGAAAAATGGTGTGCGAATTTTACCCATGCGCATTAAGCGAATTTTTGTAGCCAACTGTGTGTGTACTCCTGTTTATGTGTGTCATAAAAATTAATCGCAGCGGGGTGCGCAATCAATTACATACAAC
>CAFBQD010000002.1_pt1 | contig 89371 bp, 95 predicted proteins | sample 7269871 | NCBI WGS metagenome assembly CAFBQD01 (sample SAMEA6814169, study PRJEB35770) | freshwater metagenome | biome: Freshwater; feature: Freshwater reservoir; material: water | place: Czech Republic | collected 2017-06-27 | depth 30m m
CTTGCTGATAGGTTTCCACCTGCACTCAAGCGCTTCGGCGTCTGTGTGCCTCGGGTGGTTAGCTCAGTTGGTAGAGCAGGTGACTCTTAATCACCGGGTCGGGGGTTCGAGTCCCTCACCACCCACTTATGTAGGTGAATCCGAGATCTATATCCAAACCTTGGATGTAGTTCAAACCCTTGAATAGTGGATATATCTGCCAAACCTTTATGTCCAGTATTTGATCTCTTGACTCCTTTATTCATAAGGAGAAGATGATGTTAGTTAGCGAATATGCAACGGAAGTTATAAATACAAGACCTTATAAGTATCAAACGAGGCAAACCTTTTTCAAGGATCTAAAGCGACTTGGTATTTGGGATTTAGAAGTTGAGCAAATAAACTCTGCTCTTATCAGAGATGTTGTTGAGCAACTCACAACGCAGAGCACTCGCAAACGCCTCTACATAACAGCCAGAAGCATTTTCAGAGATCTTGGTATTTGTCAGGATCTACCCAATCTTGAAGCAGAGGGAAAGATCTATGACATCCCTCCCCAAGAACAACTTGAGTGGCTCATAGATAGATCTAAATACAGACTACAACTTCTACTTTGTATGTTTGGTGGATTGCGAGTTGGAGAGGCTTGTGCCGTGACTCCAGAGAAACTCAGTGGTGATTACTTAGATGTGAACCAGGCATATTCACAAGATGGTCTTCATTTAGGTAGCCCAAAAACTTACGGAAAAATACTGCTTCCCCATTGGCTTGCTGAAGAAGTTAAAAACATGCAACCTGAACAACTCTGGTCATTAGGCAGAACGACAAAATTGGTTTCCCATTCATGTTACAAACTTTCTCGTGGAGAAAAATTTAAATCACTTTCAGGTGGTAAAACTGTTAACCCTCATATGCTGCGACATTGGTATGCAACGGACATGATTAGAAGAGGGGTAAATCCTGAAGTAGTTAGAAGGCAAATGAGACATAAAAATGTTTCTGTTACCCTGAAAATCTATACACAAGTAAGAAGTGAAGAAATTGAGGCATCGCTTCCCAATAGAGTGGCAAATACAACTCAAGTTGTTTCAAACTGGTCAGATAATGTCATTTCAATTCAAAGAAACCAGAACAATGGATGATTTCACTTTCTTTATCAAATACTTGGCCTACTATTTCCCTATGAAAGCACAGTGCTCCGTCACGGGCTGCACAAAAAAAGTTCTTGCTCGTGACTATTGCGATGTTCACTATCAGCGTTTCATGAAACATGGCATAGATGGCATCCATGGGAAAGTCATAAAGAAATGTGCGTATTGTCAAGTGGAATTAGTACTAAGTGTAAAGAATGCCAAGAGGAAGTATTGCTCTAAAGAATGTGAAAAAAATGAAATCATAAAAAATTCTCCTATATGCAGAGTTGATGGTTGTGAATCAAAAGTGAAGGTCAAGAAAACACAACTTTGTGGAATGCATCAGACTAGATATCGGAATCATGGTGATGTGTCTGAATCAAAAAGAGTTTCTAAATATGCTTCAGATGCCCTATGTTTTATAGAAGGTTGCTCAAAAAAACCTCTGGCAAAAGGTATGTGTAATCGGCATTACACCTTATACAAGATCCATGGTGATCCTGAAGGTGGTAGGTATGTCTACAAAATACGAAAAGCCATCACTCATGACGATGGGACGAGAACTTGTTCTGAATGTGAAGAACGGAAACCTATTGGGGAATTTCATAAAGATAAAAATGCATCAGACGGATACAGATCAAAGTGCAAAGCATGTCGTTTGAAGAGTGTTAAAAACTGGTACAAGAAAAACCATGAAGTCCAATTGAAGAAGCACCGCAAATCATATAAACGAGATGTTGAAAAAATAAGAACTCGTGATAACGAACGCTATGAAAGGGATCGTGAGAAGAGAATTGCTTTGGCCACCGAACATTCACATAGACGAAAAGCAAGGAAATTAAACACGGTTGTAGAGAAGGGTATCTCTGTGCTGAGTCTGAAGAAACGACATGGGACCAAGTGTCATTACTGTCAAAAGGAAATGGATTTCAGTAAAGGTGTAGGCAGAAAGTTCAATAGTGATATGGCAACGATTGAACATCTAATTCCATTAGCAAGAGGTGGTGAGCACACATTTGCAAACACTGTTTTGGCATGTCGCTTTTGTAACATTTCACGAGGTGCTAAGTCTCAAGAGGATTTTGAGGAATATAGAAAAGAAAATTGAACACATACATTTGAATTACTTCAAGAGATTCCTTACTTCGTGTACTTGCTTAGCCTCTTAAATCCCCCGCAAAAAGCCTCATATACTGGTTTGGTGAATAGCATTTTGTAAACGGTATCTGGTTTTGCACATTCAACAATTAGGTCTTTAGCCGCAGTACGCATCTCAGCAATATCTTTTGCTGGAAGGCACTTAGGGTTTTTAAAGGCTGTTTCATAGGCGTCAACCATTTTCTTTGCGCTCTTGGCGTTAGAGAAATTTATGTCGTTACCCATGCTTTTAATCATGGCTTTTACCTGTGCGCATCCCAAGGCTTGGGCAGGTTGAATTGGAAAAATGAAACCTATTGCGAGAATGAGTGGGAGTATTTTCTTCACTTCAAAAGAATACGCCCTATTACTAACTTATCAAGGATTTATCTCTAATTACACCTAAATGTTATGTGATGAGGACACGCTTAATAAAGGAATTATGGGAGCCAACTCAAGCGAACGAGCACCCATCTTCTCTTTGAACTCCTGTCTAACAATATGAATAGTCATTTCAGTAAGACGAAAATCTGAATATTTTGCCCTGAGTAACGATCCACGAATAAGGCAACTACATCATGATTTTTACTGCGCACAAAAAATTGTAAAAAACACTGGGATAATTAGATGTGAAGAGAAAGAGTTCACATGTCAGAAGAATCAGAATTAGAGGGTCAAGAAGGAGTTGAGAATTGGCCAGGGTATGACTATCCATTGGCTTGTAGGATCCTAAAATCAACAGATGCACCCTTGTTGTATCCCGTCATGAAAAAGAGTGCCAATCATCTTCGTTCGTATGTCCATTGGGCTAAGGACAGTCCCAGTTGGAATATGCGAGATGTGCAGAAATTTGTATTGAGCCATGTAAATAGCGAATGGCCTAGATTCCATTTGATTTTTACAATTGGCTATGAGGTAGTTGCTTTTGGTTCATTGGCACCTGTTGATCGTGATCGGTCTGTGCAGGTTGCTTTATGGACTTCAGTAGACCATAAACGCAAGGGCATAGGTTCTTGGGTGATCCAGGTTCTTGAATGGTATGCCTTTCATGTATTTGGCTATGACAATGTTTACTACCAATACGACTCAAGCAACAGAAGAAGTGGTTCACTCCCTAAACACTTGGGCTACACCTACTCACACACATTTGAAGACAAGATTCATGCAGAAGGTGAGACAGGTTTTTGGTTTAGTCTCAAGAAGAGCAGACCTGAAGGCCTACCACCAGGAGCAATTGATACGGGAACTTTAGAGAACTGGACAGAAGTTACCTTTCCCTGGAAATGCTTAATTTAAATCTAGATATAGATATTCATTAAACCCTTGAACAAGTCTTATTGATTTCTCTTTATACTTCTTATTTCTATAAATCTCTAGTTCCCAAATCTATAATTTATATCCATATTTTAGATACGACTTATTCCCCCCCTGTGTTCCTTAAGAGAGTCTCTCTTGCTGGTGAGTTTTTCATTTGAACTTTGTTAGTAGATCCTCCCAGTCACACGATCTACCTCTTGGTCTACGCCTATGCGTAGTTCTTGATTTTTAATTGGCTTACAGGTTCAGTCAGTCAAAAATGGTAAGTACCCTGATTCAATCTGCGTAGTTCAAACGAACGCAGAAGGTTCTAAACCTGCCATCTCTGTTAAACGGTGAAGAGTACCTATTTACTTCTGCTTTTCCCTTATGGCTAGTTGCAATTTCTGCGAGCAAAAGAAGATGTTGCTTTGGACTTAAAAATATAGTTCAAAACTTTGTTCTTATTACAAGTATACCACATACTAAATTAAGAGAAAAATGTTTTAGTTTGTATTTCCTTAATTAAATTAGTACTTATAAATGGATTTGTATTCCATGTAATTTACAATGACTTTAACATCAGCAATAAAACATTCTGTGATTTTTTTTTGATTTGAGGCAAATAAACCTCCAGCACCTTCACAGTATTTACTGTAGGTATACGTTTTTTCAGTTTTATATGATGCCAAATTGGCTGTATTTAAACTTCCCAATTCTTTTATCCGTAATTGTTGAGTATTGGAGAAACACTTTGGATTGTTATAGGACACTTTCCAAATTGTAGGGATTGGATTTAATTTGGCCAATAAATCAACATTTCTAACACCATTATTTGACAAAACAAATATCTTTTCATCAAAACCTCTAATATTGTTGGTGTAGTAATCACCACGAACATTATTGAGATACTTTGACATCTTAGTTTCCAAGTTAGTGATCTGAGCCTTAACTTTTTCACATTTGCTCAACCCAAAAATAGCATTTGCTGGAACTGGGCTGCTGAGAGAAAAAAACATGAGTAAAACAAGGGTTGCGCTAATTCTCTTCATATTAGAATTATCCCACCCACCACTGACAAATTGACGGGCTGGAATGATCAGACTTCCCCCATTATTGAAAGGCTCTCACCTACCACTGACAAATATGAGGCAAGGAGGGGCTGGTCTTGCCAAATCAACAGACTCGTCTTGCCCAGCCACCTCAATGCTTAATTAGGTTATTTCTCATTCTTGGGATCTGGAATAGGGCTACCCCAGTATGAAAATGCGAGCGCAAAACAGGGGGCAACTGGGAGGTGTATCTGCACCCTTATCTCCCGTCAGCCCCTTGGGATAGATTGATGGCATGACACAGGAAGACGCAATCACAGCCCTTCAGGCACGAATCCAAGCCTTCTCCCAAGAGAGGGACTGGGATCAGTTCCACACCCCTAAGAACCTCATCATGGCTGCCACATCTGAAATGGGTGAGTTGGCAGAGATCCTGCAGTGGAAGAACGATGAAGAGGCTGCAGAGTTCCTCTCAACCCAATACGGACGAGAGAGAATCTCAGAGGAGATTGCAGATGTAGCAATCTACCTAATCAGACTGTGCCAAAAGTTAGATCTTAATTTTGTTGAGATTCTCAGCGAGAAGATCACTCAAAATGATGTGAAGTACCCCGTTGATAAATCCAAGGGATCTGCCAAGAAGTACACGGATTTGTAAAAATGACACGAGTCATCATCCAACCTGCAAGCAATAAAGACAGTCGTAAGCACTTTGTAGATACTGTTGAAAATCCAGTTGATCTTTCACTCCACCAACCCAGTGCAGGATCAGACTTTGACAAATTAATGCAACTTTCTGAAAACGGAAAGGTGGCTATGTGGGGAGTCACTCCAGGCAAGAATGGGGCGAATCTCTCTAAGTTCAAGAAAATTGAAATTGGTGATTTCGTATTCTTCACACGAGATAACAAGGTCTACAGCACTGGAGAGATCACTCACATTTTTAATAATCCCAAACTTGCCACTGAAATTTGGGGAATAGATGCGAATAATCAAACTTGGGAAAATATGTACACGCTAAAAGATGTCCAAGTTCAAGATATTCCCTACTCAGTACTCAGGAATGCAATTGGCTCTGATGTGGGTGACAACTTCATGGGATTTCGCCCTTTAGACAAGCCAAAAAGTGTTAATGCTCTTGGGTTAATTGGAATTCAGACTGTTAACTGGGAAATTAAAGTGGGCGAGGAAGTAAAGAGAAAAGAGTTACATGCCACCTATGGTGGAGCAGGTTGGGGTGGGATTGAACCTTCTGCAAAAACTCCCAATGTGCTGATTTTTACCTATCCAAACCGAATTGATGAACATGGATACAATTTTGATGAGGAGTTAGAAGATGGATCCTTCAAATATACGGGAGATGGTCAAGAAGGAGATCAGGACCCAAATGTTGGGGGTAATAAAGCATTATTGGAACACCGTAAGAAAGGTAGATCGTTAAGGCTTTTTGAAGAATCAGATCGCAATACCTTTGTCAGATACATTGGAGAATTTGAATTAGGAAATGGTGAGCCTGAAGAAAAGCGAGCACCAGACAAGAATGGAACAGAGCGCAATGTACTTGTTTTTCACTTGTTACCCATAGGGCAAACAAAGCAATTAACCAAAAGGAAGAAGGAAGTTGCGCTCGCTACAGTCGTGCGACAACACGCAGAAAGAAACACTGGCGAATCACATACTCGTCAAATTTCTGCTGCAACGACTATTGCCACTCGTGAAGAGGGGCAACTTCAAAAGCGATATGAGGATTTTCTGCGTTCTCAAGGATTTGATATCGATACTTTCACGATTTCAATACCTGAATCAAATGCGCCACTTCGTGTAGACCTTGTTGACTTTACAAATGAGAAGATAATTGAAGTAAAGGCTGGACTAACAAGAGGCTATGTCCGTGAGGCTATTGGACAGGTACTGGACTATGTATTTCAACTTAAGAGAATCCGTAACGAAGTATGGAAACCTGCCATTCTTCTCCCTGGAAAACCCTCTGCAGATTTAATCGCTCTTATTGACAGTCTAAACATTGAATTAACTTGGGAAGAACAAGATTCTTTTCAAACATTTTCAAAATAATTCTGAGTCAAGATCGGATATATCCGCATAGTGGGTCAAAGGGAATGGTTTGAAGGTTTGATAACGAGTCCCTCACCACCCACTTATGTAGGTGAATCCGAGATCTATATCCAAACCTTGGATGTAGTTCAAACCCTTGAATAGTGGATATATCTGCCAAACCTTTATATCCAGTATTTGATCTCTTGACTCCTTTATTCATAAGGAGAAGATGATGTTAGTTAGCGAATATGCAACGGAAGTTAAGTAAAAATCTACTAAAGGTACTTCTTAGCAAAGCGAGCACATAGCCAAACAAAAACACATGCTACGCACCCACTAAATAAGGAGTAAACGAAGAACCTATTTATAATCCATGCCTTATCTCGCCACAATTCATATGAATAGACATTACTGAAAAACCAACCAGGTTGAATAAAGAAACCAAATACAAAAGTAAACCCGTAAAAGATCCTTTGGAACCAAGTGCTTGTTTTTAGTCTATTCATACTCTAAAGGTACTCCCCAAAAATACTTACAGCCCCAGATAGGCAAGTATTTTGAGGATGTAATAACAAATAAATGTCCATAGTCCTGCTAAGGGAATAAATGAGATCAGGTTTATAATTTTTGGGACATTTAGGTTTTTCAAGGGGGTATAGGTATAGGCGATGTAAAGCACAAGTGCTGGAAATAGAAGCAGACCAATCACCCAAACTGGAAGGAGGAACAAGGCGAAAGAACCACCACCACCAGCGCAACCAGTTTTCCCACAGTCATCCCACATAAATTAAAGTCTCCTTGAAAGTTAAAGAGTATTGAGGTAACTATCAAGAGATGAAACTAATAAACTAATAACAGATGTTTTAAGATCTATTTCTTTCTGCAAGCCCAACAAGGCTAAGTATTTGGCATCCCAAGTAGAGGTAGATGTCTTCTCTATGAACTCTTGATTGGCCAACACAAGGAATTCATCAATTGCAACAACCAATTCAGCACACTTAACCTCAAGTAAGTTCTTGGTGTCCAAGTAAATCTTGAGATCAGATTCAATTCTATTTTCTGCTGCTTCAAAAGGCGTGAATTTAACAACTGCTTGCGCTATCTGTGGGATCAGGCTTGCGATTTTTGATTCAGAAGTTGAAATAGTCTGACTAATTTGGTTCTTTTGACTATTCAGACTGTTCAAGTTGTTCGTATATTGAACTTGTTGATTCTTGAGGGCAGTTAAGGTGCTTAGGCTTGAAGAGTACTGACTATAATAATTGGAATAACTCGCATAAGCAGATGATGTTCTGGCACTTGCAGAGTTGTATTGACTAATAATAGATGCGTTGTAACTATATTGTGCACTGCTGTAGATACCACAGGAACCAAAACCAAAATCACATAATACTTTTGCGGTTAGCATTGCTGAGTTACTGCTGAGTGCACTCTGATACGAATAAGACAGGTAATCAGATTGCGCCTTCACGGATACATAAGAGTTATATGCGGAGTCATGATAGACCTTCGCATTATTTACAACATTTTGCTGATTATTGATCTGACTCTGTATAGAGTTTACATTGCTTTGAGCAGTACTAATTGAATTGTTGATTGTTTGTAAGTCATTTTGAGCATTTTTCTTGATCTGCTCTTGATCTTCTTTTTGGTCTTCCAAACTAAATAATTGACTTCTCATTCCATCAATTAAAGTCTTTTTAGTTTGAATGAGGGAGTCATTCCACACGGATACCACATTTGAGATTGATGAATACTTATCTTTGAGAGTTCTAAGGTTTGTAAGGTTTTTCTCTCTGGAAGAGACTAAAAGTTGGGTCTGAAGTAATTTGTAATTGTTCTTTTGGGCAGTATTGGCTAATGACCAAACCAGCAAATTTCCTTTTTTGAGACAAATTGCTACTTTTTTGTTGATTATCTGAAAACTATTTACCTTGGAGCACTTTCCACCAATTGAAGATGCAGCAAATGAATGATTAGGGGTAGCAAAAACAAGGGCAGTTAGAAGTACAAGAGTCACCAGAAGGCGTCTATTTTGTCGTGGCCACAGACCTGGCATCCTGACTCTTTTCTATTGTCTTAACGAAATACTAATGTGAAATATTGAGTATATGAGGAAATTTTGGAAGTTTTTGCAAAAACTAATCTCAAATCTGCCTTTTTCCGTGTCTTATATTCTCCTGATGCCAGGATGTAAAAAGGATACTTGGAATCAGAACAAACAGATGAATCCCTAGTTCCAGTGACTGTCCACAGAAATACCCATTTAGTTCCTACTTTTTCCTGAAAAGAAGCCTTTTGCAAACTGCTACATAGATCAAAACTAAAGTTAGGATAATCAGAACATTGTTCAGAAAACTCTTTAGATGTGGCGCACACCTGAGTTAATGAGGCACTATTTCCAGATACGGAGGTTTTTGTTGGAACGGGTGCTGGAGTGGGAGTTGATGAAACATAAAAAGTTCCTAAATTAACCCTCTTGGTCTGATAACTGCCGTCTCTGATTTCTAATGTTGGAGAATAACTCCCTGGCTTTATATCTCGCAGGGAGAAATCTAAGGAGGAGCCAAAACTACTCAGCGAATAAATTGATTGACTGCTCAGATATGGAAAGTAGCCAGGTAAATTCAAACTGTACTGAAATCCAGAAAAAGCACTGCTGCCTAAATCGGAACAATTATTCTTAACTGTAATTCTTAGCATTGGATCAAATTTGCTATTAAAGAATTCACTACTTGAAGCACTTACGCAATTAAGTGGATCTGCGATAGAAAAACCTGGTAAATAGACAGTACGAGAACTGTAATCTTTTGGTGACCAAATTTTTAGGTAAGGACTATAAGTTCCTGGTTTGAGATTCCTTAATCTGAAAGTGAAATTCTGCCCATATGATGGAAGATATAGAATGGAGGCTGTTTCAGCATTGAGCACTGATGATCCCGCATAAAACTGAAGGCTTGTATAATTGAGTAATTCTTTGAAACTATCTCCACAGGCATTTCTTACCGTGATCTCATATGTGGATTCATACGAACTCTTTTTGAATTGCCCACTTGTAACCGAAATACAGTCAGCAACGGAAGCAGCGTTGGCACTGGACATGGTGCTAAGGGCTAAGGCGATGGAAAGTAATAGTGCCTTAAGAGCCCTCATGTTGAAATACTAATGAATTAGGGATGTAAGAGGAACAGGAAACCGATCAAACTTACAGATACTGCTTCATTCCTGAGAACTTTTCTTGCTAATATTGGAGATGAGTCAAGATCGGATATATCCGCATAGTGGGTCAAAGGGAATGGTTTGAAGGTTTGATAACGAGTCCCTCACCACCCACTGCAAGTCGGGAGAATCCCGAATACTTTAGAAATGCTCAACGCACTTCCTGTTACTGGTATTTTCTTAATCCAGCACGTAACCGTATTCAATCGAATCAGCCTTTAAGCGCTTCAACATGCCTTCGATAGCTTCAACAAACTCTGGTGAGTTAATCTGAGTTTTCCATCGACCAGTAGATGCAAGATCACCGTTCATTTTCTCTTGGTGAAATGCGCGCATTAAAGGCTCATCTTCTATTTCAAGGAAATCCAAGATCCTCTTATAGCTCTGTTCTGGTGTGTTACTTACTAAATCTTCTAAATCAATAGTTAAGAGTTGACCTTTGGGAATATAACTCTGCCCTAGGTGTCCTGCTCTTAATCTATTCTCAATCCATTCAACCCCTTCAACGGGTGTTGAGGGTCCCCAATCTTTTGTCAAAAGAGATGCAATGACATCTCTGGGATCGCGCCTCATAACAATAAAACGTGCGTGGGGATTTAGGGCTAGTAGATGGCGAGCATAAGAAATATTCATTGGTGTGGTCTCTGTCCAATATTTCTCATTGGTAGTTGAATCAAATTGGGAAGATATAAATTCATCCATGAATCGAGAACCAGCACGTGTTGGATTTCTGGTCAACAACTTTTCGAATCGAGTAAGGATTTTTTCCAAAACATCTTTGCTTATCCCGGCATGCAAGCCTGGGCCATGAGGTGGTTTTCCGTCGATCTCCCACCACTTCTGCCAGATTTTTTCTTTGAACTCTTGTAAGCGCTCTTCTCGAAGTTGGGTGGTGCGCTTCTTTCTATTTCTATATGTTCGATAATGCAGGATCGAGATTCCCTCAAGATCTGAGAGCCTTGAGCTTGGGGACCCATAGATTACATCTAGCAATCCACCTCTATTTGCAAGAAATTTAATCTCTGTGGGATTACTCGTTCTAATCTGAGAATGCTCATTCAAGAGATCGCCGAGAATGGTTGTTCCACTACGGCCCGTTCCCCCGATGAACAGGGGTGTTGGCTTGTGAGTTCTCGGTGAATGCGCCACACGCGCAGGTTATCGTCACTTAGCAATAAAACTATGCATACTCTAATCAAATGAGTCAACATTTCATCCCAGTCTTTTCAGGTGGCACTGGGCGAAGTGGAACAACGGTTATTGCCAACTGTCTTCATCGCCATCCAGAATTTCATACAAGCATGCCCCGCGAAATTCGATACCTAACCGACCGGGCTGGTTTGCTAGACCTGAACTTTGGAAGACCTTTAGCTTTTGAAGCAAGTGCACGCGAGTACCTAAATAGAATATTTCTCAAAACTTATTTTCTCCTTGGCAAGAACGAGAAGAGGGTCTTTAAAGAACGTATGCACAAACACTGGTGGAGTCAGGTGGGAAAGAGTGGAAATCCACGAGGGCTAGTGCAGGCAATTACTCCTGATGAACTAGATCAAGCCCTCAATAAATTTGAGACCAACGCTTCTGAAGATTTTCTGATCGCCTCTCAAAATCTTTATTTCGATCTGAGTCTGGCGCAACTAAAAGGTAAATCAGTCAGATTTTTTGCAGACTCGACTCCCCTCAATATTCAAAGCGCAGACCGCATATCAATGCTTTTACCTGATTCACTCTTTATTAATATGGTTCGTGATGGCCGCGATGTCGCGCTTTCTGTAAGTAAAGAAAAATGGGGGCCAAAAACTCCAGAATCGGGCTTGGAGTGGTGGAAGGCGAGAATTGAAAAATCATTCTTAGCCTTGGCAAAAATACCGCAGGGTAATCACATCACGGTACGTTTAGAAGATTTCATAGTGCGCGAGCGTGAAGAAACACTTCATCAGATTCTCACATTCTTGGATTTGCCCGAACATCCCAATTTACGAAGGTATTTCGACGAGTTTCTGTCTCAAAATAAGATGTCGCAAGGAAAATGGAAGTCAGCAGTTAAGAATCCACATGCATTCCAAAATAGATATGAGCAAATATTGGCTGAACTGAGTGCCAAAGGTATAAAGATCGCTCAATACTATTGAAAAGTTAGCTGATCAAGATTCGGTAACCATTAATTGCAATAATCGCTATCGCAACTAAAAGTCCCAGCTTTTTGCGTGGCAACCTCTTAACAACTCGCGCTGCAATTGGCGCCATTAGCGTTCCACCTAGTGCCAGGCCCCCTACTACGCTCCAATCAATCTCTACGCGATTAATATTTAAAAGAAATCCCACACTTGCTGCTACAGCCACAATAAACTCAGATGCGCTTACAGTTCCAATAACTTTTCTTGGCTCTGTGCTAGTAGTTGAAAGCAAAGTTGGAGTAACTACTGGACCCCAGCCTCCACCACCAGCAGCATCAATAAAACCACCGGTGAAGCCAAGATATGTCAAGAAGCGTGGATTTTTAATCTCAACAAGGTTTGCTTGTTGATTTGTGAATAGGTTTCTATAAAGAAGCAGAAAGCCTAAAAATAGGAGCAGGGTTGAAATAAATATTTTGCCATTTGCCAAGTCAATAAAAGAGAGAAAAGTTGCACCTAAAAATGCACCAATGCCACCGGGAATGGCTAACCGAAGCAATATATTTTTATCTATATTTTCTGCATGCCAATGTGATGCACCTGAAGCCAAGGTTGTACAAATTTCAGCGATATGCACGGCGGTCGAAGATAGAGCCGCTGATGCACCAAGAGTAAGTAAGAGTGTCGAACTGAGTAGTCCAAAGCCCATTCCCAAAGTGCCATCGACTAATTGAGCAACCGATCCTGCTAGTGCAAATAGAATCCAGTTCATTGGATGACCTCCATAATTAATTTTACTGATTCCAATAACGGTTTTGTTCCATCGATTACAAGTTCTGGGTTACTTGGAACTTCATACTCCTGACCAATACCGGTGAAATTAGGAATTTTTCCACTATCTGCTTTTTTATAAAGTCCTTTTGGATCGCGGGCTCTGCAGATTTCAATAGGGGTATCAATAAAGATTTCTAAGAACTCTCCCGCTTCAACCAAACTGCGCGCCCGTTGTCTATCTGTCTCAAAAGGACTAACTAGAGCTGTAATCACAATTAACCCTGCGTCAACCATCAACTTTGCTACTTCAGAAACTCTACGAACATTCTCTGCTCTATCTTCCGGCGTGAAACCTAAGTCCATGTTCAATCCTGATCGCAAGTTGTCACCATCTAGGACATAAGCATGAAAACCTTGTGCATGCAGTTGTGTCGCCAACTCATTAGCAATTGTGGATTTACCTGATCCAGATAATCCAGTGAGCCAAATAATCTGCGCCTTCTGTGATTTTTGCAGTGCACGGTCACCTCGCTGGACCTCATAAGCCTGCTGCGTGATGTTGGTGCCTCTGCGCAGTGAATGCTCGACCATTCCCGCGCCAACGGTTTGTTGAGTTAGGCGATCGATAATTACAAAATTTCCGTACTGTCGTGATTGGGAATACGGCTCTAAGGCAATCGCACGATCTGTTGCGATCTCAACAAGACCAATCTCATTGACCTGCAGAATCTGGGCAGGCTTTTCCTCACGCGTGACAACATCTAGCACGTATTTAATTTTGGAAACCGTTACTGGCACTTGGGTGGGGCCAGAAATCAATAGATAGGAACGGCTAGTTATGAGTGGCTCTTCATGCAGCCAAACGATTTTGGCCTGATAGCGATTTGATATCTCTAATTCATTTGCACTATTGATAATGACATCGCCTCGTGTGGCATCAACATCTGGTTCAAGCACCAGTGTCACCGACTCCAAATTACCGGCCGAAGCTTTTTCGTTTTTGTAGCTAACAATCTTTGCAATCTTCGCCTTTTGTTTGGATGGAAGGACAATGACTTCATCACCTGCAGTAAAGCCAGCGCCGTGAACAGTTCCGCAGACTCCGCGAAAATCTTCGGCCCTGGAAATCATTTGAATATCCATTCGGGAATCACTGCCAATAATTGCTGGATGATTCCATCCCTGAATCGCATCTAACAAAGTTTCACCTGAGTACCAATTCATGGCAGCACTTGCGATAGTGACATTGTCACCATTGAGCGCACTCATTGGAATAAAACGAACATCGCTTATTCCTAGATTCGCAAATAACGGGCTTAGCTCATTGTGAATCTGGTTATAAATTTCTTGAGAATATCCCAGCGCATCAAGCTTGTTAATTGCAACGATGATTCGATTGACTCCCATAATTGCGCAGATGGTGGAATGGCGAAGAGTTTGTGTGCGCACACCTTTAGTCGCATCAACAAGTACCAACCCAATGTCAGCTCGTGAAGCTGCCACAACCATATTTCTGGTGTACTGCTCATGTCCTGGAGCATCCGAAATAATTAAGCGTTTTCCGTCACGAAGTGACATAGAACGATATGCCACATCGATAGTAATGCCTTGTTCACGCTCTGCTTCTAATCCATCGGTCAAAAGACTGTAGTCGACTTCTCCAGAAGAAATTGTTGAGCCGCTGCGGCGAGTAAAGCGTGCAGCACTGATTGTGTCGTGCGGAACGCTGTCGGTTTCTACCAATAAACGCCCTATTAGCGTGCTCTTTCCATCGTCAACACTGCCGCAGGTCAGCAATCTGATTACCGATCTAGACATTAGAAATATCCTTCAGTCTTTTTCTTTTCCATAGAATCTTCGCCAGCTCCATCGATTAAACGTGTAGCACGTTCAGAAAGTTTAACTTGCAGAACTTCTTCTACAACGTCTTCAATAGTTAGTGCATTTGAATCAACTGCTGCCGTTAATGGGTAGCAGCCAAGGGTTCTAAAACGCATAGTGCGCATTTGCGGAGTTTCACCATCTAGTAAAGGAAAACGATCATCATCGACCATAATCCATTGATCTCCTCGTGCAACCATGGGGCGTGGTTTAGCAAAATACAAAGGATTTACTTCAATTTTTTCTTGCAGTATGTACAGCCAGATATCTGATTCAGTCCAATCTGAAAGCGGAAAAACACGCATCGTCTCTTGAGATGCAAGACGAGTGTTATACGAGCGCCACAGCTCTGGCCGTTGTGCTCGGGGATTCCAAGAATGTCCTGTGCCTCTGACGCTAAAGATTCTTTCCTTTGCCCGAGATTTTTCTTCATCGCGTCGTGATCCACCAATTGCTGCATCAAAGCCATGTTCATCTAATGCCTCACGCAAAGCAACAGTCTTCATGACTCGCGTGTATTCAGAAATACCTGAAGTAAAAGGATTTATTCCAGCTAAAACTCCAGCTTGGTTAGTGTGAACTATGAGATTTGCTTGGGCATCAGCGACGACCTGATCGCGAAATGCAATCATCTCTTTAAATTTCCAGGTTGTGTCCACGTGCAATAAAGGAAAAGGAATAGGCGATGGATAAAAAGCTTTTTTAGCTAAATGCAAAAGTACTGACGAGTCTTTACCGATGGAATACATCATGACGGGCTTACCGAATGTGGCGGCAGTCTCTCGAAGAATTTCGATGGACTCGTCCTCAAGATTCTTGAGGATTTGGGCGCTTTCCTTCACTATCAAATCGTACTTGCGCTGCTTCCAAACCCGCCCTCTAGAGGTTGTGATCTGCGCAAGTGGGTGATTCTCTCCTGCACATGGTCGGATAAAGCCCTAAATTGAAACTGAGAAGGTAAATGAAATAGAACTGCATGATTCAAATTACTTTTGCGCAACGTTGACATCCAGTTTTCTTCAAAAGCTAGTGAATTCTCGCCGCCAATTAAGTTGAATTGCAAGCAGCCCTTCATGCTGGCAGTTGCGGGGATTAGGTGGGCCTCAAAAATTCGCGAGAGCGGGATAACCTCCAAATTTGAGCCATCAAAGGATGAGAGGCGACCTCTTAATGTTTTCCACGTAATAGTTATGTGGGTCTCGTTAACCGCGACTATGCCATCGACGCCATGTGCTTCCATAGGTGAATCGTAAGGGTTAGTCCCCCATTGGCAACTCACATAGACTTCTAAGATTCGTGTCCGGTTCAAATCTGAGCCTAGGTCGTACAATTTGGTAATTACTCAAACAGATTAGGACCCCTGCGATGCGTACGCGTTCACTTAAATTCCTCCTAGCCACAATGTTGGCCGTATTTGGACTTGCCTTAAACATCAGCGCACCAGTTGCTAGCGCGGCTGAGTCGTCCTCTAGCAAAGCCCTTTCTTATTCTTCTTATCGATCAAGTGACTCTGACCAATATTCTTCATCCCGCTCCAAGGAATCCGATCACTCGTCAGAATCTGAAGAGTGCGAAGATGACGATGACGACTCAGATGGTCACAGTTCATCTGCCCCAATCATTAGTTCTTCAAAGAAAAGTATTTCAATCCCAGTAAAGGCATCTTCAAGCAGTAGCCATGACTCGGAAGATGGCGATGACGATGAAGAAAATTGTGGAAATGGTGGGGGCGGCGGAGATTCTCCCGCAGAAATCTTAAAGCGTGTTCCAAAAACTGTTGGTAAACCAACTACTTCTTCATGTACTACTGCCGCAGCTACACTTTCTTGGACAGCTGTAATTTCACCAGGTTACGCAGTAGTTGATAAGTACCGTGTTCGTTATTCATCAAATGGCGGAACTACATGGACCACATCATTAATTGAACCAACTTCAACCACTTTAACGATCGCTGGCTTAACTGCCGGATTAACTTATATTTTCCAAGTTGCTGCACATAATGCAAATGGTTACGGTGCATGGTCAGCGTCAACAACTGGCTGTACATTGACTGCGGTTATAGGAACAACATTTACTTACACTCTGGGCGGTCTCGCAAATGTTCCGCTCCTAGCCCCTACAGATCCATATCCAACACTCGCTGTTGACTATCAAGGTGATGTCGCAATTGTATCCCGACCAGTTATCGCACTTGCAGATGACTCAGGAACATTCCTAAAAGGTACTTTTACCTACGATTTGTATGTAAGCCTTCCAACGCGCGTAGGTGGCTACACATTTAATGTGACTGGCGGCTCTGCACCTGTATCACTTGGACAGGCAACTTTAGTTACTGGCGTAGGTCATCCAACATCATTTTCAACAATTAGTTTCTTCTACTCCTTCTTCCAGGTTTACGGTTTCACCATTACTTCAGGAAGCAACTTAGCGATTACAGTAAATCCTCTTCTTTAAGGTTAATTAGTTAAAGAGAAGTACCGCCAACCAGCTCCCGATAATGATGAAGGGGCCGAATGGCACGGTAGTTTTGGATGATGCTCTCTTTGTGATCAATAAGACGATTGCAAAGAGAGCAACTCCCAAACAAGCAAATATTGTTGCTGCGATTAAGTGCGCGGGAGTAAATATTCCAAGTGTAAGACCCGATAAGAAAAATAGCTTTACATCACCAGCTCCGAAACCCCCACGAGCTATGAGATATAGAACCAGAGAAATTAAAAAAGAAATTATTGCTCGACCAACAGGTTGGCTAAAAATCCCAAAATCGTGTCGATAAATCGCATATGCAGTAATGATAATCAGAGTTGCAATTGTCGCAGGATAAATCATGCGGTTAGGTAATCGCTTGTTACGAAAATCTTCAATCAGCAAAGGATAAGAAACGATTGCATATGGCAATAAAACTGCAGTAACAATTGTGAATTTGAACTTGAGCAGAACAAGTACGGGAAGTATTAAATGGGAAAGAGTGAGTAAGACCTGTTGAAGCAGCACTATTGGCTTCCAAATGCCCGCATAATTGAAATAACTGCAGGCCCAAGAATGATCATCAAAACTGTTGGCAAGAAACAAAGCATGATCGGAGCCAAGATCTTTACCGGTACTTTCTGACCTCGCTCTCGAGCCCTTTCACGGCGGGCAGAGCGCATTTCTTTTGATTGTTCGATCAACACATTGCCTACTGGAATACCAAATCGATCTACCTGCATCATTGCACTCACAAACTTTTGCACATGTTCTTCTTGGGTGCGCTCGGCCATAGCTGCAAGTGCATCAGAGCGTGATTGTCCAAGCTGAACTTCGGCCGTCACGCGGGCAAACTCCTCGGCAACTGGACCATTCTGTGTGTCTGCAACCTTAGAAAGTGCAGCAGGAAAAGCAAGACCGGCGCTCACGCACATTTGCAGCATATCGATGGCATCGGGCAGAGTGTCAGCCAACATCTCTTTGCGTTTAATAACTCGGTTTTGTAGCAAAATATCTGGAATAAAGAAGCCCATAAAAATCGCGAAGATACTAAAAAGTAGGCTACCAAAGCTCTTATCTTTAGCAATCAAATAGAGATAACTGACAATAAAACTATTGAGAGCAAAAATGATTTTACGTCGAATAAGTGAAAAGTAATCACTCTCTTTCCAGTTACCCGCCTGGTCAAGGAGATTCTCAAGTTTATTTCTATACTTTATTCCTGTAATTCTCTGCAGGAAACGCTCAACATCGGGCAAAAAATATGCAACAAAAACAACTGCGATAAAAATTGGGGCAAGTTGTATATTGCGAATTAATAGGAGAAAAAACCCTAATGAGAATCCAACTACCGCAAATATTATTTTGCGTTGTACCAGGGTGGAATATTTCTTATTCTCCCAATCGCCAGAATTAACAAGCAACTGCTCTAACTTAGAACGATATCGATCCTTAACAAGTCGGTCTCCATAAGAACCAACAATCAACTTTGCCATATTAACTTGCTTCGAAACTCTCTTGACGCTGGCCTTACCGGCGAGTTGATAGGCACGCACAATTTCGAGTCTGCGGATTCGCATTCTAAATGCGCTAACTGCCTGGATCCCCATGCTTGATGCTCTGTAAACACTAACTGCCACCAAAATGCCCGCTACTACCGGGAGAAGATTAAAAAGTATGTCGATCATATTTTAATCTCTACTATCTTTTTCATCCAAGCCCATCCGATGCTGAGCGAAATTCCAATAATAATGAGTAAGAAAATGCCTGCCGGATCTGTCCAGAAAACTTTCACGTATTCACGACGGGTTAGAAATAGGAAAGAGAAGATTCCAATTGGCAATGCAATCAATACATAGGCAGAGAGTTTGCCCTCAGCTGAAAGTGTTTTAACTTCTCGGCGAATTTCGGCGCGGGCCTTTACGGTTTCAAATGTCGTCGTCAAAATCGTTGCCATACTTCCACCCACTACGCGCTGAATAGACAATGCGGTAACCGCCCACCGCAAATCTTCACTATCCATACGTTCAGCTACGCCCATGAGCGCTTCATCAATAGGTGTTCCTACTCTGATTTCGCTGATAGATCGTCTAATTTCGCGGGCAACTTCACCTTTTGTATCCGATGAATAGGCTTCTAAACCTTGTGGCAAACTCAAACCCGCACGCAGCGCACTTGCCAAAATATTTAGAAGTTCGGGCAATTCTTCAGCAAATTTCAGTTTCTGCTTCGTGCGAATGTTATTTATAATTGCGTTAAAGCCAAGGGGTAGCAGTGCACTTGCCAAAATTATTGCTAAAACTGGTGAATGCAACATCAAAGAAAACAGCACGACCAAAAAGACCCAAACACCAATGAATATGCGGATCACAGTTTCATATTTAAGTTCGCTATGAATAAGCTCAAGGCGAGATCTGATCGCATTTTCTACTCTGTTGGGTATAAAACTGTAGGACGTAATAGAGATTCGAACTCTGTTCGAGGCTTTACGCACCCGACGGTATGAATATTTTTGAAGAGTTTGTACTCGGGCTAACTGCTGCTCGCGATTACGTACTCTGCGATAAATATTGGTGAGCAGGAGGTAGAGAATAATCGCTGCAAATGTAGCCAAAACTACTTCAACATATACATTTTGATTTAGGCGAAGCTCACCTTCAAGTTCTGGAGGTGTTGATCCTGCTGTGGGGTCTAACTGTTCCGCCAAAATTTCGCGATAGGTTGCAATCAAAGTAGTAATGTCATCGACACCATAATAATTTCCACCGCTGGCTTTAGTGATTGCGGTCAAGATCTCTTTCTGCCCTTGTGCCACTTGAATTCCAATAGCATTGACGGGAATCCCGGCGGTAGTTGCTTGAATCAGTAATTCATCCAATTTTAAAACACTTGTTGTATCTTCGCCATCACTGAGCAGAACTAACTGACCAGGCCGATTAATAGTACTTATCGAAAAGGCTGCCGCAACAGCGTCATACATAGATGTGTCGCCTACGGCGAAAAGTGAATCAATCTGGCGCAGCGCTTGATCGAAATCCAAAGTTGGTTGCAAAGTTGTGAAGACTTCTTCGCTAAAAGAGACGATTCCGACCGGTTGATCTTTTTGCAAACTATTTACTATCTGAGTAACAGCTTCCTTGACCGCTACTAATTTTTTAGCCTTCATAGAACCGCTGGTATCAATAACAAAAATTATTGGCGCTTTGGTAGGTGCGGCCTGAATAGCGGGGGTGTTCAGCCAGAAAACTGCGAGAAGAATTGCGACAACATATTTGCGCATCTAATTACCTAAGCAGATTAGAGGCCGACGCATGCCCCCGTCGAGGATTGTTATTGTGGAATGGAATACCAGTTGCTACAAGGTCACCCGGGTGCTTGCTGGCTGGATCATCGTTGTAGTTGAAAGCGTAGATATCTTGCATCTGTATGACGCTGCCTTCAATTCCGACAACTTCACTGATTTGGGTGATTCGGCGTGAACCATCACGCATACGATTTTGCTGAACTATCACATCAATCGCCTCAACGATTTGTTGGCGAATAAATTCAACTGGCAGATCCATTCCTGCCATTAAGACCATTGTCTCAATACGCGTCAGTGCATCGCGAGACGTATTTGCGTGCACTGTGGTTAGAGATCCTTCATGGCCAGTATTCATTGCTTGCAACATATCCAGTGCAGCAGCATCACGGACTTCACCAATAACAATGCGGTCTGGGCGCATACGCAGAGAATTTCGAACTAAATCACGAATGGTTACTTGGCCCTTACCTTCAGTATTGACTGGCCGAGATTCCATACGCACTACGTGCGGCTGGGACAACTGCAATTCTGCAGCATCTTCAATCGTAATAATGCGTTCTTCTTTACCTATAAATGATGAAAGCACATTCAACGTTGTTGTCTTTCCAGAACCAGTACCTCCGCTGATTACCACGTTAAATTTTCCCGACACGCAATTTTCTAACAGTTGCATTGCTTCTATTGAAACAGTCCCAGTTGCGATTAAATCTTTAACCGTAAAAGGATCTTGAGAAAACTTACGAATGGTTAAAGATGATCCATCCAAGGCGATCGGTGGTACCACTGCATTAACACGGCTACCATCAGCTAAACGCGCATCAACCATTGGACTAGATTCATCGATACGGCGGCCAACCTGACCAACGATGCGCTCGATGGTACGGCGAAGATGATCCTCCGATGAAAACTTGAGGTCAGTTTGAGTTATTCGCCCCTTCATTTCAATAAAGATTCGATCAAAACGATTGACCATAACTTCAGTAATATCTGGATTACGCAGAAGTGTCTGCAATGGCCCTAGACCCAAGATTTCATCGACAATGTTTTGTACAAGTTCTGCTCTGTCATAACTAGTCAACGAACGCTGGCTGGAAGAGATAACCGAAGCAATTGCTTCATACACATGTTGCTCAAGCACATCTTCTTCAACCTGGCCTGAATAAAGTTGTTGGCCCAAGGATTGAATGAGAGTTTCCAAAACCTGATTCTTGATGCTGTTATCACTTGCCACTGGTTGCTCGTAGCGAGGATTCAATTCCTCGGTCAACTTACTCAAATCGGGAAAGGATTTAGCTTTATCTGAATCACCTTGGCCAAGGCGCTGAGAAAGACTCATTTACTCTTTCTCCCAAAAATTCCACGCTTCTTGGCTTCATGTGGTCTAAAACTCAAATCTGTACGCACCGCTAAATCAATTATTTCGCGACTAACTGGGTGGCGTGGATTTTCAATTACCAATGGGATTCCACGGTTTGTGGATGCAGATACATCATTGCTTGAAGGAATCAAACTAGTGAAGGATTCTCCCACCATCTCCTCAACTTCACGCAATGACAAACCAGATTTAATATCACTACGGTTGAGTACAAACTCAAGTTTTGACTTATTAATATTTATTGCTTCTAATGTGCTTATAACTAGTTTAAGGTTCTTAATTGCAGGCATATCTAGAGTTGTTAAGAGAAAGCAACGATCAGCCTGATCAAAAACTCGCAAAATAACATCCGTGAATGCCGGAGGAGTGTCGACCACAATATAATCGTAAGAATTTCTTAATGAGTCGAGCAAAGTATCAATTAACTCCGTTGAGATAAATTCAATATCTGTTGGATTGGTCGGGGCTAGGAGAATATCTAGGTTTTTTTGTTGATTAACCATCAAAGAATTAATACCTAGTTCATCCAAGTTTGTTTGCATGCTAATGGCGTCACTAATGGTTTTCTTCGGTTCAATTTGCAGAGCAACGGCGATGTCACCAAACTGAAGATCAAAATCCAATAACGCAACTTTTGAATCAGTATGGGTAGCAAGAGCATGCGCCAAATTGACTGACAAGGTTGTCTTTCCACAGCCACCTTTTGCAGAAAAAACAATCAAAACCTTGCCCCGTGACATAACAGATCCGACCGATTTATTGACTTCCATTAGTTGCGCAGAGATTAATTGTGAGCGCTTACTTGCTGAAACCAATGCTGCAGCATCATCAGAACTGATAACTTCGCGAATTCCTGATCGCAAGGCTTCGCTCATTGTCGTTACATCTAAACGACTTCTAAGAAGGATAACTCCCAAACTTGGGCGGACTACACGAAAATGCTCGGCTACAACCCTTGCAGTTTCCATCTTTACGTTTGGCCCAATAATAATTAATTGGCTATTTGGATCAGCTGTCACTAAGTCGTAGAGCTCATAAGTAGAAGTTGTGACAACTACTTCTTCTCCAAGCGTGAACTGATATCGCTGCGACTCATCGCTCGTGTCAGTAAGAATAAGCGTCATTATTTATTGCTCTTTTCCGATTAGTTAAACAATGAATCGTCGGTGACTGGTGTTGAACTTCCGAAATCTACGCCTGCTGTTCGCAAACCAAAGTACAGAGATAATGTCTGAGATGCATGAACAAGACGTTTTGCCTGAAGTGGTGTGACTGCAACAGTGATAAGTGCCGAGGTATTACCACCGGATGCACCATCAGGTGTTTGCAGAACTTGACTACCCACTGCCAAAACCTGGGTACGTGGGATTAAAACTTGAGTGTATTTTGTGTTTCCACTTTGTCCCGTGACAAAAATTGTAATTTCAGAGCCAGGTTGTAAGAAACTTGCCACACGAGCCGGATCAGATAACGAAACCGTCACAGCTAACTGGCCATCTGGGATTACCAGTGCTCCTGTATTTGCTGCACTGACGCCGAAATTATTTTGGAGAAGTAACTGTCCTGGCTGCAATGTTTGAAGTGCGACTAGATCAGACTTGCTTGCATTGACTGAAGATAGAGCCTGTGTCGGCACCGCTTCTTGAGGGAATTGTTTCTCTTCGATATATCCCTGATTGATTGCCGAACCAAGTGCAGTTCCAATGGGGATCTGCTGAATTGCAATAAGTACTGCTGTGGTCTGTTGACTTGAGCGAAGTCGAGATTCGACTCCGGATGTGTAGGTATAAATCGATAAACCTGAAAGGACTGAAAGGAGAAGGATGACAATAAATTGAACTGTCGTCTTCTTCATCTTAGAGCGGAGTTTTAGTTTCATAGCTCACTTTCAATCACGGTAGTAGTTGTACAGCCATCGCGCCCACTGCTGGGAATGTTGGATCAAGGGATACATCTGCCCCTGGAACTATTGCACGCTCAAATGTACCGTAAAGACAGTTTCGAGTAGCGTCACATGCCGGTGGCCATGACTGATTATTTTGGCAAGGGTCACCAACTGCACATGGTGGGCCTGAACCAACGCGACCACGGTTCTTAAATTTGGCGCCAATGAATTTAAAACTGAAAAAACTTGCTACTTTAAAAACATAGTTTCCTTGACAGTTAACTGATTGTGATTGGCAAGAGACACTTGTGACGACAGGTATAAAAACTTTGGTATTTAGAAATCGTGAAAGCTGAAAATAGAATTGAAATTGACCACTTGGGCATCCTTGCTCAACTTGCGTTAGGGATGACTCCACTTGAAGAGTATCTCCTACCTTTACATTGTTGGATGCGCTAACACCCGGGCAGCCAAAGCCAATCAATAAATCAAAACCATTCGTTGGGGATGCATAATTGAAAGTATCACCATTAAGATCTGTAAAACTGCATCCTCCTGTCACAACTGGGTTATTAGAGGAGAAATCCTGAATTAACTTTGTGCCATTAATTGCATAATCACAAATTGGAAGCGCAACAGGGAAAACTACTGGCGCAAATGCAGCTTTACCCCAAGCAGATTGCGCGCATCCAATTACTTTTACATTTGAATTTGAAGGATTAACAAGTGAAGTGAAAAGTGCAGAAATTGAAGTACCTGAACTCTGCCTTGTGCTTGTTTTCACACGAACATAATTCTTATAATCTGAATTTACCGACTTGCATTCAAATTGGCCATTATTTAGGGAGCCACATTGATTTAATGGAGCTGTTCCACAAATTTCTGATACATCTGAAAGCGCATCTGGAGAGTTGAGATTTGCATACTTGCCTGCAAAATCGAGTGCGTAGCTTTGGTTTCCACATACGCTACTCGCATAGGCGCTATTCAAATTTAAAATTGCACCGGTTCCAACCACGGCACATTCCTGGGCAGTTGCTAAAACCGAAGTATCTGCAGCGTTTTGAATTACCCGTCTCTCAGAATAAAGAGATGAAATATCAAAAACAATCATAAATAAAGCAATGACCAAAATGGAAGACATCAAAATGGCGAAGAGAGCAGCTATTGCTCCATCTTCTTTATTGAGATTAACCAACTTTTTAGGCATTTAGTTCATGCACCTCATCGTGCCAGTTGATGTCAGAGTAAAATCTTGAAGCCAAGTGGCTCCTGGTGAAATAAGTGTTATTAGGCCGACAGGTAGCAGCCACTTAAAGTTTGTTGAGGCCGTAACGGAAGTGTTTTCAGATGATTGTGCTGCAGAACATTGAGTGATAGCTACTGTTAATACGCCTGCACCATCTAATTGCGCTACACGAGCAGCAGCCGGTGCAGAAGTCTGCACAAAATCACTAAGGGTCTGGGTACTTCCGACTCCAGATGAATAAAGCGAGCTATATCGAGCACCTTCTCGCGAGGCTGCAGTAACACTCACCTGCACAAACCCCATACGACCAAAATCTATGAGACCAACAATTAGTACAAGTAAAAGCGGAAGAATCAATGCAAACTCAACAGCCGTTGCACCGCTCTCATAAACAGAAGCACTCCTCCGCACCTTGGTAGTTCTTTTGGTGCGAAGGAGTGCTATCTGGACTATTTGTTTTAGGCGCACACGTTTGTTGTCGCGTTCCATGTTCCACCCTTAACCACACAAGCTGCGCGGCTAAATAGGATAGAGATGTTAGTTCCCAACAAGGTTACTGCAACAATAATTGCGACAGCGATCAATCCTACGATGAGAGCGTACTCAACTGCTGTGGCTCCGCCTTCTTCGCGAGAAAATCGTGACAGTTTGTTCTGAACTTGAGACAACGCAACATTGCGTGCTGCAATGGCTTTTACAACTAAACCGGTCATGGTATTCCTTTTCCTTTGGGTATAGAGCCTGACAGGCATAATTCTACCTTTTAAGCCTTCTAAAACCCTTTAAGTTCCTTGTGAAAGTTCTAAATTTTATGGTACCGATACTAGGTGGTCGTGAAATAACTCCTTAGCCACTGAACGTCTATTACCCTTCTACCCATGTCCATGCATCCGCAAGCCCAAGCTTTTCTCGACTACACCGCAAAGCACAATGTTCTGCCAGAAAATCCAACTCTTGAAGATCTTCGGGCCGATGCAGCGGATTATTTAAAGCATGCCGTGCCGGCCCGCGCTATGGTATTTACTAATGTCGCTCCCGCAATTATTGCTTTGGCTGAACATGATGTTTTGCGCGATGACGGCGCAAACTATGCAGTAGCCCTAAAAAAGGCGGGAATACCAGTCACGATGAAGGAGTATCCGGGAATGATTCATAGTTTCTTTGGTCACGGTTTTATGGTCGAAGATGCTTACAATCTCCGTAAATGGCTCAGCGTGCAGATAGTTAAAGCTGTTCACTAGTGTTTGAAGCACACACTTTACTAATTGCGAGCTGTTTACTTGTGGGTGCAATTCTTTACACATCCGTGGGGCATGCTGGCGCTTCGGCGTATATCGCCATCATGACTCTATTTGACCTTCCTCCGCTAGTTATTAAACCTACCGCGCTAACCCTAAATATCTTTGTTTCCTCTTACACTTCGCTTCGCTATATCAAGAGTCATTTCTTTAATAAATCCCTCTTTCTTTATCTGAGCTTTGGATCAATTCCGGCTGCCTACATAGGTGGTCACATCAATCTGCCCAGCAATATTTATAGGCCAATTATTGGTGTTCTCCTGCTGTTATCTGGAGTTCGCTTTCTTGTTCAATCGTTGCACACTGATAAAGCACACCGGGAGATAAATAAAGTAATAGCAGTTTTTATCGGCTCTTGCGTTGGTTTCTTATCAGGAATCACTGGTACAGGGGGCGGAATCTTCTTATCCCCCCTAATTATTTGGCTAGGCTGGGTCAGTGTTAAGCAAGCAAGTGGCACTGTTGCCGCTTTTATCTTTGTTAACTCAACAGCTGGCTTACTTGGAAATCTGCAATCAACTTCATCGCTGCCAACTGAGCTTCCAGTGTTCTTGGTGGCAGTATTACTTGGTGCATTTATAGGAACACGATTTGGGATCAAAAGATTTTCATCCGTTGGGGTTAAGCGCGCCCTGGGCTTTGTTTTACTAATTGCTGGTGTTAAGTTCCTATTCGCTTAAGCTAGTAGCTCATTCAGTAGTGTTTCAACGCGCGCTTTAATCTCATCACGAATAAGCCTTACAGATTCAATCCCCTGGCCTGCTGGATCTTCGAGTACCCAATCTTCATATCGCTTGCCTGGATAAAACGGACAAGCATCTCCGCAGCCCATGGTCACAACAGCATCAGATGCTTGTACTGCTTCGGGAGTTAGAACTTTAGGAACGTTGTTCGCAATATCAATGCCTAGTTCTGCCATAGCTGCAATTGCTACCGGATTGATTGAATCTTTTGGTGCTGAACCCGCGGAGAGAACTTCTACTCGATCCCCGCCGAGTGATTTCATAAAACCTGCAGCCATTTGTGAACGTCCAGCGTTGTGAACGCAAACAAAAAGTACGGTTGGTTTATTTGTCATGTGTGAGCACCTTTGTTAGACCCAAGCCAATGAAAGCGCCCAGTAATTGAGCAAGAATGAATTTTGTAACGGATTCCGGAGCAATACCGGCAAAAGAATTAGTAAAAGCTCTACCAATAGTGACGGCAGGGTTTGCAAAAGAAGTTGAACTAGTAAAAAAGTATGCGCTTCCAATCCATGACGCCACAGTTACTGGAATCATTGTGAATTTTTCCTGGGTAACAAGCAAGCTAATAATCATGATTAAACCTGCAGTAGCAACTATTTCTCCGATATAAAGATTGCCACCTGAACGCACCTTAGTTGCAGTTTCTAGGAGCGGATGGCTAAACATCGCATTTGCTAAGGCTGCCCCAGAAATTGCCCCTGCAATTTGCGCCACTGTATATTGAATTAATACTAAAAACGTTGTGCGCCCTTGTATCAGATCAATTAGAGTTACAACGGGATTGAAATTAGCGCCACTGATAGGTAACAGGATCTGAATCAGAACCATCAAGCCAAAAACAGTCGAAATCGTGTTAATTAAAAGCTGAACCCCGATATCTTGTGAAAGGTTTGTTGCCATAATGCCTGAACCAACAACTATTGCAACTAAAAGAGCTGTGCCGAGAAACTCAGCAAGGGCCTTTTTCATTTACGAAACAGCGATGATGTCTACGACGAAAATTAGCGTTTCATTTGGGCCGATTGGTCCAGAGCCATTAGGGCCATAACCAAGTTCGGCTGGAATCACTAGCAAGCGGCGTCCGCCAACTTTTGCACCAGGTAAACCTTGTTGCCATCCTGCAATAACACCCGCGAGAGGGAACGTGGCCGGTTGACCACCATTCCATGATGACTCCACGATTGCACCATTTGACCATGTCATCAATGTGTAATGAACAGTCAAAGTAGAAGTCGCAACTACTTCTGTGCCTGTTCCAACAATGATGTCCTGCGTTTGCAAGGTTGTTGGCGCAGTGCCGGTTGGCGCTGTAATTGTTGGTGCTTCACCTGCATTGGCAGTTACTGCCGGTAAACCTTGAGATGTTGATTCTGACACTTTATCTTTTCCTCCACATGCTGACAGTGATGTAATTGCTACTGCGAAAATTGCTGCGATTGCTAGGTTTCTGACCTTTGACTTCATTTGCATCCTTTATTCGAGCTCACCAATTAATTTGAATTCCCCGTCACCAAGCTGACCTTGTGCGCGATACATCTCAAGCTTTGCGCGAGTATCTGCGATATCAAGGTTGCGCATAGTGAGCTGACCAATGCGATCAACTGGACCAAAAGCGGCGTTTTCTGTGCGCTCCATAGACAATTTCTCTGGTGCATAACTTAGTGCTGGGCCAGTTGTATTAATAACTGAATAATCATCTCCGCGACGCATGCGCAATGTAACTTCGCCAGTTACTGCAGATGCCACCCAACGTTGCAAAGATTCGCGCAGCATCAAAGATTGTGGATCTAACCAGCGGCCTTCGTACAACAAGCGACCTAAACGGCGACCTTCTGCATGGTAGTTGGCGATGGTGTCTTCGTTATGGATTGCACTTATTAAACGCTCATAGGCAATAAATAGAAGCGCCATTCCTGGTGCCTCATAAATTCCACGGCTTTTAGCTTCGATAATACGATTTTCAATTTGATCGGCCATTCCAAGACCATGGCGACCACCTATTGCATTGGCCTCTTTCATTAGCGCGACAACGTCATCAAATGACTTTTCATTGATTGCAACTGGACGACCTTGAACAAATGAGATTTTCACATCTTCAGAATCAATTTTTACTGCTGAATCCCAGAAGCGAACTCCCATAATTGGTTGAACTAATTCAACGGAAGTATCTAGATTTTCCAATGACTTTGCTTCGTGAGTTGCACCCAAGATATTGGCATCGGTTGAATAAGCCTTTTCGGTACTGTCGCGATATGGCAGACCATGAGCAACTAAGTACTCAGACATCTCTTTACGTCCACCAAGTTCATTGACGAAATCAGCATCTAGCCATGGCTTATAAATACGCAGATTTGGATTAGCTAAAAGACCATAGCGATAAAAACGCTCAATATCGTTGCCCTTATATGTTGAACCATCGCCCCAGATATTTACTGAGTCTGCATACATTGCGCGTACCAACATTGTGCCGGTAACTGCGCGGCCAAGAGGCGTGGTGTTGAAATATTGTTTTCCACCAGATCGAATATGAAAAGCTCCGCAGGCAATTGCTGCTAAACCTTCTTCAACTAAAGCGGTTTTGCAATCAACTAGCCGTGAGATTTCGGCGCCATATTCCTTGGCGCGATCTGGAACTGAATCAATATCAGGTTCATCGTATTGGCCAAGATCTGCAGTGTAAGTGCATGGAATCGCACCCTTTTCGCGCATCCATGCAACAGCTACAGAAGTATCGAGACCACCTGAAAAAGCGATACCGACTTTTTCTCCAACTGGCAGAGATGCAAGGACCTTAGACATGTGTGAAGTCTAACTGATAGTAAAGGTCGGAATTTTCTTAGACAGGGCGGGAACGATGCCCCACTGTGTGGTGATTTCACGATATCTCTCGATATCTAGCGAATCTGGTTGTGCCCCAGTCTTCACAGCGCGAATCATGATATTTCGAGGCGTATGTTCTCCTCCAATAAATTCAATCACTTCGACGCGATATCCAACTATGCGCAAAATCTGCGCGCGCAATGCATCAGTGAGCAAATCTCCCATCCGTTCCTTCAAAACTCCAAACTTAGTAAGTGCACCCCATGGCTCTGGGGTTTCTTCCATTTGCTTTTGAATATCGTGATGGCAACAAGGGGCAATCAATAAAAGTTTGGCTCCGCCATTTACTGCCCAAGCGATCGCATCATCAGTTGCCGTGTCACAGGCATGCAATGCAATAGCAATATCGGCTTGCTGGGCAGTTGTATTAGCAATTTCTTCAGCTTTGAATGTAATTGACTCTGAAATCCCAAGTGATACTGCAATTGCATTATTTCGATCACGTGAAGCTGGGCGAATATCAATTCCAGTTACATGAATATTCATGCCAATACTGCGAAGATACTGATGTGCAGCAAAAGTTAAATAAGCATGGCCACACCCAAGATCAACGACTGAGAGGGGCTTAATTTTACTTGGCTTTTCTATTTGCCCAGCCTCAATAGCTGAATTAAGTGTTGGAACCAATAAACGTAAAAACTCTTCCACTTGTTTATATTTATCATTTTTTGACGGCTTAATCTGACCTTTGTGATCGGAAATTCCAACTTCAAGAAGAAAAGGATCTGCCGGGTCCAGCAATCTCTCTTTTTTCTTGTCGTGAGCTAAGTCCTGCTGAAGCACTATCTTTTCATAGTGAACTAGTGCATCACCGCTTTTAGTTACTCGGATACTCATGGATTCATCCACGCTATCTATCGTGATATTTGCATAACCACTAGAAAGAAGTTCCAAAACTGCAGTACTTTCCGGTGCGATATTTCTAGTTGTAGTGGCACGACCATCGCTGTGAGTAAGCTGTAAAAGGATTGAACCCTTAATTTCAACTGGCCTGATATCAATTCGCTCATGCTCTGTTTGCATATTGCGCCGACGTCCAGACAATACAACTCTAACAAGTGAGTTCGTTTGGCAAGTTTTTAGCGCCCCTTCACGCAATACCTCGTCTAAAACTAATTTATTGCGCACACCGCGATTCTAAGTGCGAGGCAGGCTAACTTCAATTGCCAGCCCACCGAGTTCGCTCTTGCGCAAGGTAAAAGAACCATCATGTCTTTCGATAACGGCATTCATGATGCTCATACCAAGACCTGTGCCACCTGTATCACGGGAACGAGATCGATCAAATCGCTTGAGCCCACGGATTTTCTCCCCATATGACTCATTAGGTAATCCAGGTCCACTGTCTTCAATAATAATAAGAATCTGCTTCTCAGCTTTCACTGTGACCCTTACAGACGTGCTTGGTGGGGTGTGCAAACGGATATTAGTAAGGGCATTTTGAATAAAGCGCTGTAAATACTTTTCTGACCCTGCTAAAACAGCCTTTTGGTCAATCTGGATTGTTACATTATGGGTTGGTGATATTTCTTGAAACTCCAAAATATTTTTACGAATGAGATCTGCAATATTGATTTCTTCAAAAACAATATCTCCCTCTTCACCTAATTGAGCCAACATTAAAAGATCGCTAATCAAAAAATCCATACGTTTTAATTCACTATTAAGGCGATCAAAAGCAGCACTTTCACGTTCTGGATCTAGCTGTTTGCCTTTGAGTAGTTCTGCATACCCTTTGACAACTGTCATCGGTGTTCGGAGTTCGTGTGCGGCATCGCCTAAAAACTCTTGCATTTTTTGCCTTTGAGCACGCTCTTGAGTCAGCGCCCCAGAACGAGAGAGTATGAAGGAAATTATGGAAGCGATAATATTGGCGATAATGATGTAAATAATGAGCTTCCATAGATTTCTATCCAAGGAATGATTTATATCCAATAAAGAACTTGCGAGAATTAATTCGTTACCTTCTGCGATTGGAATATTACGAATTCGTACATCTTGACCAGTTATTGGTGTACCAGAAGAATCGCGCAAGATTGTTGTTTCGCCTTTGGGTGTTGCAAATGCCAAAGTAAAGTCGAAGTTGTTTTGTTCGATACTCAGTAGTGCCGCGCTGACTGCATTTAATGGATTATTGCGAATATCGCTTTCTACTTGGTCTAAGCGTTTATCCACCATTGAAATTTCACTTTGGTGAGATCCCCAGATTGCAAAGCCTCCAATAAGAATGGAGAAAATCGATGTAACTAACGCAGTCGAGATTAATTGCCGAGTTCTAATTTTCATTGGAATTACTTTGGCTCCTGAATCTGGAAACCAACTCCGCGAACAGTTTTAATCCCCTCAAATCCTTCCCGATGTAGTTTCTTGCGTAAATATGAAATATAGGTATCCACAACCGTGCTCTCCGATTCAAAAGTGATTCCCCAAACTTCATCTAGGAGAAGAGTCTTGCTCAATACGCGGCCTTTTTTCTCCATAAGAATCTGTAACAGTCGATACTCGGTGGGCGACAAGTCAACTTCTTCACTTTTAAAAGTCACAAGATGCTGATCATCATCAATAGTTATCGGACCACAAGAAAGTAAAGTTGGAACATCAATCTTCTTAGTCGAGCGACGTAAAATCGCTTTAATTCGCAAAACTAACTCTTCAATCCCAAATGGTTTGATTACGTAGTCGTCTGCGCCGATCTTCAAACCCCGGGTAATATCTGCTTTATCTTCGCGAGCCGTAAGCATCAACACGGGAGTCAAATCATTGCTACTGCGTAAGCGCTCTACTAATTCAAAACCATCCATAAGTGGCATATTGATATCGATAACTAATAAATCTGGTTTGTGAGTGCGCAATAGAGTTAACGCCGACATACCGTCGGTGGCTTCTAGAGTTTCAAAGCCAGCAATTCGTAGGGTGTCATTTAACAAAGCGCGGACCCCTGGCTCATCGTCGACAATCATTATTAGCTCGGCCATGGGTTCACTCTTGCATGATGTGCCCATAATTCCAATAATTTGCGAGATAGTTGAGGCGTTTCACAGAAAAATCACAATGGAGCCGACGAAAGTAGACGCCTAGTTCAACTGGTAAATCGAAGACTTGACTATCGTTAGACCATGAAGAAATTCAATGTACGGCTGGCAGAAAAAATCACTGGTGGCGTTGCAACAATGTGGTGTGCATACTTATTTGCAGCAATCGCACTTATTTCGCTGCCGAAGGCAGTGAGTTCTGGTGACTCTATCGTCATCGTTTCCTGGGTTGCCCAAACATTTCTGCAGTTAGTTTTGCTATCCATCATTATGGTTGGACAGAAAGTTCAATCTCAAAGTGTGGAAAAAACTATAAATGAGACCCATGCTGCCTCTCTTGCTGAATTTGAATTAGCAAAAGAAGCCCGTGGTATCGCACACAGTGAGCTAGCAGAACTGCATCAATTATCAAAAGACATGCACAAATTGATGAGAGAAGTAGAATCTCGATTAAAAAGCTAAATCGTTATAAAATAGAGACATAACTGTTCGGGCTTTCAGTCTTCTTACATTGCCTGCTTAGACGGCCGTGACTTAAGTTCACCTTATGCAATCCTCACCGTGGTGGAAAGAAGCCACGATTTATCAGGTCTATCCGCGTTCATTTTTCGATAGTAATGGCGATGGTGAGGGTGACCTACCGGGCATTACTGCCCGCCTTGATTACGTCCAACAGTTGGGCGTCGATGCGATCTGGTTGAGTCCCTTTTATACATCACCAAATAAAGATGGCGGCTATGACGTAGCTGACCCTCGTGGTGTCGATCCCCGTTTTGGAAATTTGGAAGATGCAAAAGAACTAATCACAGCAGCTCACCAACGTAGTTTACGAGTCATTGCCGACATCGTTCCTAATCATTTTTCTGATCAACATCACTGGTTTCAGGCAGCATTAAAGGCCCCACGTGGTTCAAAAGAGCGTGCACGATTTCATTTCTATGATGCCAATAGTGATGGAACTCCTCCGAACAACTGGATCTCACTCTTTGGTGGTCCTTCATGGACCCAAGTAGAAGACGGTCAGTTTTATCTACATCTATTTGATAGTTCGCAGCCAGATTTGAATTGGGAAAATCCTGAAGTAAGCGAAGATTTTGAAAAAACCCTTCGCTTCTGGATTGATTTGGGAATCGATGGTTTTCGAATTGATGTAGCCCACGGACTAGTTAAAGAAGATATTCTAAAAAACCATCCAGATCCACAAGGGCTAAGCGATGCCCTGCGCCTGGATTTAGCAATGGATACCGAAAAACGAAATGCACTACTTTTAACTGTCCCTTACTTTGATCGTCAAGGTGTGCACGAAATCTACCGTGAATGGCGCAAAATTTTTGATTCCTATATTGGTCGCGACATTATGGCAGTTGCAGAAGCCTGGGTTCATCCTCCTGTGAACGCTACTCGTTATGTGAGAGCCGATGAACTCCATCAAGTTTTTAACTTTGATTTGTTGACCGCCGAATTTACGGCCAAGGTTCTTTATGATGTTATTGATCGTTCAATTGCATTAAATGCAACCGTAAATGCGCTTCCAACATGGGCTTTGAGTAATCATGATTCGCCCCGCGTTGTATCTAGAATCGGGCAAGAGCAAGCGGGCGCACTTGCTCTATTTGTTTTTGGTTTACCTGGATCAACATATGTATTTGCTGGTCAAGAACTTGGATTACCTGACGGTGAACTATCTGATTCTGACCGCCAAGACCCTTCATTTTTTAGAACTAAGGGGGTCATTAAGGGACGCGATGGAGCCCGTGTTCCTTTACCTTGGAGCGGTGATGCAACACCATTTGGTTTCACTACAGGCAAACCGTGGCTGCCAATTTCGCAATCCTGGAGCCAATTCACAGTTAAAAGCGAACTTAAAAATCCAAAGAGTTCTTTGCATTTGTATCAAAACGCCCTCAAGCTTCGCAAGGAGTTTATGAACGGATCGGGTGAGATTACGTGGGTTGAATCTCCCGAGCATGCAAGCAAAGGCCAAGCACTATTGGCTTATCACCGTGGATCTGTCACAGTCTTCATGAATCTGACTGACATTACTCAAGAATGTAAAGTTGATGGGAAACTACTTATTGTTAGCAGTGGGACCGTCGATGCCCATAACGAAATGAAGGTAATTCCAGCACGTTCTTGTGCATGGTTCATCGCATAACTGACAGAATGCGGCCATGGAATCTACCTCGACCTGGATCATTACAATTGCAGTTCTTGCAGGCATCATTTTATTTGATCTTGGAATCGCAGTTATTCGCCGCAATAAAGCAACCTCTATGTTTGAAGCTTCGTTTTGGACTGTGTTTTACATTGGAACTGCCATTGCATTTGGAGCGCTCTTACCCCATTGGGCTAGTGAACAAGGACAAAAAGAGTTCTTTGCGGGATGGCTTACAGAATACGCACTATCGGTCGATAATATTTTCGTTTTTATAATTATTTTAGCCAGCTTAAAAGTACAAAAAGAGATGCAACAGCTAGTACTTCTTCTTGGAATCATGCTCACCATTGCCATTCGGGGACTTCTTATTCCGCTGGGAGCCGCACTTATTTCACGCTTTGCAAGTATCTTTTTTCTTTTTGGAATCTTCCTTATTTATACCGCTTGGCAGTTAGCTAGGGAAAACGAGGACGATGAGTGGAAAGAAGGCAAAGTTGTTGCCGTGCTCAAAAAACGCGGATTGAGTACCTTTGCCATAGCCCTTGTTGCCTTGGGTTTAACTAACTTAGTCTTTTCTCTTGATTCAATCCCAGCTATTTTTGGATTGACCAAGGATCCTTACATTGTTACAACAGCAAATGTCTTTGCCTTAATGGGTTTACGTCAACTTTATTTTCTGCTTGAAGGACTTCTGGCTCGCCTGGTTTATCTCTCTAAAGGTCTTTCATTTATCTTGGGATTCATTGGCGTAAAAATGATTATGGAAGCTTTTCATGGCATTGGTATCGATGAAATATTAGGAGTGCACATTCCAGAAGTTAGCCTAGAAGTAAGTCTAGGTGTAATTGTTGCGAGCTTGATTACCACCACAGTGGCAAGCCTTACCGCCACCCGTAAAGATGGTAGTGAAATTATTTAAGTAGTTTTCTTTTTTCGCAGTGTTTCACGGCTGTAATCTTTGCTTTTTTCATGAATTTTTCGAATCTGAATTTCAAAGGATTTCATTGCTACATCAAATGCTGCAACATCATTAAATTCAAAAGCTTCCGCGCGAATTAAAGGCCCAGAGCCATGAGATGTCAAAATCACCCGATGTGAATGTTTCCCTAGTTTTGGATTAGCTTCATGAATTACTTCAACTTCTACTCGATCTATATCAACGCCGAAGCGCTCCATAGTAATAAGTTTGTCGTTCGCGATATCTTTAAAGTCTGCGGCTAGTTCGCAATTACGAGTATGAATTAGAATCTTCATACTTAGAAGGGTAGCGCTATAACCACCGCAGTCGCTATGAAAGCCAAAATAAAAGATTTTCCTAGAATTTTAAGCGCGGTTGCTCGATCTGCTGCTTTGTCAGACGCATCACTTACGCGGGACAAATCGCCCAGTTTGCCGAAATTAAAAGTTCCAGCAAAACCATATGCAAGGCAGAATTTACTGCGTGATTGAACGTAACCAACAGCTGCAACCATCAGAGGAATAAAAATTCCAAACCGTGCACCCTTTGGGGCATTTGTTAAGATCATTGTTATTAGCCAGAGAACTGAAAGAAATAATCCAACGCCTGCCACAAACTGCCTACGACGAATTTCCTTTTGCCCGATGTTACAGGTCCCTGCGATGTAGGTTGAATCAGACATCTTCGAATTCATCTTCATCTATCCATGTCTCGGCAGTTGAATCTTCTTGATGTTCGATCCAAGACAGGAATGAGCCCACAGCCCGAAAAGCTAAAACCGCAACAGTAACTGCAGCAATTATCCGGCGAAAGGCTTTTACCATGAGATAAAAATACTCTCTATTGCCGATTCCTGCTTTAGATAGAAGCTAATGCCTTACTGATGTCGTCCCAAATATCGTCAACATGCTCGCAGCCAACCGATAAACGAATCAACTGCTCTGGAACAGTGGGGCTTTCAATTGGCCAACGTCGTCTGCGCTCCCATAGTGATTCAACCCCACCCAAGCTGGTTGCATGTGCAATCAATGTTGAAGAGTCACATACATGTTGCGTTTGTTCTGGTGTTCCATCGACTTCAAAGGAAACGATGGCTCCAAAGCCTGGATAGCGAACCCGCGTAATGCTGGGGTGGGCTTGTAACCTGACAACTAGCTCTTTGGCATTCTCTTGCGCCTTATTAAATCGCAAAGGAAATGTTCGCAAACCACGAAGTGCTAGCCAAGCCTCAAATGGGCCTGGAATGGAGCCGTTGAAGCTTCGAGAATCCTGCAAGCGCTTTAATAAAGCTGGGTCATTAGTGGAAAGTGATCCCATAAGAATGTCACTGTGACCAGATAGGAACTTAGTGACTGAGTGCATCACAATATCTGCGCCCATTGCAAGCGGATTTTGAACTAGCGGAGTCGCAAAAGTATTATCAACAGCTACTCCAATACTTAATTTCTTAGCAGCCGAAATAAGTGCAGGCAGGTCAGCAACATCTAGACAGGGATTAGTTGGTGATTCAAGCCAGACTAATGCTGCCCCCTTCATCGCATCAATTACTTCTTGAGTATTTACTACATCCACAAATCTAACTTCTAATCGACCGCTAGCATGAAAAGAATTAAGTAAACTCATCACACCGCTATAGCCTTGATTTGATGCAACTATTGGTGCACCAATAGGTAGAATTGAAAAAACCGCACTGATGGCTGCCATGCCTGATGAGAAGGCAAGAGTTTGTCCACCTTCGAGCTCGCTAATTGCTTCTTCTAGCGCAGTCCATGTTTGGTTTCCGTAGCGCCCATAACCAATTGGCCCACCCGAATGAAATGTCGAAGTTAAATCAATAGGTGGGTTAAGTGGTGCATCGGGTTCAACCGGTGGGCGGCCAGCGGTGATAGCTCTTGTTTCAAACTTTTTGCTCATGCGCGCATCCTATGCCGAAGCTTCAAGCACTGCCATCGCAGCGTTGTGACCAGGAATACCGCTTACGCCACCACCGCGAATTGCACCTGCACCGCAGATAAAGATTCGGGGATCATCGGTTTCCACTCCCCAACGTATTTCTTGGTTATCTTCGCGAAAAGGAAAACTCAAATCTTTATGGAAGATATTTCCGCGAGGTAGGCCAACTTCGCCCTCAATATCCAGAGGTGATTTAACTTCAATAGCAGCAATTACGTTTTCAATTGGTTCAACGAGATATTGATTGAGTGAAGCCAAAGCAGCTTTAAGTGCAGCAGCTTTGGTTCTTTCGTTGTCGGCATCAAAAAGTGCTGCTGGGGTATGTAATCCAAAGATCGTGAGGGTTTGATATCCCTGCGCCTGAAGTTCGGAGCTAAGAATGGATGGATCAGTTAACGTATGACAGTACATTTCTATCGGAAGCTTCTCTGGCACATTGCCAGCCTGAGCATCTATATAACTTGATTCACACTCTGCAAAAGATTCATGGGCATGAAATGTTCCTGCAAAAGCTAATTGTGGATCTATTCCAGATTTCAAATTAGGCAAGGATTTCAATAAAATATTTATCTTCATCTGCGAGCCTTCAAGTGATTTGGGTGGAATAGTTCCGCGCAGTTTGGCTAGAACTTGTGGAGCAGCGTTGCTCAACACATAGCTAGAAGTTATCTCAGCACCATTTTCAAGAGCAAGCGTTGCCTGGCTCGAGGAAGTTTTAACTGAATTAACCCGCGAATTTACTTTGATATCGACTCCCGCTGCTGTTGCAACGCGTACAAGCTCTTTGACCAGTGCCCCCATTCCACCGCGAGGAACTTTCCACTCGCCAGTTCCATTTCCAATCAAGTGGTAAAGGAAACAGATATTTGCTTGTAACTGGAAAGCTGAAGCGAAAGTTCCAATGAGTGCATCAGTCAAAATAACACCACGGACTACATCATCCTTAAAGCGTGCTTCGATTTCCTTACCGATGGGACGCTCCATTAAGTAATCCCAAACCTTTGGCATATTTATCTCTGCCTTTAACTGACTCCGTGATTTCAATGGTTGAAGCATTGATGGAGCAATTTTGATCGCAAACTCAGCAATTTCATTATAGAAATCCTGCCACGCTGCCCACTCATTACCCAAAGGATCTAATTCGCTAAAAGAATCTTCTGTTTCTTTATCCCACTTACGCGCTACGTACAGACCGCAATCTTTACCGTTGCGAGAATAAGGCGTATAACTAGAAACATTTCGTGAAATGCGTTCAAAATTTAAGCCCAGATCACTCACGATTTGATCTGGTAAAAGTGAAATCAGATAGGAATAGCGAGAGAGCATGGCGTCGTATTCGGGAAATGCCCTCACACTCGCTGTTGCTCCACCTACCTCTGCATTGGCTTCAAGGATGACTACCGATTTGCCAGCTTTAGCCAGATAAGTTGCTGCAACAAGGCCGTTATGGCCTCCTCCAATAATTGCAACGTCGTAATGAGTCACTACAAAGATTTCACAATTCGATCTATTGCCTCAGTCAGAATTGTTGGACTTGTTGCAAAATTTAACCGAACAAACTGCGAACTTTGGACTCCATATAGATGGCCTGCATTGAATGCTACTTTGCCTCGCTCGAGCAAAGTTTGTGCAGGGTTTTCTCCTAAATTTAAAGCTGTTAAATCCAACCACATGACATAACTAGATTGCGGAAGGTGTGTTTTAACTGACGGTAATTTAGCGCTCAGTAAATCACGCACCATCAAAGAATTTTCTTCCAACGTTGAAATTACAGAATCGAGCCAGAGTTCGCCATCTTTAAATGCTGCTGCAGATGCAAATGCGCCAAGAATAGAAGATCGAAATTTTACAGCTGGTGGCATTAATTTTAGAACTTCGTCAATAGCTTCGTTCTGTGACACGATTAAAGCTGATTTAAGCCCGGCAATATTCCAGCCCTTAGAGGCAGAAGTTACTGCAATACCAACTTCTCGCGCGGTTTCACTTACAGTCAAGAACGGAACAAATACATGTGATTTAAAGGTTAAAGGTGAATGAATCTCATCGCTGATTACTATGACGCCATATTTCTTGGCCATATCTGCAATTCGAACCAGCTCTGCACGTGAATATATTCGACCCAATGGATTATGTGGAGAGCACAAGAGGTGCACTTTGATGCCAGATGCATACACCTTTTCAACTTCGTCGAAATCTAATGTCCAGGGATTGACAGCATCGCTTTGTGACCCAGAGTTCACAAAGGGAATATCAACTTTTTCTAACTTAACTTCATTGATCCAGTTATAGAAGTTTTGATAAACCGGCGAATTGATAAGTATGCGATCACCTGGCTGTGTAAACACTCGCAAAACCTCAACGCATCCAACTCCAACATCAGCTGCAATTCTTACTTGTGACTTATCTATTTCCCAGCCCCAGCGCTTGGAACAAAATGAAGCAAAGCCATCAGCCAGCTCAGGGACCGGCCCTAAATATCCAAGGTCTGAATGATTGACCATCTCAATTAACACGTCCCGAATAGGCTGCGCGATTGGAAAGTCCATCTCCATTACTGGCAGTGGCAAAACATCGGCGGCAAATCCCCGCCATTTTTCAGAGCTATGGGTTAGGAGTTCACTCAGTGATGGCGCAACAACATTGTGATCAGGCATAGCGGCAAGGTTACCCTGCGATGTGTGATTATTGAAAGAGGCTAAAACTACGCTTCCTCAGGTGTGATGCGCCGTGTTGAATTTCTTACAACCAAAGTAGTTGGAAGAATTAGTGATGGCGGCTCAATGTTTGGTTTTCGCAATCTCTCCATAATTGACCACGCAGCCATCTCACCCATTAACTGAACTGGTTGTTCGATTGTTGTTAATTCTGAAAACTCTGCCATCTCATGGCCATCAAAACCAACTATCGAAATATCATCAGGTGCCTTTAGGCCGTGGCGGCGAAGAGCTTGCATCGCGCCCATTGCCATTTCATCAGATTCACAAAAGATTGCAGTTGGGCGATTGGGTCTGGCCAATAAATCATCCATTGCCCTAGCTGCCGTATGCATGGTGAAATCCCCGTGAACTTCACGTTGTGGCAACCACTCCAAACTATTTTCGGCTAAAACCTGCATAAAACCTTTGCGGCGATCCTGCGGAACGCTAAAGTTAAAGGGATCATCTGGACGACCAGACATTAACCCAATTTTCTTATGTCCCTGATTTACTAAATGTTGTGTAGCAGAACGAGCTCCAGCAATATCATCAATTTTTACAGAGGCGCACTTTGGATGATCCATTCCAACGAGGGCGATGGGAATTCCAAGACTGAGCATTGAATCAAACTCTTCAACTGTTGGCGGCAAACTAATAACAATCAAAGCATCAACGCGGCCCTTTAGGAGCTGATGCTGAAATAACCGCTCACGCCCCTTCATTTGGCTGAAGTTATAGAGCAATAAATCTAAGCCGGCTTCACGAAGTGCTTGTTCGGCGCCGCTAATAACTTGAGAGAAATACCAACGAGAAATGTATGGAGCAACAACACCCACGCTGTTTGTACGACCGGGGGTGCCGTTGTTTTTGACTGGGGTAAGTGGGTAATTTAATTTCTGCGCGGCAGCAATAATCTTTGATCGAGTTGCATCATTGACATGGTGAAGTCCACGAAGTGCGCGCGAAACCGTCGCACTTGAAACTCCAGCCTCTTCGGCAACTTCCTTAATTCCTGCCATTTATCCTCCGAGCACTGCAAAAACCTGCAAATAGCTCTGCAAGTTACTGCAAAATAGGGCATAGGTACTGCAATTAGCAATAGCTAGGGAGAGAAAAGGGGTAAGTTGAACACTATGAGTAATCAAATTGAAACCCAGGTCGATGTAACCCTCACCGAACGAAATCGTGTTACCGCGTTATTTCGTCTAATTCTTGTCGTTCCCATGGCCATCTTTGTAGCCGCTTTTGCGCCTCAACAATTTGAAACCACTAACACTGGTTGGGCTGCAGGATTTTTTGTCCTACCAGTTGCTCTATCAATCGTTTTTCGCCAGGCATATCCATCATATTTATTGGCATTTAATGAAGCCTTCCTTTCGCTATCAACTCGAGTCGATGCTTATGTGCTTTTACTTACCGATGAATATCCCTCACTTGAGGAAAATGATGTTGTGAGTGTTACTTTTCCAGATGTAGATCCAAAGGCTCTGAATCGTTATTTACCTCTATTTAAGTGGTTCTTAGCAATTCCCTTATACATAGTTGGGCTTGTTTATGGTATTTACGCATTTTTCTTAACACTTTTTGCTTGGCTAAGCGTTGTTCTTACAGGTAATTATCCCGAATGGTGTGCAGAGGGCGTTGTGGGAACAATTGCTTATTGGAACCGCGTTGTTGGTTATGCCCTTCTCATGGTCACCGATGAATATCCAACTTTCTCACTCTAATTAAATGGCGGTCCACTCTGCGCAAAAGATGCGGCGCATCGTCGCAGAAGTTGGCCAGATGGATCGCAAATTTGCACCACTTATTGAACGTCGCCCTCTTTGCACAATTGGTCGCAGCGAGCCAACAGAATCCCATTTTGAATCATTAGTAAGTTCGGTAATTTCTCAGCAGCTGGCAACAAAAGCTGCCGAGACGATTCATGGCAGGCTCCTTGAATTATGCAAGGGAACTATTCACGCCAAGAAATTAATTAAGCTCGATGATCTCGCACTGCGTGAAATCGGTGTATCTGGGGCGAAAGCCCGGACTCTTAAAGGCTTATCTATGGCAGTAGTCGATAAAACAATTCCGATTGATTCTATTGATGAAATTCATGATGACCAAGAGATCTATGACAAATTAACTTCGCTGTGGGGCATAGGTAGATGGACCGTTGAAATGTTTATGATGTTTCAATTAGGACGACTTGATGTGTGGCCCACTGGAGATTTAGCGGTTCGTCGAGGTTGGGATATTGTCCATAAAAACAAGGAAGAAACTTTGGCAAAAGCCTTAGATGCCAAAGGTGAAAAATTACATCCCTATCGAAGTGTTGTTGCTTGGTACTGCTATCAAGCTGTTCATGAAAGCCGTGGGTTAGATTATTAATTATTCTCAAGGATGAGCGAAACTGAGTTAATGCACCAACGCTCATCTGTTGGAACATCATAACCTTCGCCTTTAAATATGTGTCCTAGGTGAGAACCACACGCTGCGCATCGAACTTCGGTACGTACACGAGGAAATAAAGATCGATCCTCAATTAATTCAACAGCATCATCAGCCGTCGGTGCATAAAAAGATGGCCATCCACATCCAGAATGAAACTTAGTCTCACTTCTAAAAAGTTCTGCACTACACGCTTTACATTTGTAAACACCAATTTTGTCTGTATCAGTGTATTGACCGGTAAAAGGTCTTTCAGTTGCCGCATTGCGCAACACTTCATAAGAAAGTGGATCTAACTTGGCTTTGAGTGCAGCTTCATCAATTACGACTGGGTACTCTTTCTCACTCATACAGAAACACCTGTGCCCGGATAAGCAACACCAGTGCTTGAATGGCAGTCATAACCATTAGGATTTTTTTCTAAATATCTCTGGTGGTATTCCTCGGCCAAGTAATACTCGACTCCGTCCGCACTTTTAATCTCTGTGACAATCTGATCTAAACCTGCACTTGTCAGCACACCCTGATAAACATCTCGTGAATGTTGCGCTGTTACATACTGCTCTGGAGTAGAGGTATAGATTGAACTTCGATATTGCGTTCCAATATCTCCGCCCTGTTGATTAAGTGAAGTTGGATCATGCATTGTCCAAAACTCTTCTAACAATCTCTGATAACTAACTTTGCTCTCATCAAAAACAACTTTGACCATCTCGGCATGGCCGGTAACTCCCGTACACACTTGTTCATATGATGGATTAGCTCGCGTTCCACCCATGTAACCAACAGATGTTTCACTTACGCCATCAATCTGCCACAAACGGCGCTCAGCACCCCAAAAACATCCTGTTGCAAAATATGCGATTGAACTCATGCGCTTAATTCTGGCAGTAACACGCCAGAAGCGCACCCGCTGATAACCTACTCATCTCACGAGCCCCCGTAGCTCAGGGGATAGAGCACCGCCCTCCGGAGGCGGGTGCACAGGTTCGAATCCTGTCGGGGGCACCCCCCCGCGACGCATATCACTCTAATTTTTCTAATCTTTTTCGATTCATCCTTGTGTATCAATGCCCGACAAGGGAGAATTAACTTCTTGCGCAACATCGAAGTGCGTATTACCACGTTAAAAATTAGTGTGATTTGGGCTTGCCCGAATCTTTCTAGAGGAGGTTCCCCATGGATTGGCGTCATCAATCTGCTTGCCGCGATGAGGATCCAGAACTTTTCTTTCCTGTTGGAAATACAGGACCAGCATTAACTCAAATTGAAGAAGCAAAAAAAGTTTGTAATCGCTGCATTGTTAAAGAACCTTGTCTTGCTTGGGCACTTGAAAGTGGTCAAGATGCTGGAGTTTGGGGCGGGCTTTCAGAAGATGAACGTCGTGCACTTAAGCGTCGTGCGGCACGTAATCGTGCGCGACTTTTGGAGCAGCAAAACCAGTTCTAAAGCGGGAATCGTAAGTTAGCTTGTGTTCCAGCATCTGTTGATTGTAACTTCAAGACACCTTTGAGCTCATTTTCTGTCAGGGTTCTCACGATCTGTAAGCCAAGATTAGATGATGTTGCTAAATCAAAATCCTTAGGTAACCCAATTCCGTCATCCACAATATTGATAACACATTCGTTGCTATAACGCGAAAGTTCAATAGAAAGAAGCGAACCTTGTTCTGCCAAGCCATGTTCTAAAGCATTGTGCATGAGTTCAGTAACAACAAGTGATAACGGAGTTGCAAGTCGCGATTCAAGTGAACCCAGTTCACCTTTACGTTCAATCCGTAGCTCACCCATTCGCGGACTCAATTCGAGTGCGTGGGTAATCAAACTTGTAAGTACTTCATCAAAGGCTACAGTATTTTCGCTACTACTAGACAGAGTTTCGTGAACCAGAGCGATAGATGCAATTCGGCGAACCGCTTCATTGAGCGCAGAAGCTGCACTTGGATCCTCTATTCTTCGTGCTTGCATACGAAGTAGCGCTGAGACGGTCTGTAGGTTGTTCTTAACTCGATGATGAATTTCGCGGATGGTGGCGTCTTTCGTAACTAAATCACGATCACGCCTACGTAGTTCGGTAACATTTTGAAGCAAAACGATTGCCCCGATGCGATCTTCATCCTGGAGCAATGGCAATACTAATAAATCAATAGTTGTGCCTTGGTTATCAATTTCAACTCGGCGCAATACTTTTCCATTTAGCCGGGTTCGAACTCCTTCTTCATGCGGATTAAGCGAGTTCTTGGCTACTTCTTCAGCAATTTCACCTAAATTATAATTTTCAATTTCATTTTTCCAACCCATACGGCTAAATGCGGACCTTGCATTTGGGCTAGCGTATGAAATAACTCCGTTAACATCGAGGCGAATTAGACCATCTCCTACACGTGGGACTGGTTCAAAAAGTGATCCCGCATCGCTATATGGAAAAGCCCCTTGTGCCACCATGCGATAAAGAGCGTGGGCGATCTGTCGGTAATTCAACTCTAACTTACTTGGTGAGCGCATTAATTCTGCATTACGGTGTCGAGTAATTACGGCGATTACTTGACCATCAAAGACAACAGGAGTTGCCTCTTCCTTAATCATTAACTCACCAAATTGTTCAGCTTCAGAATCTCTGACAATTTCTCCAGTAGATAAAGCGCTATCAATTCGTCCTCTGCTACCCCACATAACTTCATCGCCAATAACATCATTTGTAAAAACTGTTGCTGCCGTTGTTGGTCGGATGTGTGCAACTGCCACATGTCCTGTAGGCCACATTTTCATATCTTTGCGGATGGGTACCCAAAGAATTAAGTCGGCAAATGAAAGATCTGAAAGTAACTGCCAATCAGCGATTAGTTCACGTAATTTATGGGCTTGGTCAATGGTTATCGAACTACGCCCATGTATCAGCGTTTCAAACTGGGGCACGTTACTTCCACTCTCCCAAGTTTAATGCAATCTCTTGGGTTGCAAACCAAATCAACTCTTCATCATCAGGAAATAGCAGTAGCGCACATTGAACTTGGGCCCAAGTCAGGTCAGAGTTTAAAGTCACTGACTTCTCATTAACTTCGTTGACTTGAGTTGGTTCTAATTCAATTGCAACAACAATGCCTGGGGCTTTTTTCGATCCCCGTAGATCTAATGCAGCTTGTGCGGCTTCTAGAGATAAAAGATATTCGATCTCTTCTTCATCTAAATCATCATTTTCACCAACATAAAATGGAGTTGGCGCGAGTATTGAGTCGACTTTCATATTGCCGGAATTTAAAAAGGTTGCAAGATCATCATGAGAAATAGGAAGATAGGCTCGCATGCCTCAATAGTATTAGAAGTTATCGCTTGATCTCGCTGGCGATGGAGGCAATTGATTTACGTAGCGAAGAGCGTGCATTGACCTCAATTAGTGTGCATTTCTGCTCTAGCGCCCCAGTAGCAGCACGTAGATCACGGCCAATTACACGTACAGACAATGGGCGCAGCCTGGTGGTTGCTGCTAGAAACCGCGCTTCTTCATCTTCGCCCTTTTTGCCCTGTGAACGCATATTCAAGGTGAAACTAATCTGGGATCTAATGGACGTCTTTTCTAATAATGCACAAACCTGTTCCAAACGATGGATACCAAGTAAGTCTGGGCGCGCAATGACCATGAGTTCGTCGCCTTGATCACAACTCCACGTTGTCATAGTAGATGTCCATCGTCGATCAGTGAGTCGATTTGATAAACCAGAAATAGAACCAAGATCTATCACTACGTTGTCAAAATGCTGTGTTGCAGTTTCCATAAACTGATCAACTGAGCCAGCTTCTTCTTGAGTTATTTCTGCAATTGCTAGCCTTGGTGCAATCGTGCGCCAGCCAGACTCTGATTGAACATTGCGTATAGCGATTAAGGCGGCAATTGATGGCGCTCGAAAGTTGGCGTCGACTATTAAAGTAGATTTCTCAAGCACACTTAACTCCATAGCCAGATTGAGTGCAATTGTGCTGCACCCGGTATCGCTTCCGGCCGAACCAATAGCCAACACATGCGCTTTACGAGTTTGCCTAATTATCTGACTCGACTGGCGAAGCATAGGTGCGCGTACAAATCCTCTAACAACGCTCACCAAATCGGTGATAGTTGTTGGGAATGAGTGCAGGCCAGTAAATCCTGGATTTGGTTCACGCGTGAATCCAACAATTTGCTTTACCTTTAAAGCAAGGTTAGTAATGGTTTCACTTGTGATTCCTGGAAGGTCGGGGGCATAAATAAGCAATGCGCCCGCTGCCGCTTGTGGATTATTAGTACAGTAATTTTCAAGTGCTTCAGTATCAATGGCACGAAAAATTACACTCCATCCTTGAGCAAACAAAGTTCCAGAAACAAAGCTTTCAAACTGGGCATCAGCAATTGCGGTTATAACAACTGGGAGTTCTTGATCAGGCATTGGATCTAATCACCACCAAACGTCCTTGAGTTGTTGCTGCAAGCAACCGTAAGACTTGAGTCTGATCTACTGAAACCGTGATTGCTGCGTCAGTTCCGAAGTTTGCACTTTTTCCATCTGCGCTTAGAACTAGTACGTTTCCGAGAATAAGGATGGGTTCTTGAGCAAGTTCACCGTTTTGAATATCAATGACCCAGTAGATATCTACAAGATCTCCGATGTGGATGCTGGCTGCTAGATCTACCGAGCGGATACTTAGAGGTACCGCACTGCTGGCAACCATAACGGCCGTTGAACTTACCTTCTCGGTACTTACAATTTCACCTAAGAATATATTTTGAATGAGAACTTGCCCCAGGGGATCAAGTTCTTCCGATAAATAATTGGTTGAGCTCGATTTCAAATCTAAATCTTTCAGTTCTAGGTCGCCACTAGAAATCTGGTGCCCGCTTTGCAAGTCAACAGCTGCCACCCAGTATTTTGAGGTTGAGTGGGAAAAAACTGCTAGTAAGAATGCGGAAAGAAATGATGCTGCTATTAGTGCGATTGCTAGAGGCATTCGGGATGGCATATGTGAACTTTGTCTTTTCATGAATGCACCTAATTGCATTTACCGACAAAAAATGATTACTTATCCACACTCATCCTTATTGATGGCATGGATGTAGCCATTAGGTGGATTTATGTAGGATTCATTGGTAGAACTCTTACGGCATGACAACAAACCGATTAATTAGCGATGAAATCTCAATCAGCAGCTTTCGAATTGAAGCTCCAGATAGCCCTGAAAATCAGGACTGGAAGCACCCTCTACTAGAAATTTTTAAACTTACATCTGCTCCATTGCAAACTTCTCGCCCAAAACTGTATTTGGTTCCTTCACGTTTTGATGATGAGTTTGACCCTGATTTTGCGCCTGAACCAACTTCTGCTCTAGATCTACCAGAACTTCATCAGTGGACAGAAAGGTTCGCCCATTCGGTAGTTGAAATTTGGGCTGGACGTAGATCGCCCAGACAAATCCAAACACTTTGTCATCACACAATTTTTTCAGAGTTAGTTAGAAAATCTGGATCTCAAAAAGAAATTGGCCACATCCGTAAAATTCATATCCAAGAACCACTCGATGGAATATGTGAAGCAACAATTACTGTGCGATATCAAGACCGTCTTCGCTCAATGCTTGTTCGATTTGAAGGCATCGACAAACGCTGGTTGTGTACAGCCCTTAACTTGCTTTAAGCACCACCGTGGCAACGCTTGAACTTCTTACCTGAGCCACATGGGCAAGGGGTATTGCGAGAAACTTCGCCAGTCACTTTGACGCCGTTTTCATCAGCAGCGGTGTATTGCAAACCAGAAGTTGGTAACGCCTTAGTTTCAAGGCCCGCGCCAGTTACCTCGTTGTTTGAGGCTTCTACAGTTACTTCAATGTTGAACAAGAATCCCGCGATTTCTTCCTTTATTGCATCCATCATGGCTGAGAATAAGTCAAAGCCTTCGCGTTGATACTCAACAAGTGGGTCACGCTGGGCCATTGCACGCAAGCCAATGCCCTCTTGCAAATAATCCATTTCATATAAATGTTCTCGCCATTTGCGATCAAGAACAGAAAGTAAAACTTTGCGCTCAAGCTCTCGCATCACTTCTGAACCTAATGACTCTTCTCGCTTTGCGTATGCGGCCTTACAATCTTCGACAACGGCTGCGGCAAGGAACTGCGCGTCTAGTCCGCTTCGAGAACCAACTCGGCTAATTAATTCTTCAATTGAGAATGAGATTGGGTAAATAGTTTTAAGTGCATTCCATAACGTTTCAAGGTCCCAATCTTCCGAATAACCTTGTGAAGTAGCCATGCTCACATATGCCGTTAAAGTATCGTCGACAAAAGTAGCGACTTGATCCTTGATATCTGCACCTTCTAGGACCATTCGACGCTCACCATAAACAACTTGGCGCTGACGATTCATTACATCGTCATATTTTAAAACATTTTTACGCATTTCAAAGTTTTGTGATTCGACCTGTGTCTGCGCTGAACGAATTGCATTGCTGACCATCTTTGACTCGATTGGTGCATCTTCAGGAATTCCAGCAGCTGTTAGGAAACGTTCGACCATTCCAGAGTTAAAGCGACGCATGAGTTCATCTTGAAGTGAAAGATAAAAACGGGATTCACCAGGATCACCTTGTCGACCAGAACGACCACGTAACTGATTATCAATACGACGAGATTCATGACGCTCGGTACCTAGAACATAAAGTCCGCCAAGGGCAATTACTTCCTCGTGTCCGAGTGCTACTGCTGCCTTTTGGCGAGAAATCTCATCTGGCCAAGCTTTTTCATATTCTTCAGCGTTATCAACTGGAGAAATTCCACGACGTTGTAGTTCAAAATCTGCCATGAACTCTGGATTTCCACCGAGCATGATGTCAGTTCCGCGTCCTGCCATATTTGTTGCAACTGTTACGGCGCCTTTAACACCTGCGCGAGCAATAATTGCGGCTTCGCGCTCGTGGTGTTTAGCGTTTAGAACTTCGTGAGGCACGCCTGATTTGCGCAAGAATCCTGATAATTCCTCTGACTTCTCAACACTTACAGTGCCCACTAGAACTGGTTGGCCCTTGCGATGTTTTTCAACAATGTCTGCAGTTACTGCAATGAACTTTCCAGCTTCAGATTTATAAACAAGATCAGGTTGATCGATACGTACCATTCCGCGATTTGTTGGGATTGGAACAACGCCTAGTTTATAGATCTGGTGGAATTCAGATGCTTCAGTCATGGCAGTACCTGTCATGCCTGAGAGCTTTTCGTAAAGACGGAAATAGTTCTGCAAAGTAATCGTTGCAAGAGTCTGGTTTTCATCCTTAATTTCAATACGTTCTTTGGCTTCAAGAGCTTGATGCAAACCTTCGCTATATCGGCGCCCAGCTAGCATGCGCCCCGTGTGCTCATCAACAATTAAAAGCTCACCATTCATAACAACATAATCTTTATCTCGCTTGAAAAGTTCTTTGGCACGAACTGCGTTATTGAGATAACCAATCATCGGTGTATTTGCAGCTTCGTATAGGTTGCCAATCTGCAAAAGCTCTTCAACTTTAGTAACGCCATCTTCAAGAATTCCAAGAGTTCGTTTCTTTTCATCTATTTCATAGTGCACGTCGCGTTGTAGTTTGCCCACAAGGTTTGCAAATTCCACGTACCACTTGGTGGCTTTATCAGCAGGTCCACTAATAATTAATGGGGTTCGGGCTTCATCGATTAGAATAGAGTCGACTTCATCCACTACTGCAAAAAAATGCTCACGTTGTACGCACTCTTCAAGCGACCAAGCCATGTTGTCACGCAAGTAATCAAAACCAAATTCATTATTTGTTCCATAAGTAATATCTGCTAAATATGCTTCGCGACGTTCTGCCGGAGTCATATTGGCGAGAATCACGTCGACCTTTAATCCGAGGAATCGGTGGATTCGACCCATCCATTCGCTATCACGCTCTGCTAAGTAATCATTCGTTGTGACAACGTGAACACCTTTGCCGGCAAGAGCGTTGAGGTATGAGGGAAGGGTTGCTACTAGAGTTTTTCCTTCACCAGTTCGCATTTCAGCAATATTGCCTTTATGAAGTGCGGCACCGCCCATAATCTGTACGTCATAGTGGCGCTGACCTAATGTTCGCTTTGCCGCTTCACGCACAACTGCGAAAGCTTCAGGCATTAAATCATCGAGTGATTCACCCTTTGAAAAACGATCTTTGAAGATTTGGGTTTGAGCGCGAAGTTCTACATCTGACATAGAAGTAATGCGTGCTTCATGAGCATTAACGACAACCACGATCTTGCTTAGTTCGCGAAGGACGCGACCTTCACCTGCACGCAAAATCCTGTCAAAAAACGCTGGCATCAATGCAACCTTTCAAACGCTCACGAACTCGCTTACTCAAGGCTCCTATCGTAGAGGTTGCGCCAGGCAAGCGGTAACTGAGGCCAACACGTGAAATCCGTGAGAATTCAGGGCTCTGGCCGCCTCTGCGACCGTGGCACCCGTGGTTACAACATCATCGATGAGAATTAAATCACCCCGTGGATATGTGTTTGTGTTGATGCTAAAAGCCCCATGCATATTAGTAAGTCGAGATTTGGCGTTCAGCGAGCTTTGGTCTTTGACTTTTCGGTTGATAGTTAATGCCGGAATCAAAGGTATCGATGTGGCTGCTGAAATTTCCCTACAGAGTTCCAGAATAAAACTTCTGCCACGTCGCCTTTGATTTATCCCTGATGATGGAATTGGAACGAGCCGGACATTGAAAGCATCAAAATTTGCTGTGTCGAGCACATGGACTATCGCATCAATAATTAATTGATCCGCCCCTTTTAACCCATTTTCTTTGGCCGCCATAATTATTCGACTTGCAGTTGGAGAATAGGAGATTGCTGAGTGGACTTTCATGCCGCGAATATGAGTTGTATAAAAATGAGGATGCCATTCACGGCGACAATTAGAACAAATTGAAATCCCAATAGCATTGCAGCCAAAACATCGGGTTGGGAAAAGGAGTTGACTTAGCTCTTCAATAACTGACATGGGTCGAAGTTAGTTCAGAAAACTCTGTTCTAAATTTGGGTGTGGAAATTATTCATGTGAATCATCTGGTGCCAATTTAATCAACCGGGATTCAATCCCCTGGCTAGATTGGCGAGGAAGAGTTAAAACAAAATGTGCGCCTTTTCCAGGACGCCCCCAAGCTTCAAGTTCTCCATTATGTAAACGTGCGTCTTCTAAGGCGATAGATAGACCTAGACCAGTGCCGCCGCGAATACGTGAACGAGAAGGGTCGGCCCGCCAAAATCGGTCAAATACTCGAGTTAATGCATTCTCATCTAAACCGATTCCATGATCTCGAACACCTACTGCAACATCATGCTCACTTGCCAAAATTGTTATAGCTACTGGTTTTTCTTCGGCATGGTCAATGGCATTTGAAAGCAGGTTTCGCAAAATTCTTTCTACGCGCCTAATGTCAGCCTTCACATTAATGCCTTCAGCAAGCGAATAGATTCGAAGCTCAGTAGAGCGCTCCTTGGCAACTAAAGCTAAATCTTCTGCACAGCGATTAGCTAACAAAACTATGTCAAAATCAATTGCTTCAAGCACCGCAACTCCGGCATCAAATCGGCTTACTTCAAGGAGGTCTTCTAGTAAGCGCTCAAATCGATCTAATTGGGCAACTAAAAGTTCAGTACTTCTAGCGACAATCGGATCAAAGCTCTCACGAGATGCATTAATAACTTCCGAAGCCATGCGCAATGTTGTTAGCGGAGTGCGAAGTTCATGGGAAACATCTGAAACAAAGCGCTGCTGAACCCTAGAAAGGTTTTCAAGCCGTGCAATTTGCTTTTCAAGGGATTCGGCCATCTCATTAAATGCAGTACCTAATGTGGCAATTTCATCTTGTGAAACTACCTTCATTCGCTGACGGAAATCACCAGAAGTAAACTGAGTGGCGATTGCTGCGGCTTCGCGCACTGGACGAACTACTTGGCGAACAACTAACCAGACGATTAATGCGATAAGAAAGACAAGGACTGAGCCAGTGACTAATAATAGTCTTGAGATCAAATCTAAAGTTGTATTTTGATTTGCAAGTGAAAAGATTACATACATCTCATACTGGCCCGCGCCGGGAATCTGTACCTTCTGACCAAATGCCAATCCCGGAATGCTTGAACCACCCGAGTAATTGATATTGACCAATGATGAGACTATGTCATTGCTTCTACGCACGCGTTTACTTAAATATTCTGGAATAGACTTCGGATTAACTAAATTTGAAGTAGTTCCATAATCATTGTTACGGGTGTTTCCTGGACTTCGAATAAATACCACTTCACGAGCATTTTCATTTGTGGTCAGGGATGTTGCTGAACTTATAACGTCATTGATAACTTTGCGAACTGCCGCTTCCTTTTCGCCCTCGGCTAATAGGAATCGATACTCTGCGCTAAATATCGTTGAGCGGGCTTCAATGCGAGCTGAGTCAAGATTTACTTTCTTAATACCAGTTGATAACTGCGAGTTAAGGGCAGAGCCAGTCAGATAAACAACGGCGAGAGAGAGCAAAACGGTGGAGATAATTACTCGTGTGGCCAGTGAATTTCGCAGGCGTAAAAAAATGCGATTCATATTTTAGGAGGCGCCCATAACTCCAGCTTTGTAACCGACTCCACGTACTGTTACAACGATCTCTGGGCTTTCAGGATCATGTTCGATTTTGGAGCGAAGGCGCTGTACATGAACATTTACTAGGCGCGTATCTGTGGAATGCCTGTAGCCCCATACTTCACTGAGCAACGCATCACGCGAAAATACTCGACCTGGTTCTTTAGCAAGGGCAACTAATAAATCAAATTCAAGGCGAGTAAGAGAAATCTGCTTACCTGCCCGCAAAACTTGATGAGCCTGTACATCAATTGCTAAATCACCAATTGTTAATAGGCCGGCAATATCTACATTAGTTCGTCGTAAACGAGTGCGGATTCGCGCAATGAGTTCTGACGGATGGCGAAAAGGTTTGACCATATAGTCATCGGCTCCGGCTTCAAGTCCGCGAACAACATCCTGGGTGTCACCTTTTGCCGTCAACATAATGATTGGAACCATTGATTCGGCGCGAATTAATTTACAAACTTCGATGCCATCAAGGCCAGGCAACATAACATCCAACAGAACTAAATCTGGTGGATTGTTACGAAAGACATCTAGAACTTCATCCCCGCGGCTTACGAGGTCAACATCAATACCTGCACCGGTTAAAACAATGCCGAGCATTTCGGCAAGGTCCTGGTCATCATCGACGACCATAACCAATGTCATTAGCTACCGTGCTCCCAAGAGTTCAAGTACATATCTTGTGCTGGTGTAAGAACATCAATTAATCCACCCATGCTCTTCAACTTTAAGCTAGCAACTTCCTTATCAATGTAAGTAGGAACGTTGTGAACTCCAGCCTTCAAGTTCTTAGCTTCCTTTACAAGGTATTCAGCAGTCAGAGCTTGATCAGAGAAAGACATATCCATTACAGATGCTGGGTGACCTTCGGCAGCGCCAAGATTAACTAAGCGGCCCTCGGCAAGAAGGAGTAGGCGACGACCATCAGCCATGACATATTCATCAGTCTGGTGACGCATCTTTGCATTCTTCTTAACTGCATGTTGTTCTAACCATGCAACATCGATTTCAATATCAAAGTGACCCGAGTTTGCCATAATCGCGCCATCCTTCATGACCGCAAAGTGCTCATCGCGCAATACATCGCGGTTACCTGTGACAGTAATAAAAACATCACCAACTTTGGCAGCATCTGCCATAGGCATAACACGGAAGCCTTGCATCATGGCATCAAGTGCTTTGGTTGGATCGATTTCGGTAATGATTACATCAGCGCCCATTCCCTTAGCACGCTCTGCAACTCCCTTACCGCAGTAGCCAAAACCAGCTACGACAAGGATGCGTCCTGCCAACAAGAAGTTCGTTGAACGAAATACTGCATCAAGAGTTGATTGACCAGTTCCGTAACGGTTATCAAACATGTGCTTTGTATCAGTGTCATTGACAGCAATCATTGGGAACTGAAGCGCTCCATCTTTTGCCATCTGATTAAGACGAATAACACCTGTGGTTGTTTCTTCGCAACCGCCTGCAATATTTGGAATTAACTCTTTGCGAGTTGTGTGAAGAGTATTTACAAGATCGCAACCATCATCAAAAACTTGGTGTGGTTCGATATCAAGGGAAGCGTTGATGTGCTTGTAATAACCATCGCGATCAACTGCATTTCGTGCAAAAACAGAGATTCCGTATTCATGAACAAGGGCTGCAGCTGTGTCATCCTGAGTTGAAAGCGGATTTGATGCGCACAGAGCAATTTCCGCGCCACCAGCTTTTAGAACGCGCATTAAGTTAGCGGTCTCGGTGGTTACGTGCATACATGCAGAGATTCGCACACCAGCAAATGGTTGAGATTTTTCGAAGCGCTCTCGGATTTGAGCAAGTACCGGCATGTTGCGCTCGGCCCACTCGATACGCATGCGCCCTTGTGCTGCAAGGGATGCATCTGCAATGTCGTGTTTTGGAAGAGTAGAGGTAAGAGGTACGTTCACGAAAAGCTCCTTTATCGACTGCGGTCAGGAGCATAGGTTACTGCCCCCGCGCCTAAAGCGAGTAATGAAGACGCGTGCTTAGGGGCGAATTAAGGCAAGTACCTCATCGCGTAGCTTCTCCATACGTGCAGTCGTCTTGGCCTCAACATTGAGTCGAAGCAAGGGCTCTGTATTAGATGGGCGAAGGTTAAACCACCATGTATCACCATTGACAGTCAGTCCATCAAGATGATCGACAGTGACACCAATTTGTTCGAAATACACCTGCTCAACCATTGCCATCGATGTTGGAGCATCGGATACTTTTGAATTAATTTCCCCGCTAAGGACATAGCGTTGAAATGGTTTTAAGATTGCAGACATAGATTTTTTTGATTCACCAAGAGCTGCGATGGCATGAAGGGCTGCTAGTGCACCTGAATCTGCTCGCCAAAAATCATCAAAGTAAAAGTGGCCTGAGTGTTCCCCGCCGAAAATTGCTTTGCTATCAGCCATCATTTTCTTGATATAGGAATGTCCAACACGGCTGCGAAGACCCACCCCACCATTTTCTTCAATAACTTCGAGCACTGCTCGCGATGAAATTAAATTGTAAATAATTGTGGATCCTGGATGCTTGAGCAATTGGCGCTCTGCAATCAGGGACGTTAAATCCGATGGGTTAATCGCATTAGCTTTTTCATCAACGATGAAACATCGATCCGCATCCCCATCAAATGCCAGGCCCAAATCAGCCTTGTGCTTTAAGACCGCCTTTTGTAAATCTCGTAAATTCTTTTCCTCGATAGGATTAGCTTCATGATTTGGAAATGTGCCATCTAATTCAAAATACATCGGAATCATTTCACAGTTGAGCCGAGAAAAAATCGCTGGAGCTGTGTGGCCAGCCATTCCATTTCCTGCATCAATAACTATTTTCAGTGGGCGAATATTGTCAAGATTGACCAAGTTTAATAAGTGATCCACATATTCTTCGAGCATATTACGCTCTGTTTCTACTCCAACAGAACGAATCTCAAGTGGAGAACCTTGGCGAACAAAACTTTCAATAGCTAGCAGCCCTGATTCTTTTCCAACTGGGCGCGCACCGCTGAGGCATAATTTGATTCCGTTGTATTCAGCTGGGTTATGGCTAGCCGTGAACATTGCACCTGGCAATCCCAATTTACCTGATGCAAAATACAACATATCGGTTGATGCCAATCCAATTCGGATTACATCCATTCCAAGAGATGTAGCACCGGCTGAAAATGCATCCGCAAGTCCGGGTGATGATGCTCGCATATCTTCACCGATAACAATGGTTGCCGGTTCGCGCTCTTGTTGAAGAAATCGAGCGAAAGCCAGACCGGTTGCAAAAGTAAAATCAGGGGTAATTTGTGAATCAACTAGGCCGCGAATGTCATAAGCCTTAAAAATGTCTGCAATCTCTTGGGCCATCAAGTAGTTCCTAAGACGGTACGGCTCGTAAATGACCCCGGCGTCCAATAGGAGTTTGAGCTTTGTCTTCACTTAGCGTTTGCACATTTTCATCACTGCGCCTTGCCACTTCTCGTACTGCATCGGCGATCGCCATTAAATCATCGTCAGATGGGCCGGGTTCATTACCTGTTAACTCTTGTTTAATTACATTCCAACCATGTGGAACCTTTAGACGTTCTCCATGAATTGCACATAAATCATAAGCATGTGGTTCTGAGAAAGTTGCTAACGGACCGACTACGGCAGTTGATTCTGCGTAGATATAAGTCAATGTCATCGTTGCGATAGAGCGACAACCCACACGAGAGCAACCTCGTCCAACATGGGCATGTGACTTCATGACAAGAACATTAGTGGGCTCAGTGCAGTTTTTTAGGGATTTAGTACACGAATGTTTGAATTTGGAACTTCCACTCTTGTGAGCGTACTGCCGTTTTTGATTGGAAAGAATCCATAACCATTACTTGAGGCTACGAGTGCACCGGCAAAAACCTTGTTGCTTGTCGAAACGATAGTCATTGAGCGAGCATTAGCTGGAGCACGCCAGGTAGCGATGTCGGTTCCCTTAACGAGAGTGCGAACTGTTTTGCCATTAATTAGCTTGGCCTCAACTATCACCGCAATTGACTCTCCCGTAAAGGTAACAAGAGGTGAAAGACCAGTAATGGCGATTGTCATGGGAACAAGCTCTGGAGTTGCCGTACTCCAAACAAAGTCCTTACGGCCATTAATTGTTACCGAAGATAAAATTGAAGCAACAATGGGATCATCTGAGGTAATTCGAACAGCAAATGCACTTGCAGAAATATCCGGAGCTAATGAAAATTCGGTAACTATTCCTGCATTAATTGCCCGTGAACTCAACCCAACTGGTGTGAATCGACCATCAGCTGATAGAACTTCCACAGTGAAGTTTGTATCGACTTCACCTGGAGAAAGAATTCTTAGCGTATGGGTAGAGGCGGTCTTTTGGCCCTTTTTGGGAAGCTGATTAGGAATTGCAGGAATCACAATGCTCTTTGACGCACTTGGAATTGAATTCACAAAATCGCCACCTAGCGCTCTCAAGCCCGCGCCTTGCTCATCAATTACAAATGAATTTACTCGCCCAGAGCGCGGAACTACCTGAATCGTTAGTGATTTATCTCCCGGAGCAAGAGAATCGAGAGATAGTTGCATAAAACTCTTTGACTTTAAATTTACGGACTTAATTGGTTGCTTACCGTTTTCTGAATAACTTTGAATATCAACAAGGGCATCACTTAAGCCGCTATTAGTGAGCACTAATCGACCGCGAGTTGTCACATTCGCAGTCCCACCTACAAACCACTGTGATGCTTCTGGGCCTGAACAAATTGTCCCTCCAGCCCAACTTCCAGAACGGCTTTGCCAGATAACGGGTGTAACTCCTTGCGCAGAAATTACTAATGAATTTTTACTAACCGGAAAGCGCAATATTCTAAATGGCAAAGTTTTACTGCTTCTATTTTCAAGCCGTTGATATTGCGTTTTTCCTGAAGAGATTGAGATTTGCGAGTTCAAGCCATTTAATGTCGGCGGACAAACTACCGCTGGATAGGATTGCGAATATGTACTTGATTGATCGGCAACATTTAAACCTGACGCTAAAAGAAAACATGCGATTAATACGGTTAGGAAAAAAACTGGCTGCCTATACTTCACGCCAACTCCTTATCTGAGATTTCGCGCTTTCTACGCCCTGCCGGAAGTGCCAAGACCACCACAACTATCCAGGCAATGAGCTCAAGTGAGAGCCAGGCGCGTCTGATGGTTCCATCATGAAGCAGTGAAATTTCCCCAGGCTCTAGAACCTGAAAACGCGGAAGCCCCTGTTCATCTCTATCACGTTCCAAGCGATATCCATTTTCTAGTACCTGCCATGAGCGATCATATGTTTCAGTAAGTGTGACTGTTCCAGGACCATTGACATTAGTTCGGGTACCAATTTCACCAGTTTCTAGTAGAGAGCGCGTGCCGTTTTTGTCAGTAAAAATAATTCGTCCAGTCACACCTGAAACTCTCCATACGACTCCAGCAGATGTGGCAGATGAACGCGAAAAACCTCCAAGACCGTCAATAGTTCTAATAACGTTGCGATCAAAAGGGTTTTTAACAAAGACATACTTAATCCCATAATTAGAGAAAACTTGACTGCTGCGAATACCAGTACCGTTAATGAGTCGTTGTGCTGCAATCTCTATTTCACGCACTTGCCCAGGTGCAACATCAGGTTGGCCTAACGTAATATCTGAGCCTCTCGAAATGTAATATTGAATCGTTTTTTCACTTGTAATTCCAACTTCACGTAATACTAAAGTTTTAGTATCTGCCTCAGCCGTTAAAAAAGCTGGCATTACTGCATTCAAATTACTTTGAACAGGTGAATTTGCTCCCCCTGAAATCGACCAGCCCATGCTTGTTACTGCATACACTGAAGTAATGCAGAGCAGGAACCCTGCCAAAATATGGCGGAAATTAATATTGCTGGCGATTAGTACCTCTCGTAACTGATCAAGAATTACTACACCAGCTGCAACCGCTGCCAATGTTGCTCCAACTAAAAAAGTTCCAACCCATACTCTCGTATTGGCACCACTGCCATGCACGCTAATGGAGATTGCCGAAAATAAAGTTGCAGCTGAGAGAAAACCCGCTCCAATTTGAGCAATAGATTTAGCAACTGAAGAAGAGAAAAGCGCAACAACGAGAATCAGTAAAATTGGACTAAGTACCCAGACTGGAAGAGCGCCCTGTCCGCCAGGATTACCAAAGACCACCAATTCAGGGGCACCACCTGAAAGTATCAATCCCGGTTCTGCAAGAAAACGCGCAGGACGAGCCAAAGCTTCTATTGAAAATGGTGCGACCAATATGAATGGAAACAACAGAAGTGTCAGTCGTTTATAGAAACGGCTTAAAAATAAGGTCTTACCGAGTTTTTGGTCATAATCACTCAAGATCGCATAGCCAATTATACCTAGGCTGAGCAAGGAGGTAATCAAAGTAAATGAACTAAGAAGTGCAAGCAAAATTGTTAAAACATAAATTCGACGCCAACTATTTTTTTCTATGGCCTTCCAATGCGTTAAAACTATCGGGATCTGAGGCGCAATAATTAAAGCTGCCAAAGTTGCCAGTCGACCTGAATTTATAGATGCCAGAGCGACTGGTGAGATTGCATAAAGAAAACTCGCTGAAATGGTTATAAAAGAATTCTTCGATAACCTGCGTAAATAAGATTGGGCTGACCACATAATAAATAGTGGTGCCATAAGAAAGAATATGGTTATAAGAAAAGGTACTTTTCCAAGAACAATAATCGAGAAAAGGGCTAGGACTGCAATCCATGGCGGTGAAGCATGTGAACTACCCATTCCCACTTGGTGCCAAGATTCAAAGTAAGTTCGCCAAAGATCTCGTGCGCCAGCAGGAGAAGCTGGAAGTGCTCCTCCGACTAGTGCGCCTAAGCGATTTCTTGATGCAATCAGAGTTACTAATCCCAGTAATAGGTAACCGAAAATCTCTGGATTTTTTAATATGTTGCGCCACTGATATCTCTTTGTAGGAACTAGTAAATCTTCTTCATCAAGAGCATTCAAAACTGAAATGGATGTGCTTTCTGCAACAGGAATAACTCTTGCTCTAATAGCTTCAGCTACGCTAGATGTTGATAATCGTAATAGTGACCAACGTGGCGGAATATATGGAGAGATTACGCGGGCGGAAACTAAGCGCTTGGATTTTCTAAATTTACGAGCCTGAAAAATTTCAGTCGGCCTAATGATCAAGGTCGCAACAGCCAATAATTCATCTGAGGCGTACCCAGGGAGCTTTGCTATGAGATAACCAAGGGAACGAACCATCGCAGATCCCAATAGTTGAAGACAAAGCCAAGGAATCATCCACCACGATGAATTTGCGAGCAACACATAAGCTGCATTGCGACGATCAAGTAATAGCGGGCGATGTAGAAATGCTCCAGCAACATCTACGCTGCGACGCTCAGAAGCTGAGGCTTGTGCGTGATAGGCAACTGCTTCAGTGTTTGCAATGACTGCATAGCCAGAAACACGTGCACGCCAACCAAAATCAATGTCATCTCGGAAAAGGGAGAGGTTTGAATCAAAGCCACCAATTTCTTCAAAGACATCTCGCCGAATTAAGGCACCGGCAGTGCTGACAGATAAGACATCATGAATTCCATCGTGTTGTCCCTGATCGTATTCATATGTTTCTAAGCCAGTCCACCTCGCACCATTACCAGCAATACTTATTCCTGCTTCAAGTAAATGCGTATGGTCGTGCCATCCAAGAAGCTTTGGACCAACCATTGCTACTTGTGGACGATCTTCTACTGCCTCAAGTAGTTTTTCTAAAGCAGTAGATGCAGGTGCACTGTCATCATGAATTAACCAAAGCCATTCGCTGCTACCTTCAATGTGTGCAGGTAATGTATCAACTGCGAGCGCAACAGCATCGCCGAATCCGCAATCGCGTTGTGCTGAAATAATTGGGATTCGCGCAGATTTAAGCAGTCTTGTTGAGGAATCTTTTGAGTCGGTATCAACTGCAATTATTTGATCAATAGAGCGCGTTTGTGAAGTAAGAGCCGCTACTACTGCTGGCAGCCATGTTTCACCGTCATGAGTTACAACAATTGCGGTGACTGAATGTCTATCTATTATTGCCACAACAAAACCACCATCTCCTAAAGAGTTGGGATTAAAAAATTACGCAGAACGGCGCTTTAAGCGACGACGTTCGCGCTCTGATAATCCGCCCCAAATTCCAAAACGTTCGTCATGTGCAAGTGCATATTCCAAGCACTCTGAACGAACATCGCAAGAAAGACAGACTCGTTTTGCTTCGCGAGTTGATCCGCCTTTTTCAGGGAAGAAAGCTTCTGGATCTGTTTGAGCGCACAGTGCGCGTTCCTGCCAAGAGAGTTCAATACTCTCGCCAGTTTCGAGTGTGATCTTTGGGCCAGTCGTGGGGGTTGGGGAGTTCGTGGCTTCAGGTTTAATCGGCATAGTCGATTCTCCTTGAATACATCAGGTCTGATCCCTCGTGGAAAAGACTTACTTAGGAGTGAATTACACGCGTGTAAGTCGAATAAGTCAAGCGCGGGTACCCCCACTTCATCGCAGATTCACGCTCAATTTACTGCGGGATTGGAAAAATTTTGAGATTTGTCACAAAAGAAGTAGATATTTGCGCCGAATCTAGAATTTGTGCCCCTGCTGCTACAAAAGAGTTGGTTACTACGGCAGCTTTCCCAATTTTAGCTCCGGCCTCAACGATTGAGCCGGTTATGTGTGCCCCTTGGCCAATTACTGCACCGATGCCAATAGAACTGCCGCCATCAATCACGGCAGTTGCATCAACAGTGGCACCTTTCATAATGAGAGATTGTGGTGAATGACTTTGAATCATCTGCGGCGTTAATGCCAATGCCTTTGCAGCTCCGGAAACTAAATCAACTGAGCCCTTTAATAAAGCTGTGGGTGTTCCAATATCTAGCCAATAGGAATCATCAATAAAACCAAAAACTCTTCCATGCTTTTCGACTAACTCTGGAAATATTTGGCGCTCAACACTGATAACAGTGTCTTCTGGAATTGCTGTCACAACGGATGCTTTAAAAACATAGCAACCTGCATTAATCGTATTCGTTACTGGATTATCCATTTTTTCTAGAAAAGCCGTAACTCGGCCAGCGGAATCGGTTGGTACACAACCATAGGCTCGTGCATCGTCAACTGTAGTTAGGTGCAATGTGACATCTGCATTATTTGCTTCATGATCTTGTATTTGTTGTGACAAATTATGAGAACTCAAGACGTCCCCATTAAAAACAACAATAGATTCATCTCCAGTTAAAAGCTTAGTAGCATTTCGAATAGCGCCACCTGTGCCTAACGGTTCCTTTTCTACGGCGTAAAGCAGATTCATACCCCACTTAGACCCATCGCCAAAATATGGGATAAAAACTTCTGATAAATATGAAGTGGCAAGGACAACCGTTGTTATTCCAGCTTTTTTTGCCATGGCTAATTGATGTTCTGTTACAGGTAAACCCGCCACTGTCAGCATCGGTTTTGGAGTATTTTTTGTAAGCGGCATCAGGCGCGTACCAAATCCACCAACAAGAAGAATTCCAACTGCCATGAGCTATGCCTTTAAACGGGTAACTGCTTGATCGATCGCAGCATCCGTGGCAGTCAAAGCGATACGGATGTGGTTTTTACCTTTGTCACCATAGAAGCTGCCAGGGGTTGCCAGGATTCCGCGCTGGGCTAACCAATCAACGCTTATCCATGCATCTTCATCACGAGTACACCAGATATAGAGTCCTGCGTTGCTAAATTCAATTCGAAATCCGCACGCCTCAAGTGCAGGACGCAAAGTTTCACGTCGTGTGTTGTATCGCCCTCGTTGCTCGGCAACATGTGAATCATCTTTAAGCGCAACGGTCATTGCTTTCTGTACAGGCAATGAAACCATCATGCCTGCATGCTTTCGAAGTTCACGAATCTTTGCGATTAATGAAGAATCGCCAACCATAAATGCTGCCCGATATCCAGCCATCGATGAACGCTTTGATAGAGAATGCACTGCCAAGATATTTGTGTTATCTCCTGCAGTTAACGCCATGACGGATGTTGAGACAGCCGTGTGATCAAACTCGAAGTAGCACTCATCTGAAATTAAAACTGAGTTATTTGCCCGTGACCATGAAATACAGTCCTTTATTTCTTCAACACTATGAACCCGCCCAGTTGGATTAGATGGTGAATTCATCCAAGCTAAATCAGCGCTCGGCCAACTCTTAGCATCTATCTCAACGGGAACAGATTCTGCTTCTGCGATTAACGCACCTACGTGATAAGTGGGATAAGCGATTTCTGGAATCAGAATCTTCTTTGATTCTAAAATAGTTGGTAACCAAGCAACTAATTCTTTAGAGCCGATGACAGGCAAGACATCAAAATCACCTGTTGCGCCTATTCGGGATTTTGCCCACGTGATTATGGCTGAACGTAATTCAGGTGTTCCAGCAGTTAATGGATAGCTGGGCGAATTAGATGCTTCGCGTAATGCTGCTTGTATAAATTCAGGCGTTGGATCTACAGGAGTTCCCGCTGAGAGATCAATAATCCCACCAGGGTGCGCACGGGCCTTATCTCCATAAGGGGCAAGTGCATCCCAGGGAAAATCTGGGAGTGAAGAACGCAAGAAGTATTACTCGCTCTTAGGAGGAAGGGCTTTTACAAATTCATGGTCGGTACCAGTTGCCCCGACCTTTGCTGCTCCGCCAGGTGAACCTATTTCTACGAAAAACTCAGTATTAACTTTTGAAAACCCTTTCCACTGTGGTGGAACATCGTCTTCATAATAAATCGCTTCTACGGGACAGACTGGCTCACAAGCGCCGCAATCTACGCATTCATCGGCTTGGATATAGAGCATGCGATCGCCTTCATAAATGCAGTCCACAGGACACTCAGCGATGCAGGATTTATCTTTGACATCGACACATGGTTCGGCGATCACATAAGTCACGACTTGCCTCCGTAAGAAATAAAAGTTACCAACGGCTCCGATTGTAATCGCATCGGCTCTCCTAAGGCGATATTTGATGTGAAGGTTTATCGTTGAGCCATGTCCCATGCCCTAGAAGCCACATTTGCCAGCCTTATTGGCAAGCGGGTCACCGTTCGGTTACATGATCCCGAGGGTGGTTTTCGAGACATTGTTGGATATCTAGAGTCGCCCGTCACTCTTCGAAATCGCCACGGCAAGCTCATCGAATTTTCACATGATGAGATTGCATTGTGGAAAGAAGTGATCGAAAAAAAGTGAGCCTTTCTCTCTACGATACGGCAACTCGAAAAACGATGCCGGTTATTTCAACTCTTGGTAAAACGACAATGTATTGCTGTGGGCCAACGGTTTATCGCGATGCACATGTTGGGAATTTAAGAACATTTTTATTATCGGATTTAGTCCGCAGAGTGCTTGAGTCACACGGTAACACTGTTGAACTTATCCAAAATATTACCGATGTCGGTCATATGTCCGATGATTTTGAAGCTGAAGACAAGATGCTTGCGCAGGCTAAAACCGAGGCCATGGACCCATTTGCAGTTGCACGTAAATATGAGCAAAAATTTCATATTGACTTGAATCGCTTAAACGTTAAACCTGCGGATAAGTTCCCGCGAGCAAGTGAATCAATTGAACTCATGTTGGTAATGATTGCCCAACTTATCGAAAAGGAATTTGCATACGTTGGTGATGATGGCTCTGTTTATTTTGATGCACGCAGCGTGGAAAGTTACGGAGCAATTAGCGGGAATCGACTTGATGCGCTCAAACCAGGACATCGATACGAATACAGCGAAGATGGTGCCAAAAGATTTCACGCTGACTGGGCGTTATGGAAGGCAGCAGGTGCACGTAGTGAAATGATTTGGGATTCGCCTTGGGGTCCAGGCTTTCCTGGCTGGCATATTGAATGTTCTGCGATGTCACTTCACTACCTTGATTCTCATATCAATGTGCATGTGGGTGGAATTGATCTGCGCTTTCCGCATCATGAAAATGAACGAGCCCAATCAAATGCGATCACCGGAAATGAGAGTGTCGATTTATGGCTACACGGAGAGCATCTGCTTTTTGAAGGCCGAAAGATGTCGAAAAGTGCAGGAAATGTTGTGCTCCTGCAGGATGTTATTGCTAAAGGGTTCGATCCACTTGCAGTCAGATTGTGCTTTTTAGAAAACCGCTACCGATCTCAGATGGATTTAACATGGGCGGCTATTGAAGCTGCCGATGGACTGCTCAAGCGATGGCGAAAAAAAATCAAGGCTTGGAAGCAATCTGAGGTTACAGAAGATTTAGAGTTCTTAGCAATCATTGATAATGATTTAGATACTCCTCGCGCAATTCAATATCTACGAAATGTTGAAAAGAATGATGACTTACCGGACCAGGCATCTCGATTTTTATATGCAGATAAAATATTAGGCCTAGATTTGAATCGAGTAGAGACAGAAAAAACTTTGACAAGAGAACAAGAAGAATTACTTGAATTGCGCATGATTGCCAGAAAAGAAAAGCGCTGGGACGATAGCGATGCCCTGCGATTGAAACTTGAAGTAACGGGTCTTGAAATTAAAGATTCTGCCGAGGGACAAGATTGGCAATGGCGTTAGGCTGGAAGAAGGATTGCTAAAACCAAAGCCATAAAACCCACGTTAATTAGTGAAATACCAATAGAAGTACCTTCAATGAGGTACTCATCATTGATACCTGGAAACCCAGCACGCAATACAACGACTGTCCAAGCAATAGATGCCACTACACGAAGAGTTTTGCCACCCCACATGCGGCCAATGCTCCAAACTCCTGCCACTGTTGCCAATAAAACAAAAATCAAGCCAAATGGTACGAGCGAGGCGTGTATAAACACGGAACCTGCACCCAGACCTGCACCGATAGCTGCTGAATATAAATAACGCACTATAAAACTACTCCAGAAGTTAAATCGCTTTCACGACCATTTTCATCAAAAGGTTCGCACTTTGTTCCTTTAACGAGTGTGTAGTACTCGTGTCCCCACACCTGCTGGCCCAAGTTGTTAGATAAAGCAAAGAAAGGACCATCTAATGAAATCTGTGTCTCATGAGCCTTCATTGCAGCCATTTTTGCCTCAACATAATTATTGCCATCGATGAGCGTTGTAACAAAGGCATCATCTTTTGCATATGGGAGATCATCAACGCTCTCTGCACCAAAGAAATCTGAGCCAAGTTCTTTCATCTTTGCCATTCCCTCGGCCAGAACAGATTTTGGCATTGTGTTCCAATAAATTTTTTGAATCTGCCACGTAGAAAGTTCGCTAGCCCTCATTGCTACGCGGTGGGCTTGAATATGATCTGGATGACCATAGCCACCGATTTCATCGTAAGTAATCAAGATTTGTGGCTTTATTTCTTCGATTATTGCAACAAGCTGACCTGCAGCTGACTCTAAATTAGCTTGCCAGAAAACATCTGGTCGATTATTTGGTGGAGTATCCATCATTCCACTATCGCGGTAATTTCCAAGAAATCTAAAATCATTTACTCCTAAGGCTTTCATCGCCTTAGCCAGTTCAATCTCGCGATGTTTTCCTAATTCATCATTTTGATTGCTAGCTAGATGCGATAACCCAGGAACTAAGACTTCGCCTTCTTCCCCGCGAGTGCACGTAACTAAAGTAACTTTTGCGCCGAGAGCGGCATAAAGGGCCATTGTCGCGCCATTGTTAATGGTTTCATCATCAGGATGAGCGTGAACTAAGAGAATTCGATATCCCTCATATGAACTCTTCATAGCTTCTCCCATGCAAGTATTCCTCCAGTTAAATGGCGTGAGTTTTTAAACCCGGCACCTTGAATTATTTCTAGGCATTCCGCAGATCTAACACCAGAGCGACAATGTAGAATAATCTCTTTATCCAATGGAAGGGCAGACAGCGCGCTGTGATCTAAGAAAAACCCTTTAGGAATCAGGGTAGAACCAGGAATACGCGATTTCTCAAACTCCTCGGGCTCACGTACATCGATGAGTACGAATTCTTCATTGTCTGCAAATTTTTTGCGCAAATCTTTGGCAGATATCTCATCAGAAATATTAATTCCACAAAAGCTCTCGTAGTCATCTAACAGCTTTTGCTGTGGGGCATTTTGGCTACAAATCGCGCAGTTTGAATCTTTCTTAATATTAATCTTTGAGTATTGCGAATCAAGTGCGTCGTAAACCATTATTTTGCCTATTTGTAATTCACCGATTCCGGTAATGGCTTTAATGACCTCATTGACTTGCATTGATGCAATCGATGCACACAAAACACCTAAAACTCCGGCTTCGGCACAGTTTTGAACTGAGCCTGGTGGCGGAGGTGTTGGGTGAACGCACCGATAACAAGGGCCGTAGGTATTCCAAAAAATTGCAGCTTGACCATCGAAGCGATTAACAGAACCCCAGACATAAGGTTTATTCAGTAAAACAGCAGCATCGTTGACCAAATATCGTGTTGCAAAATTATCAGTTGCATCAATAATAATGTCGTAGTTAGCCAAAATCTCTAGAGCATTTACATTATCAATGCGTGAGTCATGAATTGTTACCAAGGTTGTTGGGTTAAGGTCAAGAATTTTCTTCTTGGCTATATCAACTTTTCTCTCACCTATTTCTGCCTGCGTGTAGAGAATCTGCCTATGCAGATTGGTTTCATCTATTGAATCAAAATCAACAATCCCAATTGATCCGATACCCGCTGCAGCTAAATATAGAAGCGCGGGTGAACCAAGTCCTCCAGCACCAATGCACAAAACCTTTGAATTTCTTAACCTTTCTTGACCCAACTCTGAAACTTGTGGGATCACGATCTGGCGGCTGTAGCGAGTGCGCTCTGCATCGGTTAGCGATGGGCCTGATTTCACTAACGGCGGGATTTTCATAAGATGCCAATTCTGCCGTATTCAAGCACGGTGTGCTACATCTATTAGCCAATCACCACGACTGCCTCTACGATTGCGCCAATGAGTACCGTTGACACTTCAAATAAGGCCCGTCTGCCTCGTGATGAACGTCGCGCACTTTTACTCTCGGCAGCACTTGAAGTCTTTACAGCGGCAGGATATCACTCAGCTGCAATGGATGAAATTGCAGATCGTGCAAATGTTAGTAAGCCAGTTCTGTATCAACATTTTCCATCAAAGCTTGAACTTTATTTGGCGGTTCTTGATTTGCATATTGACTCTTTAGTTTTTGAAATTCAAAAGGCAATCGCTTCAACACCAGATAACGCCAATCGTGTACATGCAACTGTTGATGCCTACTTTGCTTTTATTGAAAAGGAGGGCGAAGCATTTAGATTGCTATTTGAAAGCGATATGAGTGTTGAGCCATCAGTTCGTGAACGACTTAATCGCATGACTTATGACTGCGCAGCGGCTGCAAGTGCTGTAATTTCTATTGATACAGGTCTTCCAAAAGAAGCTTCAATGCTCCTAGGTGTTGGAATGATTGGCTACGCCCAAGTAACTGCTCGCCATTGGCTAGATCGAGACAGCACATTAACCCGTGAACAGGCTGTTGAATTAGTAAACAACCTCATGTGGAGAGGTATTTCGGGATTCCCGCGCAATTAACTCCGATAGGATTACTTCTATGAGCTCCACTAATAAACAAATTTCTGGCGCCGCTTAACGTGTCGAAAACTTTCGCAGAACTTCCATTACGCCCCGAAACTATTGAGGCCCTCCATGCCCATGGCTTTATTGCACCTTTTGCAATTCAAGAGATGGTTCTACCTATTGCACTTAGCGATGGCGATGTAATTGGTCAAGCTAAAACTGGCACTGGAAAAACCTTAGCTTTTGGTGTTCCGGTTATTGAACGTGTTATTGCTCCTAATGATGCCGAGTGGGAAAGCTTTGAACATAAGGGAATGCCTCAAGTACTCATAGTCGTTCCAACTCGAGAACTATGTACGCAAGTAACTAAAGATATTGAAGAGTTAGCAAGCAACCGTGGAATTAGAACATTGGCGGTTTATGGAGGCCGTGCCTTCGAACCTCAGATTGAAGCGCTTGCAGCTGGTATTGAAATTGTTGTAGGCACTCCAGGTCGTTTACTCGATCTTTCACGCCAAGGACAGCTGCGTTTAAAGCAAGTATCACGGTTGGTTTTAGATGAAGCCGATGAAATGTTAGATCTTGGCTTCTTGCCAGATGTAGAAAAAATCTTGGCAAATACACCCAACCGCATGCAAACAATGTTGTTTTCAGCCACTATGCCAGGAGACATCATTGCTCTGGCTCGCAGATTTATGAATCAGCCTATTCATATTCGCACACAAGACTCTGAAGATGAAGGTGCGGTCGTTACTCGCATTAAGCAGCATGTATTGCGGGCTCACGCTATGGATAAGATTGAAATGCTTGCTCGAATTTTGCAAGCTCAAGGTCGCGGCCCAACAATGGTTTTTTGTCGCACTAAGCGCACGTGCCAAAAAACTGCTGAAGATTTAATAGAGCGTGGTTTTAAAGCTGCACCTATCCATGGAGATCTTGGACAAAGTGCGCGTGAAAAGGCATTAGGTGATTTCAAGGCAGGTAAATCAGATGTTTTGGTAGCAACTGATGTTGCTGCACGAGGTATCGATATTGATGGAATTACTCACGTAATTAACTATCAATGCCCTGAAGATGAAAAAACTTATGTTCACCGTATTGGGCGTACTGCACGTGCTGGTGCCCACGGAATTGCAGTGACTTTCGTTGACTGGGACGAGTTAGCACGATGGAAAATGATCAACCTAACTCTTGAACTTGGTCTTGAAGAACCTGAAGAAACTTACTCTTCCTCTCCTCATCTCTATGAAGTTTTGGATATCCCAACAGGTTCCACGGGGCGTCTGACAAAGAACAAACCGATTTCAGAAAAACCTGCTGCGCAAAAAACAACACCCAAGCGCGTCGAGGCTAAAGTCGAGAGCAAACCAAAAGTTGAACGCACACGAACTCGTACTAAAAAGTTTAAAGAAAGTTAATTAGCTACAAATACGCGAATTGCATTAACAAGCATTTGAACGGCAATAGCTGCAAGTAATAAACCTGCAATACGGGCAACAAGTGTAACGCCGGCATCTTTAATTACCTTCATGATTGTTGTAGAAGCCATAAGAGCCCCAGCAATAGCTAAATGCACAGCTATGACTGCGCCTATTAACCCCAGTGCCATTGCAGGACCATCAACTTGTTGAACAAAAATCATTGTTGCAACGATTGCCCCTGGTCCGGCCAATAGTGGTGTTCCTAGTGGGACAAGTGCGATATTAGTGTTTTCACCGTCGCCACGTCCGCCGCCTTTTCCACCTGTCAATAAATCCAAAGAGATGAGCAAAAGCAATAGGGCTCCAGCTGCTTGCATTGCAGCGATTGAAACATTGAGATAGCTAAGAATAAAGCGACCAAAAAGAGCAAAAATTGAAATAACGAGAAATGAAACTCCTGCAGCTTTAACCGCCAGCATTCTGCGTTCCTTAGGTGACTTATCGGCAACTAATGCCAAAAATATTGGAGTCGCACCTGGTGGATCCATAATGACAAATAGAGTCACAAATGTTTGTACTGCAAATGTAAGCGCTCCTACTTTCATGCACGTACCACCCTTCGTTTATCTGCTTGCGCTTCAAGTTTTTCCCATTCAGCAGGACTAGTTTGAAACTCAGCTAACGCGTTGAGTTTACCTGTACCGTGATAGTCGCTGGAGCCGGTTATTACTAAATCTAATTCCTGGGCAATTCCTCGTAGCATTGCCCTTTCATCAGGGTTTTGGTCTCTGTGATCAACTTCAATTCCATTTAAGCCTGCTTCTACAAGATTCGTAAAATCACTTACTTGAAGAATTTGTCCACGATGGGATGCAAAGGGATGAGCAATTACTGCAACTCCCCCCGCTTTTCTGATCATTCGTATTGCATCAGCTGGTGTTGGTGCAGCGTGCGATACATAAAATTCTGAATCATTATTAAGCATTCCTTGAAAAGCTTCATCACGTGAAGTAATGATTCCTTTTTTTACCAGCGCATCAGCTAAATGTGGTCGACCCAAAGTTGCGCCTTCGGGACGCACCGCTTCGACATCAGCCATTGAAATATTAATTCCCGCTGTTTGCATTTTTTCAATCATTTTGCGCATTCGGGGCATTCGCCCATCACGAGTTTCTTCAAGCATTACTTGCATCTCTGGGTGCGCGCCATCAAATAGAAGTCCCAGCATATGAACGCTCATTCCATCGTCGGTAAGACATGAGATTTCACTACCCAGAACTAATTGCATGCTGCCACGCAAAGTTTGGGTTGCTTCTTCCCAACTGGCGGTCGTGTCGTGGTCAGAAATTGCAAGCACCGTTAGACCCTGCGCAATTGCCTTATTTACTAGCTCACGTGGACTATCTGTGCCATCGCTCCTATTGGTGTGGGTATGCAAATCAATCATGGCGCTAGCTCAACGCTCGATGTACGTGAACGAGTTACTACTAAGACACACCCAATTAAAATCAAGGCAATTCCAGGGAGGATTCCAAGCGGTGGAGTTTGATTTAACCACCAAATCGCAAGCAATGAACTCACTGGAACTTCAAAGAAAATAATAAGAGAAACAACTGCAGGAGATACCCGCTTAAGTGCAGCATTAAACATCGAGTGACCCAAAATCTGTGCACCAAAAACTAAGCCAAGCAAAATCCACCATTCTCGTGCTGAAAAATGGAGCACAGGAAAACCCATGACCAATGCCATGGGTAGTGCAGTGATTGCGCAGACGAAATAGCAAATTGTTGTGTAAACGGTAGTTTCTACAGTGCGTTGTGCCCGAGATCCGGCAATCATATAAAGAGCGGCTAGAGCTGCAGATATAAGCGCGGCAACATCTCCTAGAAATGAGCGAAGTGAAATATGTAAATCAATTCCTGAAATTAGCAATACTCCTGAAAAACTGACAATCATTCCCAACCATGCTGTTGAGGGTATATGACCACCACCTAATTTTACAAAAATTGCGGCAAAAATTGGTTGTAGCGCTACAAGTGCAGTTCCTGCGGCAACACTTGTCCAGCGCATGGCAAGAAAAAAACCTACAAAGTGAATAGCTAAAACAAATCCAGCAACTACCGCCCATTTGATTCCTTCACGATGGCGTGGGTGTCGCAGAGCAAATGGCAATGTCAGTAATGAACCACCAAGATTTCTCCAAAAAATAAGGGTGGGGATTGGCATGGCACTCATTGCAATAAGTGGGCCAGAGGTTCCGATGCCCATGATTCCAACACCAAGTCGAATCAGATCTGGTCTTGCTGGAATCGCCGTGTGGCTATCGCGCGAATCTGCCTGCGATTTCAATTGCTCTCCGGCGAAATACCCAGACGTACACCTACTAATGACTTACTTCGTTTAACTAATTTTTCTGCAACTTCAAAAATAGTTTTTGCTGGATCTGACTCAGGTGCCGACTCAACAAGAGGTGTTCCATCATCTCCACCCGTGCGAAGTGCTGGATTAAAGGCGATTTTCCCTAGGAGTGGAACATCAATTCCTACAAGAGCGGACAGGCGCCGAGAAGTTTCCTCACCACCACCGCTTCCAAATAGCGCAATTTTTTCACCACATGTTGGACAACCAAATTCAGACATGTTTTCAATAACACCAATAACACGTTGATGAATTTGATGAGCAATTCTTCCGGCGCGTTCGGCGACTTCTGCAGCAGCTATTTGAGGTGTGGTTACAACAACGATTTCAGAGTTAGGAATAAGTTGACCCAGTGAGATTGCTAAGTCTCCAGTGCCGGGAGGCAAATCGATGAGCAAGACATCCAAATCGCCCCAATAAGCATCAGATAAAAGTTGTTCGAGAACTCGGTGCAATAACGGACCACGATAAGCAACTGGATCGGAGCGTTCGGGTTTAAACATCTCCATTGAAACTACTTTTACCCCAAAAGACTCAAGTGGAATAAACATCTGATCGATGGCGGTGGGACGCTGACCCATTAATCCCATTAAACGAGGAATCGAATGACCATAAACATCGGCATCTAGGATTCCTACTTGCAAACCCTTTTTAGCAAAAGCGACGGCTAGATTTGCAGTGACTGAAGACTTACCCACACCACCTTTACCTGAAGCAATTCCGATTACTCGCGTTAAAGACTCTGGCTGAGCAAATGGAATAGTTTTCTCACGGCCTCCGCGTACTACTTTTTTAACGTTATCACGCTGTTCTTGCGACATAACTCCAAAAGTTAAATTTACACTTTTGACGCCTTCAATATTAGTTAGCGCGGTAGAAATATCGCTACGCAAGCGATCTTGCATTGGGCAACCTGAAATCGTGAGCAAAACTTTAATAGTGACGGCACCATTATCTTCAGAGAGATCTTCAACCATTCCGAGATCTGTGATTGATCTATGAAGCTCTGGATCTTGGACAGTTGTTAATGCTTGCGAAAGTGCGTCGATTAGGCTCATATAAGGTCTGGGTCAATCTTTGCAGTTGGCCGAGTTGATTGTGCTGATGGTTTGTCATCTAGTAACTCACCTAATTGCTTCTTGACAAAAGTTTTTGGGTGCAGATCTGCTGGTTGTAGGTTTTCAAAGCCGGGTCCTAAGTTTTCGCGCAGTTCAGATGTAGCAGTTTGCGACAATGCACGAAGTTTCTTTACCCACTGCGCAGCTTCTGCTGCAGCTTTAGGCAATCGCTCAGGACCTAACAAAATCATTCCGAGAATGGCTAGGCCAAGGATTTCACCTGCGCCGATGTCGAAGAACATGGGCCAAGCCTACCTACAAAATGAAAGTTTAGTTCTTGGCAGCTTCTAAGGTCACAGAGACTGTGACCTCTTTACTATTACGGGTATAAGTCAGGGTCACCTTATCTCCAACGTTTCTAGCACGAATGGCCACAATTAATTCCTCAGGGGCATTAATTGCTGTACCTTCAAATTTAGTAATTATGTCACCAGCTCGAATACCCGCTTTTGCCGCCGGTCCACCAATTAAAATTGCACTACTTGATTTGGCAACTTGGGCACCGGCACCAGTGAAGTTCATATCAAGTGAAACTCCTAGTACTGGATAAGTTGCCTTTCCAGATTTGATGAGCTGGTCAGCTGTTTTCTTTGCTTGATTAATCGGAATCGCAAAACCTAAACCGATAGATCCAGGTTGAGATGTCGATCCAAGTGAAGCAATTGCAGAGTTAACGCCAATTACTGCACCGGTTGCATCTACTAGTGGGCCCCCAGAATTTCCTGGATTAATTGCCGCATCAGTTTGAAGCGCGTTAATAAAGGAACTCTCAGTCCCTGTATCACCTGCGGTAACAGGGCGATTTTTTGCACTAATAATTCCTAATGTAACTGTTCCTGAAAGTCCAAGTGGAGAGCCGATTGCAATGACCGGATCACCGACTGCAACCGTATCGCTATTACCAAACTCTAAAGCAGGAAGATTATTTGCACTAATTTTAACAATTGCTAAATCATATGATGCGTCGCGTCCAATAATTGTTCCTTCGTAAACATCACCATTATTTAGAGTTACACGTAGGCGTCCATTACCATCGGCTACACCGGCGATTACGTGGTTGTTAGTTAAAATATAACCATTGCTATCGAAAACAAATCCTGAACCAGTTCCACCGCCAGTAGCTGACCGAGTGTTAATCGAAACAACTGAGGGCAAAACTCTTTGCGCAATTCCAGCAACAGAATCTGGTGCACGTTCAATTGTGCTTGAAGAATTAACAATATTTGCACTGCTAAAGATTGTCCCGCCTGTTGCCGTTACTCCAAGGAATCCACCTAGGCAACTTGCAAGAAGAGCTATTAAAAAGATTTTACTTTTAGAGCTCTTTGCTGGTGCGCTTGCTTCCCACCAGGGCCGTACGTTTTTGACCGAGTTCTTTCTAGGAAAAATCATGTGCCTATCTTCCTACAATTTTGTAGCAACTAACAAACCATCGCCTGTTGGAATCAAGGTACTCACCCAATGCTCTGTGTCATTCTTCATGATTTTCCCAGCATCGCGAAGAGCTACCGTCTTGGAATCTCTTTGTGCGGGGTCGTTGACTTTTGAACCGCCAAAGAAGCCATCAATAACAAGGCATCCACCGCTTCGTAATATGCGATGCGATTCTGTGATGATGAAGGATAAATCTTCTGGATCATGACGAACTACAACTAAGTCATAAGCGCGATCAGTTAATTTAGAGATTACATCTAAAACTGTGTTGGTAATTAGGCGATATCGAGTAGGTGAAACATCAGCATCAGTAAGTGCAATCTTTGCCGCCTGCGTATGTTCCATCTCGTCATCAATAGAAGTGAGCGTTCCACTGCTTAACATTCCATCGAGCAGCCACAGACTGCCAACACCAGCTCCTGTGCCAACTTCTACAACTGATTGAGCAGAAAGGGTAAATGCTAAGTGTCGAAGATAAGCACCGGTTCCTGGGCTGACATCATTGGTGCCGAGTTCAACACCGCGCGCACGGGCATGAGATTTGAATGGATCTTCAGCGATAAAGCTTTCAGAATATGTATGCGGATCTATTTTCATTTTATATTCATAATCCACTGCGTTAAAAGACGAACTCCAAAACCAGTACCACCCTTTGGATTCTCACCTGAATCATTATCGCTACGTCCTGTACCAGCGATATCTAAATGCACCCAGCGTCGATTACCAGCAAAATGTTCGAGGAATAGAGCCGCAGTTACAGATCCAGCTGAGTACTTAGCTTTTTTGGCGTTGTGATTGAAATCAGCAACATCACTGACAAGTGCGTCTTTATAATCGTCAATGAGTGGCATATGCCAGACGCGATCACCAGATTCATAGCCTGCAGATTCAAACTCGTGAGCAAGTTTTTCATCACGGGTGTACATCGCGGCATATTGTCGCCCTAAGCCTAAAGTTGCAGATCCGGTTAAAGTCGCAATGTCTACTAAGTAATCGGGATCAAGGTTTTTATCTGCATACGCAAGACCATCAGCTAAAACTAAACGTCCTTCTGCATCGGTATCAATTACTTCTACAGTTGTTCCGCCGTAGTGTGTAATGACATCACTAGGACGTTGGGCACTGCCTGAAAATGCATTTTCTGCACACATCATTAGAGCTGTAACCCGAATATTTGGTTGTAGTTCTTCTAGCGCAGTTAATGTGGCAAGGATTGCTGCTGCACCTGCCATGTCACTTTTCATGGGAATCATCAAGTCATAAGGCCGTTTAAGATTTATTCCACCAGTGTCGAAAGTTATTCCTTTGCCCACTAGAACTACGTGCGGAAGAGCTTTAACTGATTTTTTCTTATTCGAAGGAGAATATTCGACTTCGATAAATCGCGGCCCCGGCTTAGGTGAAGACATACCAACTGCTAACAGTCCACCAAACTCTTTTAATTCTTTTCCAGCAAGTACTTTTACTTTGAGCCCTGTGCCTTTGGCAAATTCTTGAGCTTGAGAAGCCATCCACGCAGGAGTCTTAATATTAGAAGGCGTATGAACCATATTACGAGCATGCGTAATCGCTTTTGCAATAGAGTGAGCAGCATCAATAACTTCCTTTTCTTTAGTGGCGACTAAGAAATTTGGTTTGCCTGCTTGCTCGCCAGTTTTTAAATTCCATAGAAAAGCTCCGAGAGTCAAAGCAATCGCATGTGCCTTTACATCTGCTGGTTTAATAGCACAAGCAGAATAAACTATTGTGTTTTTTCCACGAACTTTTCTTGCAATTGTTGTCGCGGCTATACGAAAAGAAGCAGTCGATGTATCTCCAATTCCAACAAGGAAGATTCGATCAGTCTTTGCATCTTCTGCGCTTACTGGGATTTCAAAAATCTCGCCAGCTTTACCGGTGGGGGCAAAAAACGAAAGTTCATCTGGAAGAACTACTTGAAAATGTTTTTCGATTTCAGATATTAATGAGCCTGGGGCAGAGAATACAAAACTGCCTGAAGCATCCTTATTAAAAGCTACGGCAATTGAGTTAGCGTTGATTGCCGCGCCAAGTTCGGGCTTTGCTGCCTTGAGTGTCCAGAACATGCGTTGAAGGCTATCGCCTGTTGGTCATTTACTTCTTAACTAATGCAACCGCTGCATGAAGAGCGGCGCTGAGGTTATTGGCTTCTTCGGAGTTCAGTTCGACAACTAGACGGCCACCACCTTCTAGAGGAATTCGCATCACAAGTGAACGAGCTTCCTTTGTAACCTCCATTGGACCATCACCGGTACGAGGTTTCATGGCTGCCATGTGGAGACTCCTTTAAAAATGATGGGGAAAGTTCAAGAGGAGAAGTATCTCGCATTTAGCGCGTCAGTGCGAAATCGTGCAGGCCCTATAAGCCCAAAAGCGCGCTCAACCTGGCTTTACCTGCAGAAATAACCGCATCGACTGCGCGCTCTGGCACCGAAAGCATTGTTGCAATCTCTGCTGATGACATCCCCCGCAAGTAATTCAAGGTCAGGATGATTCGCTCCTCTTCGGGCAACGATGCCAGCACCTGGGTCAATGTGGTGGGCTCCTTCATGGAACTAAGGCTACTGGCTTTGAATGCCCAAGACGATGAGGTTGCTTTTAGCGGAATGTTCGAGCAAAACGGGCCAGAGAGATCCGCACACCTATATATAGACCAGGCCAAATAATGAAGAAGAGTAGGCGTGGGGCGATTACTTGTTCAGACCAATCAAAGATTGTTGTTTCTGCATCAACTTCACGCAAATGGAATCTACCGCCACCTTTGATAATTTTTCCAGTATGAACAACTTCGCAGGTATGCGGTGGTTGCCATGTAGTAACCAACATAGTGTCGAGGATTCCGATTTTTTTAACTCCAGTTAAAGCAGAAATTTGCGTACCAACGCCTTCAGTAATTTCTGATGTCACCCAGACTTTTGTCTGCAACATCCATTCACCCTGTTTTTCCCACTGAGCTAGTGAATCCCAAACTTCTTGGATGGGTGCTTTGATTTCTAATGAGATTGCGATGTGATTATTTGACATTATGAACAAGCCTTAATTGCATCGTTAACATTTGTTGTCCATAAAATTAAATCCCGCATTCCTGGCTTAATAAAGTTTTCAACCTCTAGGTGCTCAACTAATTCATGTAATGGACCATAGATTCCAAATGGATCCAAGATAACTACGGGCTTGTTGTGAAATTTCAGATAACGGCCAACCCAAATTTCGAAAAATTCTTCCAAAGTTCCTGCTCCACCTGGCAACGTAATAAATGCATCAGCAATATCTGTAATCATCGCTTTGCGCTCACCCATTGTTTCGACTACATGTAGCTCGTCATTATCGTGATCAGCAAATTCAATATCTACCAGTGCCTGTGGGATGACGCCTATTGTTCGCCCACCCGCCTCACGTGCACCACGAGATACAGCACCCATCATTGAAATATGTCCGCCACCTGTGACTAATTCCCACGACTGGGATGCGATAGCTCCACCAAGTTCAAAGGCAAGATCAACGTACTTTGGGTCAATCGTTGGTGATGACGAACAGAAGACTGCAATGCGCATGCGGGTAAGGATAGGGGTTAGGCTTAGGACATGACGACTCTCGCATCTGGCCATGGAATTGCAACAATGGCTGCCGGCAAAGTTCTCGACGTCTGGTTTCCAGCACCACAGTTAGGTGCGCTACCAGCAGGTGTGCCGAGTGAGTTAACGTCTTTGATTGGAAATGATGATGTGCGCGCAATTACTCGCGAAATAGTTAGCCTTGAAATTGATATCAGCGCAGTACCTAAAGATGCTGCGGATGCATACTTGCGATTACATTTACTTTCACACCGCTTAGTCAAACCTCATGGCTTGGCACTTGATGGGATTTTTGGACTACTTAACAACGTTGTATGGACTTCTTTTGGGCCCTGTGCAGTTGAAGGTTTTGAATTAACACGTGCACGACTAAAAGCTAAGTACGGTCATGTCACAGTTTTCTCAGTTGATAAGTTTCCACGTATGGTGGATTACGTAATCCCCAGTGGAGTTCGTATTGCCGATGCGGATCGGGTACGACTTGGTGCACATTTAGCATCCGGCACAACTGTGATGCACGAAGGTTTTGTGAACTTCAATGCCGGAACACTCGGAACTTCAATGGTCGAAGGTCGTATTTCTGCTGGGGTTGTAGTTGGTGATGGCTCCGATATTGGTGGAAGTGCCTCAATTATGGGAACACTTAGCGGTGGAGGTAAAGAAGTCATTTCAATCGGTGAAAAGACTTTGCTTGGAGCAAACTCCGGATGTGGAATTTCCCTTGGCGATAACTGTGTGATTGAGGCAGGTACATATATAACAGCTGCTTCAAAAGTTCGTCTGCCTGATGGTGAGATAGTAAAAGCTGCCGCACTATCTGGTGGACACAACTTACTATTTCGTCGAAATTCACTTGATGGAGCACTTGAAGCAATTAATCGCACCGGTACATGGGGTGGACTTAATTCAATTTTGCACGCTAACTAAAGTAAACCAGGCAGAAGGAATTTTTGTTCTGCTTCTAAATGTTTCACCTCGCAAAACTACTTGTACCCCTTCACTTGATGTTGCTTGTATTTGACCGACTGTTCCACTCTCATTTGTATTAAGAATTTCAAGAGATACAACATCCGATAATACAAATGCGGCAGCAACAATGCTTTGCGGTACTTCTCGACTCCACATTACAAAGCGTGGATTTAAAGTCAGATCGAGCGAACCTGGATCATCAACTATTTGCGTGTAAGTCTTTGCGCTCCCCCAAGCATTAACTGCCAGTTCTGTCTTTCCGCCAGAAGAGGAAAAGAAATATGCCGTAATTGGTGCGCCATTCTTGGTTATTGCAAGCCCAGCAGTGCGCGTAACTATTTCTTTCCAGATTGCTCCGTACTTCTTTTCAATTTCTTTTGCATATCCCAGAAATGTTTGATCAGAAATTGTTCCATATAGATCACAATCGCACGCACTTCTATAAATTCCCGCCTTGCTTAATGCATATGTCCGTGAAGCAATTGCTTGAGCTTCCACCGCAGCAATTGGCCAAAATGAAGGCACCTCGCTCACGCCCCATAAATATTCATCTGCAAGACGAACTGAGTTTGTGATTTCGATTCGATATCCAATAGGGCTCTTAACTGCCTTTACTTGAATCTGCCCATATCGAAATTTTTGCGTTGAACCAGAATTATTGACAGAAATGACTGTGTCTGGACCTTCCAAATAACGAGTACCGCTCCATCGAATTGTAAAAACTCTACTTCGCGAAAGTATCTGAGAAGTTTTTCCAGTCGTTACTTTTGGACTGATAGTCGAACCAATGATTGAAAAGCTAAGAGAAGTACCTGATGCAATAGGAAGAACGTCACTTTGATTTGCAATGTCACCTTGATAAAGTTGAATTAAACTTCCTTTAGTAATACTCGTAATTTTCGAAGTACTTAGTAGATGACCAACATTGACACGCAGAATCTTTGAATCATCCAACTGCTCTATCGCAATATCTTTATAGAAATATTTCAGGATTTGATCTGAACTTTGCCCTGCCAAAGCCATTGACCTAGCTCCCATTTGGCTCAAGCCAACTCCATGTCCATAGCCAGAACCAGTAAAGGAAAATGATTGAGGAATATCAACCGCATGAGCCATTGGGATTGCGCTCGTGAACAAAAAGAGAATTGCTAATAAAGCTTTAGACATCCTCATCGATGGCCGCGCTCTTTCCTACCTGCAAAAATTCGCGATAAGCATCAATTACGGTGTTGGGTTCGCCGCGCATAATCAGCTTACCTTTATGAATCCATGCAACATCATTGCAAACATCCAGCAGAGTTGCCATGGCATGGCTGACTAAAATCAATGCACGATCATCACTGCGAAGTTCTTTAATTCGATTTAGTGATTTCTCTTTAAACTTTGCATCTCCCGTGCTTAATGCTTCATCAACAATCAAAATGTCTGGGCGCACTGTGGCTGCAACAGAAAAGGCTAGCCGTGCGTACATACCTGATGAATAAGTGCGCATTGGAGCATCGATAGCTTCGCCTAACTCTGAAAAATCAGCTATCTCTTCAAAGTGGGTATCAATTTCTTTACGCGACATTCCTGCCGCTAAACCACCAAGATAAACGTTATCCCGTCCCGTCAATGACGGATTAAAGCCCACACCAAGGGCTAATAAAGTGCTCACACTTCCATAGACCTCAACACGGCCAAAAGTTGGTGGAACAATTCCTGCCATTACTCGCATGAGTGAAGACTTACCAGCGCCATTGGTTCCGATGATTCCCAATACATGTCCATACTCAACATCAAGATTTATATGATCTAGCGCATTAATTACACGTGTTTGTTTTCTACCACGCCCTAACGCTTTAAGTCGGGCTTTTAAAGTTGGACGACGATCAATCGCAGTCTTATACGTAAGACAAAGATCGCGAACTGAAACTGCGATCTCATTTGTCTTATGTGGATTAGAGACGGACGGCAAATTCGCGCTCCCTTGATAAAAAGAAGTAAGTACCAATCAAAAAGATTCCAACAGCCCAACCAAGGGAGATAAGCAAATATGAAATATGGGGAACCTGACCATGCACTAATGCACGAGACCAGCTATCTAGAATTGGGAAAAGTGGATTGAATAGTTCAAGAGTTTTTAATTTTGCGTTCAGATCACTTGCCTCATAAAGAATTGGTGAGAGATAAAGGAGTGTACGAGTCATATATGGTAAGAAATTCGTAATATCTCTAAAATAGACATTGATGCATGAAATCGTGATTGCGAGCCCTAAAGCTAAAAGCATTGCTATCAGTAATACTGGAATCGCCCATAACATTTGCCATGAAAAAGGAAGACCCAGAATTGTTCGAATAAATATAAATACAGCCAGAGTTGGCAAGAATTTAATAATTGCAATCACAACAGCAGATATCGGAAGCATAATGCGCGGGAAAGCTGTGTTTAGAATTAAACGCTGTCCGGCAGTTATCGATTTCACTCCACCAGTAAGCGAGTTTGCGACTAAGTAAAAAAGGAACAGGGTTGCCGTCAAATGCGCATACCGTGTGCTGTCAGATGAGCCTCGAATAATGACAATGAGCAGGAAATAGACTGCAGACAAAAGAAGCGGATTCAAAATTAACCATAACTGACCAAATGCCGAATCAAAATGCTGCTCGCGTAACTCCGATCGTGAAAATTCAGATATAAAAGTGCGGCGTGACCACAAAGATTTCCAATATCTGCGAAGAGGCGGCAGGCCGGCGCGAAACGGCTCGTATACCTGCAGCGGAGTGGTCACGGTCGTAAGGCTACCTTAGGCACCAATGACTTTGGTGATGTTAGAAAGCCTATGCCCCATGTCATATGCATCGTGAGCAATATGAGTGGCAGGCAGACAAACTCTGCAAGTGATTTTCCGATTCTCGCCGATGCAGCAAGAATAAATAACGCATATGTCAAAGCTGGAATAAAAAGGAATGGCGAAACTAGAGCACCGAAAACAATAGATGCAAGAACTCCAAGAACTGTAAACGGGGGTGCTAAATATCTGTAATTAATTGTGCCCTCGTGCCGGCGTGAGACGACTCTGCGCCAACGACCATATTCAAAATATTGTTTAGCGAGAGCTTTTACAGATCCACGTGGTCGATATGTAACCACTAATCGTGGATCAAAATAAACGGTTCCCCCGGCGGCCCGCAATCGAAAATTCAACTCCCAATCTTGTGCGCGCGTAAATCTTTCATCAAATCCGCCAACTTCTAACAACGCTTGCTTTCTAAAAGCACCCAAATAGACAGTATCGACTGATCCTGCGCCGCCTCCAGTGTGAAAACGAGAGGCTCCAACGCCTAACGGGCTTCTCATTGCTCGTGCAACGCTTTTTTCGAAAGTACTCTGGCCTTGGGCAGCCATAATGCCGCCAACATTTACTGCACTCGATTCCTTCAAAATTTCATACGCCAATGCCAAGTAGTTTTTTGGGATTTTAGAGTGACCATCAACGCGAACAATGATTGAGTACCGTGTTGCGGCGAGCGCACAATTTAAACCAGCTGCAGTTCGGCCAGTTGGATTAGCAACAATGACAACACGTGAATCCTTCTTTTCTAATGCTTTGGCAATGTTCTCGGTCCCATCGCGTGATGGTCCAACTGCCAGAACAATTTCAAACTCCCCAGTGAAATCCTGATCAAGAATCGCATTCACAGCCTCTTCTAAATATTTAGATTCATTGAGAACTGGCAGGATGACAGAGATTTTGGGCTCCGGTGAGCCATATAACTCATTTGCTGATGTCGTCATAACCCCTACACCGTATCGCCCAAGTAGTCTTACCCGGTGAAAGCGACGCGACCTATACGAATTATTACATCGCTCTCCCTTGCTGTCGTTGCAATCTCTGCGTTTTCTTGGCTGGGTTTAGGCCAAGTCAGTGGAGCAATTAACCGTGTCGATGTTTTTGGTTCACTCACCAAGCGGCCCGATAAACCGTCATCTGCTCTCAACTATTTATTGGTGGGTTCAGATACACGTGCTGGATTAACGAAAGAACAATCAAAATTACTGCGGGTGGGAACTACTAAATCTGCAGCAGGTGCCCGCTCGGACACCATGCTGTTAGTTCATATTTCTAAGGCACGAGATAAAGCTACGATTATTTCTATCCCGAGAGATTCTCTTGTAACCATTCCTGAACATGAGTCTTCAACATATAAAGGCAGAATAATTCCAGCAGGCGCAGGGAAAATAAATGCAGCCTTTGCTTGGGGCGGTGCGCCTCTCTTAATTCAGACTATTGAACAAGAAACTAATATAAAAATAGATCACTACGTCGAAATCGGATTTGCTGGATTTGCCGGAATGGTTGATGCGTTAGGTGGAATCCAGGTTTGTTCAAAGAGAGATATTGATGATCCCAATAGCCACTTGGTTATGAGCGCTGGAATCCATACTCTCGATGGAGTAGAGGCACTCAAATATGTGCGAAGCCGTGATTTTGATGGAATGGGTGATTTAGGGCGCATGCAACGCCAACAACAGTTTATGAGCGCGGTATTGCGCAAGGTAACCAGCACAGGTGTATTACTCAATCCAATCAAGTTGGTGAACTTTTTTAATGCTGCCATAGCCACAGTGCAAACAGACTCGCAGCTCAATCGCGATGATCTCATTGTTTTAGCTAAGCAGCTTAAAAATCTTTCACCCACCAAAGTCCGCACTTTAACTATTCCGTTAGGCAATTCCAATGCTCGCGTATCTGGACTCGGATCAGTAGTGACTTGGGATTCTGTATTAGCGCCAGATCTATTTAATCGTTTGCGCGAAGATTTACCCTTAATCGATGAAGTAATCCCATCTCCATCTGCTTCATCGAGCGCTTCTCCAACTCCAACTGTGATTGATAAATTCAAGACTCGTACTGCTGATGAAAATCCTTGCGGAGCGCTGAAGTAAACTCACGCCTATGACTTTGACTCTTTCAGTAGTTGGTTGCGGCTATCTAGGCGCTACGCATGCAGCATGTATGTCTTCACTCGGCTTCACGGTAATTGGCGTAGATACTGACCCAAATAAAGTTGCGATGCTACAAAGAGGCGAACTGCCCTTTTATGAACCAGGTCTAGATACATTATTGGCTGAAGAGATGAAAACAGGACGTCTATCTTTTACAACTGATTTTTCTGCGGTTAAAGATGCAGATGTGCATTTTGTTTGTGTGGGGACTCCACAAAGCAAAGATGGCTTAGCTGCAGACCTAACTTATGTTCGTTCTGCTGTAGCCGAGATTGCTCCATATTTAAAAGATGGATCACTTGTAGTTGGAAAATCAACCGTGCCAGTAGGAACTGCGCAATCTCTGCGTGATCAACTTGCGGTGACTGCTCCTCAAGCAGATCTAGCATGGAATCCTGAGTTTTTGCGTGAAGGTTTTGCTGTCGAGGATACATTGACACCAAATCGTTTAGTTGTTGGAGTTGCCAACGATCGTGCAGAAGAAATTCTAAAAGAAGTTTATGAACCGATTATCGCTTTAGGTACTCCATGGATTCGAGCAGATCTACCAACGGCTGAACTTGTAAAAGTTGCCGCCAACTCATTTCTTGCGACAAAGATTTCATTTATTAACGCAATGGCTGAAGTTTGTGAAGCAGCCGGCGGAGATGTCACTGTGCTTGCAAAAGCTATTGGTTATGACCCACGTATTGGAAATAAGTTCTTACAAGCAGGAATTGGTTTCGGAGGTGGATGTTTACCAAAAGATATCCGAGCATTCATGGCGCGAGCTGAAGAATTAGGAGCCAAACAAGCACTTGAATTCCTGCGCGAAATCGATGCAATTAACTTGCGTGCACGTCAACGCGTTATTGATGTTGTTCGCTCGGAACTTTCAGAAGATCTAACTCAGTACAAAATTGCGGTCTTAGGTGCGACTTTCAAACCAGATAGCGATGACGTGCGTGACTCCCCTGCTTTAGATATTGCTGCACAATTACAAGCAGCTGGTGCAGCTGTCGTTGTTCATGACCCTAAGGGAATTGAACCTGCCCGCAAGCGTTTTCCAAAGCTTCAATATGCAGAAGTAATTAATGATGCTGTTAAAGGTGCAGATTTAATTCTTCACTTAACTGAATGGAAGGAGTATCGCGCTATTGATCCCTCAGCTATTTCTGAGTTAGTTAAAAACAAAATCATTATCGATGGTCGCAATATGCTCGATCGCGATTTATGGCGCAAAGCTGGCTGGAAGTTCCACGCATTAGGACGAAGTGATTAACGAGCAGCAAACAATTGATGCGCTCCTAGCTATGAAAACTTGGGCGGTAGTTGGTCTTGGAAATAATCCAGAACGTGCAGCTTTCGGCGTTGCCAAACTGTTGCAAGATAAGGGGCATCGAATAATCCCTGTGTATCCCCGTGCTGAAATTGTTCATGGTGAAGTTGGATATAAAACTCTTTCAGAGATTCCAGAATCAGTTGATGTTGTTGATTGCTTCGTTAACTCAAGCCTTGTTGGAAAGGTAGTTGATGAAGCGATAGCAATTGGTGCAAAAGCTGTGTGGTTGCAATTAGATGTTATTGATCATGAAGCGGTTGAGCGTGCACAAAAAGCTGGATTGCTCACAATTATGGATCGTTGCCCTGCAATTGAATACCAAAGGAAAAGCTAGAAACCAGTCTTGTTAGTACGGCGAGCATTTAGGCTCGCACCTTTTGCTTTCGCTTCACTATTTATTTCTTTCAATGCATCGCCAACCTTGACGCTAATTGCAGCATCTGAAATACCTAAAATACGCGCAGCTAACAATGCTGCATTTTTTGCGTTTCCCACACCTACAGTTGCGACTGGAACTCCTGCCGGCATTTGAACGATAGAAAGCAATGAATCCATTCCATCAAGATTTTTTAGCGCTACTGGAACTCCGATAACAGGCAATGTGGTCAAAGATGCGACCATGCCAGGCAAATGTGCCGCACCGCCCGCGCCAGCGATAATTACTTTAAAACCTTTCGCCCTTGCAGTTTGTGCAAACTCAACCATTTCAAGTGGCATGCGATGGGCAGAAACAACATCTGCTTCATAAGAAATTCCTAGTTGATCTAAAGTTTTTGCCGCTTCTTCCATTACCGGCCAATCAGAGTCTGAACCCATGATGATTGCTACATCACTCATCAATTTCTCCGCTCATGTAATCAAGGGCATGTTGAACTTCTTGGGTTAATTCTACGAGGTTATCGCCCAGCAAATTAACATGGCCAATCTTGCGTCCTGGGCGTACATCCTTCTTGTAGTGATGAAACTTCAAGGCCGGTGTGCGAGCCATTAAGTGGAGATATGGACGATACATGTCCTTTTTTTCAGCACCCAAGATATTTCCCATGACTGCAATTGGCGCAGTCATGGTGGGATTGCCAAGAGGTAGATCAAGAACTGCACGCAGATGTTGTTCAAACTGAGAGGTGACCGAACCTTCAATTGTCCAGTGGCCCGAGTTGTGTGGACGCATTGCTAGCTCATTAATAAAGAACTCTTTACCTTTAACAAAGATTTCAACTGCCATCACGCCAACAACACCAATTTCGTTGGCTATATCAAGTGCAAGTTTCTGCGCTTTTTCACTCATCTCGTTGGAAAGCTCTGGCGCAGGAGTAATTGTCATTGTGCAAATGCCATCTCGCTGCACAGTTTGTGTTGGTGCCCACGTCGTTGCTTGACCATGCGGTGATCGAGCGACCATTACCGCTATTTCATAATCAAAATCAATAAGCTCTTCAACTAATACTTTTCCAGCTTCTTTGAGAATTGCTGCTAATTCATCACTGCTGTTAACTTTCCAAACACCGCGACCGTCATAACCGCCTGAGATAGCTTTAGCAATGACTGGGAATTCTGTAACTTCTTGGGCCTGTGTAACCACTGCATACTTTGGCGAAGGAAAATTAGCCAAACGATCACGCATTGCTGCTTTATCTTGAGAATATACAAAGCTTGCCGATCCTGGACGAACAACTATTCCATCAGCTTCTAGGCTCTTAATGATGCTCAGCGGGATAAGTTCGTGCTCAAAAGTTATGACATCACATTTGCGAGCAAAGGCACGAACGGTCTCAAGATCTCTGTAATCTCCAACAATATGATTAGTTATTTGTGCAGCACTATCGTCAGAATTATTTGCTAGTAATAAAAGCTTGATGCCAAGAGCCGCGGCTGGTGCAACGCTCATACGGGCTAGTTGACCAGCACCGATTACACCAACTGTTGGGAATTGATCGCTCACAGGCTTATCGTAGATGAACTACGTCGCCAGCCTGAACATGTGTACCGGAGTCGAGTATCAACTCTCCTAAGGCTGAAATATCGACGGCAACTCCTTTTTCAATTAAATCATTTGGGTAGTGGATCTGAACTTTTGTTCCAAGGGTTCCGCACAAGGATTTGTACATATCGGCTACAGAATCATCCCCCTGATCCCAAGCAGTAAAAATACTTTCAAACTCCGTTAGAACATTGGCTAATAGATGATTTCTATCAATATCAGTTACGCCTTCGATTGCAAGTGACGTGGCTGTTGGCACAGGTAATTCATCGTGCGTCATTCCTACGTTAATTCCAATACCAACGACAACTCCATCGCCTGTAATTTCAGCGATTAATCCTGAGACTTTCTTCTCATTAATCAAAATATCGTTGGGCCACTTAACGGTAGCCTTATAATTCTTCAGAGATTGAGCAACTGATATACCTGCAATTAAGGGAATCCAACCCCAGTCCTCTTTTTTCCTCGCAGGTTTCAAATAAAACGAAAACAAGAGCGCGGTATTTTTTGGTGCTTCAAAAGTCCGCGACATTCTTCCACGTCCTGCTCTTTGAAAATTAGCAGTAATGACATCACCGGGTTTTACTTTTCCAGCATTAGCTCGTGTCACTAATGCGCTCTGAGTCGATGCGGTGACATCAACCACGCTTACTCGCCAGTACTGCGTAGTTAATGAGTTGATCAGCGCCTTATCTAGTGCCGCTCTTAGCATTTGCTTGCCCATGACATGTACCGTAGGGGTATGAGCCGTGATCTGCATACAACTGCCGGAAAA
>CAFBQD010000003.1_pt1 | contig 80760 bp, 83 predicted proteins | sample 7269871 | NCBI WGS metagenome assembly CAFBQD01 (sample SAMEA6814169, study PRJEB35770) | freshwater metagenome | biome: Freshwater; feature: Freshwater reservoir; material: water | place: Czech Republic | collected 2017-06-27 | depth 30m m
AATTGAGCTACTGCCCTTCGCGAGAGCATGGCAAAACCATAGGGAAAAGCAAACCCTCGTGAGCGTCGAAGTGTAGGGGCAAGAGGGGGTTCAGGTCTAACTCGCGCCTGAAGATACGGCAGACTTAGGGCCATGACTCCACGTATTTCTTCGCGCATCGCCGCTATCGCTGAATCTGCCACGTTGGCAGTAGATGCTAAGGCTAAAGCGCTTAAAGCTGCCGGGCGGCCAGTAATTGGTTTCGGTGCAGGTGAACCTGATTTTCCTACACCTGATTACATTGTTGAAGCAGCAGCGGCTGCAACAAAAGTTCTTGCTAATCACCGCTACACACCTACACCAGGTTTACCAGAACTGCGCGAAGCAATTGTTGTAAAAACAAAACGTGATTCAAACTATGAAATTAGCGCCGATCAAGTTCTGGTTACTAACGGTGGAAAGCAAGCGGTTTATCAAGCATTTGCAACAATCATTAATCCCGGCGATGAAGTTATTTTGCCATCTCCTTTTTGGACAACCTATCCCGAATGCATCAAATTAGCGGGTGGAAAAGCTGTTGAAGTTTTTGCCGATGAAACACAAAATTATTTAGTAAGTGTTGAGCAGTTAGAAGCTGCAAGAACTCCAAAAACTAAGGCAATGCTTTTTTGTTCACCATCAAATCCAACTGGTTCGGTGTATTCAGTTGAGCAAGTAAAAGCTATTGGTGAGTGGGCGCTGAAAAATAATATCTGGATCATCAGTGATGAGATTTACGAACACTTGCTATACGACGGTGCCACTGCGCCAAGCTTGCCGGTTTTAGTTCCAGGACTTGCTGATACTTGCATCATTATCAATGGTGTTGCAAAGACGTACGCAATGACTGGCTGGCGGGTGGGCTGGATGATTGGCCCTAAGGATGTAATCAAGGCCGCGATAAATCTTCAATCACACATGACTTCAAATGTTTCAAACGTTTCACAGCGTGCTGCGATTGCAGCTGTAAGTGGAAACCTTGATGCGGTACATGAAATGGGTGTTGCATTTAATCGCCGACGTAAATTAATAGTTGATTTACTCAACGAAATCCCTGGCTTTATTTGTCCAACGCCACAAGGTGCCTTCTATGTATATCCATCTGTAAAGGGCGTACTTGGAACAACTATTCGAGGGAAAACACCTACTACTTCTGCCGAGTTAGCTACTTTGTTACTTGAAGAAGTTGAAGTTGCGGCTGTCCCAGGTGAAGCTTTTGGTCCTTCTGGATACCTGCGCTTTTCCTATGCAACAAGTGATGCTGACATTATTGAAGGTATTGGTCGCATTAAAAAGCTAATAACTGAAGGTTAAATCTCAAGACCAATAAGATTTACTTCGGCATCTAAGGTGATTCCAAAAGTACTTTGCACCTGATCGCGCGCTTTGCGAGCAAGAGATGCAATATCAGAAGCCGTTGCACTTCCAGCATTAGTTAATGCAAGTACGTGTTTCGTAGAAATTCTTGCACCTCCAACTGCATCGCCCTTGTGGATTCCAGAGTTTTCAATAAGCCATGCAGCTGAAATTTTTACACGTCCATCATTGAGTGGCCATTTGGGGGCTGCATTAGGTAATGCATCGGCGGCTTGTTGAGAAATAATTGGATTAGTAAAAAATGATCCAGCAGACCAAGAATCTTTGTCACCTGAGTTAATTAACATTCCTTTTGCCCCGCGTAGTTCGAGCACCGCTTTACGCACATCAGTAACCGGAGCCTTATCTCCCATGTCAACTGTTAATTTCTTTGCAAGTTCAGCATACGTAATTGGATCACTCATCTCTCCGCGCCGAATCTGGAATGCAACTTCTAAAACAACGTAGCGACCAGGATGTGCCTTAAAATGTGAGTTGCGATATGAAAACTCACACTCTGCATTTGTGAAAGTACGAATCTCTTTCTTTTCACGATCATAAGTTCGGACTCGAGTAATAAATTCACTTACCTCATGGCCGTACGCCCCAATATTCTGAATTGGCGCAGCACCAACTGTTCCTGGAATTCCACTTAATGTTTCAAGTCCAGCAAATCCTCGGTCGATCGAAGTTGAAACCAGGTGATCCCAATCTTCACCGGCTCCGATAGTTAAAGTTGCCCCACTGCATGCATCGACTTCAGCTTCCACAGAGTTATTTGCAATGCGAATTACTGTTCCTTCAAAGCCAGAGTCTGAAACTAAAACATTAGTTCCCCCGCCTAAAATCAAAATAGGCGAATCACCTGCACCTTCAATTGCAGCAATTATTTCATCTTGAGTTGCAACCGTAATGATTTTTCGCGCCGGCCCACCCACGTGAAAGCTGGTGTAATTGGAAAGCTCGGTCATGGGTTAAGGCTACCGACGTGGAGACAAAATCGCTTCTTTACCTCTGTACTTATCCAGAATTCTGTCATAGGTCTTTTTAGATTGTGCGTCACGATAATCAGGGTCAGCATCGTGGTATCCATGATGGCGATCTTGAATTAATGGTAAATCCATCTGTAAGAGTTTGCCTCCGGCTTGTCTGATTTTGAGGGAAAATTCCATGTCAGCATTTCTGTAATAGACCGCACGTGGATTAAATCCACCGACTTGTGTCATCGCTTCACGATTAAATGCCATGAAGTAAGAAAATAGAACATCGACTTCCCCAACGCCTTTGTCATCAACACTGCGCCATTCATCTTCTAAGTTAACTAATCCACCACGCCAACCGACCGCAACATAATCACCTTTTTCTAATTCGGCGACAACTGGAGTAATCGCATCGCCAGTAAAACGCGTAGAAGGGTCCATGATGATTACATACTTACTTGATAGTTTTTCTAAAAATACATTTGCACAATCAGCCCAGCTTGCACCCGGTCCAACAGAGATTAGGTAAGTTCGCTTATCCATCTCTTCAAACAGAGCCCCAGCATCACCAATAGAAATAATTGCTACTGCGCAATCACTATTGGCTTTAATTGTTTTAACGGTTTCAAGGGCGTCATCAGTAAATCCATCAACAATAATTCCAACGGTGGTTTGATTCTCGAGATCTATTGGGCGAATATCGCGTGGGTAGGCCAGAGTTATATACGGCTTCTTAGGCTTTAATTCATAGCCACCCGCAACATCAATAACTTCATACCCAGCTTGTAAAATCTCATCGCGGTATTTATCGGTCAACTTAAAATCTTTAGCTGCACGCGCATCCATTCGCGCATCGGCTAACTGTGTTACTGAATCAGGGATTGTCATTTTGTTACTACTGCTTTAGCCATTCCAAGTACTTTTACACCGGCAGATGTTGCGACGATATCGAGCTTGATAGTGGCGCCATCAACTTCAGTAACTGTTGCCACAACGGTTAAATCAACCTTTTCACCCGCTGGAACTATCACTGGCTTAATAAAGCGTGCGGAGAATTCACGTACATGAGCACTTCCACCCGCCCAATCAGAAACGTACTTACCGGCAAGGGCCATAGTTAACATGCCATGCGAAATAACATTAGGAAGACCGACAGATATCGCAAATGCTTCATCTTGATGAATAGGGTTTTGATCTCCACTTGCATCGGCGTAAGCCTTTAGCAAGGCGCGATCGATATAAAAAACTTTCTCCGGCAAAGTTATACCGACTTCAATCATCCGCGCACCACCAAAGTTGACCATGCTGTAACGACAAGTTCACTGCCATTATGCAAATCTGATCGCACAGAAATAATTTCATTTCCGGCGGCAAGTCGTAGGGTTTCAATTGTTGCCGAACAAGTAAAAACATCGCCTGCAACTATCGGGCGGAATATTTCAAACTTCTGGTCTCCATGAACTAAACGAGTCCAATCAACTCCGATTTCTGGTTGAGTCAGGATTGATTCATATTGAGATAAAGAGATACGAATTGAAAAGGTGGGAGGCGCAACCTCTGTATTAGTTTCACCAATGACAGCAGCGAATGAATCTATTTGAGCTTGTGTAACCGTAACGTGTTCCACACCCTTAAAGGTGCGCCCGACCGAATCGGGATTGATCATTAGCGAGTTTCGCGGTGAAGAGTTGAAGACTTGCAACGTGGACAGAACTTCTTAAGTTCCATGCGGTCAGGATCGTTGCGGCGATTCTTCTTTGTAATGTAGTTGCGCTCTTTGCAATCAACGCATGCCATGGTGATTTTTGGACGTACGTCCGCGCTCTTGCTTGCCATGGTCTTACTCCTTCATCAGTTATCGAGTGGTTCAGGTTACCCGAGCCTTCTCGATGCGCGAAATTCGCGCGTGTGAAACTAGTAGCGGAGGCGGGATTTGAACCCACGACACAGCGATTATGAGCCGCTTGCTCTACCAAGCTGAGCTACCCCGCCAAGGGTTGTGCGTTTAAAACTAATCTTCATCTAGTAAAGAACTCAGATCGAGCCCCCCACCGGAATCGGACCGGTGACCTTTTCCTTACCATGGAAACGCTCTACCAACTGAGCTAGGGGGGCAGGTCGAACGCTGAGCGTACAGGCAAATAACTACTTTGGAAAAATCACCTATCTATTGGGCTGGATTTAGCGTGATTTTGCCAGTTGTTTCGCGGGCCAACATCGCCTGATGCGCAGCAGTGGCCTGACTTAAGCCAAATGTTGCACCGATAACTGGTTTCAACTTTCCATCAATTACTAATGAAAATAGTTCGGCAATTACATCATTGAGTAGTTCTTTGTTTCCAAAGCAATGTACCAGCCAAAAACCCGTAACCGTCTTGGTGCCACCCATTAACACACCTGGATGAATAGGCGTTGGCGCAGTTCGTGATGCCATTCCGAATGTAACTAATCGACCAAAGGGTGCAAGGGCTTCCAAACTTGCATCAAATGTTTTTCCACCAACCATTTCAAGGACTAAATCCACTGGCTTCCCACCATTTGCATTAAGAATTGCTGACGCTAGTTTGTCTTGATCGGCATCTATTACAACATCTGCACCTAAAGAAGTTGCAAGAGCTCGCTTACTTTCATTTGAAGCAACTGCAATAACTTTTGCTCCCCACATCTTTGCCAATTGAATTGCAATTGTTCCCACGCCACCCGCTGCTGCATGGATTACAACGTTCTCACCTTTTTTAAGATGACCAACAGTTTTCAAAATGTGCCATGCTGTAGTGCCCTGAACCAACATGCAGAGTGCTTGTTCATCACTAACACCGACTGGAATCTCAATCATTGCAGCTGAATGTGCCACTGCCTTTTGTGCATATCCCCCACCATCAACTGGTGCAAGTACACGACGACCATTTGCCAGACCAACAACTTCAAGGCCGGGAATAAGTGGCAGCTTCTGTGGAGAAAGATATGAGTTTTCTGTTTGATGTGTATCGGCATAATTAATTCCGATAGCAGTTACTTCAATTAACTCTTGTCCGGGACCAGCAATTGGATCTGCAAGATCCACTAAGTGCATGGAATCTGGACCACCAAATGCGGTGATTTGAATTGCCTTCATCATCAATCCCCTTAGTGGCCCTGGCAACGCTCTGATTCTGGCACACCAGCTAATGCTTCTTCGATGTGTTCTCCGCATCCAGCCCAAGTCTGCTTGCCGCATTTATTACAGGTTACTGGTGAACACATAAGAATCTCTTTTCTCTAATCTCGGGTTTTACTCTACAGCCTTCCAGCTTGATGCACGCGTTTTAAAAACTCTTGAGTCTTTGCGTTCTTAGGAGCATGTAAAACTTCTTCAGCGCTACCTCTCTCAAGGATATTTCCAGATTCTAGAAAGCAAACTTCGTCGGCGACTTGAGTAGCAAAACCCATTTCATGCGTTGCTAAAACCATTGTCATTCCATCGCTCTTCAAATCACGAACAATACTTAAGACCTCATTAACTAAAACTGGATCAAGGGCTGAAGTAATTTCGTCGAGCAAAAGCAATCGAGGATTTAGTGCAAGAGAGCGAATAATGGCAACGCGTTGCTGTTGTCCCCCGCTAAGCCGATCTGGATACTGATCGGCTTTATCTGATAAATCAAAACGCTTCAGCAACGCAAGTACAGCAGTTACCGCTTCATCTTTGTTCTTACCTTGAACTTTCATTGGTGCCAAAGTGATATTTTCAAGAACTGTCTTGTGTGGAAAAAGATTAAACGACTGAAAGACCATTCCGAGTTTGCGGCGTACTTCATCAACATTTATTAGCGGATCTGAAATCTCTTCACCATCTAGAAAAATCTGGCCATCATCAATTGACTCAAGCAAATTTATACAACGCAGCAAAGTTGATTTTCCAGAACCTGATGCACCGATTAACACCGTAGCCGTATGTTCAGGAACTGATAGTGATAAATCATTAAGTACGAGCTCGGTACCAAAAGATTTACGGATGTTGCTCAGCTCTAGGACGTTGGCCATTAGATCACACCTTCAGAACTCTGAGCATTAGTACGAGCCCGTATCGCCCGATCGGTGTAGCGGGTCATTGGAATAGTGATGAGCAAGAACATTATTGCTGCCACAACATATGGCGTGTAATTAAAGGTTCTTGAGGCATTTATCTGCGCGGCTCTCACAGCATCTGTAACACCCAGAATTGAAACTAAACCAGTGTCCTTTAGCAGTGATACAAAGTCATTTAAAAGCGGTGGAACAACTCGACGAATTGCCTGTGGTAAAACCACATAACGCATAGTCTGTCCTGAAGTTAAACCCAATGACCTTGCAGCTGCGCGCTGGCTAGGGTGAATTGAAAGAATTCCACTTCGAATAACTTCGGCAACGTAAGCCGAATAAGTTAGAACAACTGCAACGGTGCCAAGAAAAATTACATTGCTAGGAATTCCATGGAGGCGAAGAGCTGGTACGCCAAAGCCAACTAGCAAAATAATCAGAATGAGGGGGGCACCACGAAAAATATCAACGTAGGCTGTTGCTAGAAATCTGAAAGGTGTAAGTGCTGGGGATTTAGTAGTTCGTAAAAGAGCTAGGCCCAAGGCGATTATTCCGATGCAAAACCCACCGATAAATGTCAGTTGAAGATTAATCCATAAACCAGCAATAACAGTTGGAAAAACTTCACGCCCATAGTTGATATCGAAAAAAGTTTTCTTAACAACTGTCCAGCCTGGTGATGTAATGGTGATACTTACCAGTGTCCCAAGGACCAATAATGTTGAAACTGCGGCAATGATTCCTTGCCGTCTACTTATTCGCTTACGTGCTCTACGTCTTTGGATTTCACGTGAGCTTGGCGACCAAGCAGAGTTAATTCGCTCTGACATGGTCGCCAAACTACCGTGTTTACTTCTTTTTTACCTTTATGGCTTCAGTACTGGCGCGCCAGCATCTGTTGCAAGCCACTTATCTGTAATAGCTGCCAATGTGCCATCAGTAGTGATTGCATCAACTGCTCCACTCACACATGAAGTCAATTTGCTGTCCTTTGCTAGCAAGAGACCAAATTGATCACCTGAACCAGTTGAAGGCAACTGTCCAACAATGATTCCATTTGGAACTTCAACACCAGAAAGATAGAAAGCAGTTGGTAGATCTACTACCAAACCATCAATCTGCTTGTTCTTCAGTGCAGAAACACCTGCAGCATTATCGTTAAATACCTGTGGCTTTGCACCAATTTGATTGCTGATTGCGTCAAGTGATGTTGTGCCCACTGCAGCTCCAAGCTTCGCGCCCTTTAGATCTGCAAGTGATGTCTTACCATCAATCTTGCTGCCCTTGAAGGAGACGATTGCCTGAGGAGCTGTGTAATAAGGAGAAGAGAAATCAACTGCAGTCTTGCGCTCATCTGTTATCGAGAACTGCTGCAAGTTAAAGTCAAAGTTCTTATCGCCTGGTGTGACAGCTGAATCGAAAGTTGTACGAACCCATACAACTTCATCATTTGTAAATCCAAGTTGTTTAGCAACTGCATAAGCAACTGCGCCTTCGAAACCATTTCCAGTTTCTGGCTTGTCATCAATAATCCATGGGTAGTAGGCAGGCTCGCCAGTTGCAATTGTTAGCTTGCCTGATGTGACTGTTGCAAGATCTGCTTTTGCGCATGATGCCGCTGAATCAGTTGCTGCTGAATCACTCTTTGCACAGCCAGATAATGTAAGTGCGGCTGCAATAACAACAGCTGCGAAAATTCCAAAACGTTTCTTCACGATTACTCCTCAAAGTGGGTGGATATGACTCAACTTTAATTGACCAATTTAAAGATGTCTACATGCAGGTCATTTGCATTATTGATTAACACGCTCAAAACTTCTTTAAAACCTTGAATCCACCGTCAACAATAATGTCGGTCCCAGTTACATAAGACGAATGGTCGCTAACTAGGTAATGGACTACCTCTGCCACTTGTTCAGAAGTTCCAATCTTTCCAATTACATTTGCCTCCTCAACACTTCGCAAAAATTCTGATGCCTGCTCAGTATTCATGCCAGCTAAATCTCTACGGAGCATCGGTGTATCGATTGTGCCAGGGGATACGGTGTTGACTCGAATATTATCTTTTCCAACTTCAAGAACTAGGGTGCGGGCGGCAGAGTTAAGAGCAGCTTTTTGTGAAGCATAAACTACACAGTTCTTCAAACTCAATTCTGATTGAACTGAAGAAACAAATACAATTTTTCCACCCTCTAATCGCCGCATATGTTTAATAGCTTCTTGAGCACAGTAAATTGATCCAATAAAATTCACATCAATCAATCTTCGCATTTGTGAATCTGTCATTTCTATAAAATCAACATACAACCCAATACCGGCTGCAGTAACTAATATTGAGCATTGACCTAATTCATTTTTCATTTTCTCAAAAGATTCAATTACATTGCGCTGACTCGCAATGTCACATTTATCAGTCCTTATATCTAATTTAGATTTCTTAGCAATTTCTTGTAAATCAATTAGACCTTCATCACTTGTGTCGACACCCCATACTTTCGCCCCCGACTTAGCCAAATCAAGAGCAATAGCTTTTCCCATGCCTGAAGCCGCTCCTGTTACAAAGGCGACCTGACCATTGAATTCTACGAGTGAGCTGTCAATAAAATCTTGAGTTGTCATAATATGATGTTATAACAAATCAAAATTTTGGCAATACCCAGAGGCTAAAAAACTAGTAATGGTATTCCTTCTAGATCTGTTTCAATTTGAGCTACATCCCACCGTCCGAAATTTGGCCAAACTAATAAATTTCTATTTGGCCCTGTTAAGACTGTGTTTGTTGGTGCAGCAACGTATGTTCCCTCATCATCTTGAGCCAAGACTGTTAAACCGTTCGAATCCCACAAATAGATTACATCTGGTCGATAACAACTAATAACAAGGGCTCCTGATGTTGTGACAGTGACACCGTCGGGCACTGCATCCATTTGACATAGAACTTTCACTTCACCTGCGGAAGAATCTTTATTGATTGCGATGCTACTCAATTTTCCAGGAGTACTTTCTAGAACTAATAATGACTTTCCATCAGCACTTAATGCCATGCCATTAGGAAAATCTGGGCACATTCGTGACCACATGCTTGAAATTCCATTTGTATCTACTCTGATTATTGTTCCTTCAGATTTTTTCCAATCTCCGGAATCTGAAAAAACGTATGACCCATCAGGTAAGAAGCAGCCCCAATTGGGAAGATTAAGTGGAACTCCATCAACACTATTGCAGAATACTTCCCACGTTTTGCTTTCTAAATTAACTTCCCAAACTGTCTTTGCTGCAGCATCACACACAAGCAAATTTCCATTGCTTCGAATTGATAAGCCCAGTAAAATTCCTCCTGCTGCACTCTGAGCAACTACATCTAATTTTCCGTCAAGGGTAAGGCGATATATTTTTCCAGATTCACTTCCCAAATAAATTTCGCCCCTAAGCCCCACACATAATCCTTCAGAGTGATCTATACCGGAAGCAAGAGTTTTTATATCTTTATGCTCGTATTTTGCTTTCATAATTAGTGGTTAATCGTTCCAGGCCAGGTACCCAATCCCTCTGTTACATCTCTGAGCAACCACAGTTGCCCGCCCATACTTGGGTCAGATGAATCGGCTAACACGCCTGCATCAGTCATATAGAGATCTGACCCAGAAAAAACACAGTTAGTTGGGATAACGCCAAGCTTTAAGAATTGATCGTAACTTCCATCTTTGTTCACAACATCAATTCCACCACCATTTACCGTGGTAACGAATAATCTTCCATCTGCTGCAACGGCCATTCCGTCAGCAACAGGTTTGTCTCCAGGCAATTTACAGATATCAGTAATTTTTAGGGTGTCAGGATTTAGTCGACGAACCATTCCTGTGTATGACTCTGCCCAAACAACGCTTCCATCGGCCTCAATAGCAATTCCATTGGGGAAGGTTGGAGGAGATAGTTCTGCTAAAAGTCTGCCTGACCCATCAGCAGAGAGTTCAAACAAATAAGAAGGTTCAGGATTATCAGGTCGATAAGTTCCTGGATCGGTAAAATAGAGCTTTCCATTTTTACCAAAAACCAAATCATTTGGACCATTGAATTTTATGCCATCTATTTCACTACAAATAATTTGAGCCTTAGCTCCCTCTTTTTCAATTACTTGGATCGATGGTGTGACCATTTCTTCTGCACGCCATGGACCAGTTGTTCCTCCATTTTGGCAGACATACATCGCCCCGGCAGTTCCGACAACACAACTATTTGGACCACCTGCAGTGTATGAATATCTAGAAACGCCTTTACCTCGCTCCCAAACACTTACTTGACTGCGGTAAGTCTCAACGAAACACACGCGCCCATCCGGTAATACAGCTGGACCTTCTGCCCAACCTAAACCTTCGGCAAGAAGTTCTGGTTCTTTATTCATTTCTCCTCCTTATTTAACTGCTCCCGCAGTGATTCCTTGAACTATGTGTTTTTGTATTGCCATTGATCCAATAAGGAGCGGGATTAATGTAACCACACCGACTGTTGCAGCAACATTCCAATCAATTGGGCGTTGTGCACTAATGAGACCTGCATCTGCAATTGGGACTGTTTTGAGCGCTTCAGAGTCAATGACATACATTCCTATCAAGAATTCATTCCAAATAAATATAGCCGCAAAAATACCTGCTACAACTATCCCAGGCCGGACTAATGGCAGAAGAACCTGGAGCAGAGTACGCCACTTATTTGCACCATCAATTTCAGCTGCCTCATCAATTTCAGTTGGAATTTCATCAAAGAATCCAATGAGGATCCAAATAACGAGTGGGAGTGAGAACGCTACATAAGGAATAATTAAGCCAATTCGAGTATTAGCGACATGTAAAAAACGCATACTTAGCAATATAGGTACTGCAACAGCAACGGGAGGCATAAATCTTAAACTTAAAATAGTTGTTGAAATGCGCTCTGAACCTTTTATTTTCAGGCGCGAGAGAGTGTAAGCGGCAGGTGTTCCAATTAATAATGAAAGTATCACAACAACTGAAGTGATAATTAAAGTATTAATTGTGCTTGAAACATAACTTCTCTCGAATAGAACTTCTTTATAATTTTCAACGACCACTGACCACTCGATTTTGAGTGAAGGTGGAACATCCCCAATATCGATTCTTCTTTTTGTCGAAAGTAAGAATAAATAAGCAATTGGAAAAATCCCAACAATGGCAATAACTATAAGTGTTACGTACGAAACTGTTCTACTGGCCACCCTAGACAAAGTTGTCATTTAATGATTTCTCCTGACTGGAATCCATTTTAAGAGAACAGAAAATCCAATAGTTGCCATTATTACCATGATGTAGGAAAGCGCAGATGCGAATCCATACCTGTAATACACAAAACCATTTTCAAATGAATAAAAACTCAGGGTTGTTGTCGATCGACCCGGTCCACCAAAAGTGAGTCCATAGACTAAGTCAAAAGTTCTAAATGAATCGATTCCTCTAAATATTGCGGCAAAAACAACTGCTGATGACACAAGGGGTAGGGTTATATATCGAATAATTTTTAAAGGTGATGCTCCATCTACACGAGCAGATTCAAATACATCCGTAGGTAGGGCTTGATATCTAGCAAAAACAACAACAAATATAAATGGTGTCCACTGCCAAATATCCACAAATATCAGGGTCCACAAACTCCACTTGGGATCAGCTAGCCAAATCGGTGGGCTATCAATTCCAATCAGCCCGATAAACCAATTGAACAAACCCCATTGTGGATTAAGAAGTGCTCTCCACATAAGACCAACCACTACAGGGTTGAGAATCATGGGTGTAATCAAAATTGCCCTGACAAACTTGGAACCTCTAAGTTTTTGACCAAAAAATATTGCTAATGAGACACCAGCTACAACCTCAACTATTAGAGCGACACCAACCATTACTCCTGTTACAAGAATGGAGCTCCAGAAAACTTTATCTGAAAGGATTTCTTTATAATTTCCCAACCCTAAAAAATTCCACTTGCCTGCAACTCGGTCAAATTCGAAAAAAGAAATCCCTAGGCTGTAGAGCAATGGAAAAACCGAGAAAAGTCCTAGGTAAACAATTGCAGGGCCAATTAGGGTTTTAGTTTCATGTCTTAACAGAAAACTTTTTGAATTTGAAATTTTAGTTATCCCTCAGTCTTCAGTTACAAGAAGTTAACGGACTCCCCAAGTTATGGAGAGTCCGTTAACTACCTTAGTTATTTATGCTAGGTGTCCAGCGCGCTTCAGGATTTTTTCCCATGAAGCTTGAGCATTGGCACATGCTTGCTTAGCAGTTTGACTGCCAATAATCGCTAGGTTGAATTCACGTGCTGCTTCACCTACTAGTTCGAAGCATTCTGGAATCAAAGCAACATCAAGCATCTTTGCATTTTCCATGGCCTGTCCCGCCACTTTCAAATATGGGTACTTCTTGTTTAGCGCAGCATCGGCATAAGTACTACGACGATTTGGATCTGTCTGGAAGTTATCCATTTGATACTTATCGAATGAAGCACTGGTGATGTACTGCATGACCATCCAGGCAGCATCCTTGCGCTTCTTTGGAAGATTCTTTGGAATACCAAGTCCCCAACCTCCACGAATAGGGCGGCCTGTTGTATTGGCATCTCCAGGGATCTGAACTGCGCCAATTTTTGAAGCTACCTTTGATGTTTCTGGGTTGAATGCTGATCCAGCAATTGTTGACCAGCACAACATCAGTGCTACGTCACCACGTGAGAACGCATCAACTGATTCAGTGAAGCCAAATGAGCCAACACCCTTAGGTGAAACTTCAGCACAATCAATCATGTGTTGAACTGCACGAACAGCTGTAGAACCGTTCAAATTTGGCTTGTAATTCTTGGCACCTGGGGTACCAGACATTAATTTTCCACCCATTGATGCAAAACGGGCATACCAGTCAACCAAAATAAGTGACACATCATTTGCGGCAATCATGGTTGTTCCTGAAACTCCACCTGTATTTAATTTACGTGCAGCATCAATGTAGTCATCCCAGCTCTTAGGGACAGGAATTCCTGCGGCAGATAGCAAATCCTTGCGGTAGAACATAATTACAGAACCAGAGTGGATTCCAGGAATTAGGTAAACATCTTTACCACCGAATTTGTTATTAGCAACATCGTAGCGACTTGTGTAATCAAGTTGGCCTGCAGGAAAATCTGCTGGGTAATTGTAAGTTGGAGCCGTCAATTCCTTGTTGGCAATGTAGTCATTTAGTTTTGTAAACAGTCCGCCGCCAACAACTCCTGAAACTGTAAAACCTAAGTTGTCGATAATGTCATACTCTGAAGTTGACGCACGCAAAACAGATTGAATTTTTTCTAACTGTGCTCCAAGTGCTAGGGCAGTTACTTCAACTTTAATTCCGTGTGTCTTTTGAATGTAAGAGATCTTGTCTTTGATGCCTTCCTGATCTCTTTCGCCATCGACCAATAGAATTTTTACAGTAGTTCCTGCAAATTTCTTTGGGTTGTATGCGGCTGCAGATGCTGACTCAGCCATACCCACAGAACTTGCACCGGCAACTGCTGCTGCAGTTGCTCCAACTTTAAGGAAATCTCTACGATTGACGCCGTTGTCACTGGAATCAGTGGCGGGTGCTCCGACTTTATCCTTCATTTTCGCTCCTATGTCTGAGGTTAATTGTGCAATCACTTGACCAGCCAATCCCTGGGGTAAAACTGACTGGCTTGTAGTAAATGAAAATTAGACCTCCGCGAGAGCCAAGTCAAGCGTTTGACTAGTGGAATTTTGGGGTTTTAGGGGAGATTTTACTTAAGGCAGGCGGCCGGAATTTGATCTAGTGCGCCTAATTGATCGGTAACCTGCTGTTTTGTTATCCATTCGTAATCTACGAGTTTGCCAAGCCCAACAGAGGTTGTAAGAGGCTTCATCATCCCATTTTCAATAACGGGTTGTTCCAGACCATCATCCATTGGGTGCACACCCGTGCCAGGAATTCCCCATTCAATTGGTACATCCTTAAAGCCAAAAATAGGAAGTAGTCGCGAGTGCAAATGCGGAAACATGTGTGGTGAAACTTTAACTTGTGCATCACGCGCGCGTTGTAATGACTTCTTTAAACCAGTCACTCCTCCGTTGGTTGTTGCATCGACTCTAATTATGTCTACAGCACCTGCGGTCAGAAGTGCCTCTGGATGATAAGAGCCACCTTGCTCATCACCCATTGCAACTGGAGTTTTCGATCCGGCTCTCACTCTAGCTACCATCCCTGCATCACCAGGTGGGACTACATCTTCAATCCAACCAAGATTTAAATCTCTAATTCTCTTTTCAAAATCAAGCACCGCTTCACTTGATCTTAGGACCATATTAATATCAAAGCCCACCCAATCATTTGGTGCAGCTTCTCGGGCCGCTCTCAAACGTGCTTCAGATAGTTCAAGATCCGGAGAAATAGGAATTTTAAATCTATTCCATCCCCTTTTCTGCAAATCCTTTATCTGTTCAACAAGTTCATCAGGTTGCATGGTGGGTGGATATCCAACTATTGCTGTTGCAGGCAGATCACAAAGTTCGCCTCCAAGTAATTCCTGAAATGATTTGTTTGTAATTCGGCCCAATGCATCCCAGCATGCAATATCAACCAAAGAAAGAGCGCGCATTCCTATTCCTGCGGCATGAACTGCATGGTTTGTCCAAAGCGCACCATAAAATAAATCACTTGGATCAGCTAGTTCTTTGCCTACATAACAAGGCGCAATCGAGCGATGAACAATTGCACTTATAGGTCCGTCTCGGGTTAACCCGTAGGCAAAGCCTGCAGTGCCATCTTCTAAATCCACACGTACGAGAGCAAATTCCCGATGGTCCATGATCCAATTGCCATAAACAATGGGTACAGGCAATATGTGGTTAATTGTTGCGACACTTACTTTCGTAATCTTCATATTTTAGGCAATCAGATATCCGTCGTCACACATGACAGTGTGACCATTTACCAAGAGAGATGCATCGCTTCCCAAGAATATTGCTGCTCCAACTAATTCTCTTGGTAAGCCCAATCGGTCTCTCAGCATTCTGCCTTTAATGAAATCTGCTGTTACAGATGTAGTTGTGGCCGCTTTTTTAGTAAGTGGAGAGTCCATTAAAGTTGGACCTATTCCGTTAACTCTTACGCCCCTAGCTCCCCACTCCAAAGCAAATGACCTTGTTAATTGAACAACTCCACCTTTTGATGCCAAATACGCACTCGCTAGTGGATATGCATTAAAGCCACCAATTGAAGCAATATTAATAATGCTGCCCTTCTCTTGCTTTAACATGATGTTGCCAAAAACCTGCCCAGCTAAATATGTTCCTTTTAAATTTAGATTCAAAATAAAATCTAATTTATCTTCTGGAAAATCTTCTGCCGGACATCGAAAAGCTGATCCTGCACTATTGACCAAGATATCTACTCTTGAAAAACTCTTGAGTACTTCTATTGAAGTTGAGGTCAAGTTTTCTTTTGAGGTTACATCACACTTAAAACTCTTTACGGTGCCACCTTGTGAATTAATTATTGACTCTGTCTCACTCATTCCATCAGTGTTTACATCTAATAGTGCTACCTTCACACCGACTTGCGCATAACCAATTGCAATGGCAGCCCCTAGACCACTACCGCCACCGGTCACCACTGCTACTCGATCCTTTAAATCAAAAAGAGTTGAGGCATATCCTTCTGGAACTACATCAGAATCACTCATTTCCAATTTAACCTTTCGCGCTCACATGTTGCATTAGTGTGCTCAATTCTGGGCCGTCACTAGCCAAAACTGTCTTTATAGCTTCTGTAACCCGATCTGCTATATCTGACTTCATCTTTTCTAGGTCCGCTTCACTCAAAGCACCTTTTGAAATCAATTTGTTAGCCGCTATATCTAGGGGATCTCTTTTTTTCCATTCATCGAGTTCACCTGGTGTGCGATACGTGGCTGGATCAGATCTTGAATGCCCGCTGTAACGGTAAGTCTTGGCTTCAATAAGCGAAGGCCCATTTCCGGCACGAGCAAAATCGACCGCCGACTCAATTGCGCTAATAACGGCGTCAACATCTTGGCCATCCACAATTTCCTTGCGCATGGCATAGGAATCAGCTCTATCAGCTAAATCAACTATTGGTGTACTTAGGTTAATGCGTGTGTATTCCCCATAAAGATTATTTTCAATTACAAATATGACGGGCAGCTTAAATATGCTTGCCATATTTAACGTTTCATGGAACGCACCAATATTTGTTGATCCGTCTCCAAAAATTGTTAGCGCAACTGAATCATTATTTTTCAATTTTGCGGCTAGAGCAACACCGGCTGCAACTGGTAATCCAGCTCCAACAATTGCAAATGTTGGCATTAACCCAACACTTGCATCCATCAAGTGCATTGAGCCGCCGATTCCACCTGAACATCCGATGACTCGTCCACAAATTTCACCAAGAACACCTTCGGGCGTGACTCCAAGGGCAAGGGCTGCAGCATGTCCGCGATAGGTGCAAGTCACGACATCTGTAGGCCTCAGGACACTTGCAATTCCAACAGACACTGCTTCCTGTCCATTTGCCAAGTGAGTACTTCCACGTACGTGCCCATCGTTGTAGAGAGTTTGAATACTCTCTTCTACTGCACGAATTTCTAACATTCGCTCTAAGCGGCCAACCTCTGTGTTGAGCTGACCTCTACGTGATAACGATGTAACCATTATTTTGCTCCTTCCCACCAGGCGGCGGGGCATTTGCCTGTTTTTAAAAGCTCACTAATTTGTGAAACAACATACTCAGAGCTTGGCAAATATCTCTTTTCGAGTTCTTGGGCATATGGGATTGGTGCATCTGGAGATGTAATTCTATGAGGAGGAGTTTTTAACTGACCCCATAATTTCGAAACGACTTCAGAACAAATTTCAGCGCCCCATCCACCCGAGTATGAGCTTTCTTCAATAACAACAAGTCTGCCCGTTTTTGCTACTGATTTCATCACTGCTGATTTATCCCAAGGGATCAAAGTTTGTAAATCAATAATCTCTGCAGACCATTCAGATTGAGATTCGAGGGCATCCTTGGCGGTTAAAACAGTGCTACCAATTGCAACGATAGTTACATCTGATCCTTCGGTAACTGTACGTGCTTGGCCGATTGGAATAATTCCAGCCTCACCAGTGATTACATCGCCTCGCTCGCCATAAAGACCCTTGTGCTCAAGAATTACAACTGGGTCGTTACTCCTGATTGCACTTCTTAGAAGGCCATACATAGATTGTGGAGTTGAAGGAATTACTAAACTAATTCCTGCATTGCCTCTAAACCACTGATCTAAAATTTGAGAATGTTGGCATCCAAATCCCATACCTGCACCCGCAGCTGCTCGAATCGTTAAAGGCACTTCGTATGCACCGCGAGATAAATATCTAAAGAAAGCTCCCTGCGTTGTAAGTTGATCTAGGGCAACTCCAATGAATTCAACAAACATCATCTCAACCACAGGCCGCATTCCCATAGCAGCAGCGCCAACTCCAGCACCGAGAAACGCCATTTCGGAAATAGGAGTATCAATTACTCGAGTATCACCAAATTTTTCGATCAATCCTTCAGTGGCTTTAAATGGCCCACCAGATCCAATATCTTCTCCCATTAGAAAAACTGTTGGGTCGCTTTCCATTTCATCAGAAAGCGCTTGAATAACTGCTTGGCGTGTCCGCATAACGGTCATTTGATTTCACCATATCTCTTCGGATCGTTTGGATGTTCTGCTAAAGGCCAAATTTCTACTTCGAGCCATGGAAAGAATGGCAAACTTGAAATTGCTGCATGGAGTTGGGTTGCATCAGGAGCAACCCAAATACCAACATTAGATTTTTGACCAGTTCGGCGCCATATTTTCTTAATTACACCTTCATTGGCTAGCACATTTGCACGAGCACTTTCTGCTTTAGCGAGTGTGGCCAATAATTCTTTGTCTCCGTCAGGCGGAAAAGTATTCTTTATCAAAACCATAAATTCCATAACTTCACTCGCCCTTATATTCGCCAAATGATTTTGAACTTTGAATCAACTCCACTCGAACACCATCAGGATCTATCATATAAATCGCTCGTCCGCCCTTGTTTGGACCAATGGTTGGAGTTACAGGGGCAGAAACACTTTTTACGCCTTTTTCAGTTAACTCTTTGAACCATTCGTCAACATCATCCACAAAAAAAGCAATGTGTGCAATACCTGGGTTGGCATTTCCGTGATCTATATCCTTCAGATCTACATTGCCATATTCAAGCAGTTCTAAAAAGACTTCCACCCCTGGCATCTTTAAAATCGTAGCGTTGAGGTCGACATCTGGATAGCCAGTCAATACACCTATGTACTCTGCTTGCGGATTCCAGGAAAACACTTCTTCAAAGCCTAGAAGCTCCTTATAAAATTTGGTTGATTCTCGCAACGACTTTACAGAGATACCTGTGTGATGCGCTTTGGTAATCTGGGCCAACTTTAATCCCCCTTCTTTAGAGCTTTTCGGGCGCTGCCAAGGCTATGTGAGGTCGTTAGGTTAGTCAACCGATTGACTAAAATCATTTAGCGCTTGGGTTTTCCGGTGGAATCTCGTGCCACCAATACCGGCGGAGTATCCACAATCAGATGACCAGGAGTTCCTCCGCCAATAATCCTTAGGAGTAAATCTACCGACTGGCTACCCATCTCAACGGTAGGCAAGTGAACTGTAGTTAAAGATGGCGTTAAATAGTTTGCGATATCACTATCGTGTAATGCCGCGATCCTTAGGGTGTTAGGAATATCTACCCCTAACTCGTGGGCCGCCCGAATAAATCCGATTCCCATCATAATTGTTGATGCAAAAACAACATCTGGCTTATTCTTTTTTGAGAGTAGCTCTAGTCCGGCTTCTCTTCCAGCGTCCATCCCCCAAGAATTTTTTTCAATAACAGTTGCCTTAAGTTTATTTCTGACAACTGCACTTTCAAAACCTTTGCGACGACGTTGCGCCGTATCTATATTCTGTGGACCAAAAACACCTGCAATTGATTTAGTTCCGAACTGGGCTAAATGATCAACTGCTAATGAGGCACCTAGTTCATCGTTAACAGTTACGCTCGCTGAAACACCTTTAACGCGACGATTAACCATCACAACAGACTTATAGTGATCAAGGACTTCCTTCTTTAGAAAAGTATCTGAAAGAGTTCCTGAAGCAATTAAGAGACCATCTACTTGTCCACGTTCAAGTAAATCCGTAAATGTTTTTTCAGAATCTCCTTCAGCGTGATCTCCAATTAAAATTCCATATCCGAGTTCTTTGCACCTTTGCTCAACGCCAGTAATTATTGCTGAATACATAGGGTTGGCCATATCGGGAAGTAGAAGGCCAAGCATCTGCGTACGGGCAGTTTTCAACATTCTTGCAGCGGAGTTGGCTCTATAACCTAACTCCTGAACAGCATCTAATACTCGCTGACGCGTTGCTGGTGATGCACTGGCTTTGGGATCATTATTAACAATTCGTGAAACAAGGCTGGGATCTACTTTAGCAATACGCGCAACATCTCTAATTGTTGCGCGCACTTGCTTTACATCGCTGGCTTTTTCGCCTTTTACAGTCGCCACAATTCTTGCCCTCTGTTTCACCTATTTATTCATTAGGATTGTAATATACGGGACACAATGGGGAATAGCCCCGTCGAAGTTGATTCGAGGAATTTTGGCCATAGCCAGGTCTATTGCTAAGAAGTCAATTAGCAGTAAAACGATCATAGAAGTCGCTGCTGCGATTCATGCGGGACGCTTGGTAATTTTGCCAGCGACTTCTGGCTACATTATCGCGTGCGACCCTCAGAATACTTCAGCTATCACCGATCTCAATCTACTGAGAGAAAATTCTGAGGAACATATTCTTTCGATGATTTTTTCTTCAATCTCCCAGATGGATAGTGAGGTAACCATTCCCACTCTAGATCAAGAAACCAAAAACTACATAGAGACAGGTCAATTGACATTAGTTCTCCCTCGGGATGAATCCATGAGAATAAATTCAATTAAATATAAAGAATTAGTGGCTGTTAATGTTCCAGCAAATCCAAGTATAAAGAAATTGTTAGAGAGTTCAGGCCCGTGCGCAGTTGCAGCGGCGGCAATTCCTGGACAGGGTTTACCGGTTGACGTTAAGGATATTAGTCTGAAGATTAAGGATGGCGTTGAATACATCTTGGATGCTGGTCTGGTTTCAGGCACAGTTTCTTCAATTGTAAATTATGAAAAGAGAAAACCCATAGTCTCAAGAATTGGCGCGCTATCTGAAGAGATGATAAAAAAGTTAATTCCAGAAATTTAGTTAAAAATCCCCTCGGGATCATCAAACTTTTGCGAAAGAATCCAATCTTTATTCACAAGATTGCCAAAGCCAATCTCTTCTGGGAGTGAGTTCATGAGGCCGCCAGCCAAAATTTGCGGTTGGCGCAAGCTGTCAGCATAAGGATCCACTCCAGTCCAAGGGACGCCCCATTCAATCGGTACTGATGCATGGCCCCAAGCACTAAAAACTTGGCTATGGACATGGGCAAACATATGCGGTGCAAACTCAACATTCGAGTCAAGACATTGTTTTACAATCTTTTTGCCCCCTGTTATCCCGCCCATACAGGTCAAATCAATGCGCACCACATCAACTGCATTCTTTGCGATTAAGGATTCCGGGTAATAAATTCCACCTTGTTCATCGCCCATTGCAATAGGGATTTGAGTGCGTTGCCGAAGATCGGAAACCACTTGGGCATTTCCTGGTGGAAAAACATCTTCAAACCACCCTAAATTCACTTCATCTAATAAATTCAATAAGTCGAGTGCAGATTCAACCTCATCAAAAATCCAAGCTGCGTCACAACCAATCCATGCATCGGGAGCTGCTTTGCGCGCTGCCATTAACCGTTCAGCAGTAGCCAGATTATTTACTCCCACTGGAGCTTTAAATCTTCGCCAACCCTGCTTATATAGTTCGCTTACTTGATCAAAAACTTCAGTAGCACCCATTTTTGCTGGAGGATAACCAATGATTGCTGTAGCCGGCATTGGTTCAAGAGTTCCGCCAAGAAGAGTTGAGATCGACTGATTGGATTGTTTTGCACGTGCATCCCACGTAGCTAGATCAAGCATGGATAGCGCCCTTAAGCCCAACCCCGCAGAATGGGAGGCTAAACTTCTGCGCAATGCAGTCGTATAGGTTTTTTCGACGTCTTCAGCCTTAGTTCCTAAATAAATATTCTTTAGAGTCTTTCTAATGTGTTCAGCCACCGCGCCATCACGCGTAAGAGTAAATGCCCAGCCTTCTACTCCTGAATTCAAGGTGACTTTGACAACCACGTACTCTCTAGTTTTCATAATCCAATCACCAAAAACAACTGGTGCAGGTAGTTCCCCAGCAACCGTGGCGACGTTGATGTTGGCAATTGTCGAAGTATTCACGGATAAAAAGTAAACCCACCCCCCTTTTTAGTCAACCGATTGACTAAAAAGGGGGGTGGGTTTAAGGTATGGTCAAGAAATTCAAGGACTAAGGGCAAGGATCAGCAATGACACGTGAATTTGATGCCCGAGCTGATCGGTATGGCCGTTTTTATGATGAATTTGAGGTTGGTGACATTTACCGACATTGGCCAGGAAAAACAATTACTGAGTCTGAAGATCACCTTTATTGCATGCTAACTATGGCTGGCAGCCCTCTTCATGTTGACGCTCACTATGCCAAGCTTGAGATGCCTCAAGGGGAAAACATTGTTGTGGGCACTTATATCTATGCACTGTTAACTGGAATGTCTGTAGCCGATATTTCAGGAAAAGCTACAGTAAGTTTAGGCGTGAAAGAATTAAATCATTTACTTCCAGTTTTTCATGGAGACACTATTTACGCCACTACCGAGATCTTGGACAAAAGGTTATCTAAGTCTAAAACAAATCAGGGTATCGTGAGCGTTAAGACCTTAGGGTTTAATCAGAACAATGAATTAATTTGTACATTTGAACGCGCATTTTTAGTTCCTTTACACGGGGCAAAGTAATGACTTCTAGACAACATTCAGGGCCTCTCGTCGGGCTGAAAGTAATTGACTTAGCAACAGTTGTTGCTGGTCCAGGAGTCGCAAAATATTTTGCGGATTATGGCGCAGATGTAATTAAGATTGAAAGACCCTCTGGGGACTCAACAAGATCAATGGGCTGGACAGAGCAAGGGGAGACTGATTCTCTCTGGTGGAAATTAGTAAATCGTGGAAAACGTTCACTAGTTTTAGATTTAAAGAATGACGCAGATCTTTCAATACTAAAAGAGCTCATTGATTCTGCAGATTTATTGATTGAAAACATGCGCCCGGGAAAAATAGAACAACTTGGGTTGGATCCTGAAGAATTGATTTCTAGAAATCCAAAACTGGTTGTTTTACGCGTTTCTGGTTTTGGACAAACAGGTCCATACGCGCAAAAACCTGGCTTTGCCACAATTGCAGAAGCTCTCTCAGGTCTCTCTTCACTTTTAGGAGAGCCTGACGGGGGTCCACTATTACCGCCAATCGCACTTACTGATGAAGTCACAGCACTAGTTGGTTCATTCTCTGCCATGATTGCGATCTATCACGCAAAGCTAACTGGGCAAGGCCAGATAGTGGATATAGATCTTGTTGACTCTGTCTTGCAAATAATGGGACCGCTCCCAGCGGCGTGGGATTCACTTGGTTACCTGCAACCAAGACTTGGTTCAAGCATTCCTTACTCAATTCCCCGTGGAACATATAAGTGCTCTGATGGGGTTTGGGTAGCACTTTCAGCTTCAGCAGAATCTGTGGCTAAGCGGCTCATAGAAACTGTAGGAGGCGGAGGAGATCCTCGATTTTCATCCTTCCAAGCTCGATTTGAGAATAGAGAAGCTCTTGAAGAGCTAACAAGTAACTGGATTGGCTCCAGAACATCTAAAGAAGTCATTGAAACTATAGAAGCCGCAGACGCAGCCATTGCGCCAGTTTATAATATGCAACAAGTAATTGAAGACCCTCATTTTATCGCTAGAGAAAGCTTCACAAAGGTAGACGGGATTCTCATGCAAAACTTGGTCGCGCGCCTATCCAAAACTCCGGGCAAGATTATTTCAGCTGGCCCAAAATTAGGTGAGCATAATGCGGAGATCAAAAGAGAGCTTCATGACAAGAATTAATCTTTTGTCAAAAAGAAGTGTCTTAGCAGTTCCCGGGTCTAGCGAAAAAATGATTCAAAAAGCACGTCTATTAAATGCTGATGAAATATTTCTCGATTTAGAAGATTCAGTGTCACTGCCTGAAAAAGATTCTGCTAGGTCATTAGTAATTTCTGAATTAAATAAAGGTGATTTTAATTCATCCTCGGTAGCTGTTCGAGTAAATGAGCAAAACCAATTAATAGGAATCCAGGACATTAAAGACCTTATTACTAAAGCGTCTTCTAAATTTACTTCTATTATTATTCCTAAAGTTGAGACGCCAGAACAAGTGACTGAAATTTGTCAAAGATTAACTGAACTAGAACTCTCACTAGGGTTGAACGATCAAACAAAAATTCAACTTCAAATTGAGTCAGCACGTGGACTACTAAATGTTGCAGATATTGCCAGTGCCTGCAGCCGCACAATCTCCTTAATTTTTGGCCCTGGGGACTTCGCAGCAAGTATGGGGATGCAGGTTTTAAATATCGGCGAGAATCCAATCAATTATCCAGGTGAAGACGCTTATCATCATGTCCTATATTCAATACTTACAGCCGCTCGCGCAAATGGCCTACTAGCAATCGATGGCCCATTTAGTGATCTTGGAAATGAGCCCGGACTAAAACATAGGTCTCAATTATCAGCTTCTCTTGGCTACGATGGAAAGTGGGTAATTCACCCATCACAAATAGAAGTAGTGAATTCTATTTTTACACCAAGTGAAGAAGTTTTTGAAAAATCCGCCAAAATTATGGCTCACTTTAATCATTCGAATGCAAATGAAAAATCTGCAGGTGCCTTTTTGTTCGAAGGGAAAATGATTGATGAAGCAACTAGGAAAATGGCTGAAATGATTTACTCAAAAGGTATCGCTGCAGGTTTAAAGCCTTCTATGGATGGGGATGACTATGGCAAAGCATAAAGCTGAACTAGGTAGATTTTATGAGGATTTTGTAGTTGGTGATTCATATGAACATCCGTTTGGTCGTACTATCAGTGAGACTGATTGCACGTGGTTCACACAATTAACTTGTAATACAAACCAAAACCATTTCAATGCGCATCTGGCTCTTTCTAATCCAGTTTCAAATGGAAAAATTATTGTTAATTCTGGTCTCACAGTTGCCATTATTCTGGGTATTTCAGTTATCGATATGAGCCAAAATGCTGTGGCTAATTTGGGCTGGACTGACATTAAACTTACGCACCCTGTTTATGTTGGGGACACTTTATATGCCGAAAGCATCTGCACAGAAGTGCGCGAATCTTCTTCTAAGCCAAATATGGGAATTATTTCTATGTTCACTAGAGGGTTAAATCAGGATGGTGTCGAAATTGTGACTTGGTTTAGAAGTGTGATGATTCCAAAGCGAAGTTCTGGAATTGGCCAGAATTATTTCCCTACGCCAAAATCTGGATCAATTGAAGGGCGAATGTCTTAAGCATGGTTCTTGCATTACCGATACTTTCTGGTTTGAGAATTATTGAAGGGTCGGCCTTCGTAGCAGCTCCTCTCGGCGGGCTTACTCTGGCTCAACTTGGAGCAGAGGTTATTCGCTTTGACCCTCTCAGTGGAGGTATTGATTTCAAACGTTGGCCAATGACCAAATCTCATGCATCACTCTTTTGGGCTGGATTAAACCGTGGGAAGAAATCAATTCAAGTGGACCTCAAAAGCCAGAAAGGTAGAAAATTAATTTCTGACCTAATAACTTCGCCTGGCGAAGGATCTGGAATATTTCTCACAAATCTTGCTTCTAAGGACCAATTAAGTTATGAAGAACTTCGTAAGAAACGATCCGACGTAATTGTGATTTCATTAACTGGCAACTTTGATGGTTCAAGCGAAGTTGATTACACGGTACATCCAGCATTTGGATACCCAATGATTACTGGGCCAAAAAATTCAGACTCTCCAACAAATAGTGTTCTACCAACCTGGGATTTGATCCTAGGAAACCTTGTAGCAATTGCAATTTTAGCGGCAGAGCGAAAACGACGTCAGACCGGTGAAGGTGAATTAGTTTCGATTGCACTCTCAGATGTTGCACTGTCAGTAGTGGGTGCTCTCGGTCGACTTTCCCAAGCCTATATTGGCGAAGAAGTGAGTGCTCAAGATGGAAATTTCCTATATGGCTCTTTCGGTAAGAATTTTCTGACGGCAGATAACCAGCAAATTATGCTCGTTGGTCTAACTTCAAGACAGTGGAACTCACTTAAAGTCGCACTAGATATAGAAAGTTCATTAGAGGAACTTGAAAAAGAATTATCTGCCGATTTTCAAGATGAAGGGCAGCGATATATGCATAGATATTCGATTGCGCTACTCATAGAAAAAACCGTGGCTTCAAAAACTTTAGAAGATTTAATTCCTGCTTTCGAGGCCAATAAAGTGAGCTGGTCCAAATATCAAAGTTTTGAGGATTTGCTCAATAATGATGCAAGAGCGTCTGATAAAAATCCTATTTTCTCGCTACAGAACCAGCCGGGGATAGGAATCACGCCGAATATTGCATCGCCTATAAGATTCCAATTTAGCCGCAATCTAGAGCCACAGACTGCTCCTTACTTTGGAGAGCACACCGAGGAAGTCCTAAAGGAGATTCTTAATCTGAACCCTGAAGAGCTTGATGATTTGGTTAAGGAAAAGATCATAGAAAGAAATAACAGGGGGTAATCAGTGCAAACTAAAGTGAAGATGCCGAGAGTCGGCGAAAATGTAAATTCTGCTTTTGTGGTTGACGTTAAAGTCCAACCCGGGCAAGAGGTTAATGTTGGTGACATATTGATATCCGTTGAGACAGACAAAGCAACCGTCGATATTGAATCTCCCGTGGCCGGTAGAGTTATTGAACTCTTAGTGAAATTGGATGATGAAATCGAACCCGGAGCACCTTATATAAGTATTGAAACTTGATAAAGTGAAGATTACTGTGACTGGTGCAGCCAGTGGAATAGGTAAAGCCACAGTTCTTAAGCTGCTTGAATCGGGTCATGATCTGATTGTTGTCGACTTACCGGGTGCAAATTTTGATTTTTTGTCGCCTTCCAAAGTCCAAATAATCTATGGTGATGTTTCTAATCAAGAGGATAGAAACTTAATCATTGCCGCTTCTAAAGGCGTAGATGGTTTAGTGAATGCTGCTGGAAAAATTGAAACTAAAAATCTCTCTGATTATTCAATAGCAGACATCAGAGGACTCTTTGCCATAAATTTCGAATCGGTCTGGGATTTAACTGCCAATATTGGAGCCACAATGCCTAGCGGAAGTGCAATTGTGAATTTAAGTTCTACCGGAGCAAAGGTTGTAACTAATTCGAATGTTGGTCCCTATGCAGCAACCAAGGCTGCAGTTTTAAGTCTGACTAGAACTTTTGCCTATGAATTTGCAATAAGAGGCGTGAGAGTCAATGCAATTTGCCCAGGACTCATTGAAACACCTATGCAAACTAAAGTAAGTGAAGGTCTAGCTAAAGGTCAAAACTTACAAATTGATGATGTCATCCAAAAGAGAGTTGAAATGATTCCTTTAAAGCGCTTTGGGACTGCCTTGGAGTGCGCCAACTTAATAGTTTTCCTTCTTTCGCCTGATTCCAGCTATATGACTGGGCAAGCAATAAACATAAGTGGTGGTTTAGTTACTTTTTAACTACATCCTTGCTCAGTTCTTGGGCAACAAATTTCCAATTAACGGGAATTGACTGTTGATTTGCAGTTGTTAATCCAGCCCAAATCGTGCTGACTCTTAGCATGTCTGAGGCAGATCTATTTTCATATTGAGAAAGAACGACCCCAGCTAGAAATGAATCTCCGGCTCCGGTTGAATCAACAACATCGATTTCCATGGCACGAATTGTGATCTCTTTGTCATCATGAAGAAGCTTCGAGCCATTTGCGCCATCTGTAATAATGATTTTTGAAAACTTGGATTTAAGTCTTTCTAGCGATTCAGGTCGCTCTACTTCACTATTTGAAAGTACCAATATGTCTCCAGAGATATCTTCTGCACTATTAAGAGAGTTAGAGCCAATGATTGTCGTACAAATTGGATTTATTTCCTGGAGCATAGGGAAAAAAGCATCGATCCAAAACGGCCATACAACAATGTCGCCAGGACTGAATGGAAGTGAAACAGAGGAAATTTTCGCAAGTAAATTCTTTTCCATTCCGATCATAGTTCTTTCGCCAGATTTTTCTACAAGAATGGTTACATGCGGAGAGGGAGAATCAAAAGTTTGAATGTATTCTGATGAAAGGCCACTTTCTGAAATAGCTTTCGTTAAATTCGATCCCACAGAATCATTGCCAACATACCCGACTAAATTAACTGGGAGTTGAGCGCTATTGATTCCAGAAGCGAGGTTAAAACCTTGTCCACCAGCTCGTTCATGATGAGAGTTTGCGTGAAGAAATCTTCCTGAAGTTGGAATTTGCGGTACATATAAGACCGTATCCCAGGCTATTGGACCTATCACCCAAATGGAGGCTGAATTCATAAATCGGACTCTATTCCAGTTTTCTTCTAGTTATAGGTAATAACTGGTAATTTTGTACTATGTCCCAAAGGCAAGTACCTATTAATTTACTAGGAAGCCCACTGGGGAAAGATGCGTTTATCGGAAATTTTGATAGCGAGTTATCAAGTAATGAAATCACTGAATTCATTATCAGAGCATTAAAGTCAATAGATTTCACCGACAAGAAAGTTACTCTCGTCGTACCTGATGCCACGCGCTCTTGTCCCTTGCCGACAATTTTACCTATTTTTTATGAGGCAATATCTCCGGTTGCTAATTCTCTGTCTGCACTCATTGCATTAGGCACACATGCACCTATGACCCCAGAAGCAATCGATAAATTCTTAGCGGGAGAAAATCAAACAACCAATCAAAAATATCCAAGTATGAAAATTTACAATCATGAATGGTGGGAACCTTCAACTTTTGCACATTTGGGTTCAATAACTGAAGAAGAAATTACAAAAATCTCAATGGGCCAAATTACCTCTGAAGTTCCAGTTTCTATAAATAGACTGGTCACCGAATCTGATTTAGTCATAATTATCGGTCCTGTTTTTCCACACGAAGTTGTTGGCTTTAGTGGTGGAGCAAAATATCTATTTCCCGGTGTATCAGGTCAAGATATGATCGATTACTCTCATTGGCTTGGAGCGATAATTTCAAGTGCCGAAATTATTGGTACTTTAGGAATAACTCCAGTTCGTGAAATGATTAATCTAGCCGCAAGTAAAATTGAAGTCCCACTACTTGCACTCTGTCTTGTTGTAGAAACAGGTTCGAGCACAATATCAACTCTTTCATTTGGCGCTCCCCATACTGCTTGGGAGTATGCTTCAGCGGTCTCTTCAAAAAAACACATTAAATTCTTAAGCAAACCTGTCAAACGTGTAGTCTCAATAATGCCAGCGAGGTACCAAGATATTTGGACTGCTGCAAAAGGCATGTATAAAGTTGAACCAATCATTGAAGATGGTGGTGAAGTTATTCTTTTTGCCCCCCACATAACTGAGTTTTCTATTACTCATAAAGAGCTTGAGGATATTGGGTACCACTGCCGAGAATATTTCTCATCCCAAATGGAAAAATTCGAGGGGGTATCAAAGACTTTGATGGCCCACTCATCACATTTGAGAGGAGCTGGAAGTTTTTCTACCTCTGAAGGGGAGCAATGCAGAATCACAGTGACACTTTCAACAGGAATCTCAAAAGCTAGAACTGAAGCTATGAATCTCAAATATCTTGATCCTTCTTCATTTAACCTGTCAGATTATGAAAATGATCCAGGGGTTTTAATTAACCATAATGCTGGTGAGATTCTTTATCGCCTAAAATAGGCTCGTTTTTTGGGCTAATTTCGCCTTATCTTTTGCGATATTTTAATCTCCGGTTTACCCTTAGGAATAGACATAGGGAGCGGGCATCATGAAGTACAAATCGGTTAAGGGCTTACTCACAAAGGATGAGTCACTCATTCCTGTAACTTTTATCGATAAACTCGAAGACGTATTGCATGGCTTTCTCGGGATAGTCCTATTTGTTATCTCGGTCTTGGCAGCTGGTTACACCTTGCAACGCCTCATTGAGACCCGTCCCTTTTTCCCACTAGGAATGATCCAAGGGATCAATGACATTCTTTTTGTTGTCATCATTCTTGAGATTATGCGAACAGTCATTGTCCGATTCACTGATGGAATTTTTCAGCTAGATAACTTCTTGATTATTGGTGTCATTGCTGCGGTCCGGCACATTCTTACCGTTGGTGCTTCTCTTACTATGGAGAAGACCAAGACTACAGAATATTTCAATCGCGCATTAATGGAAATGGGAGTCAATACTGGAATTGTTTTGGCACTTGTATTTGCATTATTTTTAGCACGCGCAGCACGAGCAAAAAACACTACTAAGTAAGGCAAGGTACTAAAGCTCAAATTACTGAGTTCTTACTGGTGGCGGGTGAAGGATTTGAACCTTCGAAGGCAGAGCCGGGGGATTTACAGTCCCCTCCCATTGGCCGCTCGGGCAACCCGCCAAGGTCGAACAAGTACTGCGGCAATTATGGATAGTGCGAAGGGAAAGGATACCGTAGCCTCGTAGGCGCACAAACCGCCTTTTTAGCAAGCGAAGGAGTTCTCACCATGGCAGCAGATGCAAGTTTTGACGTAACCTCCAAGATTGACCGCATGGAGCTCGATAACGCTATCAATCAGGCGATTCGTGAGATTGACACTCGTTTTGATTTCAAAAATACGGGTTCAAAAATTGAACTTGAGGGCGAAAAGATTTTAATTGAAGCCGATACAGAAGAGCGAGCAAAAGCAGCCCTTGATGTTGTTAAAGACAAGATGATTAAGCGTGGAGTCTCTCTCAAGCACCTAGATGCCGGAGCTCCACAGCTAAGTGGCAAGATTTATAAAATTGCTGCGCCTTTAAAGGAGGGCATCTCAACTGAGAATGCCAAAAAAATTGCAAAATTAGTCCGAGACGAAGGTCCTAAATCAGTAAAGACCCAGATTCAAGGCGACGAACTGCGAGTCACCTCAAAGAGCCGTGATGATTTACAGGACACTATGGCAATGATCAAAGATGGTGGCTGGGATTTCGCAGTTCAATTTACGAACTTTAGATAATTGAGTAAATATAAGCTCGGCCTGGTTTATGGCTTTAGTGCATATTTCTTTTGGGGTTTTCTACCTATCTATTGGAAGCATATTCATAACGCCTCATCTTTTGAAATTCTTGCGAATCGGGGAATTTGGTCATTAGCCGTTTGCACGTTATTACTAACCATGCGTAATGAATTAAGAAGTACATTCCTGATCATTAAATCAAAGCGTTTGTTTTCCATTCTGGCCATTTCATCCGGACTACTTACTATAAATTGGGGAGTATTCATTTGGGCAGTTGGCGCTGGCAGGGTTGTTGAGAGTGCACTGGGTTACTACATAGCACCACTACTTAATGTGTTATTTGGTATTTTAATCTTTCGTGAATCACTGCGACTACTGCAATGGATAGCAGTAGCTCTGGGAACTACTTCCGTACTAATTCTTACGATTGAGTACCACCATTTCCCATGGATTGCGCTATCTCTCGCTCTTTCATGGGGTACTTATAGCTTAGTGAAAAAACGAATTGATCTTGGAGCCCTTGAATCACTAACGATAGAAACCCTCATTGCTTTTATTCCAAATTTGGCATTCCTTTTCTACATTCAGGGTCAAGGCACTGCACAGTTTGGTCAAGGTTTAATGGTGACAACACTGCTTTGTCTTGCTGGAATAGCAACTGTGATTCCATTGTTACTTTTTAATGGAGCAATAGTGCGGTTACCGCTTTCCACTTTAGGATTACTCCAATATATAACGCCAACAATTTTTTATTTATTAGGAGTCTTTTTATTTAACGAGGATATGTCTACCGGAAAAGTTATGGGATTTGCATTTATCTGGGCGGCTCTAATTGCTTTGAGTGCAGATTTAGTACGATCAAGCAGAGCGGTCGATAACCGCGTCGCATAGCGACATCAATGCACCCGTTGCATCGCACACAGGTAAAGGACCAAGGGCGGTTCGGGCCTCTTTTGCGATTTGAAATAACTGATCACGGGATTCACTCAGGGCTTTATGGTTACGAAGTTCTGCTAGTACCTGTTGCACAGTTGCTTCATCCTCAATCGGTGCTGATAAAAGCAGCTGCAGTTCGCGGTCAGCAGCGTCTGTGGACTTCATAACATTAAGCGTTACTAACGTTGGTACGCCTTCACGCAGATCAGTCCCAGGAGTCTTTCCGGATTGATTTGATTCGCTAGCAATATCTATAACATCATCGGCAAGTTGAAACGCAACTCCGATTTTTTCACCAAATTTTGTAACAGTTTCAGTAATTTCTGTAGGTGCGCCAGAAACCATTCCACCATATCTTGCTGATGCAGCAATTAATGATCCAGTTTTATCTGCGACGACTTTTAAGTAATGTTCTAATGGATCTTGACCTGGGTTAGGTCCTTGAGTTTCCATAATCTGACCGATTACTAAGCGTTCAAAAGTGCGAGCCTGTAAACGAACTGCATCTGGACCAAGGTCTGCTAATAGATCAGATGATTTAGCAAAGAGAAAATCTCCGGTTAAAATTGCAATAGTGTTTCCCCAACGCATGTTTGCACTCTCAACACCGCGACGAAGTGGAGCTTCATCCATAACATCATCGTGATACAGGGTTGCTAGATGGGTAATTTCACACGCTACTGCTGCTGCGATTATTTCTTTTCGGGTTGGGTCGCCGTATTGCGAAGTAAGCAGGGTTAAAAGTGGACGCAGGCGCTTGCCGCCAGCAGCAACTAGGTGGTGGGCAGTCTCGTCAACAAATGGGTATTCACTGCGGGTATGGCTTCGAAGAAGTGATTCAACTTCTGCCATCTGTGCGACCAAGGTTGCTTCCAACTCTGGTGCCACATTTGGAATACCAAAAGAAGACATTAGCGAATGAATGTAGCAAGAGTGGAGATGAAGTTAAGGACTGGTGCTGGAAATACACCCAAGGCAATTGTTACGATCATTGAGAAAATAACCGTAACAGAAGTAAGTGATGATGGGATTACAACGCTTGTTCCATCTTCAACTGGATCAGTAAAGAACATCAAAACAATGACTCGGATATAAAAGAAGGCTGCAATAGCACTTGAAAGAACACCTGCGATGACAACGCTCTTTGCACCGCTTTCATAGGCGGCCGAAAAGATTGAAAACTTTCCAATGAAACCACTTGTCAGCGGAATGCCAGCAAATGATAGAAGGAATCCAGCAAATGCCGTTGCCACCCATGGTGAGCGCTTTCCTAAGCCTTTCCAACGGTTTAAATCAGTAACTTCACCGGCAGAGTCGCGAACCAATGTCACGATAGCAAAACCACCTACTGTTGTGATGCCATAGGCAAAGAGATAAAAGATTGAAGCTTCAAGTCCAGCCTTATTTAGTGCGATAACACCTGTGAGTAAAAAGCCAGCATGTGCAATAGATGAATACGCCAACATGCGCTTTACATCGCGTTGGGCAATTGCAACTAAGGAACCAAAAACCATTGTGATGATGGCAATGATTGTGAGCATTGGCGTCCATGACCATTGAGCATTGGCAAATGATGTGTAGTAAATACGAAGCATGGCTCCGAAAGCAGCAACCTTTGTAGCTGCTGCCATGAAAGCGGTGACTGGAGTAGGTGCGCCTTGATAGACATCTGGTGACCATGCATGGAATGGAACAGCGCCAACTTTAAATAGCAAGCCAACAGATAGAAATGCGATTCCGATGAGCAAGAAGACATCGTTGCCGCCGCTGCCAACTACTGCATCACGAATCCCAGCGAAGGTAATCGATGCTGAGTATCCATACAAGAAAGCTGCCCCAAATAAGAAAAATGCTGATGAAAAGGCACCTAATAGAAAGTACTTAAGTGCTGACTCTTGTGATGCTAAACGGCGGCGGCGTGAAAGCCCTGCCATCAAATAGAGCGGCAATGAAAGCATTTCAAGGGCTACAAATAAAGTTATTAAGTCATTAGAAACTGGGAATAAGAGCATGCCGGCAACAGCAAATAATGTTAACGGGTATACCTCAGTTACTTGATTACCGGTTTGCAGCGCATGACGTTCTTCTTCTGATCCTGGAAGTGATGCCGCTAATGCCGTGAACTGTTCGGTATCTGCAATTAGAAAAACTGAGATTATTGAAATAATTAGAATTGATGCTTGAAGCAAAACAGCAGGGCCATCGATAACAACTGATCCCATTGCAGCGCCTGTAGATTGTTCGTTACGGATTTTCCAGACCTGAACAAGGGCTAAAACAAGTGAACCAAGGGTTACGGACAATTGTGTGATTGGACGAAGTGCTTTAGACACAAATGCTTCAACTAGTACACCGATAAGTGCACCGCCAAGCAAAATAAGCATTGGTGACAAAAGTGTGTAATTAAGAACCGGTGCGCTGAATTCCATTATTTATCACCATTCGTTGGAGCTGGATCAGTAAAGCCCAATTGAGCAATGACATGTGCTGACGCTGGATTAATTACCTTGAGCAGAGGTGCGGGATAGAAACCAATGGCAATAATGATTGCAATGACCGGGGCAATCGCAATCTTTTCGCGAAGATTTAAATCACTTAAATTTTCGTTGCCCGCAGTTGTTGGCCCGTGCAAAGCTTTCTGCACTGGAATCAAGATGTACAAAGCCGCCAGTACGATTCCAAATGTTGCAATCACTGCATGCACTGGATAACGAGTAAATGTTCCAACAAGAACTAAGAATTCACTTACAAAGCTGGACATGCCTGGAAGAGCAAGTGAAGACATGCCTGCTAAAAAGAATGACCAAGCCATCACCGGAGTTACTCGCTGTAAGCCACCAAAGTCGGCAATTGTTGAAGATCCGCGACGAGAAATCATCCAGCCGCCGACTAAGAACAGCGCAGCCGTTGAGAAACCATGGTTAAACATGTACAAAGTGGCTCCGCTGTGACCCTGAGAGGTCATTGCGAAGATGCCCATAGTGATGAAGCCAAAGTGAGAAATAGAAGTAAATGCAATCAAACGCTTTAAGTCGCGCTGACCAATTGCCAGAAACGCACCGTAAACAATTGAAATGACGGCCAAGATCAAAATCATAGGGGTAAACGTTTTGCTGGCATCTGGGAACAAAGTTAAGCAATAGCGAATCATTCCAAACGTTCCAACTTTATCGAGCACACCAAGAAGCAATACTGATGTTCCGGGGGTTGCAGACTCTGCAGCATCTGGCAGCCACGTGTGCAGTGGCCACAATGGTGCCTTTATTGCAAATGCAATGAAGAAGCCAAGGAATAAGAAGTTCTGGGTTGTTGAACTCATCTGTAGTTGAGATAGCGCTTGGAGATCAAAAGTGTGTCCACCTTGATCCCCCGACATAACATAAAGCGCAATTATCGATGCCAACATCAATAATCCACCGAAGAGGCTATAGATCAAGAATTTAACTGCTGCTGCAGATCGTTGACCGCTTCCGTAACCACCAATAAGGAAGTAAACCGGGATCAACATTGCTTCAAAGATTACGTAGAACAAGAAGACGTCAGTTGCGGCGAATACGCCAATCATCATTGTTTCAAGAACAAGTATCAGGATGTAAAAAACTTTTACTGACCAACGGCCACCATGGGATTCATTCCAACCAGCCAAAACAACGATTGGCGCAAGGATTGTTGACATTAAAATCAACACAAGAGCTAGACCATCAATACCGACAGCAAAGTTAATTCCAAAAGTTGGAATCCAAGAATATTTCTCAACAAATTGCAGATCAACGTTATCGCGCTGAAAACTAACTGCCATTGCAATTGTTGCGGCAGCAACTATTAATGTCGTTGCCAGCGCTACTTGCTTAGTCAGCGTTTCTTTCGCCTTAGGTGTAGCCGCTACTGCAACTGATCCAAAAATTGGCAAAAGCATTAAAAGCGTTAATGAGTTCATTAGTTAGTCACCACCCAAATCGCTGCTATTAATAGGACCGCACCGACAAGAATGAGTGCGGCATAACTGCGCACAAAACCACTTTGAACTCCACGCAGAAGTGCGCCTGAACCCATCGCCATCTGACCAACTCCGCGCACTGCGCCATCAATGACGGCTTCATCAGTCTTAACCAAAACTTGAGTTAAGTGCTGACCTGGGCGCATAAATACCGCTTCGTTGAAACGATCTTGCATCAAATCTTGGCGAGCGATTTTGGTAAATACTGAAACATCCTCAGGAGCCACTGAAGCAACTTCTTGACGTGAATACTTCAAGAAGGCGATTGCAACACCAATAGCCACCATCATTAAAGCAAGACCTGACACAACAATTGGCTTAAGTAGCTCTGAATGTTCGCCATGTTCTTCAAATAAAGGTGCTAACCAATTAACTAGCGCATCTCCACGACTGAGCAAGAATCCTGAAGAAACAGAACCGATTGCAAGTACTGCCATTGGTAACCACATCAATAGTGGAGACTCGTGCGGATGCACTTCTTCATCCCAACGAGATTTACCTGTGAAAGTAAGAATCATGACGCGAGTCATATAAAAAGCCGTAATGCCTGCACCAAGAAGCGTGACAGATCCCAAGATAATTCCTTTGGTTCCACCAGAATTAAATGCAGTCTCAATGATCATGTCTTTTGAATAGAAACCTGCAAATGGTGGAACTCCAAGAATTGCTAAGTATCCGAGGCCAAATGTTGCAAAAGTAATTGGCATGAACTTACGAAGTGCCCCGTACTTGCGCATATTGACTTCATCGTTCATTCCATGCATAACTGAACCTGCACCTAGGAACATTCCAGCCTTAAAGAATCCATGAGTTAACAAGTGCATGATTGCAAATGCGTAACCAACTGGACCAAGACCAGCACCTAAAATCATGTAACCGATCTGAGACATCGTTGATGCAGCAAGTGCTTTCTTAATGTCATCTTTGGCTGTACCAATTAATGCGCCAAATAACAAAGTAATTGCGCCAACGATTACGACTAATAACTGCGCAGTAGGTGCGGCGTCAAAAATAAAACTTGAGCGAGTAATTAAGTAAACGCCGGCAGTAACCATGGTCGCTGCGTGAATCAGAGCCGAAACCGGGGTTGGACCAGCCATCGCATCGCCCAGCCATGCCTGTAACGGGAATTGGGCAGATTTACCCGTAGCGGCAACCAACAACATAATTCCTATAGCTGTTAACGCACCCGTTGATGTGTGGTGCACATGTTCTTTAATACCTTCAAAAGATACGGTTCCAACGCTTGCAAATGCGATCATGATTGCGAAAGACAAGCCCATGTCACCAATGCGGTTCATGACAAATGCTTTCTTAGATGCCGTTGCGTACGCAGGTTTCTGATTCCAGAAGCCAATGAGTAGGTATGAAGCAAGGCCCACGCCTTCCCAGCCCACATAGAGGTTGAGATAGCTATTGCCTAAAACCAAAAGAAGCATTGCTGCAATAAAAAGATTCAGGTAAGCAAAGAAGCGTCGACGATCGTGATCGTGTGACATGTAGGAAATTGAGTAGATATGAATCAAAGTCCCAACACCAGTAATAAGTAGAACAAAACAAATTGAAAGTTGGTCAAGTAAAAGTGCTGCATCTACCTTGAAAGTTCCAACTGAGATCCACTCAAAGAGTTTTTGAGTAACTGGGCGAGCTTGATTTGAGCGACCAAGCATTTGTGAGAGTTGATACAGGCCAACTACAAATGAAGATGCTGACATTAATGTGCCAAGAATGTGGCCCCACTTATCTGCGCGACGACCGGCAAGTATAAGAATGATTGCACCCAATAACGGAAGTGCAATTAAGTAAACCAGGCTGTTTGAAGTCGTCATGGCTATCGCTTCAACAAACTTGCATCATCAACAGATGCTGATCGACGTGAACGATAAATAGTCACAATAATTGCTAAGCCAACTACAACTTCACAAGCAGCAACTACCATCGTAAAGAAAGCAACGACTTGACCATTGAGATCACCATTAATTCTTGAAAAAGTTACAAAAGCTAAATTTGCTGCGTTAAGCATGAGCTCGATACACATAAAAACAACAATTGCGTTACGACGAACAACTACACCGACTGCGCCAATAGTGAAAAGAAGTACTGATAGATATAGATAATTAGCTGCATCCATTTACTTCTCCTCCCCCGCGCTCGTATCGATTTTTCCAAGTTCAAATGCTCCTGAATTAAGCATGTCGCCGCGTGCTTCAAGCGTTGCATTTACTGAATTCGCCGCAGGTGAACCATCTGGAAGTAAGGCAGGAACATCGACTGCATTGTGTCGAGCAAAAACGCCTGGGGCTGGAAGTCCAGCTGCATTTGCAAGTGAGATTCCGCGGAATCGCTCGGTTGAAAGTTCACGTTGTGTTGGACGAGTTTGAAGTCGTTGGTGATGCGCCAGAACCATCGCTCCAAGAGCCGCGGTAATAAGGAGTGCAGATACAACTTCGAATGGCCACACATATGTAGAGAAAAGAAGTTGGGCTATACCCTTAACGTTTCCATTTTCATTTGCGACCTGTAATCCAACTGCTGATCGACCCAAAGTAGCACGACTAAGTAGTGAAACCATCAATCCACCAAAACCAACTGCTGCAGTAATTGCAATTGGTCGAAGTCCTGTAATTGTTTCAGTTAATGAATCTGATGAATCAACACCCACCAACATAAGAATGAAGAGGAAGAGCATCATTACCGCGCCTGTATAGACAACAATCTGAACTATGCCAAGGAAAAGGGCATCTTGTGCGATATAGAAAATCGCAAGGTTAATCATTACCGAAGCCATCAAGATCGCTGAGTGAACCGCTTTCTTAACTAACAACATTCCAAAAGCAGCTGCAACTGTTAGCGGTGCAAGAATCCAAAACATTACGGCTTCCGGAGTCTGCGTCTGACCAACTGCAAGAGCTAATTCAATCATTTACTTCACATCCTGCGAAGGGTGAGATTGAGTCACATCGCCCTTGTAATAACTGCTGTCGTCCATATCTGGATACATAGGATGCGGCGGCATCAACATTCCTTGACGAAGCGGAGCCAATAAATCTTCCTTTTCAAAGATTAACTTGGTGCGTGAATCATCCGCTAATTCATATTCATTTGTCATAGTCAACGCACGTGTTGGGCAGGCTTCGATGCACAATCCACAAAAGACACAACGTAGATAATTAATTTGATAAACCTTGCCGTAACGCTCACCCGGAGACATTTGATTGCCTTCAGAGTTGTCAGCGCCTTCGACATATATTGCATCTGCAGGACATGCCCATGCACAGAGTTCGCAACCAATACATTTTTCTAAACCATCTGGGTGCCGGTTGAGTTGATGGCGACCGTGGAATCGCTCGGCAGTTGGCGCTTTTACTTCCGGATATTCAACTGTAAGTGTCTTTTTGAAAATCTTTGAAAAAGGAATCCAGAAGCCTTTGAGGTGTCCCAACAAGCCAACTGATTCACCGGTTTCAATCTGTGTGAAGGAAACATCATTAACTGAGATCTCATTCTTCTTAAGCGGTTCGAGTTGCTCAGACATGATCGCCTCCATTGCCAGCTTGTGAAACGTTGATAGTTGATACATTTATTGGGATGGTTGGAATAGCAAACGATGGAGATGTTGTTTCAACTTCAAGGGAATCGAGTTTCTTCTTTTTGGCATTTTCAAAGCCAAGATTTACTGCTAAAACTAGAAGAACTACAAAACTTGCAAAGCCAACTACTACAACTCGCGGTGCACCTTGTAGTGAAAGCGTACGAAGTGTTGCAACAACCAATATCCAAAGAATAGAAACTGGAATCAAAATCTTCCAACCAAACTGCATGAACTGGTCATAGCGAAGACGTGGCAATGTGCCGCGAAGCCAAACAAAGACAAAGAAGAAAACTAATACCTTGGAGAAGAACCAAATCCCCGTAAACCAGCCACCCAGCCATGATTCAGTGAAGCCAAGACCAGGTAATGCGTGGTAACCACCAAGGAACAAGGTTGTTGCAAGTGCTGACACCGCAATGATGTTGACGTATTCAGCTAAGAAGAAGAGTGCGAATTTAAGTGATGAATACTCAGTATGGAATCCACCTACGAGCTCGCCTTCAGCTTCAGCCAAGTCAAAGGGTGCTCGGTTAGTTTCGCCCACCATAGAAATTGCATAAATAGCAAAAGATGGGAATAAAACAACGCCATACCACCACGTTGATTGTGCGGCCACGATGTCAGATGTAGACATTGAACCTGCATAAATAAATACGGCTACAAGTGAAAGACCCATTGCAACTTCATAAGAAATTACTTGAGCACTTGAACGCAGTCCACCAAGTAGTGGGTAAGTAGATCCTGATGACCAACCAGCAAGAACGATTCCGTAAACTCCAACTGAGGCAATCGCTAATACATATAGCACGCCAACTGGGAGATCGGTCAACTGCATTGCAGTTGTGTGACCGAACAAAGAAACTTTGCCAGTTATTGGAATTACAGCAAAAGACATAAAACAAGTCGTAGCACTGATAATTGGTGCAATTACAAAGACTATTTTGTCCGCAGCCGCTGGAATTAAATCTTCTTTGAGGGCTAACTTCACGCCATCAGCAAGGGCTTGAATTAAACCAAATGGACCAACGCGGTTAGGTCCTGGACGTTCTTGCATGCGACCAACTAAGCGGCGTTCACCCCATACTGACATCAGCGTTAAGACAACGCAGAAAATGAAAACTAGTAAGGCTTTAATCGCAATGATTGCGCCAGAATCTGCGCCAATGAGCTCTGCTGTTGTCATGCTTTCACCACCGTCACTACTGCGCCATGTGCAACGCCTAGATTTACAAGTAATTGAGAACCTCGTGAGTTGCGTGGAGCCCACACGGCATCGTCATGAATATCTTCTACTAGTGCGCTCAGAGTTACCGAACCTAGCGAAGTTGAAATCTTTAATTGATCGCCATCAGAAACACCCATTGCTTGCGCACGTTTCGAGGAAATTACCGCCACAGTTTTGCGAGCAGTGCCGGCAAGATTTTCTTCACCTTGCTGCAAAGTTCCAAGATCAAGCAAACGACGCCATGACGTAAGGATGAATTGATCTCCACTTACTGCTGGTTGTGAAGCCGAAGCAACTTTGCTCATTGAAGCGCGCGCACCATCCCATTTGCCGATGGATGAAATCTCTTTAATTGCTGCAGTTACTGTTGCAAGATTTACTGATGTGCCCATCTCTTCGGCAATCATTGAAAGAATTCGAAGATCACTGCGATTGAGTGAATCATGAACTGCTGCATCAAATGATCGAGCGCGACCCTCCCAGTTTAAAAATGATCCGCTCTTTTCAGTTACTGCAGCAACGGGCAAAACTACATCTGCACGTTCTGTAACTGCGCTGCTTGCAATCTCTAAAGAAACTACAAATGCCTTATCTAAAGCAGCTAGTGCGGCTTGGCTGTTTTCACTATCTAAAGGATCGAGGCCGCCAACAAGTAATGCTCCGATTTCACCGGCGTTAACTGCTGCATAAATTTCATTAGTGTTCTTACCGACAGAAGTTGGTAATGCATCTGTGCTCCACAATGCTGCAATATCTACGCGTGCAGCTGCATCCGCAACTGGGCGACCGCCTGGCAATAAATTTCCGATTGCACCAGCCTCTAGCGCTCCGCGCTCTCCCGCACGGCGTGGAATCCATGCGATCTTTGCGCTACTTGAATCGGCAAGAGCTGCAACAGCACTTAATACTCCGGCACTTTCTGCTGCTCGCTCGCCTACCAAAATTACTGATTTTGAAGTTAATGATTGAGCCGCAATTGCTGCGCCTTCTTGTCCTGGTGCAACCTTTACAAACTCGCCTTTGAGTTTTTCAACTCCGATTGAAAGCTTGGTTGCAATTGCACTGACCTTAAGTGCACGCTTTCGTACTTGCTTATTCAAACGCAAGAAAACAATTGGAGATTCTTCTTCGGGTTCAAAGCCAACCAATAGAACGTGATCGGCGCGATCAATATCCAAGTACATAGTTGATGAACCAACAACTCGCGCTGCAAGGAATTCGCGCTCTTCATCGGATGAAACGCGTGAACGGAAATCAATATCGTTTGTACCAAGTGCCACTCGGGCAAACTTGCTATAACCATAAGCATCTTCATGTGTTGCGCGACCACCGACAAGAACTGCCGCCTTAGCTGCCTTCAGCCCCTTTGCTGCAGCGGCTAATGCCTCTGGCCAAGATGCTGCAACTAACTCTCCTGATGCGTTACGAACAAGTGGAGTTGTTAGACGATCAACAGATGTTACATATTTAAATGCCCAACGTCCCTTATCGCAGTTCCATTCTTCATTAACAGATGGGTCATCTCCTGCAAGGCGACGCAGAGTTTTTCCACGACGAACATCGGTCCGCATGTCGCACCCTGATGCGCAGTGCTCACAAGCAGAAGGAGTTGATACTAAATCGAAAGGTCGTGCACGGAATCGATATGCAGCTCCAGTTAATGCACCTACTGGGCAAATTTGAACAGTGTTCCCAGAAAAATATGATTCAAAAGGTTTGTTCTCATAAATTCCCACTTGCTGCAAAGCGCCACGTTCATTCAAAGTGATAAAAGGATCTGATGCAATTTGTTCGGAGAATCGAGTACAACGTGCGCACAATACGCAGCGTTCGCGGTCAAGTAATACCTGTGATGAAATATTGATTGGCTTCTGGAAAGTGCGCTTTACGCCTTCAAAACGAGTTTCTCCTTGACCATTGCTCATTGCCTGGTTTTGCAACGGGCATTCTCCGCCCTTGTCACACACTGGGCAATCAAGTGGGTGGTTAATAAGCAAGAGCTCCATTACTCCGCGCTGTGCTTTTTCTGCAACAGGTGAAGTTAATTGTGTTTTTACAATCATGCCTGGTTCGACTGGAATTGTGCATGATGCTTGAGGCTTAGGAAAAGCGCGGCCATTAATTTCAATATCAACAAGGCATTGGCGGCACGCACCGACGGGATCAAGAAGCGGGTGATCGCAAAAACGTGGAATTTGAATTCCTAATTTTTCTGCTGCACGAATAACAAGAGTTCCCTTTGGAACACTTACTTCAAAGCCATCGACTACGACAGTGATCATGTCTACAACTTCAGTAGTCATTTATGCACCTGCCCCTGCGAAAAGAGTTGAAGCAACTGGATCAAATGGGCATCCACCATTTGTAATGTGTGCGATGTATTCATCACGGAAATATTTAATTGAAGATGTGATCGGGCTAGTTGCGCCATCGCCTAGGGCACAGAATGAACGTCCCATAATGTTGTCACAAAGATCGAGCAACTTAGCAAGATCTGCTTCGGTGCCTTTGCCTGCTTCAAGATCGCGCAATAGCTGTACCAACCACCATGTACCTTCACGGCAAGGTGTGCACTTTCCACATGACTCATGCTTGTAGAACTCAGTCCAACGCAATACTGCACGAACAACACAAGTTGTTTCATCAAAAATTTGTAGAGCCTTAGTTCCAAGCATTGAACCGGCTGCAGAAACGCCCTCGTAATCTAGAGGCACATCTAAATGCTCTGATGTGAAAATTGGAGTTGAAGATCCACCAGGTGTCCAAAACTTTAAAGTATGTCCAGTGCGTACTCCACCAGATAGTTCTAAAATTTCGCGCAAAGTAATTCCAAGAGGTGCTTCAAACTGTCCAGGATTATTTACATGGCCTGACAATGAATAAAGCGTTGCGCCTTTACTTTTTTCTGTTCCCATCCCCTGGTACCACTCCGCACCGTTAGCGATAATCGCTGGTACTGAAGCAATGGATTCAACGTTATTTACAACGGTAGGACGGGCATAAAGACCGGCAATAGCTGGAAATGGTGGTCGTAAACGAGGTTGCCCGCGGAAACCTTCAAGTGAATCAAGCAAAGCGGTTTCTTCACCGCAGATATATGCGCCAGCACCGATATGCAAAACAACGTCAATTCCATTTCCAAGCAGGCCAGCTTTATAAGCATCTTCGATTGCTTGATTCACTCGACGCACAACATGTGTTACTTCACCGCGAATATAAATAAAAGCATGCTTTGCGCGAATTGCGTGACACGCAATGATGCAGCCTTCGATAAGTACATGTGGGTTAGCCATAAGCAATGGCGTGTCCTTGCATGTTCCCGGCTCTGATTCATCGGCATTAACAACTAAGTAGTGATCCTTGTTGTCTCCCTGTGGAATAAATCCCCACTTCATACCAGTTGGGAAGCCTGCACCGCCACGACCGCGAAGCCCAGAATCTTTAATAATTTGAATAATTGCATCAGGATCCATAGCCAGTGCCTTAGTAGAAGCTGTATATCCACCATGACGCTTGTACGCCTCGATAGTAAATGAATCTTTTTCATCCCAGTGTGCAGAAAGAATTGGAGTTAACTTAGTCATTTACTTAGTTTCTCCCTTAGCAATTTTTAATCCTAAAAGTGTTGGTGCTCCGGCCTGTACACCTTCATTTGCTTTTCCATCATTTAGTCCGGCCAAGACTGCAGAGGCTTGCTTCCAAGTAACTAAAGAATTTGGTCCACGTGTTGGAGGCTTTGGATTTCCCGTACGCATTGAATCAACTAAGTCCTTTGCCGATTGCACAGTTTGATTGTCGTAGAACTCCCAGTTAGCCATAACAACTGGTGCATAATCACATGCAGCGTTGCACTCAATATGCTCAAGTGAAACCTTGCCATCAGTTGTAACTCCATTATTTTCAATTCCAAGATGGTTTTTAAGTGCATCCATAATTTCGTCTCCACCCATTACTGCGCACAAAGTATTTGTACATACACCTACGTGATATTCGCCTACGGGTGTTGGCTTGTACTGGGTATAAAAGGTAGATACAGCAGTGACTTCAGCGGCAGCTAGGTCAAGTTGCTGGGCGATTAATTCAATACCTTCATTGGTTACATAACCATCACGTGATTGAACAAAGTGCAATAAAGGCATGATTGCAGAACGTGGGCGTGGATAACGCTTAATAATTGTTGCCATGATTGCAAGATCTTCGTTTGAGAATGCCATTAGCGGTCAACGCCTCCCATAACTGGATCGATAGAAGCAACTGCACCGATGATGTCAGCAATCATCCCGCCTTCGCTCATCGCAGAAGTTGCTTGTAAGTTATTAAAAGATGGTTCGCGGAAGTGCATGCGATACGGCTTTGTTCCGCCATCAGAGACTACATGTGCTCCAAGTTCACCGCGTGGAGATTCAATTGCTGCATACACCTGACCTGCAGGAACATGGAAACCTTCTGTAACTAACTTGAAGTGGTGAATCAAAGATTCCATAGACGTTCCCATAATTTCGCGGATGTGATTAAGTGAATTACCAAGTCCATCTCCACCTAATGCCAACTGAGCTGGCCATGCAATCTTTTTGTCTGCAACCATTACTGGTGCACCTTCAAGTTTTTCTAACTTATCAAGTGCTTGTTCGACAATTCGAAGTGATTGTTCAAGCTCGTTCATACGAATCAAGAAACGACCATAAACGTCGCAAGTGTCTGCAGTGATGACATCAAAGTTATAGTTTTCATATCCAGAATATGGCTGCATCTTGCGAAGATCCCAAGGAAGACCAGTCGAGCGAAGAACTGGTCCGGTAATTCCAAGCGTTGTGCATCCAGCGAGGTCTAAGTAACCAATTCCTTGTGTGCGCTTCATCCAAATTGAGTTGCCAACAAGCAAAGTTGTGTTGTCTTTAAAGTTCTTGCGCATCAGCTTTACTGCATCACGAATCTTTGGAATCGCACCTTCTGGAAGATCTTGTTGAACTCCACCCGGGCGCACATAAGCCATGTTCATGCGCAGTCCAGAGATCATTTCAAAGATATCGAGAACAATTTCGCGTTCACGGAAAGCAAAGAACATAGGGGAAATTGCACCTAATTCAAGAGCACCGGTGCCAAGGGCCACCATGTGAGAGGAAATGCGATTGAGCTCCATCATCATCACACGAATAACACTTGCGCGTTCTGGAACATCGTTTGTAATTCCCAAAAGCTTTTCAATAGCTAAGCAATATGCAGTTTCATTAAATAGTGGGGCTAGATAATCCATACGTGTGACGAATGTTGTGCCCTGAGTCCAGCTGCGATATTCCATGTTCTTTTCGATACCTGTGTGTAGGTATCCAATTCCTGCACGGGCTTCAGTAACTGTTTCGCCCTCAAGTTCTAGAACTAAACGAAGCACGCCGTGTGTTGATGGATGTTGTGGTCCCATATTTACAACAACGCGTTCTTCTTTCGTTGAACCGATTTCTTGAACTAGTGAATCCCAGTCACCACCAGTTACTGAATAAACCGTTCCTTCAGTTGTGTCGCGCGATGGTGCATATGGATCAAATGTTGTCACTTGTATGCCCTCCGCTCATTTGGTGGAGGAGTTGTTGCGCCCTTGTATTCAACTGGAATTCCACCGAGTGCATAATCTTTGCGTTGTGGGTGACCTTGCCAATCATCTGGCATCAAAATTCGAGTGAGTCCTGGGTGGCCATCAAAAATAATTCCAAACATGTCAAATGTTTCGCGCTCATGCCAGTTGTTGCCAGCCCACACTTCGACAAGTGTTGGAATGTGCGCATCTGAATCAGGGACCGAAACTTCTAGACGAATCCGGCGATTATTTGTAAGTGAGAGCAGTGGATAAACCGCGTGTAGTTCGCGACCTGCATCGGCTGGATAATGAACTCCAGATACACCCATACACATTTCAAACTTCAATGAGTCACGCAAAATAAGACACACTTCAACTAATTTTTCACGCTTTACATGCAGAGTTAATTCACCGCGGTCAACAACTACTCGTTCAATTGCTTGTGAAAATAATGGATACGCGCGTTCAAGATCATCGGCAACATCATCGAAATAACTGCCATATGGACGCTCGGAAGAGCCGGTTGAGGCTGCAGTTGGTGCTAACCCGCCATATCCAGATGTATCGCCAGTACCGCGGGCACCAAACATTCCGTGATCACTCATTTAAGCCAGCAGGCCTTTCATCTCAATAGTTGGCTTTGCATTCATTGCAGCTAGCTCTACTTCTTTGATGATGTCTGCACGATTTGATCCAAGTTTTTCATCGTAAATCTTTGAGTGAAGTTTCAAAATTGCATCGAGCAACATTTCAGGGCGAGGCGGACAACCTGGAAGATAAATATCAACTGGGACTACATGGTCTACGCCTTGAACAATCGCGTAGTTATTAAACATTCCTCCAGATGAAGCACAAGCACCCATTGCAATTACCCACTTAGGTGCTGCCATTTGATCATAAATCTGTCGAAGCACTGGCGCCATCTTGTTTGAAACTCGGCCAGCAACAATCATTAAATCGGCTTGGCGTGGGGATGCGCGAAAAACTTCCATTCCAAAGCGGGAAATATCGTATTTAGCAGCCGAGCCAACGGCCATCATTTCAATAGCACAACATGCAAGACCAAAAGTTGCAGGCCACAAAGAGTTTTTGCGCATGTATCCCGCAAGTTTTTCTACAGTTGTTAAAACAAAACCGCTGGGGATTTTCTCTTCAAGACCCATTGATTAATCCCATTCCAATCCACCACGGCGCCATACATATGCATACGCTACGAAAACTGTTCCGATAAAAATTGTCATTTCGACTAAGCCAAAAACCCCAAGAGCATCAAATGAGACTGCCCATGGATAAAGGAAAACAATTTCAATGTCGAAAATAATAAAAAGCATGGCAGTTAAAAAATATTTCACTGGAAAACGTCCACCTTGGGCAGCCTGTGGTGAAGGTTCGATTCCACATTCATAAGCATCGAGTTTTGCTCGGTTATAACGCTTTGGACCGGTGAGGGCCCCAGCTGCAACTGAAAAAATCGCAAAGCCAAAACCGATTGCGCCTAGCACCAAGATCGGCACGTATGGATTTGATGTGGATATCACGTGTGAAATCTTAAGGTCGGTTGGCCGATGCCGATGACCGCTAGCCCTTAATCCCGCTGTGAACTGCAACAACCCCGCCGGTCAGGTTTTTCCAGGTTATCTGACCCCAGCCCGCCTTCTCCATCGCCGATGCCAAAGCCGCCTGATCTGGCCAGGCCCGAATCGATTCAGCTAAATAAACGTAGGCGTCAGGATTCGATGAAGTTCTACGCGCAATTATCGGCAAAAGCTTCATCAAGTACTCGCTATATATGGTGCGAAATAGGCCCCAGGTGGGATGGCTGAATTCGACGACAACTATGCGCCCACCAGGTTTGCTCACACGAAGCGCTTCGGCGAGCGCCTTGGGGTAATCCACAGTGTTTCGAAGCCCGTAGGAGATGGTGACAACGTCAAAGGTATTGGCCTCAAAGGGAAGGTTGAGGGCATCGGCCTTGGAAAAATTGAGATACGGGCGCTTTTTACGGCCGACGGCCAACATACCTTCAGAGAAATCAGTGGCAAAGACGGTTGCGCCCCCTTTATGCAGGGGTTCAGAGGATGAGCCCGGGCCGGCAGCTAAATCCAGAATTTTCATGCCAGGTGCTGGGGCGATGATCTTTGTTGCCGCTTTGCGCCAGGCTTTAGTGCGACCCAGGCTTAGAAGATCATTGACCAGGTCGTAGCGCTTGGCCACGCCATCAAACATCGCCGCTACTTCATCGGGATCTTTATTCAAATGAGCGCGAGACATAGGCATATTCTCCCTTGAAGTAGGCTCATCCACAACTCTGCAGACGCGAAAGGTTCAAGGATGTCATATTCAATTACACCCCTTCGGGCATTAGTAATTCCTCGTTCCAGCGTTCTGAGCAATTCAATCCTGGTCGTTGGCGGTGTCGGGTTCTTATCTGCATTAGCGCAAATAGCCATTCCGGTTCCAGGTTCGCCGGTTCCAGTAACTGGTCAAACTCTTGGCGTGCTTTTAGTTGGAACAACCTACGGTGCATCACTGGGTTTTATTACTTTTGCAACTTACCTCTTAGCCGGAATTGCGGGAGCGCCGATTTTTGCCGGACAAAGTTTTGGAATTGAAAAAGTTACAGGAGCAACTGGTGGCTATTTAGTGGGCATGCTGGTTACCACTTATGTATTGGGATTACTTGCCAATAAACGCTTTGATCAAAAATTTACAACCGCATTGCCGTCTATGCTACTTGGTACTGCAATTGTTTTTGCCTTCGGACTTTTCTGGTTGCATCAATTCACCGGAAAAGATTGGGGCTGGACAATAAGTGCAGGGTTAACTCCATTTGTTATTGGTGAAGGTTTAAAAATTCTAATTGCGGGTACTTCACTCCCTATTGTTTGGCGCCTAGTTAATCGCAAGAACGTATAACTCAACTTTAACTATGGCTTCCCTCATCCCCGTAACAACCACTCGCCTGGGGCAACACTTGCCTTTGCTCGACTTACTTCCAGATGCTCAACCTTTTGCATGGGTGCGAGCTGGTGAAGGACTAGTTGGTTGGGGGGTTCACGCGACAACAACTGTTAGTGGGCCACATAGATTTGCCGATGCAAGACATTGGTGGCAGAAGCAGTTAGAAGGTTTTGCAGTTACAAACACGGTTCACGGAAATGGAACTGGTCCAGTTTTATTTTCATCTTTTTCTTTCTCACCCGATGATGTTTCAGTGTTAGTTATTCCCAAAGTAATTGTCGGTAAAAAAGGCGATAAGTCTTGGATAACTTGGATTGGCTCCGAACCACAGCCAGTATTGAATTCGAATGCTCCTGCACTGCCAAAGGTTTCTGTTACTTGGGAATTAGATGCAAATAGCGCCGAACAATGGAAATCTCGCGTACAAACTGCAATTAATCGTATTGCTACACAAGAGTTGGACAAAGTTGTTTTAGCTAGAGATGCCGTTGGAACTTCACAGTCCCCAATTGACCCCCGCTCGGTTTTGCGCACTTTGGCTTTGGAATATCCATCAACGTGGAATTTTTCAGTCTCTGGTTTAGTGGGTGCAACTCCTGAACTACTACTTAGATTAACTAAGAGCATGGTTACATCACGCGTCTTAGCCGGCACAATAAGTAAAACTGGCGATGATGAAAGAGATCTGGCATTAGCTGCCTCACTTGCGCGCTCTTCAAAAGATTTAGAAGAACACGAATATGCAGTGCGCTCGGTTGCCGATGCAATTGAACCCTTCTGTACATCAATCAACGTTCCGGAATCCCCCTTTGTTTTGCACTTAGCCAATGTCATGCACCTTGCAACAGATGTAACTGGGGCTCTTGCCGAAACTTTGGCGCATGTTGATGCATTTACAATTCTTGAACAACTTCATCCTTCAGCTGCTGTGTGTGGAACTCCACGACCACAAGCTGGCGCACTTATTAATGAGATCGAGGAAATGTCTCGTGGCCGATACGCAGGTCCAGTTGGTTGGATCGATGCCGCAGGTGATGGAGAGTTAGGAATCGCATTACGTTGCGGACAGATTAAAGGCGATTCAATTCGAATTTTTGCTGGGTGTGGAATTGTTGCTGGTTCTGATCCAGATAAAGAGTTAGCTGAAAGTGAAGCAAAGTTTTTGCCAATGCGCAGTGCCCTTAAGTAATTTGAAAAGTTTTAAATAGAGCTCATTGATTCATAAATAGCTTTTAGCAAATCAGCATTTGCATCGCGCGATGGAACCTTTGCGACAACAATTGATATTCCCTGTACTGGGGCTGCTAAAGTTTTTTTAAGTTCGGCAATTGTTGTAATTGTTGAAGACTTAATTCCCATGGCTGCAGCAATTACGGCCGGATCTAAACCGTGGGGCGTCCCAAAGACTGTTTCAAAGCCGGGCAATCCGCGTTGTGGCAACGTGGAAAAAATCCCACCTCCATCATTATTAATCACAATAAAGCAGCAGTTGATCTCTTCATGGTGAATTAAGCCAGTTAAGTCATGCAAAAATGAAAGATCGCCTAGGACTGCAAATGTTGCTTTACTGGCAGATGCAATTCCTAGAGCTGTTGAAATATTTCCATCAATTCCAGCTAAGCCACGATTTGCATATGTGGTTATACCTTCGCGAGGGATTGCAAATCCTTCTAAGTCACGTATCGGACGTGAAGATGAAACAAAAAGCGTTGAACCGGCAGGGATACCCGCTGCAATCTCTTTAGCAATTACCGCTTCGGTGAATCCAGTTAATCCCTCAATCTGTTTTGCACATCGTGCGGCGTATTTTTTCCACTGCGCTAACCATTCCTCTGAAGCCTTTTTAGTATTTAGCTGGGGTATCTCAATAAATTTCTTATCCGCTGCGCGATCGCTATCAACAGTTGCCATACGAGGATCAACCACTATTTGAGTCGGGGCTAACTTTATAAATGCATTAATTGATCTAGAAAGAGTAGTTCGACCAATAACAATCACGGTTTGTGGAATTAAGGCTGCACGAATCTCGGATGAAGTTAAAAATATTGATGCGTGCGCAATAGCACCTGGGAAGGAGAGTGGATCTTCAGTGATAATCGGCCAGCCCAATTGTGTGGCAAATTTTTCGACGCTCTGCGTGCTTAAACCTCCGCGGTCATGCCCAATAACTAGAACTCCACGATTTGCATCGCTTTTTAATGTCCCAGCTTTAGTTCGTGGCACAAACTCTTTTGGTGAAACGATAATTTCATCTAGCCACTGATTGGATTCATCAGGCAATGTTGGTTCATCAAATTGAATGTTCAAGTGGACAGGGCCATTTCGCAAACTATCGAAAGGTAGTTCCATTGGAAAAACTGGTCCGTCAATATCAGCAAAGTATCGAACCGCTTTTCCATAAATTCGAGCTTGCTCGGTGGTTTGATTAGCGCCAGTTTTTCGCAAAATAGCTGGTCGATCTGCAGTTAAAACTAATAGGGGTGCATTTGTATGACTGGCCTCTAAAACAGCTGGGTGATAGTTAGCAACTGCGGTTCCGCTAGTACAAACAATTGGAACTGGGCGACCTGTAGCTTTAATAATTCCTAAGGCAAAAAACGCTGCAGTCCGTTCATCAATTCGTACGTGCACTTTGATTAATCCGCGTTCGGCTGCGGCATTAAAGGCTAGAGACAGCGGAGCGTTGCGTGATCCTGGTGAAATAACTACATCAGTAATTCCTACCTCAATAATCTGGCGAACTACTACGCGAGCAAGGCTGGTTGAGTTATTCATCCCAATAACGACGCTGTTCTCATGATGCGATTCTTCCACCATTCGTAGCGATCTGCCGACACATCAAGCCCAGAGAAGTTAGGAACGACATCATTGACTGCAATTGCGCCATCAATAATTGCAAGCTCGCCCAGATTCGATACTAGTAATGAGCCTGTTGCCAGTCCGCACGCAAAATCTAGGTTAGGAAGTGCCGCAGCAAGTTTTAATCCGTAAGAAATTCCAACCGCGCTTTCTAACGCACTTGAAACTACAACTGGAAGTTGGTGATGCTCGGCAAGTTTCATCGCGCGAGCGATTCCACCCAGCGGTTGAACTTTTAGCATCAAAATATCTACAGCTCCTTCTAGCTCCACTTCAAATGGATTCTCACTTTTTCGCAAGATTTCATCGCCAACTATCTTTACATTTACCCGTGATTTTAATTCGCGAAGCTCTGCAGTAGTTGCACATGGTTGTTCTACATATTCAATCTCTCCACAAAGTTCTAAAAAGTTAGTTGCTTGATCAACATTCCATAGCCCATTTACATCAATTCTTAACTTTGCATCTGGCGCAATTGTGCGAACTGTGGCAATTCTTGCTAGGTCTTCGTCTTTGTTTTGACCAACTTTTATCTTGATTGTTGTGCAACCGGGAAATGCAGAAAGTATTCGAGAGATCTCACCTTCTCCATTGAGCGCAGGTAAAGTTGCATTTACTGCAATCGTGCTTCGAAATAAGTGTGGAATAGGAACAGTTGCAGCTTCAATTGCACACGCGAGCCAAGGTGCGCACTCTTCATCTGAATATTCAAGAAAAGGTGAAAATTCAGCCCAACCTTGCGGACCTTCAAATAGGGCAACTTCGCGATGATCGACTCCACGAAAATTCGTCTTGGTGGGAAGGCTTACAACCCTTAACGAATCGAGAATTAGATCAAGCATGCTTTATGGACGCTTTGGAAATTTCCCGAAATCAGGATCGCGCTTTTCCTTATATGCATCGCGGCCTTCTTGGCCTTCTTCGGTCATGTAAAACAACAGCGTTGCATCGCCTGCCAATTGCTGTACACCAGCTAATCCGTCATCTGCAGCATTTAAACTAGCCTTCAGTAATCGAAGTGCTAGCGGTGAGTTGCGAAGCATTTCGCGTGACCAAGAAACGGTTTCGGCTTCAAGTTCAGCAAGTGGAACAACGGTGTTAACAAGTCCCATATCCAATGCTTCTTGCGCATCGTATTGTCTAGTGAGAAACCAAATTTCACGGGCTTTCTTTTGGCCAACATGTGCAGCAAGTAAGCCTGCACCATACCCGCCATCAAATGAGCCGACCATCGGTCCGGTCTGACCAAATTTTGCATTGTCAGCAGCAATTGTTAGATCGCAAACAACGTGTAAAACGTGTCCGCCGCCAACTGCCCAACCTGCGACCATTGCAACGACTGGTTTTGGTGTGCGACGAATTTGAACTTGTAAATCTAAAACATTAAGACGTCCAATACCTTTTTTGGCAAGCTTGTCATCACCCAGATATCCATCATCTCCACGAACACTGATGTCACCACCAGAACAAAATGCTTCTGTGCCTTCGCCAGTAAAAATAATTACACCGACGTCTTCGTTGTCGCGTGCAAGATGAAAAGCTTCGATTAATTCAATAATTGTTTGTGGGCGAAATGCATTGCGAAGCTGTGGGCGGTTAATGGTGATTTTGGCCATGCCATCACCCATTTGATATTTAATATCAGTGAAATCTTCACCACCTGGCGCGCTTACCCAATTAGGAATCTCACGGCTACCGAAATCACGCTTGAAAGGCTTGCTCACATTTCCTCCATAGTCTTTACAAGGGATACCCTACGGGTGCAATGGATACGAAGTCACAACGAGGTATTGACCGGGTTAACCCTGCGTGCACAATCCCTGATTTAGCCGCGCAAATCACCGCCGCCCTGGTTGGCAACGCCGCCGCCTTAGGAATCGGGGACATTCGATCCAATAACTGCCCATCAAATATCGCACTGGTAATTGGTACAAGTGGAACAACTGGAATGAGCAAAGAAGTTGCATTCACTTCACACGCATTACTTTCTTCAGCACGTGCCTCCAATAAATATCTGAAAGCACATGCTGGACAGATGTGGTCACTTTTTCTGCCTCTTACCCACATTGCTGCTGTTAATGTCATTCTCCGTTCAATGGAGTTAGGGACATTGCCAATTGATTTGCGCGAACACGAAGGTGAATATCCAAAAGTCGATTTCACTTCAATTGTTCCTACCCAGTTATTTCGTGCCCTCAATGGCGATGATCGATTGCTACGTCATTTGCAACATGCCCAGGCCGTATTAGTCGGTGGCGCGGCATTGTCTGCGACTTTGCGCGACCAGGCGCAAACTCAAAAAATTAACGTTGTTGAAACTTATGGAATGACAGAGACATCTGGTGGATGCATTTATAACGGAGAAGCTCTAGAAGGTGTCGAGTATTCAATTAATGAACGTGGATTAGTTCAGATTCGTGGATCAGTAATGTCACAAACATATTTGAATGCCCCAGAACTTTACCGACTAAGCGATGGTTGGTTTATAACTAATGATCTTGGTGAAGTAATCGATGGCAAATTAAAGATTCTTGGTCGAGCCGATGATGTCATCATTTCGGGCGGTGAAAATATCTCTCTTACAGGTATCGAAGCGACACTTTCAATTAGATATCCCGAAATTGAATTTGCTGCTTTTGCGGTTAACGACATTCAATGGGGGCATGCTCTTCATTTAGCTGTAGTCGGGGAAATAAGCGAAAGTGAAATTTTGCATTACTTAGAAGCTGCACTTGGTTCGGCATCAAAACCAAAAGGAATTCACCACTTAGAATCAATTCCTCTATTAGGTATTGGAAAAACTGACCGCATTGCTCTGGCAAAGATGGTGGGACATGAATAAGTGGATCCTTGGTGCAAGACCTCGCACACTGCCGGCTGCAATTGCTCCCGTTGTTGTTGCCACTGCTTTAGCTGGTAGTGACTGGAACTGGTTTCGCGCCGCACTTGCTTTAAAAGTGGGCATTTGGTTGCAGATTGGCGTTAATTATGCCAATGATTATTCAGATGGAATCAAAGGCACAGATACCAATCGAATTGGTCCTACGCGTTTAGTTGCAAGTGGTTTAGCTACGGCCAAGCAAGTAAAGCGCGCTGCGCTTATTTCTTTTGCTATCGCATCTATTGCTGGAATTTGGCTATCCCTACTGAGTTCACCTTGGTTGTTACTCGTTGGAGCGGCTGCAATTGCTGCAGCTTGGGGTTACACAGGTGGAAAAAACCCATATGGCTATAGCGGTTTAGGCGAAGTATCCGTATTCATTTTCTTTGGTTTAACTGCAACAGTTGGAACGTACTATTCACAAACCAATCATGTCTCTGCTCTGAGTGTTTTATGTGCCGTACCCATGGGTTCCCTTGCCTGTGCAATCTTGGCAGTTAATAATCTCCGAGATCGTGGGCAAGATGAACTAGTTGGTAAGCGAACTCTTGCCGTAAGACTAGGTGATACAAAGGCTCGTAAAGGTTTTGTTGTACTGCTAGTTGTTGCCCATTTAAGCGCAGTTGCAACTTTAATTCCTTGGTCACTACTTACTTTGGCAGTGCTTCCATTAACGATCTCAATCTCACGTGCAGTTTTGTCAGGTGCATCAGGGGCTAGCCTTATTCCGCTGCTGGGCAAAACCGGAAAACTGCAAATGTTTTTTGGGCTTCTCTTTGCAATAGCTCTAGCGATACACTAAAGACATGTCCCGCATCCTGCCGATTCTTCTTTTAACTGGTTTCACAATTTATACGTTAATTGATTGTGCACGCACCGATGAAACACAAGTGAGAAATCTGCCAAAGTGGGCGTGGATTTTAATTATTATTTTAATTGGAACTCTTGGCCCTCTTGCATATTGGATTGCCGGACGACCAAAGCGCAAAGGTTTAGGTGGCGGACCAAAGCGCCGAATCTTGCCTCCGGATGATGATCCAGATTTCTTAAGAAAGCTCTAATCTCTTACAGCCCTGAGTACGTGTGCTTTCCAGTTCCCCAAATATTTACGTACACATAGTTAAATAAGAATGTTGATCCAGCAAATAAACATAGCCATGCAGCTTTGCGGCCACGCCAGCCAACAGTCACGCGTGCATGCAAATACGCGGCATATGCAACCCAAGTAATAAAGGCCCATGTCTCTTTTGGATCCCAACCCCAATAACGACCCCAGGCACTTTCTGCCCAAATTGCGCCGGCGATAACTGCAAAAGTCCAGAGTGGAAACACAAAAGCAACTAGTCGATATGAAAGTTGATCAAGCACTTCGAGTGATGGCAGACGTTTAGCCCATGCCGTTCTTTCACCCCGTGATTCCATTGCATCCAAATAAAGATAAGCCGCAGCAATTACATTTGCTAAGAGGAAAACTCCACCAGAAATAATTGCAGCAGAGACGTGAATTACTAACCATGTTGATTTAAGTGCCGGAACAAGCGGGGCGCTGGGACGATATAGAACTGCTACCGCAGTGCCAAGAGTAAGTAAAACTGCGATAGAAACTAATAATCCTAGCCAGCGAAGGTCATATTTACGGAGCGCAACTAGGTAGGCACCACAAAAAGCCATCGCACCGGTAATCGAGAACTCATACATATTTCCCCACGGCACACGACCGGCAGAAATGCCTCTGGCAACAACACCTGCGACAAGTAAAAGGAATCCTAAAATCATCATCGCTGTTGCAATGCGCGCTACTTTTTCGGTGCGCTTGTAATCCAAAGTTTTCTTTGAATCCTCAGTTGTGATTCGGACCGCCCATGCAGTTTCAACCGCGTGAGCGAAAAATGACAATGTATAAACTGCCATTGATGAATAAATAAGGTAGTTAGAGAGGTATGCCCACGTACGTGCCATTTAGTTCTCTCCCTTAAGCATCGTTACAAACTTTTGCATTTCGATATCTAATCCTGGCGCTGAATTCTTAGCTAATCCAGCAACTTCAATCGACTTTCCCGCGCGAATCCAGATTCGACGCCTTCTGGTAAATAACGATGCAAGTAAGCCAAGGATGGCAACAATACCGCCGAGCAGCGCAAAGTTCTTGCCAGGATCGTTGACGATCTGAAGATTGACCCATTGTTGGTATCCCTCAAATGTTATTGAGCCCTGCGGATAAATAAATGTCTCACCCGGCTTTAAGGATTTAAGTCCTACTTGCTTCATCTTAGAAGTATCAATTCGATAGACCGATTGTGGAACGCCACTATCTAGACCTAAATCACCAATCCATGCAGATAATAAAAGCCTTGGATCAAGGGCTTCAGGGAAAACGCTGATTGCACCATTATTAGTACTGCGCGCATATGTTGGAACAAAGGAACCAACAAAACCAATTTGCGGATCCGCATCAGGAACTTTGATCGCACCGATGGATCGAAGATTCCCATCTTGTGGCAAGAATGGAATTGGACCTTGCATCGCCACATTGCCCTTTGAATCTCTAACCGTTACCACAGGTGAGTATCCATTGGCTTGTAGGTAGATATTTGTATTTCCTACCTTTAAAGGCGAGTTAACTTTAATGACTCGCTGAGTAAATTTTGTTAAATCGCCTTGCGCAAATGTAACATCGAGGGTGTAGTCCTCTGGTGCGTTTGTCTCCACATTATATTTGGCCGTGAATTTATCTATTTTGATCGAAAAATCTGAAAGGTTATTTTCTTTAAAGAGTTTTCCATACTGCAAAGAGTCATAACTAGTTGGAGTATTCACAAATCTTTCGCCAACATTGAGTATTGCATCCCCCCGCATACCAAAAAGTGAACTAAAAGAAATTCCTAATAAAACAAGAATCAATGCCAGATGAAAAAAGAGGTTTCCAGTTTCACGAGAGAAACCTTTCTCGGCCGATATGGAACCATCTTTTTCTAAAATTCTAAATCGATTTGTTTTAAACCACGCTCTTGCCTTGTCCAACTCATCACCCTGTGCAGTCCAAGAAGCGTGATGCTCCATGCGGTCTAAGTTTTTAGGGGTCGCCGGCGGAAGCGCACGAGCTGCATGGAAATGTTCGATTGTTCGAGGTAGAACACAGCCGATAAGGGAAATAAAAAGCAGAATATAAATAGCGCTAAACCAAGGTGAGCCATAGACATCGAAGAGAGAAAAGCGATCCATCCATCGCGAAAGATCTGGGGAATTCTTGAAATACTCGCTAACTTTCATTGGATTTTGTGTACGTTGTGGAATCAGAGAACCTGGAATAGCCGCAACACCAAGCATTAAAAGAAGAATTAGCGCCGTTCGCATACTGGTTAACTGGCGCCAGCTGTAGCGCAGCAGACCAACACTGCCTAGTTCTGGAATTTGTATTTCTTGACTCATTTAAACCACCGGTATGAAATCAGATATGAGGGAACGGATTGAATTCATCATCTGACCCCATAAGCCAGTAACTTCTAAAACACCAATGACAATCAGGAAGATTCCGCCAACCTTTGAAATTAGGTCCCCGCGCTTCACTAAATACTTACGCATTTTTTCTGAGCGATCAAGAAATACGCCTGATGCAATGAAGGGCAAGCCCAATCCAAAGCAATAGCCAAGAGATAACAAAGCACCGCGAGCCGCACTTGATTCCTGAAAAGCTAAAGTTTCAACGGCTGCCAACGCCGGACCAATGCAAGGTGTCCAGCCAATGCCAAAAAGAAAACCTAAAACTGGAGCACCAATTAATCCTCCCGTTGTTTTAATTGTTGGTCGAAATGTTGGGGCAAAAGGAAATTTACCCAGAAAAACAAAACCTAAGAAAATAGTTATCAATCCGAGGATTCGCGAAATCACATCTTCATTTGCGGCTAAGTGATTTCCAATTCCTCCAAAAATTGCGCCATAGGAGACAAAGACCGCACTAAATCCAAGTACAAATAGGATTGATCCCAGTAAGACCTTGCCACGATTGGCAGAAAAGCCTGCAGCAAAAGATAAATAACCAGGAACAAGCGGTAATACACACGGTGATAAAAATGAAATAACTCCTGCAAGAAATGCAACAGGTAACGCAGTAACTAGGAAGCCGCTCATTATCTGTTCTACAAAGAAATCTTTCATTCAGCGCTCACCCGCTCAATCAAATCTGTTAGCGAAGCAACTGTGATTGCTCCCGAAATTCGTGCTGCAACTCCTCCTTTTTTATCAATAACAACCGTGGAGGGAATTGCGTTTGCAGGCAGAGAGCCTTTGAAACCAATTAATAATGAGTCATCGATGAGGGTTGGATAAGGCAGTGCAAAACGTCGCTGGAAGGCTTCAGCAGTTGCAGGATTATCACGAGTTAAAATTCCGATAAATTCAACATCGCTGTATTTAACTGCAAGGGCTGCAAGAGTTGGGGCTTCTGCTCTACATGGGGAACACCATGATGCCCAAACATTTACTACGGCTACTTTGCCAACTTCATATTTGTAATTAGTGCCGGATAAAGTCATTCCGGACAAAGTTGGGGCTTCAATTCTTTTTTCAGCTTTAATAAAAGTAACTGCCCCATTGCCTGCAACAAAGCTTTCTTGAGAACTAGAAGTTCCTCCACCGCCGCACGAAGTTAATAACACTGCGATAGTGAGTACAGCAATAGCTTTAATTGCTAATTTCATTACTTCTTCTTCGGCAACAAGTGACGCGCAGGTTCAGAGTAAGTAAGACCAGAGATAAAACCTTCATCATCAAAATGAACACTGGTAACTGATGCTAAAGAACATTCCCGGCGGCGGGGATCGTGAATTAATCTACGGTTTTCTATAGCACTTCGTAGAATCCAAATTGGTAGCTGGTGTGAAACAACGATTGCATCTTTACCGTTTGCTGCATCTCGTGCGGCAAAAATGGCCGCCAGCATTCTGTTTATCTGCTCGTCGTATGGTTCACCCCATGAAGGTTTCCATGGATTCCATAAGTGGCGCCACGATGATGGGTGCTTTAGAACCCCATCGCCAACTCCAAAAGGTTTTCCTTCGAAAATATTAGCTGCTTCAATCAAACGCTCATCAGTAGTAATTGAGATTTTGTGGGCCGCTGCAATCGGAGCAGCCGTTTCTTGAGCCCGCTGTAATGGTGAAACATGCAGTGCGCCAAGATCAATTGTGCGCGACCAGTCACCTAATGTTTTCGCCATTTCTTGCCCACGGGCCGAAAGGCTCCAGCCGGGTTGGCGACCGTAGAGAATCTTGTTGGGATTTTCTACTTCTCCGTGACGAACGACATGAACCGTTGAACTCATTGGTAAAGCATAAAGCGTCCCAATAGATGCAAGTTCGTTAAGGTAGTGACATGGCACTCACGGCGAAGCGAGCAGCCTTTTTTGATGTAGATAACACCCTGATTCGTGGCTCGACCCTGTATTTCCTGGGTAAGGGTATGTATCAACGTGGATATTTCACAAAGAAGGATATTTCGCGATTTGTTTTGGCCAATCTTAGGTTTCGCCTTACTGGTAAAGAAAATAAAGAAGAGATTCAACGCTTTCAAGATGCTGCAACTGATTTTATTGGTGGCCATGACGTTGAAGATATTGGCAAGATCGCTCAAGAGATTTATGACCAATATGTATCCCCCGCATTGTGGCAAGGAACAATTGATATTGCACAAAAACATTTAGCTGCTGGCGAAGAAGTTTGGTTAGTCACTGCAGCACCTGAAGATATGGCAGTACTGATTGCTAAACGTTTGGGATTTACTGGCGCTCTCGGCAGCAAAGCTGAGACTAAAGATGGTAAGTACACCGGTGCAATGTCAGGTGCGCTTTTGCATGGAAAAGAAAAGGCTGTTGCGGTTCGTGAGTTAGCAAAACAAAAAGGATTAGATCTAAAGGATTGTTACTCATATTCTGATAGCCATAATGATTTTCCATTGCTTCAATGCGTTGGGCATCCATCTGCAATTAACCCAGATGCCATCTTGTCATTACGCGCCATGGCAGAAGGTTGGCCAATCCACGATTTCCGTAGAGCCCGACATTTGGCGAAAATTGTTTCCCCGGTTGTGGTTCGACTTGCAGCTCTTGGCACTTGGCTGACTCCGCGCAGAAAGCAACGTTGATTAACCCATAAAGGCTAAATACCAGTAATGTAAGCAAGTTATGGAAATGCGCTCTTTCTCCGACTACCTACGTAGTGTCGATGATGATGCCTTCTTGCAATTATTTTCTGCGCGTCCAGATTTAGTAACTCCGGTTCCACCGGATATTGCATCCCTTGCAGTGCGTGCATGTTCTGCACCAAGTTTGGCTCGTGCCATTGATTCTCTTAATCAGTGGCAGTTCCAAGTATTAGAAGCTGCAGCAGCACTTAACGAACCTTTTTCATTAAAAAGCATTGTTGCGATTACTGATAAAGCCGCCGCGCAAGCATTAGAACACTTGATTTCTATCGGCCTTGTTTATCCATCTGATGATGGCATGCGCCTTCCTTCACAGTTACGTGATGTTATTGGCAATGAACCCGCCGGTCTTGGCCCAGCATCAATTGCAAAAGTTAAGTTAGCTGAAATTGAAAACGCTCCGGCAGAAGCAATGAAGGTTCTTGAACGATTAATTTGGGGTCCGCCCCGTGGAAGTGTTGGCGATATCAAAAATCCTGGACCCGGAGTTTCTTGGTTACTTGAACACAAAATCCTTGTCCCACTTGATCAACGCACCGTCATATTGCCTCGTGAAGTCGCAATTCATTTGCGCGGCGGCAAAGTGCATAAAGAAAGATTTATTGTTCAACCTAAACTCAATGGCACAAAGCGCGATGAACGCCACATCGATTTAGCTGCGATAGCGAACATCTCAACCGTCTTACGTTGGGTTGAAGAACTCCTCAATTTTTGGGCTGATGAACCTTCTGATGCCCTTCGTGCTGGTGGAATTGGCGTGCGCGATTTAAAAATTCTTTCTACTCACCTTGGTGTCGATGAATCGTGTACTGCTTTTATTACTGAACTGGCATATCTATCGTCACTCATTAGCATCGATGCAGAAGATCGAATTATGCCAAGCAACAAATTTGATATTTGGTTGATGCAAACACCTTCAGATCGCTGGCAAGTGCTTGCCTCGCAATGGTTAATTACTTCTAGGGTAAGTGGACTTGTTGGACGTGCTGATACAAAAAATGTTGCTGCCCTTGGTCCAGAACTCGATCGGGTAAATGCAGCCAAAGTGCGTGCCTTAACACTTTCAATTCTTCAAGAAAATCGGAATATTGCTCCTGAATTAAATTCTTTTAATGAAGTGATTGCTTGGCGTGCGCCAGTGCGTCGCAATTCATCCCTACAGGAAGAGTTAGCAAGTTGGACTTTGCGTGAAGCTGAATGGATGGGAATCACTGGCCAAGGCGCTATATCTAAATACGGCGTTGAATTCCTAAACGGTGAAGATTTAGCGGTTATTAATGAAGATTTGCCCAAGACCGTAGATCATATTTTGATTCAAAGCGACAACACAGCAATTGCACCTGGTCCTTTAGAACATGAAATTTCGCAGCAGTTAGCCATGATGGCTGAAATCGAAAGTCGCGGTGGAGCTACGGTGTATCGATTTAGCGAAGCAACGATTCGCCGAGCTCTCGATCATGGCAAAACAGGTGATGAAATTAAATCTTTCTTAATTAAAACATCTAAAACTCCAATGCCTCAGCCTTTGGAGTATTTGATTGCTGACGTTTCAAAAAAACATGGCAAGTTGCGAGTAGGTAACACCACAGCATTTATTCGATGTGAAGATACAGCCTTAATTTCACAGATTATGAATGATAAAAGGTTAGAAATACTTGCGCTTCGTCGAATTGCGCCAGAAGTTGTTATCTGCGATCACGATGCAACTGACACAATGCGAATTTTGCGTGAAGCGGGTTATTTGCCCGCGGGTGAATCATCAGCTGGAATCATGCTCACCGGTCCTCGGTCTAATCGTGCACTCACTAAGCCTCGACCACCGAGAGTTATAGGTGAGATTGAAATTCCTACTGCAGAAAATTTAGATGCTGCAATCCGCGCAATTCGTACCGGTGAAAAATCAACGCACAAGCAAACACATTTGCGCCAATTAGCTAACGAAGCATTAGGTGCACTGCCTCGTACAACTGCAAATGAAACTATGGACTTGGTTAGCAAATACATTACCGAAGAGAAATCACTTTCAATTGGCTATGCCGACAACAATGGCTCTGTCACACATCGAATCATTGATCCCATTCGCGTCAGCGCAGGAGCCTTAATTGCCCGTGACCACGCAACGGGAGAAGTACAGTCCTTTAGAATTCCCCGCATCACCGGCGTAGCACCACTATAGGATTGACCCATGTTGGCCGCCCTAGAAGCTCTCGTTAAGTTGGAATCTCCTACAGAGGACCTACAAGCTTGTAACGATGTTGTGCGCTTAGCTAGCGATATCGCAACGAGAATTCTCGGTACTCCTGCAGAAATTCGCGACGTCAATGGCCGCCCTGTTTTTTGGTGGGGTGCTAATAATCCCGATGTAGTTGTACTGGCCCACTTAGATACCGTTTGGCCTAAAGGATCTTTTACCCCTTTGTGGAATGTTGAAGGAACGAAAGCAACAGGTCCTGGAATCTTTGACATGAAAGCTGGTTTTGTTCAAGCTCTTTACGCAATGAAGGGAATTACTGGATCTGTAGCTCTAGTTGCAACCACTGATGAAGAAACTGGTAGCGCAACAAGCAAAGAGTTTATTAAAGAAATTTCAGCTGCTGCTAAAGCTGTCTTAGTTTTAGAGGCTTCACTCAATGGAATGGTGAAGACGGGCCGCAAGGGCACTGCCATGTATCAAATCAAGATTCATGGAAAAGCTTCACATGCAGGGCTTGAACCCGAAAAAGGTGTGAACTCCACAATTGAAATCGCTCATGCTGTTATTGCAGTTGCAGCTTTAGAAAATAAAGAGCATGGAACAACAGTTGTTCCAACAATGCTGCGTGCCGGCAACACAACTAATACTGTTCCAGATCTTGCAGTTCTAGATGTTGATATCCGTTCATATTCGATGGATGATTTAAAGCGAGTTGATGCAGCAATAAGAGATTTAAAAGCAGTAAATCCACAAACACGTTATGAAATAGCTGGTGGATTTAATCGGCCGCCACTTGAAACTTCGTCAACAATGGCCCTTTACGAGCGTGCAGAAAAAGTTGCTAGAGAGCTAGGTATGAAGCCACTAGGTCATGCATCTGTTGGTGGTGCAAGTGATGGCAATTTCGCAGCTGCTGCTGGTGCACAAGTTCTTGATGGTTTAGGCGCAATAGGCGATGGCGCTCACGCAGCACATGAATGGGTAGACATCAGTACCCTTGATGTTCGAAGCAATCTCTTGCATGCATTAATTAAGGATTTACTAAATGACTGATGGCCCGTTAATCGTTCAAAGCGATAAAACGCTGCTATTAGATATTGATCATCCACTTTCTACCGAATGTCGACGCGCAATTGCGCCATTTGCTGAATTAGAGCGGTCTCCAGAACACATTCACACATATCGCTTAACTCCCCTTGGTTTGTGGAATGCACGTGCCGCAGGCCATGATGCCGAGCAAGTAATCGATACATTAATTAAATACTCACGTTATGCCGTTCCACATTCAATTTTAATTGATGTTGCCGAAACCATGTCTCGCTACGGGCGCCTGCGTCTTGAAGCAGATCCTGTTCATGGATTGATTCTGGTGACCACAGATTCTGCAGTGCTCGAAGAAGTTATTCGAGCAAAAAAGATTCAACCTCTTCTTGGTGCGCGTATTGATAAAGAAACTATTGCAGTACTGCCAAGCCAGCGGGGTCAGATTAAGCAATCACTACTTCGACTTGGTTGGCCAGCTGAAGATTTTGCCGGCTACGTAGATGGCCAGGCCCATGACATCGCACTTAAACAAGAGGATTGGAAGATACGTCCATACCAAGAGTTAGCTGCCGAAGGGTTTTGGCATGGTGGTTCTGGTGTAGTTGTACTTCCTTGCGGTGCAGGAAAGACAATCGTTGGTGCAGCAGCAATGGCGCATGCAAAGGCCACAACATTAATTTTGGTTACTAACACTGTGGCTGCTCGCCAATGGCGCGAGGAACTACTAAAGCGAACCACCCTCAACGAAGATGAAATCGGTGAATATTCAGGGGCCAAGAAAGAGATTCGTCCTGTAACTATTGCTACCTATCAAGTAATGACAAAGAAAAAGAACGGTGTTTATGCCCACCTTGATCTCTTTGATTCATACGACTGGGGCCTAATTATTTACGATGAAGTTCACTTATTGCCTGCACCAATTTTCCGTTTTACTGCCGATATTCAATCTCGCCGTCGTCTAGGTTTAACTGCCACCTTAGTGCGAGAAGATGGAATGGAAGGTGAGGTTTTCTCTCTCATCGGCCCAAAGCGCTTTGATGTTCCTTGGAAAGAGATTGAATCACAGGGATACATCGCCCCAGCCGAATGTATTGAAGTCCGAGTAAATCTGACCGAGACCGAACGATTGTCATATGCAACCGCTGAAGTTGAAAACAGATATCGCTTCTGTGCAACGACCCGTACTAAGCGCGATGTGGTTGAAGCTTTAGTCAAAAAGCATCAGGGCGAACAGATCTTGGTTATCGGTCAATATATTGATCAGCTTGATGAACTCTCAGAAGTTCTTGGCGTCCCAGTAATTAAAGGTGAAACACCAGTTAAAGAACGTGAGATTCTTTTTAATAAATTTCGATCTGGTGAGTTAACAACACTCGTTGTTTCAAAAGTTGCTAACTTTTCAATTGATTTACCAGATGCAACTATTGCGATTCAAGTCAGTGGTGCATTTGGTAGTCGTCAGGAAGAAGCACAACGTTTAGGGCGAATCTTGCGTCCAAAATCTGATGGACGAACTGCAAAGTTTTATTCAGTTGTTTCCAGAGACACCATCGATCAAGACTTTGCACAAAATCGTCAACGCTTCTTAGCTGAGCAGGGTTACTCTTACAAAATTATTGACGCTGACGATGTTTTTCAAGGGAAACTCTAAATCGTTCTGGATCCACTTTAAAGAAATCATGATGCACGCCATCAATATGAATCACTGGAACTTGTTCACCATAAAGCTTTTCTAATTCAGGGCTTTCATCGATATATATTTTTTCAATTTCAAAGTTCAATTCATCTCGCATTGACGCAAGCACATCTAAAGCAACATCGCACAAATGACAACCTTGTCGTGAGAAAACGGTTATGACTGTCATCGCGCTGGGCCTTTCTGTCAGTTTGCTTAGAGAATGGATTAATTCAACCCCAAGTTATGAGGCAATCATCTCACCTTGATAGTGTGCGCCCATGCGGAAAATCCTCCCTATGAAGGTGCGGGCTAGCGCAATTGCCCTAGCTCTCGTGGCTTCGATTTTTTCTGCACCCACTGCGCAAGCTTTATATAAAACTATTCCTGCCACCCAATGGGGAAACATTTATGCTGGAACTACTTCGACTACAAAACCTGAAACTCGCGGCAAGGTTGCCAATGCAGTAGCCAAATCAAAGTTTGAAGTTAAGTACAACAACTTTCCAGATTGGGCGAAAAGAGAAGTTCAAGCAGCAGTTGACGTATGGGCTGCAAATTTTTCTTCATCCGTTCCTGTCATTGTTGATGCCTCCTGGGGCCGTTCAAGTTCTTGGGGAATTTTGGGGAGTGCACGTCCATCAAATTTCTATTCTGGTTTTGCTGGCGCTCCCGATCCGTCGCTTTGGTACGCCTCAGCTTTAGCAAATTCATTAGCCGGAAAAGATTTAGATAAAGCAAATCCTGAAATGGTTATTCAAGTTAACTCCGGTGCCGATTGGAATACGCGCGGTGATGGCGCGCCTAGTGCTAATGAATACGATTTGGAATCAGTTTTCTTGCACGAGATTGCACACGGTCTAGGTTTTCTTTCAAACGATGCTTATGACTCTTTATTTGGGATAGCAAGTTTAGATCAACCAACTTCCTTTGATGCCTATGCACAAACTGCCGATGGTCGCCGATTGGCAGATCTGCCTTCACCGTCACTTGAACTTGGAAAAGCTTTAACTACTTCACTTGTATGGTCAGGCCCACTTGGAATAAAAGCAAATAATGGTGTCAAGCCAAAGTTGTACACGCCATCACAATATGAACCTGGTTCCTCTACTAGTCATTTAGATGAAGCAACATTTTCAAAGACTGGTTTAGATTCAGTAATGACGCCAAATTTAGATCCTGGCGAAATTTTTAAGGAGCCAGGGCCATTGCTGTTGGCAATGATGGAAGATATGCACAATAAACCTCCGGCAGGTGTTGCAATTGATTTGCCTGAAATTCCAAGGAATGTGCAGGCATTTGTTGCAGACTCCGCTGCCCTTATTTCCTTCGATCCGCCAGTAAATATCCGCACGGCCCAAATCACCGAGTACGTCATAAAGAATTTAAGGACTGGTCTTGAAAAGAAAACGCTCTCAAGTCCGATTGTTGTCAGTGGTTTAAAAAATGGTACGTCCTATACGTTTTCTGTTGTCGCTAAGAACACATTAGGCTTTTCAGAAGCAGTAACGAGTAAGGCTGTTATACCTCAAGCCGGATGGAAGAGTTCTATTTTGGATTCGACTGCCGATGGAAAATCCGTATCAAGTACATCGTTTAATGGGCAACCAGCTGTGGTTTATACCGACACAAAAAGCGGTGATTTAAAGTTAGCTATCTTTGATGGCAAATCGTGGAAGAAAGTAACTGTCGATGGAGCAGGCGGAACAGGCGGGCGAACATCAAATCCGATATCTGGACCTGTTTCATTGTGCGTTAATGGAAGCGGAACTAAGCAAACTCTTCACATCTTCTACAGCGATTCAACTGAAAAAGATCTACGCTACGCCGCTTACAACGCAAAGCGATTTACTTTTGAAATAGTCGACGGAAATGGCCCTTCAGTTAATGATTACGCAGATCCTATCCGCGTGCGAACGTCAAGTGATGTTAGTGTCACAAATGCATGCGTTGCTACTGCCTCAGGGATCCAAGTTTTTTATCGTGATGAGAGCCAAGGTGTGCTGCTAGGAGCGGTAAAAACTAAGTCAACTTCTTGGAGCTACGAGATGATAGATGGAGATCGCAAAAGCGATAGCCGCACAACTGGAGATGTTGGCTTTCATTTGCAAGCAATCTACGATGGCGCAAAAACTTACATTGCTTACGATTCAGTTGTATCTAAGAATCAGAAAAATGAAATTACTGCTGGAGCAATTCGTGTCGCTGTTCGAGCCGGCAGTGATCCGAATACTTGGAGCTACCAGACCCTAGATATTTCAACAGATGAGGCATCTGTTTTCGGTTACGACGTTGCAATGTCAAAGATCAATGGAGATATATTAATTACATGGCTTGCAACTTCGATTGCAACTTTTCCGAAGCCAAACCAGATTAGATGGGCGGTATTAAGTAAGCCGCTTGAAATTTCAAAGATAACGACAGAAAACTTCGGAACTCCTGGGGAGTATCTTTCAACTGATGGAAAAAATATTCTCTTTAACTGTCAGGATCGATTGTGCGTCCTTGATACCAGCAAAAAAGATCTGGGACAAACTGCAATCCGTTTAATCAGAAGCACCCAAGGCTCTGAACCAACTCAGAGCACCTGGGTGACTGTAAATAAAGTTAAGTATGTGCTTGCCACTGTTAGTGGGAAGCTGGCCTTACTAAAACCGTAATTACTATTTAGCGTTACGGCGCTGAATGCGAGTCTTCTTGAGAAGTTTCTTGTGCTTCTTCTTCGCCATGCGCTTGCGTCGCTTTTTAATTACGGAACCCATATGTCACGCTCTCATTTCATTCATCGATGTCCTTGGGGCGTTAGATTACCTCTAGTTGAGGGTAAAAATCGAAACGGTATCTGCGCTTGCGCTGATGCACATAATTCCAAAATCCTTAGATAAATAGAGCCCGAGCACGTCAATCTGTTCTATCGGTGCGCTGTAGCCCCCTGTGATGGCACCTTTTGCATCAAAAGTTAGTAGCAGTGGCGTTGGAGCCTTGGGTAACCAATTCGCTAATTGAGTAAGAGCGCCTTTTGATTGGAAAAATGCGTAGGTTGATCCTGATATAAAAGTTTTTCCATTAGAAGCAAATCTGTAGGTCCACGTCGGTAGATATGAGTTTGAAAACTTTGTAATAGCGCTTTCAGCCTTGGTGCCCGTAATAACTTCTCCACCGAGCAAAATTGAAGTTGAAGCACTGCTCCAATTTCGTAATGCCTTTGGTGCAGAACTGCGAACAACTGAAATGACTTTGCCAACTTTAGAAATCTTAACAATTACTCCATCGACTTTACCAGCTAGTTTTTTGCCACTTAAAGTTTCAGAACTAGAGCCAACTACTGTCATTGATCCATCAGCAGCTTTAACTACTGCTTCGAAATTAGTTGCACTCGTGCCAATAAATTTAGGCTTTGATATCTTGCCTGATAAATCTGCACTAATTACTGCTCCTGAACTTCCAACTGCAGTCAAAGCAGTTTTATTAACCGTAATGGCATTAATTAGAATTGGGGATGCAAGTTGTAGTGAGTATTGCGCTAGCGCTTGTGAGTTTGGATCTATAGACCACAAAGTAAAAGCATCTAAGTCAGTAGTAAAAATATCTGGAATTACTGTGATGTTGTCTGGATTTAGCGGACTGAGACTTGGCAATGGAGTTGGTGTTGCTCGCTGTAATGAAGTTGAACCAGCAATCCAAATCGTTCCAGTACTATCAACAGTCGCTGCAGATGCAACTGAAGGCGAGGCGTTATCTAAGTCGATTCTCCATAGCTCTTTTCCAGTTACATCCATGCCTTTAGCAAATGATTTATCGCCCTTATTGCCATAGACCACAATTGTTTTGCCGCTTGTGACTAAACCAGCGAACTCATCTAGGCTTGAAACAGTTGTAATTAACTTTAAAGGTTTAACTACTGGTTTCTTGGTAGCAGCTAAAGCTTGAGAATTAAAGAGGAGCGTTGAGATTACAACAAGTGAAAAAAGGCGTTTCACGCTAATTCCTGCGAGCGATCGCGCGCAGCTTTCATTGCGCTGGCAATAATTTCGCCAATCTGGTCGGATTCAAATGATGCTAGCGCTGCGGCGGTGGTGCCGTTAGGACTTGTCACATTTTCACGCAAAGTTGTTGCGCTTTTGCCAGATTCACCAAGGAGTTTTGCTGCGCCAACAATTGTTTGCACTGTAAGCGTTGTAGCATCGGCATCAGATAAGCCAAGCGATTTTGCTCCAGCTACCATAGCTTCAACAAATCTGAAGAAGTAGGCAGGACCTGATCCGCTTGTTGCAGTTACTGCATCTTGTAAGTCTTCAGAAACTTGAATTACTTTTCCGGTTGCAGCAAGGAATCCCATTACAAAAGCGTTCTGCTCTGCGCTAACGCCCAACCCCAAAGACACCGCAGCCATTCCAGCTCCGACCATTGTTGGAGTATTTGGCATGACTCGTACAACAGGGTTACTTGTTCCAAGGCCTGCTTCAATGAATGCGATTTTCTTACCTGCGGCAAAAGTGATTACTAACGCCGACGTATTAATACTGCCTTTGATTTCTTCGAGTACTGCCGTCATATCTTGTGGCTTAACTACTAAAAGCAGGGCATCGGCCTTTGCTACGTTAGCTGATAAATCAGCAACACGTATTCCATAGCGGGCTATTAATTCATCGGCGCGATCTTTACGTTTTTCAGAGATAACAATGGATTGTGGTGAAACACCATAAGAAATTAGGGCAGCAATAAGGGCTTCACCCATTACGCCAGCCCCAATTACTCCAACTTGTTTCATGTAATAAGCCTACCTTTATGCCTGTAGGCTCTGCGACTATGTCAGAAATAAAACCAGGGTTTGCGCGTGATTGGGTTGAATTTAGCGACCCAAATGACGAAGAAGAAATCTTCAAGTGTGACCTCACATGGTTGACCTCTTTTTGGACCTGTATTTATGGTGATGGTTGCCAAGGTGTATTTAAAAATCAACCATTTAGTGGTTGCTGCACTGAAGGTGCCATGTATACCGACGAAGATGATGAGAAGCGCACTGATAAAGCTGCGGCTTATTTAACTCCCGACATGTGGCAGTTTTATTCAGAAGCTCGCCCAAAAAAGCCAGGTGGCGCTCTACGTATTTCAGAAAAAGATGAAGATGGCGATCGCAAAACTCGTCGCGTTGAAGATGGTTGCATTTTCTTAAACCGTAAAGGTTATGAAGCAGAAGGTTTCACTGGTTCATTTGGTTGCGTACTTCATCACTTAGCAATTAAAGAAAAGAAACACTTTGTTGATACAAAGCCTGATGTCTGCTGGCAGTTGCCATTGCGTCGCAGTTTTGAAACTCGCGAAGTTGGCGAGCGCGAATATTCAATTACCGTCATTGGTGAATACGAACGCCTTGCATGGGGCGATGGCGGAGATGATTTCGATTGGTACTGCACTAGTAATCCCGAAGCGCATGTGGGCACAGAGCCGGTATATATCTCCAATAAATATGAACTTCAAAAACTCATGGGCGAAGCCGCCTATGCCGAGCTTGCACGCTTGTGCGACATACGCGTTGCAGGAATCAAGGATGCCCAGAGCCGTTCTTTGCCGCTCTTTGTCATTCAACATCCAGCAACACTTGCTGCCCAGAAGAATTAGTCAGTACTTAGTTCTAGGCTCTACCTATGGCCAAAGTCGAAAAGGATCCATTCCGCTGTAGTGAATGCGGTTGGAGCTCGCAAAAGTGGGTCGGCCGTTGCGGTGAATGCCAAGCTTGGGGCTCTGTTGAAGAGTTAGCTGCACCTAAGAAACTCTCACTTGTTCCCGGAAATGTAACTAATAAAGCAACTCCTATTGGTGATGTTGATTTATCTGCCGCCCATGCACGTCCTACAGGAGTTTCTGAACTCGATCGCGTACTTGGTGGCGGACTTGTACCGGGAGCTGCGATCTTATTAGCCGGTGAACCCGGTGTTGGTAAATCAACGTTGCTGCTTTCAGTTGCAGCACAAACTGCCGCTAAAGGAATTCCAGCGCTCTATATCAGCGGTGAAGAATCTGCATCACAAGTTCGACTTCGCGCCGAACGTATCAAGGCAATCGACCCACAGTTATTCCTTGCATCCGAAACTGATTTAGGCGCAGTAATTGCCCACATAGATGCAGTTAAGCCCCAGTTATTGATTATCGACTCAGTACAAACAATTGGCAGCAGCACAGCCGATGGTTCACCCGGTGGAGTGACACAAGTGCGTGAAGTTGCTGGAGCCCTTATTCGAATTTGTAAAGATCGCGATATTACATTGCTGCTTGTTGGCCATGTAACAAAAGATGGATCTATTGCTGGTCCACGTCTGTTAGAGCACATAGTTGATGTTGTTCTTCAGTTTGAAGGCGAGCGTCACTCACGTCTTCGTTTGATTCGCGCAATAAAAAATCGCTTTGGTGCATCTGATGAAGTTGGTTGTTTTGATTTAAGTGATTCCGGAATCGAATCAGTTCTTGATCCCACAGGTTTATTTACTTCTCGTCACGCCGAACCAGTCCCTGGAACATGCGTAACAGTTACCCTCGAAGGTCGACGCCCATTACTTGCTGAAATCCAAGCGTTAGTAAGTCAGGGGCGCGAAAATGATTTTGGTAACGCCCGCCGTGTTGTTTCAGGTCTTGATTCTGCCCGCACATCAATGACTTTAGCTGTGCTCGAACTTCGCGCAGGAGTTCGCGTTGGCGGCCGCGATGTTTATGCAGCTACTGTCGGCGGAATGAAAATGTCAGAACCTGCTGCAGATTTAGCACTTGCTTTGGCAGTTGCATCTGCAGCTAAAGGTTTAGCTCTACCTTCTGACTTAGTTGCAATCGGTGAAGTTGGCTTAGCGGGCGAAATCCGAAAGGTCAGCGGTGTAGATCGTCGTCTGCAAGAAGCATTTCGCTTAGGTTTCAAGCGCGCGCTAGTTCCCACTGGATCTGAAACAAAAATCGCTGGAATGGAAATCGTTGAAGTTTCACGCCTTGACCAAGCACTCAAACGGGTAAAAATAACTGGCGAATGAACCAGCTAGAAAAACCGATAACTTCCTGGTTTAAGAAAAACAAACGCGATCTGCCTTGGCGCAACACAACGCCTTGGGGCGTCATGGTTAGTGAATATATGTTGCAACAAACCCCCGTTAATCGAGTTCTTCCTAAATGGGATGAATGGATGAACCGCTGGCCAACACCAAAAGATTTAGCCCAAGCATCTCCCGCCCAAGTCATTACGGCGTGGGGGCGACTTGGTTATCCGCGTCGAGCATTGCGCTTGCATGCTGCCGCACAAATAATCGCTGAAGATTTCGATAACCAAGTTCCACAAGATGTTGAAACTCTAAAAACTTTGCCAGGAATCGGTGAATATACCGCAGCTGCAATTGCTGCCTTTGCCTTTGAACAACAAACGCTAGTGATGGATGTAAATATCCGCAGGTTATTAACCCGCATCATCGATGGCAATGAACACGCAAAACCTGCACCAACAGTTAAAGAGAAAGCCTCACGACTTGCACTTCAGCCAACTAAAAATGCACACATCTGGGCCGCTGCAACTATGGAACTTGGTGCACTCGTCTGCACATCAAAGAATCCAATCTGCGAACAGTGCCCAGTTATCGGGCAATGCAACTGGCGCAAAAATGGTTATCCAAAAACAGATTTAGTTCGTAAATCACAGGATTGGCACGGCACCGATAGAAAATGCCGAGGAACGATTGTCCAAGCTCTGCGTGAGAATGAATCACTCACTGAAAACGCAATCAAGAAACTCTGGCCAGATGAGTCACAAGTAGAAAGAGCTTTAAAAACTCTGCAACAAGATTTACTCATAGAAGCTATCGCCCGTAACCGTTATAGACTTCCACAATGAATACGTCTGGGAATACGTCTGGGATTCGCATAGCCGTTAAAGTTGATGGACCGCGAATCCTGCAACTCATTAAGGATTTAGCAGAGTATGAAAAGGCTCCGCTAGAAGCTAAGGCCACATTGCAACAAATTGAAGAAACTATTTTTAGTGATAAGCCGACTGCCTTTTGCCATGTTGCTGAAGTAGATGGCCAAGTAATCGGAATTGCTATCTGGTTCCTTAACTACTCAACGTGGCTAGGCAAACCCGGAATGTATTTAGAAGATCTCTATGTTGACCCTGCTCATCGTGGTAAAGGTTTCGGAATGGGATTTCTAAAAACTCTTGCAAAGATCTGTGTCGAACGTGGATATGAAAGATTCCAATGGTGGGTTCTAGATTGGAATGAACCATCCATTGAACTCTATAAATCCATTGGCGCAGTGGCCATGGATGAATGGACAGTTTTCCGACTTAGTGGAGATCCATTAAAGGTTTTTGCCGGTAACGCTTAAATAATTGGAATCACAATTTCGTTGTACTGCAAAAAGCCCGGCTTAAATGGTGGATCAAAGCGAGCGATTCTGGTTTCGTCAGAGAGTGCCACGTTTTCTTTTTCGGCAGCGGCACGAAGCGCGGCGATTTTCTGTGCAGATAATGCAGTAGTCGCTTTCCCGCGAAATGAAACAGCTACACAAATCTCTACACCAAGTTCGCGCAAAACAACTCTAGAATCAATTGGCAGAGGCATATCAGCAAGTGTGCTTCCTGCGGGCATTACGAATGAAACAAACCATTTACCCTCGGTGAGGTTCTCGGATTTTTGTGCAGTGATCACAGGAGCAGTCATAGCTATTTTCTCCGCAGTTTTATTTCCTTGAGAGATGTAGCTAAAGAGTGATCTGAAAGCAGAACTTCCCGCATCGGAATAGCTAGCAGAAGTTTTAACTTCGGCAACTACACAAGGAGCATATTCACGAATTTCAAACTCTGAATAAGTTTTTATTACGGTGAACTCTTGTCTTTTGGTCATAGTTGAGGTTACTCCAAAGTTATTAAATTGCCTTCACGTTTATTGTATGCCAGCCCTCTGCTCCATTAGGAAGAATAGGAACATTGGCCTGCGATTGTAGTTTTCCATCGCCGTCAGTTGCGCGCACGGTGATCCGGTGATTTCCCTTGGTGGCATTCCAATCAATCCACCACTGACGCCATGATGTTTTGGCAATCTCTGGTCCAAGAGTTGCGGTACGCCATGGTTGATTATCAATTTTAATTTCAATTTTAGATATTCCTGTTAGCGCCGCCCAAGCAACTCCAGCAATTGCAATTGGGCCGACAGAAAGCTCCCCATTATTTGAGGGAGTGTCAATTCGCGATTGCGTTTTAATTGGACCGCGTTCTGACCACCCTTGATCAATCCAGTACCCATGTTTTTGATCAAAGCGAGTAAGTTCAATTCGCATAAGCCACTTGGTAGCAGACACATAACCATAAAGCCCGGGCACGATAATGCGCGCAGGCCAACCGTTTCTATCCGGCAAAACTTCACCGTTCATTCCAATTACAATCATTGCATCGCGCCCATCCAAGGCGGCAAGAGGAAAACCTGCTGAAAAACCATCGACGGAGTAACCCATAATTTGGTCTGCATCTGCATGCGGCTGGGCTTCCTTAATCAGATCATCTAAACGAATTCCTTGCCAGCGAGCATTTCCAATTAATGTGCCGCCAACTTCATTTGAAACGCAAGAAATTGTGTCATCGAGTTCAAATGTTGGGCGCGCGATCAATTGATCATACGTGAGTGATATTGGATTAGAGACTAAACCAACGATTTCTAACTTCCAGTTATCTAATGAAATCTGCGGAATAGTAAATGCAGTGTCGATACGAAAAAAATCTTTATTAGACGTAAAAAACGGTGAGAGGCCAGGAGTCTTTAAGGCCGGATCAGGAGGCGGTGGCGCAAGTGGTTTTAGAGCTTTAGGAATTGCAGCCTTAGCTCTGTTTATCTGCACGACCGCTTTATGGGTAAGAAGTTTTGCACCTGCAGTTGCAGTGATAGTTACAGCACCAATTGCACCTACAGCTTTAAGTAGGTTACGGCGCGAAATCTGCATAGGCGCAACGGTAACCCTGATTTGCACTCACTGCCATTGGAAATTACTGTGCTTTTTGTTTGGCCGAAAATTTATATTTAAGCAGTTGGTGCTTCAGCTAAATTTTCAGGTGAGTCAGGCGTCTCGGCCTTGGCTGCACCCTTGAATGTAAAGATTGCATCTGCGCCTTCGCCTTCGGAATCGACAACGATGATCTCGCCGGCCTTAAGTTCACCGAACAGGATGCGCTCTGAAAGAGCATCTTCGATCTCACGTTGAATTGTGCGACGCAATGGACGAGCACCAAGAAGTGGGTCATAACCACGTGCAGCAAGCAAATCCTTAGCTGCAGGTGTTAATTCGATACCCATGTCTTTTGCTTGCAAACGATCATCAAGGTTCTTGATCATCAAATCAACGATTTGAATAATCTGATCCTTAGTTAACTGGTGGAAGACGATTACGTCATCGATACGGTTTAGGAATTCAGGGCGGAAATGAGTCTTAAGTTCGTCATTCACCTTGCCCTTCATACGTTCGTAATTTGTCTGATCATCATCACTGTTAGCAAAACCTAAACCTAAGCTCTTTGAGATGTCGCGAGTACCAAGGTTTGTAGTCATGATGATGACAGTGTTTTTGAAGTCAACAGTGCGACCTTGTGAATCTGTTAGTCGACCATCTTCAAGAACCTGAAGAAGTGAGTTAAAGATATCTGGGTGCGCTTTTTCGATTTCATCGAAAAGAACAACAGAGAATGGACGGCGTCGAACTTTTTCAGTCAACTGTCCACCTTCGTCATAACCTACATATCCAGGAGGTGCACCGAATAAACGAGATGCGGTGTGACGCTCTGAGTATTCAGACATATCCAATTGAATCAACGCATCTTGATCACCAAATAAGAATGATGCAAGTGTGCGTGAAAGTTCTGTCTTACCAACACCTGAAGGACCAGCGAAGATAAATGATCCACCAGGACGGCGAGGATCTTTTAGACCAGCACGTGTACGGCGGATGGCTTGTGACAAGGCCTTGATGGCTTGATCTTGTCCAATAACGCGGTTGTGGAGTTCATCTTCCATGCGAAGAAGGCGTGCGGTTTCTTCTTCAGTTAACTTAAAGACTGGAATTCCAGTTGATGCAGAAAGAACTTGGGCGATGAGTTCTTCATCAACCTCAGTAACCTTATCTAGATCAGTTGCTTTCCAATTCTTTTCAGCTTCATGCTTTTCGGCGATAAGGTTTTTTTCCTTATCGCGAAGAGATGCAGCCATTTCAAAGTCCTGACCGTCGATTGCAGATTCTTTTTCTTTGCGGGCATCTGCGATTTTGTCATCAAATGCGCGTAGTTCTGCGGGCGCGGTCATGCGCTTAATACGAAGACGTGAGCCTGCTTCATCGATTAAATCGATTGCCTTATCTGGCAAGAAACGATCTGATACATAGCGATCGGCAAGGTTTGCCGCCGCCGCTAGCGCACCGTCGGTAATTGATACGCGGTGATGAGTTTCGTAGCGGTCACGAAGACCCTTCAAAATTTCGATTGTGTGAGCAACTGATGGCTCTTTTACTTGGATTGGTTGGAAACGGCGCTCAAGAGCTGCGTCCTTTTCAACATGCTTGCGATACTCATCAAGAGTTGTCGCACCGATTGTCTGTAATTCACCGCGAGCAAGCATTGGTTTCAAGATGCTGGCAGCATCAATTGCACCTTCTGCAGCTCCGGCTCCAACAAGTGTGTGAATTTCATCGATGAAAAGAATGATGTCACCGCGAGTTTTAATCTCTTTGAGAACTTTCTTCAAGCGCTCTTCGAAATCTCCACGGTAACGGCTACCGGCAACAAGTGCACCAAGATCTAGTGAGTACAGCTGCTTATCTTTCAACGTTTCTGGAACATCGTTTTTATAAATAGCTTGTGCAAGACCTTCGACAACTGCAGTCTTACCAACACCTGGTTCGCCGATAAGAACTGGGTTATTTTTTGTGCGACGTGAAAGAACTTGCATCACGCGTTCAATTTCATTTTCGCGACCAATAACAGGATCAAGCTTTCCTTCGCGGGCAGCTTGTGTCAGGTTGCGACCAAATTGATCAAGCACCAAAGATGTTGAAGGTGTTCCTTCTGCAGGTCCGCCAGTTTGTACAGCTTCTTTACCTTGGTAACCAGAAAGCAATTGAATAACTTGTTGGCGAACGCGGTTGAGGTCAGCGCCAAGCTTTACAAGAACCTGTGCAGCAACGCCTTCACCTTCGCGGATAAGACCAAGCAAAATATGTTCAGTGCCAATGTAGTTATGACCAAGTTGCAGCGCTTCGCGAAGTGAAAGTTCTAGAACTTTCTTTGCACGCGGTGTAAATGGAATATGTCCACTTGGTGCTTGCTGACCTTGTCCGATAATTTCTTCAACTTGCGCACGAACGCCTTCAAGTGAAATGCCGAGTGACTCAAGACCTTTTGCAGCAACGCCTTCGCCTTCATGAATTAAGCCAAGCAGAATGTGCTCAGTGCCGATGTAGTTGTGATTAAGCATGCGAGCTTCTTCTTGGGCCAGCACAACAACGCGACGGGCTCGGTCTGTAAAGCGCTCAAACATGGGCGGGGCTCTCTTCCTGTGGTCTTCGCTTTAGCCTAATACCTGCAGGGTCACGCTCGCGAGGTGGAAAGCTACTGGTTTCTATAACCCAATAGATGGGTGATTTATGCCCGGCGGTGGCTATATCTAGGCTAGTTTTTTGAGCATTCTGGTGTTGCCCAAGGTATTTGGCTTCACAGATTCAAGATCTAAGAACTCGGCCACACCAGCATCATATGAGCGTAAAAGTTCGGCATAGACCTGTGGGTCAACGGGTGTTCCTTCAATTACTTCAAAGCCGTGAGAGCCGAAGAACTCTGTTTGGAAAGTGAGACAAAAAATCTTTTCGACTCCAACTTCGCCGGCACGTTTAATAATTGCTTCCAGAATTTTATGACCGATACCTTGGCGATTTAATTCTTTTTTAACGGCCATTGTGCGAACTTCAGCTAGATCTTCCCAAAGAATATGTAGTGCTCCACAACCAACAATCACGCCATCAAGTTCTGCGACTACAAACTCTTGCACGCTTTCATAAAGAGTGACAGTTTCTTTTGCAAGCATTTGACCAGGGGCGGCATATGAATCAACAAGCGCGCGAATATCTTTTACATCCATTGTTTTTGCTGGACGAACTACAAGCATTCTTATTCGACCTCAGGCTTTACCAGTGGGAACAAAATCGTTTCGCGAATTCCAAGTCCGGTTAGTGCCATGAGCAAACGATCAACACCCATTCCCATTCCACCTGTTGGTGGCATGCCAAACTCCATTGCGCGCAAGAAATCTTCATCAACCTGCATCGCCTCAAGATCACCTTTGGAACCAAGAGTTGCTTGCTCTACTAAACGATCGCGTTGGATAACAGGATCAATTAACTCTGAATACCCTGTTGCTAGTTCGAAGCCGTCAACATATAAATCCCATTTTTCGGCAACTCCAGGAAGTTCGCGGTGTGCTCGAACTAATGGTGATGTATCTACTGGAAAACCCATAACAAATGTTGGCGCAATTAACTGATCTTTTGCAACGTGCTCAAAGATTTCTTCGGCTAATTTTCCTGTAATCCACTTAGGATCAATTTTCATTCCAAGCTTTGTTGCAATAGCTTTGAGCTCATCTATCGATGTCAGAGCAGTTACAGCTTGCCCAACGCCTTCAGAAATAGCGTCAAACAAGGATATTTCGCGCCATGTTCCACCTAAGTCTGCCTGGCGTCCATCGTGATGAGTAACAACATGAGAACCCGCAACTGCCATGGCTGCGTTTTGAACAAGCTCGCGAGTTAAGTCAGCGATTGTTCGCCAATCTCCATAGGCCATGTAGCTCTCGATCATTGCAAACTCTGGTGAGTGTGAAGAGTCAGCACCTTCATTGCGGAAATTTCGATTGATTTCAAAGACACGTTCAATGCCACCGACTACGCAGCGCTTCAAAAATAGCTCGGGTGCAATGCGGAGGAAAAGCTCCATGTCATAAGCGTTTGAGAAAGATTTGAATGGACGCGCAGCTGCGCCGCCATGCATAACCTGCAACATTGGAGTTTCTACTTCAGTGAAGTTTTGATTATGGAAAGTTTCACGTAAGGAGCGCATAACTTGCGGGCGCAATCGTGCATTAGTGCGGGCTTCAGGACGAACAATTAGATCTACATAACGCATACGCACACGCGTTTCTTCAGACATTGGCTTGTGATCGTTAGGCAATGGGCGAAGTGATTTTGAAGCTAGAGCCCATGAGTTTGCAAGAATAGAAAGTTCACCGCGCTTGGATGTAATGATTTCGCCTGTTACAGAAACAATGTCACCTAAATCAATATCTGATTTCCATGAATCAATAGATTCTTGACCGATTTTGTCCAATGAAAACATGGCCTGAAGTTCAGTGCCATCGCCCTCGCGCAAAGTTGCAAAACAAAGCTTTCCGGTGTCACGCTTAAAAATAATACGACCAGTTAGGGATTCAATATCTCCCGTAGCAACATCGATTTCAAGTGCTGCATACTTTTTGCGAACTTCTTGTAAAGTTTTAGTTCGGGGCACAGAAACTGGATAAGGCTCGGTTCCACCGGCAAGCAGGGATACGCGCTTTTCACGGCGGATACGAAGCTGCTCAGGCAGATCCTCTTCGAGCGGTGTGTTCTCTGTGCTCATAATGCGCCGAAGTCTACCGACTCAAGCATTTCGTTCGTGAATCAGACGTAGGCCAATCAGAGTTAAATCTGGCTCATGATGGTCAATTGTTTCTGAAACACCAATAATCAACGGGGCTAAACCGCCTGTAGCGATAAC
>CAFBQD010000007.1_pt1 | contig 46492 bp, 41 predicted proteins | sample 7269871 | NCBI WGS metagenome assembly CAFBQD01 (sample SAMEA6814169, study PRJEB35770) | freshwater metagenome | biome: Freshwater; feature: Freshwater reservoir; material: water | place: Czech Republic | collected 2017-06-27 | depth 30m m
CTTCACTGACCTGGTGATAAACTAAAGCCCTGACCGCAACCCCCGCGGCTAAACGAATACACGAAATAATCAAGGAGCCCTCCCCATGCCTACAGGACGCGTTAAATGGTTCTCCCTAGAAAAGGGTTTTGGTTTTATTGCAAATGATGAAGGCGAAGATGTTTATCTTGCCGCTTCATCTCTTCCAGAAGGAATTGCAACAGTAAAGCCTGGTACAAAGCTTGAATTCAGCATTGCCGATTCACGTCGTGGACCACAAGCATTATCAGTTCACGTAATTGATGCGCCGCCATCACTTGCAGAAAATTCACGTGCTAATCCAGATGACTTAGCTGCAATGATTGAAGACACCATCAAGATTTTAGATCGCGTTGGAAATGGTTTGCGTCAAGGACGTCATCCATCGTCAGTTGAAGCAGAGCGTTTGGGCCGCGTATTACGCGGTATCGCTACGGCTCTAGAGGCTTAAATTCCGCTGCGTTTATTGCGGCGAATTGAATAACGAATACCAGTTAAACCTAGGCCTGCGCCAAAGATACAAGTCCAAATGATTTTTGCATCAGCGCCTGCGGCTAGGGCAACAACAAGTGCAATACACCAGCAGATAACTCCAATTGACACTAAGGTTACAACCGAGCGAATATTTGATGCCATGAGAGAAGAGTAATGGAATTTACGGTAAAAGTTGATGGTAACTGGCGTTCATTTAGACACCGTAATTACCGAATACTTTTTCCTGCCAACACGATTTCAAACATTGGCAGCTGGGCTCAACGAGTAGCCCAAGATTGGCTCGTCCTTGAACTCACACATAGTGGAACATACTTAGGAATTGTTACTGCGATTCAATTTACCCCTGTTCTTTTTTTCTCTATGCACGGTGGTGCTTTAGCTGACCGTTTCAATAAACGAAAACTTCTCATGGGCACAAATGCACTCGGTGCCTTCTCTGCCTTAATGCTGGGAGCGTTAGTGATGTCAAATCACATAGCGCTATGGCATGTATTTGTATTAGCGGCAGTTCTTGGAATATCTACCGCACTTGATGCGCCAGTACGCCAAGCTTTTGCCGCTGAAATAGTTGGTCACGATGATTTGCCCAATGCCGTAAGTCTGAACTCTGCAAACTTTAATGCTGGCCGTTTAGTTGGCCCAGCGCTTTCAGGCTTACTTATCGCTGCTTTTGGGACTGGTCCTTCATTTATCGTTAATGGAATCTCTTATCTTTTCGCGATCGGCGCTTTAATGGCCATGAATGAAAAGGAGTTTTTCCACCAGGATCATCCAAAATCAATGACTAATGTTCGTGAAGGTATGCGCTATGCATTAGCCCGCCCAGATATTTACGTTGTTATGTTAATCGTTTTCTTTATGGGAACTTTTGGACTGAACTTTCAAATCTTTAATGCACTGATGGCAACGAAAGAGTTTGGTAAAGGCCCAGCCTCTTATGGTTTGCTTGGAACCTTTATTGCAATTGGCTCTTTTTCAGGAGCGATTGCATCAGCTCGCCTTGAAAGATTTCGTAAAACTCGCTTTGTTATCTTAGGATCAGGGGCATTTTCAATAACGATCATCGTTTTATCTTTAATGCCTACATATACGTCCTATGCAATTTTTCTGCCCTTTTGTGGTGTAACTGCGCTTACAACAATGATTACGGCCAATTCAATCGTCCAAGTTAATAGTGATCAAGCCATACGCGGCCGTGTAATGGGAATTTACCTATTGATTTTTATGGGTGGCACACCAGTTGGTTCTCCACTCATTGGAATCATGGCAGAGGTAATAGGAATTCGATCAACAATTGCTGCGTGTGGAACTATCTCACTTTTTGCGACTGCTTTTATTTGGTTGAAGTACAAGGATAAAGTTGGGGTACCAGCCGATATTTCAATTGAGGCAGTATTAAAGCCCACTAATAGCAATTAAAACAATGAGACCAATGAGCACAACTAAAGTGACGATGCGTCGAACTTTATAGCTCATTGTTTACGCCTTTACGCTCTGAGATGGTGTCAACTTAATGAGTATAAAGGCGATTGCAATTAAAACTGGGACCATGATGTAAGCACGTGAGATTCCAAAATTATCTCCGAGGAAACCTAGTAAAAATGGTGCGCCAGCAATGGCGATACCAGCAGCCAATGATGAGTGCCCTACGGCTAGATCTGGACGGTTATCACTAAAGCCCACTAAGCGAATTGCAGATAAAGCGAACTGCATAGAAATTCCCATACCAATGATGAATAAGCAGACCAAACTAATGATCATCGAATGAGATAGCCAGAATGCACTAAAGCCAATAAACTGAAGCGAAATTAATCCCAAGAGTTGGGTATCAAGTTTGAAGTTTTTCAAAACTAATCCACCAAACCAACGACCGATTCCCATTCCAACACCAAGTGCCACGACTGCAACAGTTGAAATAGCAGCCGTTGAACCTACTCGGTCCTTGAGAAGAGCTGCTGACCAAAAGGAAGTTGCAAATTCGGATGAGATACAAGCAACGAAACTCAACCAAGCTAACCAAAACTTTGTTGACATCTTTCCACTTTGTGGGCCACTTTCATCAGGTACGTGATCTTCAACTTCTTTAGTGCGGCCTAACAGAACTAGAATCAATGCAACTGGGAGAGCTAGTAATAAGCCTAAGCGCCAAAAATCTCGATAGAGTGATGCAATTGTTCCAATGAGCGCGGTTCCAATTACGAAACCGATAGAAGCGATTCCATTTGCCTGGGGTATTGCAACCTCAGCAGCTTTTCCATAATGGTGGGACATAGAAGTGAGCATGGTGTTAATTACTATCGATGTACCAAAGCCAGTTATCAAAGTTGCAGGGATGGTAAGAATGATTGGTGGTGAGATAACAAAAAGGAAAAGTCCCAGAAGGAAGATTCCCAAGCCGATCCATTGTGACTTTGCACGACCAAATCTATGAGCTAAATGTGGGTTGGCATATCCGGCGGCAATTGATGCAACTCCCATAGCTGTGCCATGCAAACCTGCAAGAGTCAGAGAAGTTCCTTGATCGGCGCGCAGGAGTGATTGCGCTGGGCCAAATCCACCCAAGTAAAAATTAACAATCGCAGTTTGGGTAGCGACTATCCAAAAAAAACGATCTCGCTGAAAAGTTTTAGGCACGGTGTATTAAAGCGCAGATACTACGAATTCGATGCATTTGGTCAATGCTTCAACATCACTTGGCTCAACTGCTGGGAACATGCCAATTCGCAGTTGGTTTTTGCCAAGCTTGCGGTAAGGCTCAGTGTCAACGATTCCATTGGCTCGAAGCGCTGTTGCAATCTTTGTTGCATCGATAGCATCATCAAAGTTAATTGTTCCAACAACTTTTGATCGCATTGCTGGATCTATTACAAAAGGTCTTGTGTAACTAGTTTTTTCTGCCCATGTGTATAAGATATTTGAAGATTTTTCACTACGGCCAGCAGCAAAGGAAAGTCCGCCGTTTGAATTCATCCATTCGATTTGTTCGGCTAGCAACATAAAGGTTGCAACGGCTGGAGTGTTATATGTCTGATCCAGGCGAGAATTTTCGATAGCAATTGATAAATCAAAGAAGGCTGGAATCCAACGGCCGCTTGCTTTGATTTTTTCAACACGGGCAATAGCCGCAGGACTCATGATGGCAATCCATAGGCCGCCATCGGATGCGAAAGATTTTTGTGGAGCGAAGTAATACGTATCAAACTCTTTTGGATCCACCAATAACCCACCGGCGGCGCTAGTTGCATCCACCAGAACTAGAGCGCCGTCCGTGCCAGTTGGTCGAACTATTGGCATGGAAACACCAGTGCTAGTTTCATTATGAGTCAGCGCATAAACATCAATTCCGGGCTCGGTAACGGCGAGCGGGTGTGAACCGGGTTCAGTTTTAATCACCGTTGGTTCACCAAGAAATGGTGCTTCTTTCGCCGCAGTTGCAAACTTCGAAGAAAACTCACCAAAAACTAAGTGCTGCGAGCGGTTTTCGATCAAGTTAAGAGTTGCTATATCCCAAAATGCAGTTGAGCCACCATTACCAAGAATTACTTCATAACCATCAGGCAGATTAAATAGTGAATGCAGACCTTCACGAACGCGCTTAACAACATTCTTTACTGGTTTTTGTCGGTGAGAAGTTCCAAGAATCGATGTTCCGCTTGCAGAAAGGGCAGCTAATGCTTCAGGGCGTATCTTTGATGGCCCACAACCGAAACGTCCATCTATCGGTTTTAACTCTGAGGGAATAATTATTTCTGCGCTCATGAGATAAGACTATGGGTAGTACCTATTCAACCCCCAATCGCCATCTGTGTTAGCCCTCTCATAGCGCAATCGATCATGCAATCTGGAATAACGCCCCTGCCAAAATTCAATTGATAGCGGTTCCACACGAAAACCTCCCCAATGCGAAGGGCAAGGAACGGTTGTTCCTTCAGGCCATTTCTTTGCTGCACCTTCGTAGCGCTGCTCTAACTCTTCACGTGATGCAAGAGGTGATGATTGATGACTTGCCCATGCACCAATTTGAGAACCCCATGGGCGAGAAGCGAAATATTCTTCTGACTCTTGTTGTGAAACCTTTGCAGAAATACCAGTGATTGCAACTTGACGTTCCATTGCATACCAAGGAAACAACAAACTTACTTGCTCATTATTTTCCATAGCGTGTGCTTTGCGTGATGAATAATTTGTGAAGAAAGTAAATCCACCTTCAGAAATATCTTTTAGTAAAACCGTGCGAGTGCTAATTCCTTGATCAGCACCTAGAGTTGAAAGCACCATTGCATTAGCTTCAACAATCATTGGGTTCTCATGAGCCTGCTGTAGCCATTGGGTAAAAGCTACAAAGGGGTCGGCATCTAATGAAGTCAGTCCAGCCTCACCGTAGGAGCGGCGCATCGCTCGGATCTCTTCGCGGGAAAATTGATTTTCGGCCATGGATGTATCGAACCTCACTTTAGCCTTGAGTGCATCCTCTTATGAGGGTGGTCGTCAGCACCCCTGATTTGGGGGCAGAATTAGCGCCGTAGAAACTTTACTTCGGTTAAAAGGAGCTCCTCGTGTCAGATGATTTCAAGCCAGGCCTTGAAGGTGTAATTGCCTTTGAATCTGAAATTGCAGAGCCAGATAAAGAAGGTAGTTCTCTTCGCTATCGCGGAGTAGATATTGAAGACCTAGTTGGCCGAGTTTCATTTGGAAACGTATGGGGACTATTAGTTGATGATGAATTTAATCCAGGACTTCCAAATGCCGAAAAGTTTCCTTTACCAGTGCACTCAGGTGATGTGCGTGTAGATGTTCAAGCAGCGATTTCTATGTTGGCACCAGCGTGGGGATTTAAACCGCTTCTAGATATCGATGACGCAGAAGCCCGCAGTAATCTTGCACGTGCATCAGTTATGGTGCTTTCATATTTAGCACAAGCTGCACGCGGGCAGATCGCGCCAATAGTTCCAGAATCTGAAATTGATAAGGCACATACTGTTGTAGAGCGCATGATGATTCGCTGGCGCGGGGAACCGGATCCAGCACACGTCCGCGCAATTGATGCATATTTTGTTTCTGCTGCAGAGCACGGAATGAATGCTTCAACATTTACAGCTCGCGTTATTGCATCTACTGGCGCAGATGTTGCAGCTGCATTATCAGGTGCAATCGGTGCAATGTCAGGCCCACTTCATGGTGGTGCACCATCACGCGTGCTACACATGATTGAAGAAGTTGAAAAGACTGGCGATGCAACGGCATATGTAAAGGGATTGCTAGATCGCAAAGAACGTCTCATGGGATTTGGTCACCGCGTTTATCGCGCAGAAGATCCACGTGCCCGCACATTGCGCCGCACAGCTAAAGAATTGAATGCACCTCGTTATGCAGTTGCTGAAGCACTTGAGCAAGCAGCACTTAAGGAACTTCGCGAACGTCAACCAGATCGTGTTCTAGAAACTAATGTTGAGTTTTGGGCCGCAATTATTTTGGACTTCGCAGAAGTTCCTTCGCACCTGTTCACTTCAATGTTTACCGCCGCGCGCACTGCAGGTTGGTCTGCACACATCTTGGAAGAAAAGCGCACTGGTCGTTTGATTCGTCCATCTGCTCGCTACATTGGCAAGGCTCCGCGCAAACCTGAAGCCGTTAAGGGCTGGGATGGCTCGGTAGAGCAGCTCCATAAGTAAGACTGCAAGTCCAGCCTGCAAGGGGAATCCTTTATAACAATCGGATAAAACTGGGCTTTTTGAGTGCTAATTCAGCCTCACTAATTTGATTACGCAGGCTTTCACGTGTGGAATAGCCCTAATAACGCATGCCCTCGCATGCGTGAATTCCATCCATGGAGGATATAGATGAATAAAAAGCGCTTAGGCATACTCGGTGTAATCACCGCTGTAGCCGTCGCAGTTTCAACACTTGTTGTTCCATCAGCAACTGCTGCTGGTAAGACACTTGTTATTTGGTCAGATGAAAACCGTGCAAAGACTCTTCGCGAAGCTGGAGCGTCATGGGCGGCTAAAAATGGTGTAACTCTTACCGTTGTTATCAAAGACTTTGGTAAAGTCAAAGATGAATTAATTACTGCAGCTCCAAAGGGCTTAGGTCCAGACCTACTCGTTGGTCCACATGACTGGGTTGGTCAGCTTGCAGCATCAGGTGTTCTTGATCGTATGGTTAACATCGATAAGAGTGCATATGCAGCATCAGGAATTCAAGGATTCTCTTATAAGGGACTTCTGTATGGACTTCCTTACAACGTTGAAAACATTGCATTAATCGTCAACACAAAGCTTTCTCCAACAATCCCTGCAACTTTTGCTGACGTAGAAAAGACATGGGCAACATTGAAGGCAGCTGGAACAGCTAAGGTCGGTATTGAAGTGCCTTACGGCGATTCATATCACAACATGCCATTGTTCTCAGGTCTTGGCGGATATGTATTTGGAGTTGGTGCTGGCGGTATTAATGCAAAGGATCTTGGAATTTATTCAAAGACTTTTGCTTCTAACGCATCAAAGCTAGATGGCTATTATTCAAGTGGCTTGATTAGCAAATCTTCGAACTACGACTTCGTACAGTGGTACGCAGGTAAGGCTCCATACATGATCACCGGTCCATGGAACCTTGCAAACATTAAGAAGTCAGGAATTTCATATGCAATTGCATCAGTACCAGCAGTTGGTGGAACTCTTTCACGTCCATTCGTAGGCGTTAACGGCTTCATGATGAGCAAGTTCGCAGCTAACAAGATTGTCGCACGTCAGTTCCTTACACAGGTGGCTGCGTCAGATGACTTCCAATTAGCTCTTTACAAGCTCGGAGATCGCCTACCAGCACTTAAGACTGCAGCAGCAAAGGTTACAAATAACCCAGATGTAGCAGCTTTCGGTGCATACGGTGCAATCGGTACTCCTATGCCAAACATTCCTCAGATGAACTCAGTATGGGATTCATGGGGCAATGCTTGGAAGAACGTTGCTGATGGAAAGCAAACTGCAGCAGCAGCCTTTGCTCAAGCAGCAACTAACATCAAAAAGGCAATTAGCTAACTAATAATAGTTAGTCGGTAAGGGCGCCCTTTGCGGCGCCCTTACCTCTTTTAATTATCTTTGGGAGAATTAACTGTGAAGTTTGGCAATAAGACACCGGCATTAATCGCCAAGATAATGCTTCTGGGTGCGCTAAATGCCTTCACGGTATGGTGTGTACCGATTCTTATTTCGAACAAAACTTGGTTATTTGCAATCTATTTCACAATTTCAACTTTAATACTTGATTATGTTTTCTTGAGTAAGAAGCGAATCGCTACCAAATACATAGTTCCTGGAACTATTTTGCTACTAATGTTCCAAGTTTATCCCGCAATCTTTACAGGGTATGTAGCGTTTACGAACTATTCCAACGGACACTTCTTAGATAAAGAAACAGCCATTAGCGTGATGGTTTCTAACTCATTTGCACCTGTTGGCAACACTACAAATTATATGCAAGTAGCTGAAGATAACCTCAATGGAAAGACCACCTTAATCATCAAGAACGACGATGGTACTTTTGGTGCTGGAACGCGTGATGTATTTAGGCCACTCCCAGACTCTGATGTAACACTTAGTTCAGATGGACGAATCATGAAAGTAACAGGTTTTAGAACACTTTCAGATGATGAAGTGTTCGCAATTCTCGATCAGTTTAATGATTTTAAAGTCCCGATTGGGAACAGTAAATTCTTTTCAGTAACTGACATTAATGCGGTTGAGCTAGTCGAGCAGAATTTAAGTTACGATGCAACTAAGGATCAAGTTACAGACATTTTAACTGGCACCATTTATTCGCCAAATAATAACGGCTCCATGATCAGTGCAGCAGGTGAGGAAATTGAACCAGGTTGGACTACAACCGTTGGTTGGAGAAACTTCTCTAAAGTTATTAATGATGAACGCTATCGAGGCCCAATGCTTCAAGTATTGGCTTGGACCTTTATTTATGCTGGCTTAGTTGTGCTCTCTACTTTCTTTCTTGGGTTCTTGTTAGCTTTGGTACTCAATCACCCCAGAATGAAATCGAAGAAGATTTATCGCACACTTTTGATTGTTCCTTATGCAATGCCTTCAGTACTTTCCACCCTTGTTTGGGCAGGAATGTTTAATCAAGATAACGGAATTATTAACAGAGTTTTGGGTAGCCCAATCCCTTGGTTATCCGATCCGTGGCTGGCGAAATTCGCAGTGCTTTTGGTTCAGTTATGGGCTGGAACACCTTATATGTTCTTAATTTGTACAGGCGCAATTCAATCCTTACCAAGTGAAGTTATCGAAGCTGCACAGGTCGACGGTGCTTCACCTCGTCAACTTTTCTCTAAGATAAAATTGCCACTTGTTCTTATGACACTAGCGCCGCTCCTTATTGCAAGTTATGCCTATAACTTCTCAAACTTTGGCGCGATATACCTACTTACTGGTGGCGGTCCAACAATTATTTCATCTGGAGGAATTGCAGGACACACGGATATTTTGATTTCTTATACATACAAAATGGCATTTGCTGCGGGCAAAGGAAATGACTACGGACTTGCAAGTGCAGTCTCATTCTTCAACTTTTTACTCGTAGCTTCAATGTCTATTTATAGTTTCAAAAAGTCACGAACAATCGAGAACATGACATGATTGTTAATGAGTTAGTGCGTCAGAAGCCGCTCACGGCTGCGCAATGGACCAAGAGAATTGCTTGGCGGCATGCTGTTGGTATATTTGCTGTCGCTTTTGCATTGTTCCCACTTGTTTGGATGATTAGCGCATCCTTTGACACAATTGGCTCACTTAGCGCACAAAAACTAATTCCAAATAATCCTGGCCTAGAAAATTTTAGAACCCTATTTGGCAATCCAGATCAGCCGTATTTAACCTGGCTTAAGAACTCCATAATTATTTCCTCCGCCAATGCTGTTTTGCAGATGTTTATCGGCGCGACTGCTGCTTATGCCCTTAGTCGCTTTAGATTCAAAGGACGCAAGCTGACTTTAATGACCATTTTGGTAGTACAGATGTTTCCTCAGTTACTAGCTGCAACTTCAATATTTTTGATGTTGGCTGATCTGGGCAAAAGTATCCCCTTCTTAGCTTTGGGTCAGACCTCGGCACTCATCATTGTTTTTGCAGGTGGTGCTCTTGGAATTAATGCTTGGATGCTTAAAGGTTTTTATGACACGATTCCAGCTGAAATCGATGAATCAGCCAAGGTTGATGGCGCATCACATGCACAGATCTATTTCAGAATTATTCTGCCACTAGCCAGACCCGTCTTGGCAGTGATTACATTGCTCTCATTTATCGGAACGATGAATGAGTTTTTGATTACATCGGTAATTTTAGGTGGAAATCAGAAATCATTGACGCTAGCCGTTGGTATGCAGCAATATATTGATGGTCAATACAGCGCCCACTGGGGCCCATTCGCCGCTGGTGCACTTATTGCTTCAGTACCAGTAATGATCTTGTTCTTATACTTACAGAAACACGTAGTTGCAGGTTTAACCGCGGGAGCTAATAAAGGCTAATGAAAAATCAACCACATCACGATGGTAGTGAAATCTATGTCAGCAATATTGCTCCAGAGATTGGTGAAAAAGTAACTTTCAAAATTCGAACCCCGAATGACTATCTTTTCGAAAAGGCAATGCTTCGTATCTACCACGATGGTGAGCCTCGTATATTTGAAATGAAAGAAACAAAAAAGAACGCGGTTGAAACTTGGTACCAAGTCACTATAGAGATTCTCAATTTGCAAAACTATTACCGGTTTGCATTTATAGGCAAAGGTAAATATGAATGGCTCAACGCAAAAGGATTATTTGATCACGATGTTCACAGTAACAATGATTTTCAGCTAGTCGCAATTGCGGATAACCCAGGATGGATCAAGTCATCTGTTTTTTATCAGATTTTCCCCGATCGATTTGCCCGCTCTGGCAAAGTTGAAATCGTGCCAGATTGGGCTCATCCGAGAGAGTGGAACTTATTGCCACAAGGGCGAGGAAAATACACTGGTCAAGAGCTCTATGGCGGCGATTTATATGGGGTATCTGAGCACTTAGACCACATCACTGATTTAGGTGTGAATGGTATTTATTTCACACCACTTTTTCCTGCGCGTTCAAACCATCGCTACGATGCCTCAAGTTTTGATGTTATTGACCCGATTCTCGGTGGTAATGAAGCGTTCAAATCTCTAATTAAATCTGCGAAAAAGAAGGACATCCGTATCCTTGGCGATCTAACCTCTAATCACTGCGGTGCTGGGCACGTGTGGTTGACGAAGGCAAAGAAAGATAAGAAATCAAAAGAGCGCTCCTACTTCTATTGGGATAAATCCATTGAATGGGGATACGTAGGATGGTTCGGCTTGGAATCATTACCAAAATTAAATTTCTCATCAAAGGCACTGCGAAAAGTTATGTATGAAGGTAAGAATTCAATTGTTAAGAAATGGATTTCGCCAAAATATGGAATGGCAGGCTGGCGTATTGACGTAGGCAATATGACTGGCCGTCAAGGGTCTGAAAATCATCATATTGAAGTCATGCAAGGAATTCGAAATGCTATGACTGAAGTTAATCCGCAAACATGGCTGGTTGCCGAAAACGGTGATTTTGAGGCAAGCGATCTCAATGGTTTAGGTTGGCAAGGAGCCATGAACTACCAGGGGTTTATGAGGCCATTCTGGAATTGGATTAACCGCAACCCAGAAATAACAGGTGGCTTTCAAGGTCTTCCATTTGCAATGCCAAAGATTACTGGAAAGCAATTAGTTGCATCGATGAAAGAGTTCAACTCATCAATTCCTTGGCGTTCATTGACTGCATCAATGATGCTTTTAGATTCCCACGATACTGCGCGATTTAGAACAGTGGTGATGGGTGATAAAACGGCACACGTAGCTGCAATGACTATGATGCTTACTTATCCAGGCGTCCCATCAATATTTGCTGGGGATGAAATTGGGCTTGAAGGTTCCTGGGGTGAAGACGCGCGGCGCACGATTAATTGGAACGATAAGAGCGGATGGGATTTAGAGTTTTTCGCACAAGTTAAGGAGCTTGTAAAGCTAAGGCGAACTCAAGACGCCCTTATAAATGGCGGATTACGTTGGGTAGCTGTTGAAGACGATTATTTGGTCTATTTGCGTGAATCTAAAAAACAATCAGTTCTTGTGTTTATATCCCGTGGTCCGGTTAAAACAACAATTGATCTAAGTAGCTTTGGATACACAGTCACTAAGACTCTTTATGGTCGGCTAGCCAAGGGTAAGAATTTCACTGTCGATTCAGATCAAGCGACACAGGGAGTCTGGATCGTAGAATGAAAAAACTCTCTGCGGCTCTAGCACTATCTATCGCTTTTTCACTGATTGCTACATCATCTGGAGCCGCTGAAAATTTGGCAGCCCTAGCTCGACCAGTTGCACGTGGGCCATTGGCAGGTGATTCAGTTTATTTTGTAATGACTGATCGATTTGCAAACGGTGATACAAACAATGATGGCGGGGGCTTAACTGGCGGCCGACTTGGTGGTGGCGATGATCCAACTGATATTGGCTATTACCACGGTGGAGATTTCAAAGGGTTAACTAATCATTTGCAGTACATAAAAGATTTAGGTTTTAACTCAATTTGGATTACGCCTCCAGTTAAGAACCAATATGTTCAACAAGGTTCTGCTGGTTACCATGGTTATTGGGCAGTTGATTTCACAACAATTGATCCTCACCTTGGCACTGAGCAAGATTTCAAAGATTTCGTAGCGGCGTCACACAAATTAGGAATGAAAGTCATTGTGGACATCGTCGTGAACCATACAGCTGACGTTGTGAAATACACGATTGGTTCAACTTCATACCGCGAGCCATCAGATTTTCCATATAAAAATTGCGCAGGCAAGATCTTTGATCCAGGAAAAGTTGCAGGTTTGGCAAGCTTTCCTAAGCTGTGTGCTGATAAATCATTTGCTTACGTTCCACGCACTTCCTCATACGATAAGAACATCAAGAAGCCAGGTTTTCTCAACGATCTAACTAACTATCACAACCGTGGTGACTCAATCTGGTCCGGATCCTCAGTTACTCAAGGCGATTTCGTTGGCCTAGATGACATTTTTACTGAAAAGCCAGCTGTAGTAAAGGGCATGACAGATCTGTGGTCTAGCTGGATCACACGCTTTGATATTGATGGATACCGAATCGATACAGCAAAACACGTTAACCCTGAGTTTTGGAAAGCATTTCTACCTAAGATTATTGCTACTGCAAAAGCTGCTAGGAAAGAAAACTTTCCGATTTTTGGTGAAGTAGCAGATGCGGATATTCCTTTCTTGGCATCCTTTGTTACAGAGCAGAATTTCCCTGGGGTTTTAGATTTCCCATTCCAAGCCAAGGTTTCACGCTTTGCAAAGGCTGGTGGTGGAGCAAGTGATGTTGCAGACCTTTTCAACACCGATGATTTCTATACTTCACCAACTACAAGTGCTTACTCGCTTGCAACATTTTTAGGCAATCATGACATGGGACGCATCGGCCATTTCATTGAAATTTTAAGTGGCAGTGATGGACAACAAATTTTGTTGGAACGGGCGAAATTGGCTAACGCACTTCTATTTACTTTACGCGGTGGTCCCGTTCTCTACTACGGAGATGAAAAAGGCATGACTGGTAATGGGGGGGACCAGTTAGCTCGTCAAGACATGTTTGCTACGCAAGTGGAAGATTGGAAATCAGAGGTTCGTATTGGAGGCGCTCCGATTGGCGGTGCAAGTGCTTTTGATGTTAAGAATCCACTTGAAGAAAATATAGCTGAGCTACAGGGGCTTTATAAAAAGTATCCGGCACTAAAATCTGGTACACAACAAGTGAGGTATGGATTCGGTAGCGTGCTTGCAGTTAGCCGTTTTGCCGATAACCAAGAGTTTCTTATTGCATTTAACTCAAATGATGAGGCACAAGAAGCAACAATTCCTGTCTCAACTAAGGATTCTGGATGGACCGCTATTTCTGGTGCAGCACAAGTTACTGCCCGCACATCAACCATCGATCTAAAGTTGGCACCGCGCAGTTGGGTTATTCTAAAAGCAGATAGTGCATTTGAATCAACTACTCCTTTGGCGATCAATTTAAACGCACCAAAGCCTGATTACCGCACCCCTGGATGGTCTGCGATCACTGCCAAAGTACCTGGTGATGACTTTGTGCAAGTGACTTTTGCCGTCCGCCAAAGCGGCAAGGTTTGGAAAGTTCTTGGAACTTCAGATCACCGCACGACTAAAGATGACTATATTGCCGCTGGATTACATCGAGTTTTTATCCACAATCGACTTTATAAGTCAGGCACTACTTTTGATTTAGTCGCAATCGCTACAAATTCTAAAGGTGAAAAATTGGTTTCGAAAGTAATTAAGTACACCGTTAAGTATTGAGCCAAAATCGTATTGGCTGATCTAAGTACTTAGCCCAAGATCGTTCATTGTGACCGCTATGTTCATAAACCTTGCTGATGAAATTATGTTGGGTATAACCGCGCCCATGCATTAACGTGTCAGCTAGATGTTGAAATGGCGCATATTCACGATCTAAACCTTTAGTTCCATGACTCATCCAGATTTTATGGGTTCCAGGTTTAGGTAAAGAATTGATTGTTCGTTCTACTAATGCATCTCCACCAAAGGGCCAGTGCGTTGAAAGGGCAAGTGCAGTAGAGAATTTTTCAGGCATTTGAGCAAGAGCGTAGAGAGTTGCAAGTCCGCCCATAGACGAACCAATCATTGCGGTATTAGAAGCAGAAATACCCGATGCAATCGATGGAACATATTTTTCAAATATGTCGCGAAGATATGAATCAGACTGCAGTAGTTCTGGCTGGAAAACTTGCGCAAAATCTTTATGCACTGGAATTCCATCTTGAAAGTATTTTTGGGGAACTAAATCTTTGCCCCTGCCCCAAGGATTTTCTTTTGTGCTGCTGTGCCATACCCCGATTATTGCTGGGGGTGTGATGCCTAGTTCTTTGCTGACACGGTTGGCCGATTGCGCCATCTTCCATGTTTGTCCACGGTGGGTAGATGTGCGTCCATCAAATACATTTTGCCCGTCATGTGCGATGAGTAAGTGGGTCGCTCGTTCTTTAGGTAGCCAGTAGTCCACGATTCGGCCTTCAAAATCCACGCGCTTAACGTCGCCGGCAACGCCGCGGATTTGGAAGCGCTTTATCTCTTTCATACTGGTTAAATCTACCCATGTCTGCGCCTAAACGAAGCATTGCGTGGTTTCGCCGAGATTTACGTATCGGGGATAACCCAGCGCTATTAGAAGCTATTGCATCGGGCGATGAAATTATTCCAGTGTTTATTTTGGATAAAAAACTCATCGATGCAACAGGAAGCAAGCGTCTAGCATATTTGGGTCAATCACTTCGCGCTTTAGATGAATCACTTAATAATAACTTGCACGTAATGGTGGGGGATCAAGTAGAAGTTCTTACTGAGTTAATGAAACGATACGGCGCAACTTCTGTTCATATAAGTGCTGAGTATGAACCATATGGCGCAGCACGTGATGCCCGAATAGAAGCAGCTGGAATTACATTAACCAGAACGGGGAGTCCTTATGCAGTTGCACCTGGTCGAGTACTAAAACCAAGTGATGCAACACCTTACAAGGTGTACACACCTTTCTATCGAGCTTGGTGTCTGCATGGATGGCGCAAACCCGTAGAAGTACCTAAAAAAATTAATGCAGTCAAGCCTTCATCTACTGATCGTAATTTTCCAGATTGGCCAATGCCAGAAGGTGTTCAAATTTCGGCTGCTGGCGAGAAAGCTGCACTTGAGCGTTGGAAGTTTTTTCAGAAAAAAGGTCTCGATAATTACGACGAAGCTCGCAATATGGCTGGAATTGATGGCACCAGCAAACTGAGTGCGCATTTAAAGTGGGGAGAAATTCACCCCCGAACACTCCTTGCACAGTTAGGTGAAAGTAAAGCTCATGACACATTCCGAAAGGAAATTGCTTGGCGTGAGTTTTATGCTGATGTTCTCTTTAATAATCCACATACCGAAAATGATTATTACTCACCCAAATTTGCCCACATGCGTTACAACAAACCGGATGCTCACTTTGATGCATGGAAGGCTGGTAAAACTGGTTATCCATTCGTTGACGCAGCTATGCGACAACTAGTCCACGAAGGTTGGATGCATAACCGCACGCGCATGGTTGTTGCCTCCTTTTTAGTCAAAGATCTGCATTTAGAGTGGCAGTTAGGCGCTGATTTCTTTATGGAGCATTTAGTTGATTTTGACGTTGCTTCTAATGCACATGGGTGGCAGTGGACTGCAGGTACCGGTACTGATGCATCGCCTTATTACCGCGTTTTTAATCCGATTGAACAAGGCAAACGTTTCGATGAAAATGGTGATTACATTAGAAAATATGTGCCAGAACTTGCACATTTATCGGCTGCAGAAATCCATGAACCGTGGCTTTACTTAGATGGTTACAGCAAGGGATATTCTGAGCGGATAGTCGACCACGCAGTTGAGCGCATAGAATCACTTGAGCGTTTGAAAGAGATTAAAGCCGACAAACCCCTAGACCCTCGCGCTTAGCCCGATACATCGCATCATCTGCGCGCCGAAGTAAATCAGGTGAACCTGTATTTTCGGCTAAACCAATACTGACTCCAATTGTGATGTGGTGGCTATCTATATTAAATGGGTAACTCAATGTTGCCCGCAGCGCTAGTGCGATATCCATTGCATGTTCGTAGTCACCTTCAATTAAAACCCCAAACTCATCCCCACCTAATCGAGCTAGCAAAGCCCCATGAGGCAAGGCACGCATAAAACGCATTGAGGCCTGCTGTAAAACTCTATCCCCAGTCTCATGTCCATGCAGATCATTAACGGGTTTAAATCCATCAAGATCTAACAATAAAAGTGCACCGTTTTTACCAATAAAACCTTCAATCTCACTAATTAAACGCCTGCGATTTGGAAGACCAGTCAACTCATCTGTTCTCGCTAAAATTCTTTCCTGCCCAATATTTTTAGCTTGCTTAAGCGCGATTGTCATGCGGATAAAAGCCAGCATCAATGTACTAATCGCTGGAAACAAGATGTAAGTAGGAAAAGATCCAGGCCTTAGAGCGCTCAGTGCTAACAAAGTTGCGCTCAAAAAAACTGACAGAGCAATAAAGATTGGATTTACTGATGATCCATTTTGATCATCTCGGCTAGAGCGCCAACTGCTTTCTGAAATGAGTAAAAGCCCTAGGAGCCAACCGTCATCTACTATCGAGCCAAATGTATAGATTCCGTTAATGTGCTGCCAGAGAAATAGAAAATCAGTAAGCGTGAAAGCAATAATTCCAGCAGACATGAAAAGATTTCTCTGTGAAAAACCATGCGCAACAATTGTTGCCAATGTGAGTGATATTAGAATCAAATCGCAAATTGGAAAAGCTAGCGCAAAGATTGCATCAGTAAGTTTTCCTCCAAAATGTGGCAAGACGGGATTGAGTACAAAAACTGTTCCAAGAACACCTAACCCAAGCCCGACAATCGAGGCATCAAATACTTCCAGGACCGTTGATTTTTGGCTCGAACTGATGAGGCGGGGTAGAGCAATAATGGCGCACGGATAAAAAAGAAGATAAGCAACGTTTGAGAACAATTGTGCAGGAATGGATAAATGATAAAACGAGGCTGCACTAGCCAAAAGTGAGCCAATAAACCATAAAGAGATTGCAGTAATGAGTAATGGCTTGGAAAGTGGATCGATGATTCGATCTGCTAAAACAATTACTAATATCGCAAAAAAAGGAATGAGGTTGTAGAGATAGAGCTCGCTCCATCTACTTTTACCGAAAACTGTGAAATGCGAAAGAAAATGCAGAAGAAGTAAAACAGGCCCAATAATGCGAAAGAGTCGAGCCGGCATTTACTCAATCTAAGTCAGGGGAGTTGGCTTTAGGTATAGGGAAAGCCCCGTTATTTCTAACGGGGCTTTCTAGTAATGCTGAGAGTGGCTTTAGAAGCCCTTAGTACAAATTAACTGTGCATTCGACTTTGTGTTTTCAACATCAGACTTAAGTTGATCAGGTTGAGTCGTTGCAGCTAATTTTGCAGCTTCGAGTTTGCGGATATTGAGAGTGATTTTGTTGACTTGACTTGTATACAGGCGAGCAGCAGATGTCCATGCTGCTACGGCTGATGTGTATGCCGCTTTATCAGCAGGAATAGTAGCTGCCGCGAGCTTGGCTTTAGCTGCGGTGAGACGCAGATTAGTTTCATCAACTTTTTTCTGAGCTTCTGCTTTGTTTGCTGTCTCAGTGGTGATTCCAAGATCAATGACTGGAATTTGTGCGGTTAAGTTTGCGATTAGAACAAGTGAATCTTTTTGAGATTTTGTATACGCAGCTGCGGAATTTAGGCAGTCGATGGATAGCCACGTAAGTTTCTTGCTCGTTGACAATGGATTTTTTGAACACTTGTATTTGCTACCGCTAACAGATGTTGTTGCATTGAGTTTTGTGCAAGCAACACCGTTTGAAACCTTGGCTGCGGCGTCGGCGGGAAGTGCAACCATTACGCCGGCAGCGACTATAAGTGCGATAGTGATAGAAGCGAATTTACGCATCAGAAAAACCTCCATTGAATATGGGCTAATCGTAGCCAGCCCAACCAGAAAATCTCCTGATAACCCGCCCGGTAAGCCATTGAATTCGCTGTGAAGTTACTTTTTGCCGCGTTGTTTGATCCGCACATTCATGCCAATCTTTCGCACCATTGGACGAGGGGCGTTGCGCATAACAAAAGTAAGCAGTTGATATTGCCATCCGGGAACACTGACGGCCTTTCCAGCTAAAGCCTGTTTCCAGGCGGTAGCCACGAGTTTGTCAGAGTTCAGCCACATAAATGCTGGTAGACCTTTCATCGACATGCGTCCGCGTTCATGAAATTCAGTTCGAGTAAAGCCGGGGCATAACGCAGATACTTTCACATTTGTAGATGCAAGTTCAGTGTGAAGTGATTCGGATAAAACTGTGAGATATGACTTTGACGCACTATAAGTTCCACCCGCAATCCAGCCTGCAACGGAGGAAACATTAATAATGACACCTTTGTTGCGTGCTTTCATTCCGGGCAATACCTGATGCATCAAGCGCATTGGGGTCCGCACAAGAACATCTAGAAGAGCTTGTTCAGCATCTAGTTGGCTAAGAGTAAAAGCCTTATTGATTCCAAATCCAGCATTATTTATTAAGACTTCGATCTGATTGCTCGAAATGTAATCCTCAATGCTCTTGCACCCTGCATCAGTTGAAAGATCTGCCTGAATAGTTTTTGTTGAAATTCCAAACATTGCTTCAAGTGCAGCCGCCCGCTCTTGAAGTCTTGGTAAATCTCGAGCAACTAAAATTAAGTTATAGCCATTTTGTGCAAGCAGGCGAGTAAAACTCTCACCAATTCCAGCTGTAGCACCAGTAACTAAGGCCCAAGATTCCATATAAAACTCCTAATTACTCTTAAGTTCACCGATTGCCCCAATTGGGACAAAGGCTGCGTGTGGTGCGACTGCCGGTAATCTCCTGTAGGGCTGATCTTGCGAAGGTCTTGAATCGGCCTCACCTTTGTTAGGCCAAAAAGATAGTGCACGTTCTGCTTGTGCAGTAATTGTTAGAGAAGGGTTCACGCCAAGATTTGCAGTAATTGTTGAACCATCAACGATATGAAGTGTTGGGTAGTTCCATACTCGATGATAGGGATCGATAACTCCGGCATTGACATCACTGCCAATCACGCACCCACCAACAAAGTGAGCCGTAAATGGTGCATCAATCAAATCACCAATATGACCACCTGAAATTCCGCCATGTTTATTGGCAATCCGCTTTACAACCTCGTTTGCGGCAGGAATATATGTTGCATTCGGATGTTGTGGATCGTTGGTAGAAGTTAGATGCCATCCAAATATTGATTTCTTTCCGCGTACAGACACTGAGGAATCCACGTTTTGCATCGTTAATGCGATGACGGTTCGCTCACTCCATTGGCGCACATTCAAAATCTTTTGCAGCAGTTTTGGATTGGCCACAAACTGCTTCCACCATTGCTTGCGTCGCTCTTGTGAAGAGAAACCATCAGTCATGATTGTCTGCAATAAACCCATCAAGTTTGATCCTTTGCCATAGCGCACGGGCTCGATATGCGTGTGTTCGTCAGGGAAAAATGACGAAGTAATCGCGCTTCCATCGCTGTAGTCAATATCAGTATTTGGCATTAATGCACCAGTTAAAGCTTCACTATTAGTTCGTGACAGATCACCCAATCGATCTGAAAGTTCGGGCAAGGTTTGCGAGTCTTTCATTTTGTGGAGCAATTTTTGAGTATTAAATGTTCCAGCGGCAACAATGACATCGTTGGCAAAAAAGACAGTTCCTTTTTCACCTAACCAGTCATCGGTTTTACGGGTTGAGATCTTCCATTGGTCCGAAGCTAACTTCTCAATTTTTGTAGCAGTAGTCATTGGGAATACTTCTGCGCCTGCTTTTTCAGCTAAGCCCAAGTAGTTTTTTGGCAGAGTATTTTTAGCATTGTGTCGGCATCCAGTCATACAGGCACCACACTGCATGCATCCATTGCGGTCGGGCCCAACTCCACCAAAGAAAGGATCTTTGCTTAGTGCACCTTTGCCGTCACCGAAATAGATTCCGAGAGGTGCCATTTTAAATGTGTGACCAACTCCCATTTCTTCAGCCGCATCTTTCATCGCTTGGTCGCTATTTGAAAAATATGGATTTTCGGCAACGCCTAACATTCTGCGCGCTTGGTCATACCAAGGCTCTAACTCCTCTTTCCAGTTAGTTATTGAAGCCCACTGTTTGTCCGTAAAATATTGATCACCTGGTTGATACAAAGTATTTGCATAGACCAGTGATCCTCCACCAACACCTGCACCAGCTAATACCAATACATCCGGCAAGACATGAATGCGTTGAATGCCATAGAGACCTAGCCCAGGTGCAAATAGAAATTTATTTATTCGCCAAGAAGTCTTCGGAAAGTCTTTGTCGCGAAAACGCTTTCCTGCCTCTAGGACCGCAACGCTGTAGCCTTTTTCCCGTAGGCGGAGCGCAGAAACAGACCCACCAAAACCAGATCCGATGACTACAACATCAAATGTTTTCTTCACGAATTTTCCACTCAGTTCCATAGGATTCAAGTGAATCAAGGAATGGCTTAGCATCAAACCATTCTGGGCCTGCAACACCTTCAGGTTTCCAAATGCCTTTATGGATCAACTCCATTGCGATTACAGGATTAACTGCCGTCTGCCACACAACTGCTTGATCGCCATATTCACTCATCGACCATTCATTGTCCACGACGTTGTACATATAACAAGCGTACGGCTTTCCATCTTTATCAAGGCCCTTAACAAGTGCTCCTGCACAAGTTTTTCCCTTCATGCGTGAACCAAGCGTTGCTGGATCTGGAAGTGATGCCGCAAGTAAGTCGCGAGGTGAGACTGAAATACCTTGGACATCAACGTGATCTTTACGATCTAGTCCTAACATGTGAATAGTTTTTAAAGTCGTAATGAACTGTGCACCAAGACCATATTTGAAATTAACTTTCTTGGCATCAACTTTCTGTGGGATCAAAATAACTTCTTCATGTTCGACGTTTACGCACTCAACAGGTCCGATTCCTTCAGGGAAATCAAAGGTTTCAATCTCACTAAATGGTTCTGTTGTGTACCAACCGCGGCCATCTTCCCAAACAATTGGAGGGTTCAAGCACTCTTCAATTGTTGTCCAAATTGAAAATGAAGGTGCAAATTCATAACCTTCAACGGTTAAGTTGGATCCATCCATAATTGTGATGGAATCAATAACTGAGAAGAGATAATCGGAGGCATAGCGCGCAAATACATCGCTCATGCCCGGCTCAATACCCATACCAACGAGGGCATAGATATCGCGCTCTTTCCAGTTCCAGTCACGGGCAAACTGTTCATCGCCAAGCTTCACACCAGTTTCAGAGTTTGGATAATGCGCATGTGGGCGCGACAAAGACATCGCCATATCAATGTAGTTGGTGCTTTCAATTTCACATGCCAAGAAAATCGGCATAACAAAACGTGGATCCACTGCGTTAATAACAACATCAGGTTTTACTTTACGAATAAGAGCACGGATATCTTCTAGCTCTGCAGCATTTACTTCAGCTGCTGAAAACCTAGAGTCCTTAACGCGGATTACGGCTTGCTCTGCGCGCGATAGTTCGCGGTCTGCAATAACCATGGAAGAAATAAATGATTTGCGTGATGCGATATTGACAATAGCTCTGCCAACACCTCCCGCGCCTATTACTAGCGCCTTCATTGCTGGCCCCTCATGAGGAAATAACATCCTTTTCGATTGTTTTTAACAGTCTAGCCCTGCCAATAATTCATGACAAGATTGTCCATGTCCAAGTCCCCGTAGCTCAGTGGATAGAGCAACCGCCTCCTAAGCGGTAGGTCGCAGGTTCAACTCCCGCCGGGGACACTTATTCTTCGCGTGAAATAACGGAGTTATTGAAAATGCAAGCAACCGCGAAGATTTTTCCCATAGATTTTCCCATAGACCGCAATATGTCAAGTTCTACCAAGTTGTATCAGAATGTTCATAAATTATTGCTAAATCGAGTGCGCCAATCATCTGCCCGCGCACAGTTAAATAATATGAACACACACGAACGAAATACAAAGCAAAACTGTCGACATTCAAGAGCTACATTCAATGGGCTGGCAAAAAAATTAATCTCTGAATCTTAGGGAATTTCTCAGGACTCATAAGCATCTCCACTTCAATGATGCCTCCGTCGTTTTCCATCTTCCATTTTGCGAAAGATATGGTGGGTGTAGTGAGTGAATCTTCCACCGGTTTCCAATTAGAATTTCCAGATGTCAATATCCTTAGTGCCGCAATCCGCTCCTCACGCGGTTGATCCAAATCCATATTTACAGCAAACCACTTGTCTGCAACAGAATCATCCCAATCGTTTATTAGCGTATTAACAGAAATCATGGCCGCTTGTGTATAAGCGCCAATATCAATCTTTGGTTTACTAGTTTTCATGTGTATTTCAGCACAATAATTCATGATATTTGTAGAGGCAATACTCATAGGTGCATAAGTCAGATTTCCTAAAGCGATGATTGCCCAACCGGACTCTGGATGCCATCGCATGTGAGAACCAAAACCCGGATAACCTCCAGAGTGGTAAACAAATCGACCAAGTTCTGTGTCATCATCGATAAATAATCCAAATCCGTATGAACTTACAATTATTCTTTCTGGGTGCCCATTTAGTGCTTTTGCCACTACGGAATGAGAATACCGATAAGGAGTTTGTTCCTCTGTTTTGTTGTTTAGTTGAAATGTGGAAACCCACTTTGCTAAATCATTCACGCTGCTGTGCAATCCACCCATAGGGGTAAAAGCACCATTTTTAGTTGGTGCTTCAGGACTTAGTCCTGAAGCAAACTTTGCATAACCCATTGCGCGGAATTCATCTTGCACGGCCTCTGTTATGTAAGTCGAAGCCTTCATTTCCAATGGATCAATAATTTCTCGCTTCATAAACTGTTCAAAATCTTCTCCAGCCACCATTGAGATGATTCTGCCAAGTAGCGCATATCCCAAATTTGAATATTCGAATCCAGTGTTAACTTTCCTATTGAATGCCAACCCTTTTTTAACGATTTCATCAAAATCAGAGACCGGTAAGCTTTCTTGCCTATCTCCCCATGGATCGTCGTATGGAAGTCCAGCCCCCATGGTTAAAAGATTGCGTATAGTTATTGGAGCAGAATCAACAGGTAACCCGATCGTTGCAGTCCAAGGAAGATATGTAGTTATTGATGTGTCAAGTTGCAATAAGCCTCTATCGCGTAAAAGTAAGATGGCCTTGGCTGTGAAACTCTTAGTCATAGAGGCGATGCGAAAAACTGTATCTGAAGTCGGTTGACTCCCACTCCCAATAACACTTTCGCCCAATCCAGATGAATAGATAAGTTTTCCGTCGTGCATTAAACCAAAAGCAATACCAGGGATTTTTTTCTCAGACTTGAGGTTTTCAAATTCATTTAAGGAAAATTGAATTATTTCTTGATGAGACATTTTAGAAGGTTAGTGGCCTATCAAGCAGTTTTCAATGCCTATCTGTTAGGGACACAAATTCTTTTTCAATTTGAATTGGGTATTCCCGCTAATTTCAGGAGGTAATTTCATGCACGAAGCCTTGCGGAGATTCTTTTTGAAAGCTTATAGGTAAGGATTAGGTAGGTTTGGAGATGCGCACACGTATCCAGAGAAGTGGATGAATTTGTTGCGAGATCTGGCATCTAGGGAGCGAAGCGGAATACCTTTGTAGAGGTCACGTATGTGAGTAGAAAATAAGCCAGTAGGAAAAATACATTTAATGTGACGCAAATCACATTATCCTTGATTGCTATAACTTAGTGGGGCGTTATAGTTAAAGCGTTTTATTTCACAGGCTCATCCATAGCCTTTGGTTGGAACGAGTTTCTTGAAACCAGGATTAAGGGGAATAAACAAATGTCTACTCACCAAAGCTCTTCCGGCCTAAACGAGCAGGACGATCCGCGACTCAAGCGCGACCTCACACTCTGGAACTCCTTCGCGTTAGGTTTTGCTTTTATCTCGCCAATTGTGGCCCTCTTTGGAGTTCTAGCTCTGGGGCTAACAACAGTAGGCCCTGGGTTCTGGTGGGGCTTCGTAATCACACTGTTAGGTCAATCATTGGTTGCACTGAGCTTCTTCCCCCTTGCTCGCCGATGGCCTTTCGAGGGTAGTAGCTACCAGTGGTCCAGACGTCTGGTCAGTGAAGGATGGGGCTGGTTCCATGGCTGGATCTACATCGTGACAATGGTTGTAGCTCTATCAATTATTGCCTTGCAGGCCTCACAGTTTACTTTGCCTTTGCTTGGCATAAAGGGGGCAAGCCAGACTCAACTTGTCATCTCCTCTCTAGTTTTGATTATGTTCTCTACGATTGCTAACGCTTGGGGGAAGAGGGTTTTGCATATCTTCGTGACCTTGTGTGTTTGGGCTGAGGTCGTTGGCTCTTTGGGTCTTGGTACAGTTTTATTGTTCTTTTATCGTAAGAACGATCTCAGTGTATTTAGCCAAGGGCTGAGCTTCCCTGGATGGTCGCATTTAATGTATGCGCCGATTGTGATCGCCATGGCCTATGCCGCATGGGGTCTGATTGGTTTCGACAGTGCCGCCTCAATCGCAGAAGAGGTTAAAAACCCTCACCGGGATGTTCCTAGAGGAATTTTACTATCCCTAATTGCCGTCGGAATCACTGTGGCATATGCGGGCTTTGCATTTATCTTGGCTATCCCAAACCTTCAAGAAGTTGTGGCTGGGAAAGTCGCCGATCCTATCGTCTTTACATTGTCGGCAATCTGGCCATCATGGTTAGTCAATGCCGTATTGTTTGATTTCACGATTGCGTTCGTAGCGTGTCTTGTTGCTGTCCAAGCGGCAGCGGCACGCATGATCTGGGCTTTTGCGCGAGATAACGACCTCCCGAAGTCGGCCTTCCTAGTCAAGATGAGTAATACTCAGATGCCGGTGAACGCGGTCCTAGTGACTGGTGTGATCTCTTCAGCGTTATTCGTCTTTACTGGTTCGGGCATTTACATCATGTTGCTGGCTTTGGCAACTGCAGGATATTACATAGTCTTCTTCTTCCCAGTTGTGGGAACCATGATCGCGCGTCGCCGCGGTAACGTAATTGATAAGAACGAGTTGCCTCGATGGCATTCGTCGGTGAATGCAGCCGCTCTTTTGTGGCTCATTTTCATGATTCCGGTCATTTTATGGCCTAGAACGCCAGACATTCCATGGTGGCAAAACTGGGGCGCGTTTACAGGTTGGGCTATTGTGCTTGTTCTAGGTGTGATTGTTAGAAAGAGCGTTCTAGCTACACGACACAAGTGATACTTCGTGAACGCAGCCAGATCCTTAACTGGACAACTGGGGCGGTCATGAATACACCGCCAGATAGATTTGAGTCATTAGTGTGACTTCTATCAGGAAGAGTCTCAACGAACCTTCACTCATTGATCTGCAGAGCATGCGACGATCTCGAACCTCTCGCGTCGTAGAGTTAATGAACAATCTAAATCTCGATCACCTGATTCTTACAGGGCACGACCAGATTCGCTACGCCACCGACTACCGCAGTTTGCTAGTTTCCGAGGCTAATGACTGGTGCGCACTAGTTTTCAGTCGCGAGGCAGAAGGCGTAATGCTCGTGCCTGATGTAGATCAAGAAGAATTACTTGATGGGCAGAACAAACCAATTCTGAGACGTGTGCCCGTGCCTTCTTGGTCTCCCGCCTCGCTGCACCCGCACTATTGGATAGAACATATCGGTTTCGAACTCCTTCGAGGGCGAGCAAAGCGCGTGGGATTTGATCGGATTCCCTGGAACATACTTCAGGGATTAACTGAAAAGTTTCCAGACATTGAAATAGTTGGCGTTGAGAAAGAGCTTTTCGAATTGCGCGCAGTGAAGGAGAAGGTGGAGATTCGCCTTCTCGAGTTGGCGGGCGAATTAAATATCGACACTATTCACAAAGCTTTCAGTCAGGCTTCTAAGCACAACACAGACGCATGGATTCTTGGACAGATTGCAGCCGGACAACTATCTGGTGGGGCGGAAGCATTCACGCACTCTATGTGTAATGTTCGAGGATCCGAAAGTTGGTTTCCACAGGGGGTAGAAGTAGGTCCACGGGGTGCATTCTTTATCGATGTAGGTTGTTATGGAGTGGGCGGCTACGCCTCAGACTTGACTCGCACTTGCTTCGTTGGCGAACCAGACACCACAGTAAGTGCTGCTTATAAAGTTCTTCAAGATGCTCTTCGCATTGGCCAAGAAATTGCTAATGCTGGAGTAAGAGTTTCTCTAATTGATTCTGCGGTGAATAGCTACTTAATATCTCATGGTTTGCCTGGAACTCCTTACTCAATGGGCCATGGTATTGGCCTTCGTTCCTGTGAGGTCCCGACTGTTTACCGAGGTCACCTCATGGACGATGACAAAGTTCTCGAGATTGGAAATGTAATTTCTCTAGAGCCAGAGACACGAGTGACAACGGCCGAAGGTACATATGTCCTTAAGCTTGAAGATAATTTTGTTATAGAGCCGGGTGGTGCACGTTCACTGGTGCCACCTGCGTATGACGAACCATTAATAATCATCGAATAGAGAGATAGAAAAATGCCCATACAGACAGTTCTCGGCCCCATTGAAGCCGACACCCTTGGCGTTACTAGCATGCATGAGCATGTCTTTGTTGATGCAACAGTTTGGCTGACTCCACCTCGCGAGCCCTACCCGGATGACCCGATGGTCACCATGGAAAACCTCGGTTTTGTCAGATGGAATCTGCTGAGTCTTCGTGACAACCTAATAATCGATGATCCTGAGATTGCAGTGACCGAACTGAATCGATTCGCTGCGATGGGAGGAACTGGCCTCGTCGACTTGACCAGTGAGGGGTTCGGACGAAGAGTCGAGCAACTAGTTGAAATCTCGGAGCGGACAGGTCTCCACATTATGGCCGGAACTGGTTATTACGTACATGATGCACATCCAGCTTTCGTGGATACATCCACCGTGGATGAGTTGGCACACGGATTAATAAGAGAACTCACTATTGGTGTTGGTGAAACAGGGATTAAATCAGCACTTATTGGTGAAATTGGTACTGGCAGCCCCATAACTTCTCGCGAAATAAAGGTTCTGCATGCCGCTGGAATAGCCGCACAGCACACCGGTGCAGCAGTCAATGTGCACCTTGATGCGCGAGGCGAACACGCACTCGACATCCTCTCTCTCCTCACGGAGCACGGTGTTGCACCTGATCGCGTTATCTTCAGCCACATGGACGAGCGTCTAGACCTCGGTTATCACCGGTCGGTGCTCCAAGCTGGAGCCGTGGTTGAGTACGACACGTTCGGAGAAGAATTCTATTTAGGTATATTCAAAGCACCTAGCGACCTTGAGCGCTTTGAACACCTTGCGGCACTCGTCAACGAAGGTTGGGCCTCCAGCCTTCTTATCGCTTGCGACGTTTGGACCAAAGCGCAACTGCGACACTACGGCGGTATGGGTTATGAACATCTGTTACGCCGTGTAGTTCCTTCACTTAAGAGTGAATACAACTTCTCAGAGGAAGTTATCCAGCAATTATTGGTACACAACCCACGTCGTCTGCTCGACAGGCCATCGACAGATTCCAACAAGTGAACTCAATGTAGGTTTATTGGATAGGCCCTTACCCAAGCATTTTTAATTCCCGTTGTCTAAAAATCACAAAGAAATAAATAGTCATGGGAATTCCCATAACTGCTATCTTTCGGGGGAGAAATTCTTTGGGTGAGGGTAGTTTTCCCATAGATTCCCATGAACAAAGCGATACATAGTGGTAATTGAGATTTTCACTTTTGCCACTATTTAAGCGTGAAACGTAAGATTTCTATTCAAACTAGCTAAGAATTGATGTTTTTCCTACCGCCTCCTAAGCGGTAGGTCGCAGGTTCAACTCCCGCCGGGGACACGTTCTTAAATTAGTGCCTAAGAGTAAATTTTTGCATCCATTTTGGAGACCACCAGTTACGTTCACCGAATAAGCGCATCAATGCAGGTACCAATAATGCTCGAACTAATGTTGCATCCAAGATGACAGCCAGTGAAACTCCAAAACCCAACATCTTGATTGATGTGACACCACTTGTCATAAAGGCAGCGAAAACTACAGCCAGCAGAAGTGCAGCAGCAGTGATGATTCGAGCAGAACGTTGTAAACCGACCGCTACTGATTCAACATTGCTCTTGCCACTTAAATGTTCTTCACGGATACGTGAGAGCAAGAAGAGCTCGTAGTCCATTGAAAGTCCAAACACGACTACAGCTACAAGAATCACTGAACCGGTATCTAACGTTCCAGTGACTGTGAAATCACCTACCAACCACTTCAAATGGCCATCGATAAATATCCAAGTAATTGCACCAAGGGTGGCAACTAATGAAAGCGCATTTAAAATTACCGCTTTAATCGGCAAAATTATTGAACCAGTAAATACGAAGATAAGGATCAAAACAGTAAGTGCAATCCATCCCAAAGCAAGAGGTAGCGTTCTAGCAATTCCATCTTGCGAGTCAGTGAAATCAGCTGCTGCTCCACCAATGAGTGTTCCAGTAGGTTTTTCTAGACTTCTAATGTCGTGAATGACCTGTAATGAATCAGTGCTTCGAGATGGCACTGAGGAAATAACCTGAACTCGAATATCTTGTTTGTAGGTCTCAATTGCGCCAACTCGAACGATTCCGTCGACCTTTTTAACCTTATCCAAGAAAGTAGTAATTTCACTTTCTCGTCCAACACCATTTGGCACAACAACTTCAATCGGACTTCCAATTAATCCGTCAAAGCGAGTGTCAACTATTTGGGATGCAATTGCAGCTGGATTTGATGCAGGTAACACCCTGGAGTCGACCTGCGCGAAAGAAATACTAGTAACTGGTGCAGCAAATATTCCTAAAACAACTAAACAAGCAAGAACAACTGGAACGGGACGTTGCATAACATTGCGTGCGGTATGTGCCCAACGTCCATCTTCTTTAGGGGTTATTGCACTCTTTCGCACAACGCCCTTATCAACTTTTTGACCAAGCACAGCAAGTAGTGCAGGAAGAGCAATCACGGCACCGATGACTGCAAATGTAATGACAGCAACACCTGCGTAACCAAATGATTTCAAGAACTCAAGTGGGAAGAAGAGCAGTGATGCCATGGTGACAAAAACAGTAAGCCCTGAGTAGAAAACTGTCTTACCTGCTGTAGCAACAGTTGTGACGACAGATTCTTCAACGCTATGTCCGTTGTGAAGTTCTTCGCGGAATCGATTCACCATGAGCAACGCATAGTCGATGCCAAGCCCTAGCCCCAGACCTGTAATGAGATTGAGAGCAAAAACGCTGACGTTCGTGAATAGCGTCAATAAGTAAATGATAAAGAAAGATCCAAGAATCGCTGTTACACCAACAAATAGTGGTGTTGCTGATGCGACAAGAGCACCAAAAACAAAGACAAGAAGGAGAAATGTAAGAGGAATGGCAATTGATTCAGCAAGAATCAAGTCTTTTTCAATCTTATGGTTAATTGCATATGTAATCACCCCGGCGCCAGATGCGTAAATATGTACGTTCTTATACTTACCATCAAACTCTTCTTGCAATGATGCTCCTAGTGAGCTAAGCCCATCCCAATCAAAAGCATCAAGATCTGAATACACCAAGATGAAGCCTGCTTTTCCATCTTTGGACTTCATGGTTGGTGATCCACCGGTTGACCAGTAGGAGTAAGTTTTGGAGGTTCCTTTATGGCCTTGAATCTTCTTTTCAATTTCAGTTGCTGTACTTGCCACAGCTGGATCATCAATTGTAGAAGTTGCAGAGTCCACAACCATCACTGCAACTGGTTCTTCGGCACCGAATACATCTACAACATATTTAGCAGCCTTTGCAGAATCGCTATTAAGGTCTGAGTAGCCACCTGAATCAAGACGGCCAAAAGACAAGGATCCAACTGCGCCAGCGACAATCGTGGCAATTACAAAGCTAAGAAGAACTAGCTTGCTGCGCTTAACAATAAACTTTCCAAGCTTCTCAAACACGTTACATACTCCTTTAGAGGTAGACTTAAACTTGTGAGCGAACTCTTTCCTAAAACGACTTCAGATGAGATTGATCCTGAAGCCGCTGCAGAACAACTACGGCGCGAAGAAGAGATGAAATCAGATAAGCCGCCACATCACGAGGATTAATCTGCCTTAGGCGCTGCCGGTGCAGCAGGCGCAGGTTCTGTTTTAACGGGTTCACTTGCAGTTGTCTTTTTTGCTGAATCAGTTTTATAAAATCCTGAGCCTTTAAAAACTACTCCGACCGCGGAGTAAACCTTTCGAATTTCACCTTTGCACTCAGGGCATTGGGTTAAAGAGGCATCACTGAAAGATTGAAAAGCTTCAAATTCGTGGGCACAGGCGTTACATGCATATTGATATGTAGGCACTGACCCTCCGATTCATAATTGTGACCCAAAAAGGGTAGATGCCAAGTCTAAAGAAGTGAGACGATTGGCGCGAATTTAGAGCCAAGCTACGAAGGGGAAGCTAAGTGAAGATCACACGAACCACACGATTATTTGCGGCTTTAGCCCTATTCGGCTTTATTGGCATTTCATCGGCTAACGCTAATTCTCTTATTACTACATCACCAATAAGTGGATCAACAGTCACAACAGCCCCCACTTCCATCACTCTCACATCTCAACTGGCACTTCTACCTGATGCAAATGAAATAGTTGTGACAGATCCAGCCGGTGTTCGAGTTGATGATGGAACTCTCACTGTTAATGATGTAACTGCAACCATTGGATTAAAATCATTAGCCGATTCAGGAATTTATCGCGTTTCTTATGTTTTATATTCAGAGGGAGATGTTCCATTAGAGGGTTCATTTACATTTAATTTTTCTGCCCCAAGTGTGATTACTCCCAATGAGCCTTCCCCGACTCCTACGCAATCACAAACTCCGGCAAGTAGTAGCTGGGGTACTAATGTATTTATCATTTTTATTCTAGTAGTCGCTTTTTTTGTCCTCATTGGACTTGTACTGTATGCAAGAAAACTATTTAGGGACCGATGATTGCTTTAAGCACAGTTTTTAAATATCTATCCCTTATCGGTAGTTTTGCAGTAGTTGGAACACTTCTGGCAATGGGCTTTTTGCTTCTTGATGCCCATGGAAAACTTTCAACTTCATCCCAAAAACTGCGCACAATGTTGTGGATATCAGGACTGACTTGGTTTATAGGAAGCGTTGGAACAATTGTTTTTACTCTTGCAATAATTTTAGATCAACCACTTTCGGTAGCCCTAGATTCAACAGTATTGCGTTCATTCATTACACAAGTAACTCTTGGCCAGTACTTACTATTTCAATCCATTGTTGCCTTATTTGTAACGGCAGTCTCAACCAGAATAAACAAGGTGTTAACCGTAATTGTTCTACTTATACTTACATTAATCGGATTAACCGCCCCAATTTTTCAGAGTCACTCAGCCTCTAGTGGTTCGCACTCCTTGGCAATTGGATCTCTATTTATCCATGTTGTTGCACTTTCCTTATGGGTTGGTGGCGTCATAACTCTTGCAATACTTGATCCAGAAGATCGCCCTGTAGCAGTTCCCCGTTTTAGCGTTTTAGCCCTTTGGGCAGCCATTGCTGTTGTCGCAAGTGGAACGGTTAATGCTTGGGCGAGATTAGATTTCAAACAAGCATGGAATACGACTTATGCCTGGGTAGTTATTGGAAAAGTAGTGCTAACAATTATTTTGATTTTTATTGGGTATTTGCATCGCAAGAATTTAGCAGTACGAGATTCAATCGATTGGAAAGGCTTTGCGCGTTTAATATTTGCAGAAAGCCTTGTCATGGTAGTGACAGTTGCAATGGGTGCGTGGTTGTCATCAAATCAAGCGCCAATTCGTCCAGAGCGTCCAAAGTTCGATCCGGCGTTATCAGTTGCAGGTATTGCTTCACCGCCTGCGCCAACGTGGAGCCGAATTTTTCTTGGGTATGAGCCAGATGCTTTAATGATTGGCTTACTTATCACCGCAGTTGCCCTGTATATAAAAGGTGTTGTTGTGCTCACTAAACGTGGTGATAAATGGCCAGTTGGTCGCACAGTTTCTTTTTCACTGGCAATTGCAGCAATAGATTTTGCAACTAGTGGTGGTCTTGGTTTATACGCACATTTTGCATTTTCTTATCACATGGTGGCGCACATGATTCTAGGAATGATCGCACCAATTGGAATAGTCCTAGGTGCACCTATTACTTTGGCCTTACGCACTTTGCCCCAAGCAAGAAATACTGATGAACGTGGGGTAAGAGGTTCACTGCTTGCCGCTTTGCACTCTAAGTTAGCCGTTTTTTATACCAATCCGTTAGTAGCTCTAGCATTCTTTGACGGATCATTATTTGTTCTTTACTTCACCAATCTTTTTGGTTCACTCATGCAGTCCCACGTGGGCCATCTCTTTATGAACATTCATTTTCTACTTGCTGGAATCCTTTTCTTCCATGTAATTATTGGGATAGATCCAAATCCTCGTCGAGTTCCACATTTAGTTCGCATTGTGATTTTATTTGCAGCAATGAGCATTCATGCATTCTTCTCGATAGCCCTGATGTCTGAGTCAACGCTTATCGATGGAGGATATTTTGCATCACTCAAGTCTCCATGGCTCACTGATCTTTTAGCAGACCAGCGCATCGGAGCCTCAATAGCCTGGGCAATGGGTGAAATTCCGATTTTGCTAGCGTTAGTTGCAACCTTCATTAGTTGGATGCGCGATGATTCGCGCGAAACAAAGAGAATCGACAAGAATACAGAGCGGGCTGCGGCGATGGGTCAGCCCGATGATTTAGCAACGTATAACAAGTATTTACAAGATTTAGCACAACGCGATAGGAGTGAGAACTAATGGAAAAACTTTTTGATATTCCAAGTGAATACAGAGACTTGCGCGCAAGTGTGCGAGCCTTAGCTGAGAAAGAAATCGCGCCATTTGCTAAAGCAGTTGACGAAGACCATCGATTCCCGCAGGAAGCGTCCGATGCACTAAATAAAGCAGGTCTATCTGCCGCGCACGTACCTACTGAATTTGGTGGCGATGGCGCAGATGCTTTAGCGGTAGTAATCATCATCGAAGAAGTTGCACGCGTTTGTGCTGCTGCATCATTAATACCTGCAGTGAATAAACTTGGTTCACTTCCCTTAATTCTTGGTGGTAATAAAGAGCAAAAGCAACGTTGGTTATCACAGTTAGCGCAAGGCAAAGGCTTTTCTTATTGTTTATCAGAATCTGACGCAGGCTCTGATGCATCTGCACTTCGCACGAAAGTAGAACGCGATGGTGATGGATGGATTCTCAATGGCAGCAAGAAGTGGATTTCAAACGCTGGCGTATCCGAGTTTTACACTGTTATTGCTCAAGGCGATGCCTCACTAGGTTCAAAAGGAATAACTGCTTTTGTGGTTGAAAAATCAGATTCGGGAGTTTCATTTGGTGCACCAGAAAAGAAGATGGGATTTAGAGGATCTCCAACGCGTGAAGTTTATTTCGACAATGTGAAATTGGCAGATGATCGACGAATCAGTGAAGTCGGTGAGGGATTTATGCTAGCCATGAACACCCTTGATCACACACGCATCACTATTGCAGCTCAAGCAGTCGGTATTGCTCAAGGAGCATTAGATATTGCCACGCAGTATGCTCATGAGCGTAAACAGTTCGGTAAAGAGATCTTCGATTTTCAAGGTATTCAATTTATGTTGGCAGATATGGCGATGAACATTGAAGCTGCCCGCCAATTGACTTATGTGGCCGCATCAAAGAGTGAAAGCGGTGAAAAGGATTTGCGTTTCTTCTCGGCAGCAAGCAAATGTTTCGCTAGTGACACTGCGATGAAAGTAACAACTGACGCTGTCCAGATTTTGGGTGGGTATGGTTATGTTTCAGATTATCCAGTTGAACGAATGATGCGCGATGCAAAGTTGACTCAAATTTATGAAGGAACAAATCAAATTCAACGCATTGTTATGGCGCGTAATTTACCTAACGATTAAATCGAATAACCAGCGATGGCGTTGCCGCAGCGTCTAATGCGATGTCATGCGATTCGCGTGGCAGTGTTTCACTTGTTAATTCACCCGCATGAACTAAGCCAATTTTCCATCCCGGTAAAGTAGGTAGAGCGCGATCATAGAAGCCACCACCTTGTCCCATTCGAAATCCTTCTTGATCAATTCGAAGCGCAGGAGTGACAACTGCGCCAACATCACTAGTATCTGAAACTGCTGGTCCGATTGGTTCAGTTAATTTCTTTGTAATCTTTAACGCACTTTCATCGCCATTCCACTGAACCCATTCGATCTCTGAACCTATAACACGCGGCAATAGAAGTTTTTTTCCATCTTTCAAAAATGCCTGATTAATCTCGGTCGTGCTTGGCTCTTCGTCATATGAAAAATATGAGCAGATAGTCCTAGCAGCTACGATTTCTGGGCATTTCAAAATAACATTGAAGTTGGAAGGCATGAATTTTTGAATCCGTTCGCGACGGTAGCGTTCCCGCATCTGTTTTTTGAGTGTGTTCTGATTCATTGATGCCCCTTCATATTTCCACGCCTAAATCCCCAAGATTCCTAACTGCAAACAGTATGGTGTGATTATGGCAGAGCACACGAGGGTTGATGAGTTTTTGACTTCACTTTTGGCGATCTGTAAACCACTTGATTCCTTTGAGATGCCGCTGTTGGATGCACACGGAGCAACCTTGTCCGAAGATATTTATGCTGGTGAGCGATTAGTAATGAAGGCAGGCAGCCGCATACGTTCCACACAAATTGGCTTAGCCGCATCGATTGGGCGAGACCACTTGCCAACTAGACCGCACCCACGTGTAGTAGTTATGTCAGCTGGACCAGATTTAGTTGAACCTGGTAAAACGCTCAAAGATGACGAAGAGTATGAAACTAATTCATGGATGCTCACAACTGCTGTGCGTGAAGTCGGCGCAGTTGCATACCGGGTGCATTCAATTCCAGATGATGAAGCACAGTTACAGAATCTGATTGAGGATCAATTAGTACGGGCAGATTTAATAATCATTTCAGGTGAACGCCATGATGATTCATTTGATTTAATCACACGGACAATTTCAAATATGGGGGAAATTACAACTGTAGATTTAGCGATTGAAATGAGTGGGCGCCATAATTTTGGCCTTATTGGTCCAGATAAAACTCCTGTAGTGACTCTGCCAGGAGATCCGATTGCTTCTTATATTTCTTTTGAACTTTTTGTTCGTCCTATGATTCGCACGATGCTCGGTGCCGCAACAATTCACCGCCCAAGTGTTAAAGCGAAATTAGAAAAGGCAATAGAGTCATCAAAGGGAATGCGCTCATATATTCGAGCTTCACTTTCTGAGAATGGAAAATCTGTACTCCCATTAGAACATCAGGAAGAAATTTCCTCACTCTCTGATGCCAATGCTTTCATAGCAGTAGGCGAAAAAGAGACTCACTTCAAGGCTGGCGATGAAGTTACAGTCGTAGTCTTAGAGCGCAGATACATTTAGGTTCGCGATGATGAGCACTTGGCCAGTAGTTATTAAAACCCCAGATCTGCGTCTGCAAGCCCTTAGGTTTCGAGATCGAACTCACTGGAATAATGTCCGAAGTGAAAATCGTGAATGGTTAGCGCCATGGGAAGCAACAATTCCCATTATTTCCGAAGTAGAGGAATCCAATCCGCTTCCTTCATTTTTTGAAATGGTCCGAACGCTTAACTCTGAAGCTAGGCAAAACCGCTCATTTTCATTTGCCATTTGGCATGAGCGCAATTTAATCGGCCAAATTTCACTGGGCGGAGTAATTTATGGAGCTCTGCGGGGCGGTCATATTGGCTATTGGATTGATAAAAACTATGCCAATCGGGGATTTACTACCCAAGCGGTGAGTGCACTTACAGAGTATTCATTTTCAGCCCTCAATCTGCATAGAATCGAAATCAACATACGCCCTGAGAACGCAGCGTCGCGGCGAGTGGCTGAAAAAGCTGACTACATTTTTGAAGGCGAAAGGCCGCGGTATTTGCACATCGGCGGTGCCTGGAGAGACCACGTCGTATTTGTTAAAGAAAATCCCTCCATTAAGTAGGCTCTAAATCCCAAGAAATTCACGCGAAATCCTTTATCTTTGCTCATCATGACTTCCGGACTTATTTATGTTGCGATCATCGGTATGTGGGTCGCATATTTTGCACCCCGCTGGATCCATGACCGCAACGAATTTTCTGGAAAATCTGTTGAGCGATTTAAGAGTGCACTCATTGTTGTTGCCAGCTCATCACCTCATGGAGCATCTGGAAGCGGAGCAATACATATAGATCTAGATCGTGAAGCAAAAGTTGCACAGCTCTTAATGCGCCGAAGAATAATGTTTTTCATCCTTATAGGTTCTCTAACAACAACACTTGTAGGTGGGTTCATGAATACGATGCCATTTATTTACGCACTAGTTCCTACGACTGGAATTTTAATTTATATTGCAAATGTACGTCGACAAACTATCGCCGATAAAGTTCAATATCGTCGAGTTCAACAACTCCATCGCCGTACAGCCGGAGTTTCAGCAACAAACTTGTCAGAAGTAGTAACACCAAAGCCATCACAAGAGCATTGGATTCCTTTGTCACAACGTGAACTTAAAGGAGTTGTACTTCTTCCTAAGGGTTCTGCTGCTCAACGCCAAACTTGGGAGCCAGCAGAAGTTCCAACACCTACTTATGTAAGTGCGCCAAAAGCGATTATTCCAAAGAGAGTTATTGATTTAACAATTCCTGGTGCATGGAGTGAAGAGCAAGAACTGCTTGAGAGACAAGCCCTGGCAGCGGCTTCACCTTCACGTGATGAAATCTTTGATCAACAACTCGCGGATGAAGCAGTTGCTCGGTTAAATCAAGCCCGCGCTTCTAACGAATAACTAGATCCACGAACTCATCCACATGCGTTGCAACCATGCATCGTATGTGATTACCTCACCGGTAAATAAAGGCAAGAAATAGATAAAATTCAAGAAAATGATTACAACAAATGCAGCAACAAGGCCTTGTCTGAGGCCTGAATTTAAAGAACTATCAAGAAGTAATTTAATGCAATAGATGATTGCAAGAATCATGAATGGTTCAAAAATTACTGCATAAAAAGTAAATACCGTGCGCTGCTGAAAAAAGAACCATGGCAAATATCCTGCAGTGATTCCAAGAACAACTAAGTTGAGCGCGGGCTCAGTTGTTCGCTTGGCAAGAGCCCGAAACCAAAAACCAATAACAACTGCGACTGCGAATACTCCAGCCCACCATAATAATGGCGTCCCTATAGCAAGAACTTCTTGAGCACAATTATCGCTCCCACAGTTTTTCGGAGAAGCATAGAAAAAAGATGTTGGACGTCCCATGATCATCCAGCTCCAAGGATTAGCTTGGTAAGAATGTTTCTCAGTTAATCCGGTATGAAAGTTGAGCATCTCTGCGTGATAGTGGATCCACGAGAAGAGAGTGTTCGAGGACCACTGTCGATCCCATCCACGATTACTAATAAACCAACCAGTCCATGTGCCGACGTAGATAAAAAAAGGAAGAAATCCGTATTGAATAAATTTAATTATAGTTGGTTTGAGTAAATCTCGTGAGGGATGCTTTGAGAATATTCTGTATAACGAAATAAAAAGTAAAACAACCAAGTAATAGAGTGCGCTCCATTTAGTGCCCATTGCCAAGCCAATTGCGATTGCAGCCAACCAATGTCTTTCTTGCGCCCAGAGATAAACCGCCAATAAAACAAAAAACGTCAAAAATAGATCGAGCAATGCAGTTCGTGAATGAACAAGTACTAATCCATCACAAGCCATGAGCAAGGCACCAATAGCAGTGAGCAAGGGTGAATAAAAAAGAATATGTACTAGTCGGGCAAAGAGCAGGATCAGGAGCGTTCCAAAGATCGCGGTAGCAAAACGCCAGCCGAATTCATTACTTCCGAATAGTTTGATTCCTGAGGCAATTAACCATTTTCCAACTGGTGGATGGACAATAAATTCGGGCTTGCTACCAGCAACTTCGACACCGTATTTTAGAAAATCTTTGGCACCATCAACGTAATAGACCTCGTCGAAGACAAAGCCCTTGGGGGTTGCCAGATTAATTAACCGAATCGCAAGGGATGCAATCGCTATGAGAATCGGGGCGATGGCGGCAATCATGTGTGTAATCGTATGCGCAATTAGTTAAGAAATAACTGAGATGATGGACCCGTGGCATTGATATTGGCAGCAACCCCGCTGGGCAACCCAGCAGATGCAAGTGCGCGCCTGAAATCTGCCATTGAAGATGCCACCATTATCGCCGCCGAGGATTCCAGAAGGTTTCATCGATTATGTTCAGATATCGGCGTCACTTTCACTGCCCGTGTGCTTTCCTTCTTTGAAGGAAATGAAGATGAACGCACGCAAGAGCTATTAGCAGAACTTGAATCAGGATCACATGTATTAGTTGTTTCAGATGCTGGTATGCCCACGATTAGTGATCCAGGATTTCGATTAATGCGCGAAGCAATTGCACGCGGACTAGAAGTATCTGTTATTCCAGGCCCTAGCGCGGTAACAATGGCCGTTGCATTATCGGGTCTTCCAACTGATCGATTTACTTTTGAAGGCTTTCCACCTCGTACGGCAGGTGCACGAGTAGCAATATTTGAAAAACTTCGACACGAAGAGCGCACCATGGTTTTCTTTGAAGCACCACACCGACTGGGAGATTGTTTATCCGATGCGCAATCTGTTTTTGGCCCAGATCGACGTGGCGCAATCTGTCGCGAAATGACCAAGCATTATGAAGAAACTATTCGTGGCTCGTTATCCGATCTCTCATCCTGGGCAGATGCCAATGAAGTGCTCGGCGAAATAACTCTTGTCGTTGCAGGCGCTGTCTTAGATTCTGCATCACTAACGGCTGATGAAATGGTGGCCCGTGTCCGTGAATTTGAAGCCGCTGGAATGGATCGCAAAGGTGCAATCGCCTCCGTCGCAGCAGAATTTGGGATAGCAAAGCGGTTGGTTTACGCCGCAGTCGTTGATGCGAATAAGATGAGCAAGTGACTAAATCCTTTTATCTCACGACGCCGATTTATTACGTCAACGATGCCCCGCACATTGGCCATGCCTACACAACGGTAGCTGGCGATGTCTTAACACGTTGGCACCGTCAAAAAGGTGAATCTGTCTGGTTCTTAACGGGAACCGATGAACATGGCCAAAAAGTGATGCGCACTGCGCAGGACAACAACGCCGCTCCACAAGCGTGGGTGGATCGTTTAGTTGAAGAAGCGTGGAAACCTAATTGGCAAGCACTCAATATCGCTAACGATGATTTTATTCGCACGACCGAACCGCGTCACATGCAACGCGTTCAAAAGTTTTTGCAGTCGCTTAAAGATTCTGGTCATATTTATGCAGGCAAGTACGAGGGCCCGTACTGCGTTGGCTGTGAAGAGTTCAAACTTCCTGGCGATTTAATTGATATCGATGGCAATAAGTGCTGCCCAATTCACAGCAAGCCCATCGAACTTGTTAATGAAAATAACTGGTTCTTCAAACTTTCAGCTTTTGTGCAACCTTTACTTGAGCACTATCGCAATAACCCAGATGCCTGCCAACCCGAAAGTGCGCGAAATGAAGTTGTATCATTTTTAGAAGGTGGAGTCACCGATCTTTCAATTTCTCGTTCAACTTTTGACTGGGGTATTCCGGTTCCATGGGATACAGATCAAGTTGTTTATGTTTGGTTTGATGCTTTGCTTAACTATGCAACAGCCGTTGGATTAACTGATGAACCAGAGTCAGAAGGTGGCAAGAAATTTGCCCAGACTTGGCCTGCCGATGTTCATTTAGTTGGAAAAGATATTTTACGTTTTCACGCAGTGATCTGGCCGGCGATGTTGATGGCGGCAGGGTTAGCTGTTCCTAAGAAAGTTTTTGCTCACGGTTGGCTACTAGTTGGTGGCGAGAAGATGAGTAAAAGCAAGTTAACCGGAATTGCACCCAAAGACATTACTGATCACTTTGGTGTAGATGCTTTCCGTTACTACTTTCTGCGCGCAATTCCATTTGGTAATGATGGATCTTTTTCATGGGAAGACATGAGCGCTAGATATACTTCAGAGCTAGCAAATGACTTTGGTAATTTGGCTTCACGTTCAGCGGCAATGATTGAAAAATATTGCGGGGGAGTTTTGCCGGCAAAAAGTAGTGATGCTGGCCTTGAAGAGGCGCTTAAAACTGCGGCTGAAAAAGCTGATGCAGCAATTTGCCAGTTAGATTTTCAAGGCGGAATCCTTGCAATTATGGATTTCTGTAAAAAAGTAAATGGGTATGTAACTGAAAAAGAGCCATGGATTCTTGCTAAAGATCCAGCTAACCAACAAGTTCTTGAAGATATTTTGTATAACACCGCAGAATCTCTACGCGCACTTGCAGTTTTACTCAACGCGGTAATGCCCCATACCTGCGAGATTTTGTGGGAGAGCCTTGGTGCACAAGCCGCTCTTGGCGATCTTGGAGCACAGAAAATTAGTGCTGTAGCAACATGGGGGCAGTTGCAACCTGGTGCAACGGTTACTAAGACACCAGTTTTGTTCCCACGGTTAGAAACAAACGCTTAAGACATATGGCTGATCGCCACAATCGCGATATTGATCGTCCGCGCGCACCGCTACCAGAGCCTTTACCTGCTCCAACTGTTGATGCACATGCCCACATGGAGATCATCACTGACACTGCGCCAGATTCAGTTGAAGTGGGCCAAGTAATTGCCGAAGCAAAATCAGTAAACGTTGATCGCATCGTTCAGGTGGGATATTCGGCAGAACAATCTGCTTGGTGCGTTGCTGCTGCAGAAAAATGGAATACATCAGTTTTGGCTGCAGTAGCGCTGCATCCCAATGAAGCTCCAGTAGTTAAGGATTTAGAAGCTGATTGGGCGGTTATAGAAAAATTAGCGCAGCACCCTCGCGTAAGGGCTATTGGTGAAACTGGCCTAGATTATTTTCGTACTCCTCCAGAACTACGTGCACGTCAGCAAGAATCCTTTAAATGGCATATTGAACTAGCTAAGAAAACAAATAAGGCGTTAGTAATTCATGATCGTGATTCACATGATGATGTTCTTTCAGTTTTACTTGAAGTCGGTGCTCCCGAAAAGACTATCTTTCATTGCTTTTCTGGCGATTTAGAGATGGCAAAGCTCTGCGTTGAACGCGGCTATGTGCTTTCTTTTGCGGGCACCATGACATTTAAAAATGCACCTGCCCTGCGTGAGGCCGTAAAAATTGTACCGATTGAGCAATTGTTGGTTGAAACCGATTCACCATTTTTAGCACCCATGCCACATCGAGGCGCACTTAATACTCCAGCCCAAATTGCAAATATCGTTCGGGCAATGGCGATTGAACGAAATGCTGACCTTGGTGAATTAGCCACCGCCCTTGGTAACAACGCTGAACGCTTATTTGGTTCTTTTGCCTCATGACGTTATTAGGTGCGGCACAAATCCGTGAACTTGCAGCAGCACTAGATTTGAAACCATCTAAATCTCTTGGACAAAACTTTGTTATTGACTCTAACGTCTGTACAAAGATTGTTCGCACCGCAGCCGTTGGTCCAACAGATATTGCACTTGAGATAGGCCCTGGATTAGGTTCACTTACGTTAGCTTTATTGGAAAGCGCTGCAATGGTTGTGGCGGTCGAAATAGATTCGCGTTTAGCCGAACAACTACCGAAGACGGTTGCTAACCTCTTCGAATATCCAGAAAATCTAACCGTACTTAACAAAGATGCGTTAACAATTCAAACCCTGCCCGTACAGCCAACGGTTCTAGTTGCAAATTTGCCATATAACGTCTCGGTTCCAGTCTTGTTGCACATGTTAGAAAAATTCCAAAGTTTGCGTACAGGTGTTGTAATGGTTCAAGCCGAAGTTGCCGATCGATTAGCTGCAAAACCGGGCACGAAAGATTATGGAATTCCATCGGTAAAAGCGGCATGGTGGGCCGAAGTAAAGGGAGCCGGCTCAGTTTCGCGCTCAGTATTTTGGCCAGCCCCTAATGTTGATTCAAAATTAGTTTCATTTACGCGCCGTCAAACTCCCGGAGATGAAGATCTTCGTCGCAAAGTTTTCACGATTATTGATTCTGCTTTTGCCCAGCGCCGAAAGATGCTGCGCTCAGCCCTATCTGGCCTATATGGCTCCTCGTCTGCAGCCGAAGAGATTCTTAACCGTGCACATATCGATCCAACGCTTCGCGGTGAAGCATTAGAAATTGGCGGATTTTGCGCCATCGCTGCAGTTGCACCTGACATTTTCTAGCCAACACATTAAGGTCAATTCATGCCAATAAAAACCGTAACTGTGCGGACACCTGCAAAGGTCAATTTGCAACTCTCGGTTGGCCCACGTGAAGAAGATGGCTTTCACAATTTGGTTTCAGTTTTTCAGGCAATTTCTATCTTTGATGAAATCACATTAACTTTGGCAGAACCAAAATCTGGACTCACTGTTTCAATCACTGGCGATCAGATACATGGGGTTCCATCCGATGCCAGTAACCTAGCTGCCCAAGCTGCCGCATTAATGGCAAAAGAATATGATATTGAAATCGATGCACACCTAGAGATAAGGAAATCAATTCCAGTTGCTGGAGGAATGGCCGGAGGAAGCGCAGATGCAGCAGGAACAATTGTTGCAATTGATTATTTATATTCACTGAATATGAGCCGTGAAGAAATGTCGGATATGGCCGCAAGGTTAGGTAGCGATGTTCCCTTCATGCTCAATGGCGGAACTGCAATTGGAACAGGTCATGGCGATCAATTAACATCAGCGCTATCCAGAGGTACTTATCATTGGGTTCTAGCTCTTTCCTCTCATGGATTATCAACACCAGCGGTTTATGCAGAATGTGATCGCTTACGAACGGGTCTAGAAATTGTTGAACCTCAAACTAATGAAGCGTTGATGCAGGCGTTGTTGGCTGCAGATGCAGAATCTGTTGGTGCGGCTTTAGTCAATGATTTACAACCAGCGGCATGTTCACTGCGCCCAGCACTTCGTTTAGTTTTAGATGTTGGACAGGAATATGGAGCACTCGGGGCGTTAGTTTCAGGATCAGGGCCAACCGTTGCTTTTCTTGTCGCAGACGAAGAAGCAAGCCTGGATTTAACAGTGGCACTGACGGCGAGTGGAGTAGTTGGCAGCGTTGTACGCGCAATTGGCCCAGTTCCAGGGGCAAAAGTAATCTCGTAAAGGACAGGCGATGTGGTCACAACCATCCCCATTTATGAGGGAGAATACGTGTTCCGCCATTGTGTAGTGGCTAGCACATGGGCCTTTGAAGCCCAGGGTCCAGGATCGATACCTGGTGGCGGAGCGACAAGCGAAGCCGAAAGAAAAAGGCGGAGCCACCGATAGGATTCACTCGTGACCGTAGAAACCGTGATCGTTCTCGCAGCTGGCGAAGGCACACGGATGAAATCGGCTAAAGCCAAAGTTCTCCATAGCGTTGCAGGACGTTCATTACTCGGACACGTTGTCAACGCAGTCAATGAATTGAACGCTAAAGAAGTTCGTATAGTTGTCGGTTCAGATCGCACCGCAGTTGAAGAACACATAACTTTAATCGCACCAAAAGCCTCAACTGTTTTTCAAGAACACCGTGGTGGAACCGGTCATGCTGCGCAATTAGCGCTCGCAGGTTCTAGTCCGAAGGGAACCGTATTAGTTTTAGCCGGTGACACACCAATGCTCACTGGTGAATCACTTGCCGCCTTTGTAGCTGCACATAATGCAGGAAAATTCACCGCATCTGTTTTAACCGCAGAGCATCCAGATCCAACAGGCTACGGTCGCATCATTCGTGATGATGCTGATGAATTATTAATGATTGTTGAAGAAAAAGATGCCACAGATGAACAGCGTTTTATCTTTGAAATTAACTCAGGCGTTTATGCCTTTGATGGCGCTGCCTTAGCAGCCTCAATTGGCAAACTCAATAATTCAAATGCTCAAGGAGAGCTGTATTTAACTGATGTTATTGGAATTTTAAAGGCCGAAGGTGCATCAGTTGCAGCAATCATGCTCGATGATTTCACTGAAATTCTGGGCGTGAATGACCGAGTTCAATTAGCTGAGTCTGCTGCATTGTTACGCGATCGAATCAACGATTACTGGATGCAAGCCGGTGTGACAATTATTGATCCAACTACAACTTGGATAGATGCAACTGCTTCGATTTCAAACGATGTAACTATTCACCCAGGTAGCGCAATTTATGGAACTACTTCAATCGCATCTGGGGCAGTCATTGGCCCTCGCACGACTCTTACCAACTGCCAAGTAAAAGAAGGTGCATCAGTCCTTGAATCGATAGCCATAGATAGCGTTATTGGTGAAGGCTCAAGTGTTGGTCCATTTACTTATTTACGCGCAGGAACAGTCCTTGGAGATGCAACTAAAGCCGGAGCATTTGTTGAAATGAAAAATGCAACAGTTGGTACAGGTTCAAAAGTTCCACATCTTTCATATGTAGGCGATGCCACAATCGGAGAAGGCAGCAATATCGGCGCAGCAACAATCTTTGTTAACTATGACGGTGAAGAAAAGCATCACACCACGATCGGGGACCATGTCCGAATCGGTAGCGACACAATGTTGGTAGCGCCAATTACTGTGGGAGATGGGGCATACACCGCTGCAGGTTCTGTCATTACTGAAAATGTTCCGGCCGGAGCTATTGGTGTTGGCCGAGCTAAGCAGAAAAATGTATTAGGTTGGGTCATGCGCAAGCGTGCCGGATCTAAATCAGCACAAGCCGCCGAAGCTAAAGAGAAGAAAGGCTAATAAATGAGCGAGATCCGTTTAACTTCTGAAAAGAAATTACGCCTTTTTGCAGGCCGCGGATTTCCAGAATTAGCCGAAGAGGTTGCATCAGAGCTTGGCATTCCACTCACACCAACATCTGCATATGACTTTGCTAATGGCGAAATCTTTGTTCGCTTCGAAGAATCAGTTCGTGGTTGTGATGCCTTCGTAATACAAAGCCACACAGCTCCTGTCAATAAGCAGATCATGGAACAACTCATCATGGTCGATGCACTTAAGCGCGCTTCTGCAAAACGAATCACTGTTGTCGCACCGTTTTATGGTTATGCACGTCAAGATAAAAAGAGCCGCGGGCGTGAACCAATTACTGCGCGCCTTATGGCAGATCTTTTCAAAACAGCTGGCGCAGATCGTTTGATGTGCGTTGATTTACATACATCGCAAATTCAAGGTTTCTTTGATGGTCCTGTAGATCATCTCTTTGCACTTCCAATGTTGGCTAACTATGTTGGCAGCAAAGTTGATCGCACTCGCTTAACAATTGTTTCGCCAGACTCAGGTCGTGTTCGAGTGGCAGAGCGTTGGTCAGATTTACTAGGTGGTTGCCCAATTGCATTTATTCATAAAACTCGTGATCCACGCATCCCTAATGAATCGACAACTGGGCGAGTAGTTGGTGACGTGCAGGGCCAAACATGTGTAGTAATCGATGACATGATCGATACCGCCGGAACAATTACCAAAGCAGTAGAGGCTCTCTTTGATGCTGGTGCTGCCGATGTCATCATGGCTGCAACACATGCAGTTCTTTCTGGTCCAGCAGTAGAACGTCTCAAGTCTTCTCGCGCATCAGAAGTCGTTGTTACAAATACTCTGCCGATCTCTGAGGATCAAAAGTTTGATGGATTGACCGTCCTTTCAATTGCTCCACTTCTAGCCCGCGCCATCCGCGAAGTATTCGAAGACGGGTCAGTCACCAGCCTCTTTGACGGGCATTCGTAAGCAGGGATTTGCTTAATTTGAACACCGTCTTATACCCTTGCCACTGTTCCGGCGAGGGTAAGAATTTACTTCCGTAATCGACGGTGTGGGTTAGTTTTCCTGCTGGGACTTTTGTGAAGTAACCGAAAGATACCTAGAGGAGATTTAAAATGGCAGAAATCAGCATCAACGGCGTACGTCGTACCGAATTTGGTAAGGGCGCATCACGTCGTGCACGTCGCGATGGTTTGGTTCCTGCCGTTATCTACGGTCACGGTGAAAAGCCACAACACATCACTCTTCCAGCACGCGA
>CAFBQD010000024.1_pt1 | contig 17560 bp, 18 predicted proteins | sample 7269871 | NCBI WGS metagenome assembly CAFBQD01 (sample SAMEA6814169, study PRJEB35770) | freshwater metagenome | biome: Freshwater; feature: Freshwater reservoir; material: water | place: Czech Republic | collected 2017-06-27 | depth 30m m
CGCCGATACCAAGTGCGATATCAAGTGCGATTGAACCAGTTGGAATTACTTCAACAATCTGGTTTTGACGATCGGACATCTTCATTACTGAGCCTTTTCCAAATTGACGTTCGATCTGGGCTAGGGCTGTATCGAGCGCTTTTTGGCGTTCGCTTGTAGCTTTTTCTTGCGCAGCATCAGTTGCTTTATTACTTTTTTCAGTAGCCACTTACTTTCCTTTCGATAGAACGTCTTGCCATGCTGGCAATTCGTTTGGTCTGGCCCAGAAGGTACGGAGACCCAACGACGGCTCACAGGTTTTCCCACTGGGGTTGTGGGCAAGAGCTGTGGGCGGAGGTTGGAACCGCTCTGGTTGTACGGGTATAGATTAACCGAACATCTGTTCGAAAGGTAGCAGGAGCCACTGACACATATGAGCGTGTCGCGAGCGCATAAGAGCCCCATACTTGCCCCCATGCTGATCCTGCTGCCCCCTAGCGAGAAGAAGGCGGCCAACCCTGGCCCAGCAATCACCGTCTACACCGGCGTCCTCTATGCCGCCCTTGATTGGCACAACCTCAATAAGGCTGGGCAAAAGCGAGGGCTCTCATCCATTGTCATCATTTCGGCCAAGTACGGCCTTGTTCGCCCCCTAGATGAGATCGGGCCATATAAAGAAAAGATCAACACTAAAAGAATGCGAAAACCAATTAGCGCCGAGCTAGATGCCCTTGATGCGGATCTGATTATTGACTGCCGCTCTTCGACGTATCAAGGTGTCTGGACTCCCCCGGTATATAAATGTGTGGAGATTAAAATCTTTACGTATGTGGATGGCGTGAAGAAAACTATTACGCATATGTCCAAAAAGACACGAGGCGAGGTTACACGCCTGCTGTTGCAGTCAAAAACTGTTCCAACAACACCCCAGGAACTATGTGAGATTGTTTCTACTCAATTTGAATGTTTATTAATTGAGTACAGTGGAAACACGCCTTGGGTTTTAGAGGTTATCGCCCAGTGATTATTTCTTTCTGTAACCTGCAGGACACTTTGGCTTAACTGCCGTAACCTTTTTTATGGTTTTTCCCTTAATACATGTGATTCTGGTTGCTTTGGCAGCTGCCTTAGAAATTGAGGGCTTAGGCGTTGGAGTTGCAGTCGCGATAGGTGTCGGGCTTGCGGTTTTAGTCGCTGCAGGAGTTGGTGAGGCAAGATTTGCTGAGATGTACTGCTTGATAGCTATTGGTACATATCCAAATTCAAGTCCTTTTGGCGGCGTGACTAGCATTCCTTGATCAAATGTTGCGAGCGAACCTTTAGTTGGTTCTGACATTAGTGCTGAGCGTGCCCATTCTTTTTGCATTTTCTCTATTGCGGCCTGCAGATTACCTTTTTCACTTGCATTTAATTCAAACCTCTGAAGAGCAGGTTGATCAACAAATTTGTACCACCGATACACGACTTGGCTTCCATCATTGAGATTGTTTGTAAAATCCGCTGAGGAGCTTGGCGAGGCATCCCACCAGGATGGATATTGGTACACATACGTCGATTTAATTTGTGGATTTCCAAAACTAGCCCTTACAAGAGGTTCAGGGGCCTGCGCCGCAGTAACTTCTACTTTCGCATCTGCAGTTTCAAGAAAATATTGAGCTAATTTAACTAATCCAGATTTTCCGGGGACGCTAAACCCGTAAGCATTTCCAGCATCGAAAACCTTGACTGAAAGTAATTGAGAGAGATTGCCGAGCGTTTTTCCTTCTTGATACACCTTTGGGGAATTTCCAACTAATTTTCCAGCAAATACTTCCTGCGTTGTTAATGTGGTTGGCAAATTTCCCGCACCACTGAGCACACCCTTTAAATCTGGACTTATTGCTTTAAATGAATAGGCTTTAAAGTCACGGGAGATGGAAAAATCACCATTTGAATCAACCGGGAACTCTAAATCTGGAATTTTCGTATAAATCTTGCCGCTTGAATCAACATACTTATAATACGGAATTGAATTCCATTCTGATGCAAGGCCCCCAACACTTCCTGATTTCATGTCCAATGTCATGTTCTTCTGAAGTGGGTTGCTTATTGACCCATCCACCCAAAATTGTGGAGCCACAAATGCCAATGGGCCCTTAAAATTACCAGAGTTCATAAAAAGGGTCCAAGAGTTATCGCCAGCTTGGGACCCGAAAGCATGATCAAATCTTGGCAAGTTCAGTGAATGCCACGTAACTCCAAGCTGCGGAGCAAAATCATCATTTTGAAAAACCATGCCATCAGGTGGCATTAATATTTGATTACTTACTTGAATTAACCCCGTTTGTTCTCGAGCAGTTGGAGTATTACTAAAAAAACCCCATCCTGGCGTCGCAAGTTGAGTTGTGTAGCAGTTTTGCGTCACGTTCGCCATGTACTTTGGATACGTCGTCCGAAATTTCTCCCCGCCCCACCATCCTAAACTTCCTTCAATTGTTTGAAAAAGGTAAAGCCCATACGAGCCGTTATTAGGATTACTTGCAGCGTTCTTTACCCAGGCGTCAGTTCCAGTTGCACATAGTTTTTGAGCGATACTTGCAGAGACAGTTTTGTTGTTAGGAATAATCCATGTTGAACTTAGACCTAGTTGAAAGTTATCAACTTGTGTTGCTGTAAGTGCCCATAAAGTTGAATACCAACCAAAGCCTGAACCAAAAGATTCTGGGGCTGGTGGTTGCAAATCTGCCGTGACATAAAAACCTGGACCATCTTGTAGTGCTGCAGAGCCGAGAATTCCACCACCGTATTTAAACTCTGGGGCTGCCACTGGTGTCGGATTTGAAATAGGAACAAACTCAGGATCGGAAAATGGTTTCAATAAATTGTTAGAACCACTTGAGCTTTCAATTAATCCTGCAGCATTTACTGAATCAAATTCATATGATGCGAGGATTGCTGAATCTGAAATTGAAGTTGCAACTTGCGCATCATTGCTTACCTGCGATGTAGTCCTTACTGTTTTCCATATTCTTAAATTATCGATACAGCCGTTTATGCGCTCACCTGCTGAAGGGCCATACTGGGCCCCGACACGAGTGTTTGTCCCTTCCTGATTGAGTAAATAATTGGAAGTTGAAGAGATGCTTTTTCCATCAAGGTAAATTGAGCCAATCCCTGCAGCGCTATGAGTTACTGCAATATGAACCCAGCTTTTTAGGGGCATTTTTGCGCTTGTATCTGCCCAGGTATCCCCCGCACGAATTCCCAAATCGGGATTTATTCCTATATAGAAAGAATTCGGCTGGCCTCCCTGAGAAATAATCTCAGCATATGATTTTTCATTCTTATTCAGGAAAAAATCAAATTCAACTGTGAAATCAGATGTGAGTGGTACTAATTTAGTAGTCGCCTCTAAATATTGAACTGCGCTTAAGGATATGCACTTATTGTTAGCCGATGCCTGCGATGAAATGAATTGAAGTGGCAGGAGTGCAAGTGTGAGAACAGCAACGACTCTCCCCATTCGCATGAGTTCAGCCTATTCCAAAACCCCTAGAATTTTCCAATATAAGCTCCACAGTTTTTTCTGGGTGATCCCACATTGGTGCGTGTCCGCAATTATCTATAACAATCCAGGCGCAGTGTTGTGGTGCTAGAGAGCGCTCTTGGGATACCGGATACGGCAACGTGTTATCGGTATCGCCAAAGAGGATAGTTACGGGCACTGATTCTGGAACCTTGGCATCAAAGCGTCGTCCTAACATTGCATCCCAAGCTGGGAAATATCCTTTTGCATTACCCATAGCAAATGCTGAGTCATAACAGATTTCATAACTTAACTCTTGCCACTTGGGACTTACTCTTGAATAACCAATTTTGCGTAATGCTATTGCGCGCAAACCAATTCTGATTACGGGCCTTAAAACCTTTGCTAAGTAGTACGACTGAGCTTCACTTGGCAGGCGCTTCGATGAAGGTATGAGCCAAAGGCCTGCAGGTGCAAGACCAGTAACGGTTGTAATGCGCGATGGTTTATCTGCCGCCATCTCAAGGGCAATCCAGCCACCTAATGAGTTGCCTGCGACATGAAATGTTGTGATTCCATATTCACTTTCCACGGTGTCGAAAATTGCACGCCCCAAAGATTTCGGATCCATAAGTTGCGCTGGATCAACTGGGGATCGACCATGACCCGGTAAATCAACAGTGATAACGCGAAAGTTTTTAGCCAACTCTGGAATTATCGGCTTAAATGCAGTTGCTGCAGAACCCAAGCCGTGAATGAGAATCAATGGCGGATGCTTGGAATCAGTCTGTGTCAGCGTAGTTACAAGTTTCATAACTAATACCTATATTTTTCAGTCTCTTTAGGATGGGCGCGACAGACTGCTTTCCATATTTCATCTGCTTCTAATCCTGCAGCTAACGCTTCGTTAACAGTTTTGCTACCTAGTTCAGAGATTGCGATATCTGTTGGAAAATGTGAATGTGCACCAAATGAAAGCGTTAAACGCTCACGAAGATCAGATATTCGCACGAGAAAAAAGAAACTCTGCCTGTAATCGTGAATCATCAGGGGTTAATGGTTGAATTCCTTGCCCAACTAACCAGCGGATTGCAAGATCTGCCAAAACCTGTGATCCCAAAACCAGTGCAAGTGATTCGTTGAATTGAATCCACATTGGGTTAGAAGTTGCTGCCATAGCTTGTGCTAGAGGGGCGGGATCGTTCGTGCGCATGTGGGCCAATGCCGCATCACCAGAAACGGCTATAGAGAGCGCCTCAAGGGCATCAGTTGGATGAGATGCATCTTTAGCAATTGCCACTAAACGGCGAAGTTCTAAATCACAGAGCGCAGCTAGAACAGATTCTTTATCTCGATAATGGTTATACAAAGTTGCGCGCGAAACTTCTGAAATATCTGCAATTTCAATCATGGACATCTTGGCTAAACCAACAGTGGCAATTAAGTGCTTAGCTCCTTCAAGAATTGCACTTTGTGTCCGACGATGCGTTGCAGCTTGTGGTGCGTATTTACTAAGCGGCATCGACGACAGTGAGAGTTACAGTCTCGCGGCTGGCCAACTCAGAAGCAACATCGCTAAATACACCTGAAAGAGAAAGACCCAGGGCCGCACAAATCGCGTTGAGTAGTTCAGAAGAGGCTTCTTTCTGTCCACGTTCTACTTCGGATAAATAACCAAGTGAAACGCGTGCATCACGGGCAACATCGCGCAACGTACGGTTTTGCGATGTGCGGGCAGCGCGAAGAGTTTGGCCAACAGCTTCACGAACTAGAACCATTGCCATCAACTCCTCTCTAAATTTCAATCACTACGGTGTCTAAGGATACGCGCAAAGGTGGCTATGGCGCTTGCTGTAGCGGCGTTTCGCACCGATTCTCGCTCACCAGATAAAGATAATTCAAAGCTCTGACATATCGGGCCTTGGATTGCTACCCAAACTGCACCAACTGGATGACCATCTAAGGGATTGGGCCCGGCCACACCGGTAGTGCTAATGCCCCAAGTTGTTCCAAAAGATTTGATGGCACCACGCGCCATTGCAACTGCCACTTCTTCACTTACCGACGTGTGCTCTTCTAGCATTGCAGGATCGACCTGTAAATGAGAAATTTTTATCTCATCCCGATAGGCCGTTGTGCCGCCAACAAAAACATCCGATGCACCAGCAATTGTTACGATTGCAGAACTTAGCGCGCCCGCAGTTAAAGATTCAGCAGTACTAACAGTTTCACCACGAGCGCGCAATGCATCGACAACTTCGGCTGCAAGGCTGATGATTTCAGCAGGTAGCGCCATCTCAATACGTCCTAACTCGCCGTTGAAGTGAAGGCTGATTTTACATAGTAAATGCCAGTGCCGATAGTCATAATTATGGCTACGTACATAAATCCATCACGGAACCAGTACAGCGATGAGCCCAAAGGTAGGACATAGAATCCAACGCCAAAATTTTGCAGAGTGGCTTTGATTTTGCCACCTTTATTTGCTGGGATTACACCACGTTTAATAATCACTAATCTAAAAATCGTAATGCCAACTTCACGGAACAAAATCAAGAAGGAGATCCACCACGGAAGTCGACCCAAAATTGAAAGACTAATCATGGCAGCACCGATCATTACTTTATCAGCAACTGGATCTAAAAACTTTCCAAACTCGGTAACTGCATTGCGGCTTCGTGCCAAATTTCCATCGACAATATCGCTGAGTCCAAGCACAAAGAAAACTATCCATGAAATGTATTGCCATGTTGCATCATTGCCACCATTTTTAAAAAGTGTATAAACACCCACTGGTACAAGTAATAATCGTGCAACTGTTATGAAGTTTGGCGTAACAAATCCGGGTAGATTCATAGAGGCTTTGCAACCAAATCAGCACCCATTGAATCAATCACCACAGCGTCAACATACTGGCCCGCAATAAAATCTGTTCCAATAAAAGTGGTACTTCCATCAACTTCGGGTCCCTGGTGCGCTGCGCGACCTTCTTGAAGTTCGGCATCCTCAATTAGCACTCGGACTGTCTCGCCGATACGAGCTGCAGCTCTGGCCGAAACCATCTCATCGGCAAGTGATGACAAAGTCTGTACGCGTTGAGCAATCACTTCCTCGTCAATCTTATCTTCGTGCTTCAGCGCTTCTGTATTGTCTTCATCAGAATATCCAAAAATGCCAACTGCATCTAATTTAGCTTGCGTAATAAAGGTTGCAAGTTCATCAAAGTCTTCCTGTGTCTCGCCTGGAAAACCCACAATAAAGTTTGACCGTATACCGGCTTCGGGTGATAAGACTCGAATTTGATTAATCAAGTGTAGGAATTTTTCGTTATCACCAAACCGGCGCATACGACGTAATACAGATGGTGCTGAATGTTGGAAGGATAAATCAAAATATGGCACTGTTTTAGGAGTTGCAATCATGGCTTGTATAAGTGTCGGTCGCATTTCAGCTGGCTGCAAATATGAAAGCCGAACACGCTCCACGCCTTCAATGCTTGCAATCTCAGGCAACATTTTCTCCATTAATTGAAGGTCGCCTAGATCTTTTCCATATGAAGTTGTGTTTTCGCTGACCAAAAATAGCTCTGTCACACCGTTGGCAACTAGCCACCTCGCTTCATCCATAATTTCATGGGGCCGGCGCGAAACAAATGAGCCTCTAAAATATGGGATAGCGCAAAATGAACAACGGCGATCACAGCCCGATGCAATCTTTAGTGGTGCCCATGGTGCATTGCCCAGACGCTTACGGGTAAATTCACTGGCTTCCCGAGCATCCGCGCGCTCTGCTGGAGCAATCGGAAGTAGCGCCCTCCGATCACGTGGAATATGCGGTGTATGGGATTTACCTGCAACGATTGATTGCAGTCGTGCTGAAATATCTTGATAGTCATCAAAGCTTAAAATCGCATCAGTATCTGGCAACGCCTCTGCTAACTCGTTGCCATAACGCTCGGCCATGCAGCCCACTGCGACAACTGCTCTAGTTTTTCCATGTCCTTTAAGTGAGTTTGCCTCAAGCAGGGCATCGATTGAATCTTTTTTCGCAGATTCAATAAACCCGCAGGTATTTACTAAAGCAACTTCTGCTGATTCAACATCATCAACTAAGGTCCAACCATCGGCAGCTAAACGTCCAGCTAGCTCCTCAGAATCAACTTCATTGCGTGAGCACCCTAAAGTGACAACTGCTACGGTGCGCTTCATTTGGTAAATCTTAGCGGGTTATGAATCGACTCCGTACGACACGCTAACTACAGCGCCATTAGCCCCGATTACAGGTACTTTCTTACCATTAACCGTGAGATCAACTCCACCTGCATTGCCTACTTTGAGATTGAGTTGGGTATCGGACGTGAAAACCATTTCTGCGCCAAGTGATAACTGACCACTAAATAATGTTCGTCCAACCGTATCTGAAACATAAATCCAAGATTTTGCTCGTGGTGCACTAATTCTTACCTCCACACCTTTGCCAGTTGAAAAAGATGTTTGTGCTGAAGGCTGGGCAGTTGGTGTTGCCGGCGAAGATGGTGACTCAGAAGTGGTGGGTGATTCTGAAGGCGTGGTGCTTGCAGTAGGAGCCACAATGACAACATTTGTAGTATTTGTATTTGAGATAATAATTTGTGCAAGTCCAACAACCGTGAGCGATATAACTGAAATCATGACAAGAACTTTCCAAGAAACTCTACGTTCTTGGGTCGGCTCGCGCATCACATTGTTATCAACGAGTAATTGTTGAATAGAGCGAACTTCCTCGCCTTGTTCTTCCTCATACGTACGGATGAATTCTTGGCTATCTGCCCGTAATACGGCGGCAATATTTCTTACGTGGCCACGCGCATAAGTTTCGCCACCACAATTTTTGAAATTATCGCCTTCAATTTCACGCAACACTGTGGCTCGAATATTTGTTTTCGCAGCCAATTCTTCAATAGAAAAGCCCGCGTCTTTACGCGCTTTTGCAATCAAAGAGCCAAGTGACATGGTTAGTGGTCCTAAAGGGAAAATGCTGCTGCGGATTAAGTCCTAAGTGTAGAACTTTTAACCCGCACCTGGCTATGGCTAGGTGTGAGAACAGAGGGTGAATTGAGGGTGAAAACTGATAAGACATCACTCTTTAGTAGTCGCGTAAGGTCGCAATCACCGAATCAAGTTCATCGGGCTTAACCAATACAGTTCTGGCCTTGGAACCTTCTGAAGGTCCAACAATTCCACGTGACTCCATGAGATCCATGAGCCTGCCAGCTTTTGCAAAACCAACTCGTAATTTTCTTTGCAACATTGAAGTTGAGCCAAACTGAGTTCCAACAACTAGTTCTACAGCTTGTAGCAAAATATCTAAATCATCGCCAATCTCTTTATCAACCATCTTGGGATGTGATTGCACTGCTGTAACATCATCACGATAACGCGGCTTTAACTGTTTCTTTACGTGCGTTGTGACCGCTTCAATCTCTCGCTCTGACACGTAAGCACCTTGAATACGAACGGCACGACTTGCGCCCATCGGAATAAAGAGGGCATCACCCTGACCGACTAGTTTTTCTGCTCCAGGGCTATCTAAAATTACACGACTATCTGCAAGGGAACTTGTAGCAAATGAAAGTCTTGAAGGAACGTTCGCCTTAATTAAACCCGTTACTACATCCACAGATGGACGCTGTGTTGCAAGCACTAAGTGAATCCCGGCAGATCGGGCTAACTGTGTAATACGAACTACTGATTCTTCAACTTCCTTTGCTGCAACAATCATCAAATCTGCAAGCTCATCGATGATGACTAGTAGATATGGATACGGCTCCACTGTTCGATCACTACCAGGTGGAACGATTACTTTGCCAGCGCGAACTGCTTTATTAAAATCATCGATGTGCCTAAAGCCAAATGTTGATAAATCTTCATAGCGAAGATCCATCTCGCGCACTACCCAAGTGAGTGCATCTGCCGCCTTTTTTGGATTAGTAATAATCGGCGTAATAAGATGCGGAATGCCTTCATAAGCAGTGAGTTCCACTCGCTTAGGATCAATTAAAACCAAACGCACTTCATCTGGTGTCGCGCGTACCAAAATAGATGTAATCATCGCGTTGATCATTGACGATTTCCCTGCACCGGTTGCACCAGCAACTAAAAGGTGTGGCATTTTTGCAAGGTTTGCACACACAAAATTACCTTCAACATCTTTTCCTAACGCAACTAACATCGGATGGTGATCCTGACCGGCAACTGTTGAGCGCAAAACATCACCCAATGCAACGATCTCGCGATCCGTATTTGGAATCTCTATACCAACTGCAGATTTTCCTGGAATGGGAGACAGGATGCGGACATCACTGCTGGCAACGGCATAAGAAATATTTTTTGCCAATGCCGTAATACGTTCAACTTTTACCGCATTTCCAAGTTCTACTTCATATCTAGTCACCGTAGGGCCACGCATAAAGCCTGTAACTTGGGCATCAATTTCAAACTGCAAAAATACTTCAGTTAATGCAGCAACAACTAAATCATTTGCTTTACTTTTGGCCTTTGCCGCGGGGCCAGTTCGAAGTAAATCTACTGGCGGTAGTTCATACGTTGAATCCGGTGTCAATAACAGTTGTTCAGGACGCTTAGTTACATTCTCTGGTGCTACAACTGGTGAGACTGGAATTGGAACTGTGAACTCTTCATCAAAACTATCCTCATCAAGCTCTTCTTCATCTTCTTCAACTGGTTGGTTCCAAGCAGCCACAATGGGTGATTCAAAAGGTGGCGTATCTGTTACTTCGAAATCTTCAACTTTAATTCCGCGTTCAGGTCGCTTTGACCATAGCCAGGAAGACGTTGATTTAAAGCGATCTAATATGTCAGATACTGGCGTGGCCGAAACAACAAGCAATCCAAAGGTAAAAATAATTATAAGAACCGGATACGTTAAAACTGATGTCATTAGAGAAACTAATGGGGTAGTAACGCCGTATCCAATCCACCCACCGCCATGGCGAATTGCTGTTGCACCTGTTCCCATTGAGCCATTGAGTAGATGTGAGAGACCAGTTGATGAAAGCAGAAGGGCCAATGTTCCTACAACGACGCGGCCTATTGCCGCTTTGTCTTCTGGAGTTCTAAACAATTTAAATGCGAAGTAAATAAGCACTAAAGGAGTGAAGAATCCAATACGACCGAAGCCACCATATATAAAGGCATAAACGGCACGGCCAACAATATTGTCGGCATGAAACCATGTTCCTGCCGTTGCTATAAGGGCCAGAATCAAAATAAGGAATGCAAAACCATCTCTTTGATGTGCCGGATCTAAATCGCGTGCACCACGAGCAATAAATCGAACTGAGTTACCTAACACCTTGGCAATGAAACGCCAGATTGCAGCTAATCCTCGACCGAACGCGCCACCTACTGCGCTGCTCTTTGATTTAGATTTTCTCTTAGCCACACTCCTCATCGTAAAGGAAGAGTAAATTCAAGCCGCCTAGGCGCGCCGTCCTTAAACTTCTATAACAACAGGGACAATCATCGGTTTTCGGCGATGCTCTCCCCCAACCCAACCACCAACGGTCTTTCGAACTATCTGTGAAAGTTGATGGGTCCCATTAATTCCATCGGCAACTGCAGCAGCCAACGCCTTCTCAATCTTTAATTTCACATCATCAAATAGCGCCATATCTTCATTGAATCCACGGGCATGAATATCTGGGCCAGCAACAATTTTTCCACTCTGAGAATCGATAACAACAATTACTGAGATGAAACCTTCCTCACCCAAGATTCGTCGATCCTTTAGTGATGTTTCAGTTATATCGCCGATGCTCTGACCATCTACATAAACAAAGCCACATGGAACCGATCCAACAACCTGTGCTTCATGATCAATGAGATCGACCACCACACCATTTTCAATGATTAGGGCGTTACTGCGCGGAACACCAGATTGAACTGCTAATTCAGCATTTGCTTTCATGTGTCGCCATTCGCCGTGGATTGGCATTACATAGCGTGGCTTAACAATGTTGTAGCAGTAAAGAAGTTCACCGGCTGCAGCATGTCCTGACACGTGCACCATTGCGTTAGCTTTGTGAACCACTTTGGCACCAAATCGAGTGAGTTCATTAATGACTCTAAATACAGAGTTTTCATTTCCTGGAATCAGCGAAGAGGCCAGAATCACTGTGTCACCTTCACCCACGCGAATCTGATGGTCACCATTGGCCATACGCGAAAGCGCAGCCATTGGTTCACCTTGTGAACCAGTACAAATTAAAACTACATTGTCTTCAAAGGAGTCAAGATCCTTTGCATCCATAACGATTCCAGGTGGGACAGTCAGGTAGCCCATATCTTGAGCAATCTTCATATTGCGCACCATTGAACGACCAATAAAAATAACTTTTCTCTTGTGAATCACTGCGGTATCAATTACTTGCTGGACGCGATGTACATGTGATGAAAATGAAGCAACAATCACGCGGCGCTTTGTTGAACCGATAACGCGGTTAAGAGCCGGCATGATTTCGCGCTCTGATGGAGTAAAACCTGGGATGTCAGCATTGGTCGAATCAACCATGAACAGATCAACGCCTTCCTCGCCCAATCGTGCAAAAGTGCGCAGATCTGTTATGCGACCATCGAGTGGAAGTTGATCCATTTTAAAATCACCTGTTGCTAGTACTCGACCAGCATCGGTATTGATTACAACGGCTAATGCATCTGGAATTGAGTGATTCACTGCGACAAATTCAAGTTCAAATGGTCCAACATCTTCATGTCCACCTTCGCGAACTTCACGCGTTAGTGGAGTAATTCTGTGTTCTTTAAGCTTTGCAGTTACAAGAGCCAAGGTAAGGGCTGATCCGTAAATTGCTATGTCGCCACGTTCGCGCAGTAAATAAGGCACCGCCCCAATATGGTCTTCATGGCCATGTGTTAAAAACACACCGACAACATCATCTAAACGATCGCGGATGTACGAGAAATCCGGAAGAATTAAATCGATTCCAGGTTGCGTATCTTCAGGAAATAACACGCCGCAGTCAACGATTAATAGTTTTCCCTTGGTTTCAAAGACGGTCATATTGCGACCGATTTCGCCTAAACCGCCAAGGGCAACAATTCGCAATCCCCCGTCAATGAGAGGGGAGGGTAATCCGAGATCTGGGTGAGGATGATTCATTATTTAATTGCTACGCCACCTGCGCGTAAGTCGTCACGCAACTGCGCAATTTGCACATCGGTTGCATCGACTAGAGGAAGGCGGGTGTAACCACCAGGTAGACCCATCAAAGTTAGTGCAGCCTTTGTCATGATGGCACCTTGGGTACGGAAAGTTCCGGTAAAGACTGGCAGAAGTTGTTGGTGAATCTCTAACGCTCGTGCAGGATTTCCGGCAAACCAAGCATTGAGCATCTCTTTTAATTGGCTTCCAACGCTATGACCACAGACAGAAACAAAACCAACTGCACCTACTGAAAGCAGCGGCAAGTTAAGAATGTCATCTCCTGAATACACAGGTATTCCGCAACGCTTAATAACCCATGATGTCGCCGCAACATTTCCCTTTGCATCCTTGAGCGCAACAATTGAAGGGTGCTCAAAGAGTTCAACGATTGTGTCCGACTCAATTTCAACACCGGTGCGACCAGGAATGTCGTACAACATCATTGGTAACCCAGTTGCATTAGCCATTGCCAAAAAGTGAGCCTTGATGCCTGCTTGAGGTGGCTTGTTGTAATAAGGAGTAACAACCAAAATTCCATCAGCCCCAGCAGCTTCACTGCGCTTGGCCTGATTGATTGAATAGTCAGTTTCATTATCGCCAGCACCAGAAACAACTTTGATATCCGGGCCAACTACACGCTTAACAACTTTAATAATCTCTTCTTTTTCAGAGGATTTAGTTGTTGGTGCCTCACCTGTAGTGCCATTAACGACAATTCCATCATGACCATTCTTAACAAGATGATCAGCGATTTTTTCAACGCCATCCCAGTCAATGGATCCATCCTTATTAAATGGAGTGACCATTGCGGTCAACATGCGGCCAAATGGCGCTGGCGTACTCATGCGGGCAACTCTACCCGTTTTATGGGGCGATGCGACCAGACTTTTCGAAAGCCCCGTATGTAAGCGGCATTAATTTCGCGAATTCGGCTTCCATTTTCTCGGCCACCATCTCAATTTCACGTTGTGGATAGCTTGGAAAGTGGGAGCCATCGCGCGATGTGCGAAGGGATAAAAAGTTCATGAGTGCACGGGCATTCATAGTTACATACATTGATGAATATGTGGCCACTGGTAAAACTGCACGAGCAACTTCGCGGGCAACGCCAACATCTAACATTTTTATATAACTCTCATACGCAACAACATACGCTTCTTTCATCGCTTTAACAGTTACTTCAAACTGTTCGGCAGTTCCATCTTCAAATGTATATGCACCAGTTTTGCCAACTTGGATGAGCTTACGTTCCTTAGATGGAACATAAAATACTGGTTTTAATTCGCGGTAACGACCACTTTCTTCATTATAAGAAGCGATGCGATGGCGCATGAATTCGCGGAAAACAAATATCGGAGCTGAGATAAAAAATGTCATCGAGGTATGCTCAAATGGTGATCCATGGCGTTCACGAGCAAGGTAATTAATTAATCCAGCAGAGCGAGCAGGATCTTCGCCGATCTCATCCATAGACTGTTCGCCAGCAGTTGATACGCGTGCCGCCCAGATTACGTCGGCATCACTTGCACTGGCTTTTACTAATTCAACGGTTACATCGTCTCTAAAAATGATTTCCTCAGGCATAGCCTCACCCTATAAGGGGCCGGGTTTGAGTCTTTGGACATCTACGGCAGAATGGCTGCGTGTCCAGAATTGAATCCACCACACTTCGCGATTCTTTCAGCGTTTCCTTCACGGTTGGGGCATATGGAACCGCATTTGGAGCTGCTGCTGTCGCCAATGGCTTTTCAGTTCTGCAAAGCTGCTTACTCTCACTTCTCACTTTTTCTGGTGCTTCTCAGTTTGCAGTTATTGGAGTTTTAGGTGCAGGTGGGGGCGCAATCAGCGGAATTGCAACTGCCTCACTTCTTGGAATTCGAAATGGTTTATATGGAGTGATCATGGCTCCGCGATTAAAAGTAAAAGGTTTTAAGCGAATCGTTGCGGCACAGATAACAATTGACGAATCAACGGCCGTTGCACTCGGACAAGAAATTCGCGGCGAAAAAGCGATGCGTCAGGGGTTTTGGCTCACCGGCTTCGGCGTATTTATTTTTTGGAATTTATTTACATTAGCTGGGGCCCTTGGCGCGCAAGCTATGGGCGATATCCGTGTGTGGGGCCTGGACTCGGCCGTGCCTGCGGCGTTTTTGGGTCTTGTTTGGCCACGCTTAAAAACTAACCGTGATCGAATTCTTGCAATCACCTGTGTTGTATTTGCGCTAGCGATGACGCCAATTTTGCCCGCAGGATTGCCCATTATTGCCACAGCTTTTATTGCAGTTGCGGTAGGGCTACGCGTATGAACGCATTCTGGGTAGCAACCATTGGAACAAGTGTCATTGCTTTTCTTTTAAAGTACACCGGGCATAACGTTCCCGAGCGGATTTTTTCACACCCTAAAGTGCAAGCGATAAATACTTTGATTCCTATTGCACTTCTCAGCGCATTGGTTGCCGTTCAAACTTTCACGGAAAAATCTAAGCTTATGATAGATCACCGCTTAGCTGGATTAGCTGTTGCTGTCGTGGCGCTACTAATCAAGGCGCCATTTCCAGTAGTCGTTATTAGCGCAGCTTTTACCTCAGCTGCTATCTATAACTGGCTTTAGATAATCTTTAACTCTTCAAGCTTTGCCTTCAAGTCATTATCTGATGGCTCAGTTAAATGAGTTCCATCTGAAAATACGATGACAGGGATTGACTGTGCACCGCCATTTATCTCTTTGACTTTATCTGCTGCACTTAAGTCAGCATCAACATCGATAAGTGTGTATTCAACATTGAGTTCTTCAAAAAGACGCTTTGAACGACGGCAGTCTCCGCACCAATCGGCACCGTACATAGTGATTTGATCTTTAGACACGTTGTTTCCCCTTACATGAACTTGTCTAGGCCATGAGTCAGGCCTGGATGTGAAATTACTTTACGTATGCCAAGAATAACCCCTGGCATAAAACCTGCACGGTCAAGTGAATCGTGACGAATCGTTAACGTTTCACCTAATCCTCCGAGAATTACTTCTTGGTGTGCGACCAATCCCCGTGCGCGAACTGAGTGGATATGAATATCGCCAACTTTTGCACCGCGCGCTCCGTCTAATGCCGTTGTTGTTGCATCTGGCTGAGCGCCAAGACCTGCATCTTTGCGTGCGCTGCTCATCAGCTCTGCGGTGCGTGATGCTGTACCACTTGGCGCATCAACTTTAAGTGGATGATGCAGCTCGATAATTTCAGCTGATTCAAAGTAACGTGCAGCCTTTTCGGCAAACTCCATCATCAGAACTGCGCCAATCGCAAAGTTAGGTGCAATAAGTACTCCAACACCAGGGTTTGCTTTTAAAATACTTTCTACAGTTGCAAGCTTGGTTGCATCAAAGCCAGTGGTACCAACTACTACGTTGATTCCAGAATTAATAAGAAATTCAAGATTTGCCATGACGCTATCTGGAGTAGTGAAATCAACAACTACGTGTGCGCCAGAATCTTTTAATTGATCAAGTGAGTCACCAAGATCTAGGGCAGCAACAAGGGCTAATCCATTCTCGGCTTCAACGGCCTTTACAACTTCAGCACCCATGCGCCCCTTTGCCCCAAGGACTGCAACGTTAATCATTTCAATACCTTTTCAAATTTCGACGTATTTTTGAAGGGACCTACAAGGGCAAGCGTAGGCGTTTTAGTCAAAAAGGCGCTAGCAATTTCGCGGATGTCCTGCTCATTTACACGTGAAATCGATTTCAAAATATCGTCAAAGCCCATAACTTGGCCGTAGACAATCTCATTCTTACCGATTCTAAACATGCGTGAACCAGAATCCTCTTGGCTCAAAACTAGCGATCCTCTAACGGCGCCCTTAGCGCGTTCAATTTCTTCGTGTGTCATGCCATTATCTGCGACATCGGCTAGTACTTCGCGGATGATTTCAACAACCTCAATTGCTTTTGTTGGATTACATCCTGCATAGAAACCGATCTGTCCGCTACCCGCATATTGCTGAGCATATGCATAGACTGAATAAGCAAGTCCGCGCTTTTCACGAATCTCTTGGAATAAACGTGAAGACATTCCCCCACCAAGTGCTGAAGCTAGAACTCCCATTGCAAAACGGCGATCATCATGGCGGGCAACGCCCTCCATGCCATAGAACATATGTGCCTGTTCTGTTTTCCGTGAAATTAAGCCAACGCTTTGCTGCTTCACTTTCTTATCTTGCGTATTCGGACGCAAAACAGGAGCGCCCATGACATCTAGGAATCCATCGACAGAAAGGGCAGCTTCGACCATTTCTACAACTTTTTTATGCTTAATATTTCCAGCAACTGCTACAACTAAATCCTGTGGCAAATAACGCTTCTTGTAATAGTTATTGACCGTATTTCGTGACATGCCTTTAATAGAAGCGATTGTGCCGAGAATAGGACGCCCCAGTGGTGTGTCACCGTAATAGGTCTCGGCATAGAGATCATGGACTAAATCACTGGGGTCATCATCGCGCATCGCGATTTCTTCTAGGACTACTTTGCGTTCAGCGTCAACATCAAGGGCAGAAACAACTGATGATGTGATCAAATCTGAAATCACAGCGATCGCCATTGGTAAATCTGTATCAATCACGCGTGCGTAAAAACAGGTGTACTCCTTTGAAGTAAAGGCGTTCATTTCTCCACCAACAGATTCAATGGAGGATGAGATTTCAAGTGCAGTGCGTCGTGCAGTTCCTTTAAAGAGTAAATGCTCTAGAAAGTGAGAAGCCCCAGCAGTTGCCGGGGTTTCATCACGTGAACCAACATTTACCCAGATACCAATTGCGGCACTGCGCACCGAAGAAACTTCTTCAGTAACGATGCGCAGAC
>CAFBQD010000055.1_pt1 | contig 5020 bp, 3 predicted proteins | sample 7269871 | NCBI WGS metagenome assembly CAFBQD01 (sample SAMEA6814169, study PRJEB35770) | freshwater metagenome | biome: Freshwater; feature: Freshwater reservoir; material: water | place: Czech Republic | collected 2017-06-27 | depth 30m m
GGAAAAATTGTCAAAGTTCCGCGTACACGAGTTAGCAAAGCAACTCGGTATGGAGAGCAAGGTTGTCCTTGCAAAGCTCCAAGAAATGGGCGAATTCGTCCGATCAGCATCATCGACAGTAGAAGCGCCGGTCGTGCGCAAGCTCATCGAGATGTATCCCGATGCAAAACCTGCTGAGGAAAAAAAGCCTGTTAAAAAGGCGGCAGCAAAGAAAGCTGCAGCAAAACCCAAGAGTGAAGTAAGCGCCGAACAAGCAGCAGAACTTGCCGCAGAACTTGGTGTTGATATCAACGCACTTAAAGCACAACAAGAGCGAGTCGAAGCTGCAAAGGCAGAAGCTGCAAAAACGCATGCTGCAGAAATAGTTGCAGAAGAAAAGGCAGAGCTTCCAAAACCTGCAGCACGTCCCGGTAATAATCCATTTTCAACAGGCAGTGCAGTTCCGCGCCCACCACGTCCAGGAAATAATCCATTTTCAACAGGCAGTGCAGTTCCGCGTCCACCACAACGTCCAACTGGTGCACCGCAACGTCCTGGAATGTCAGGACCGCGTCCAGGTTCAGTTCGACCAGGATTTGCTGCACGTCCACCAGGATCACGTCCACCAGCAGGTGCGGGATTTCCTCCACGCACTGGCGCACCATCAACTGGCGCACCAGCATCTCCATATAAATCTAATGCCGCGGGCGCCGCACCAGCAGGTGGTCCGCAACGTCCAGGTGGTGGTCGTCCACCACAACGCGGTGGCGCAGGTGGAGCATTTGGAAAAAATGCAAGTAAGAAATCAGGACGTAAAGCTAAATCAAGAAAAGCATTGCGCGATGAGTTCGACAATATGCAAGCACCACAACTTGGTGGAGCAGTTGTTCCGCACGGTGATGGTAAAACTCCTATTCGTATGCGCCGTGGTGCATCCCTTGCAGATTTCGCTGACAAGATCAATGCCGATCCAGCAGCGCTAGTTGCAGCTCTCTTTCACTTAGGTGAAATGGTTACAGCAACACAATCTGTTGATGCAGATACCTTTGAAATTCTCGGTGTTCAACTTGGCTATAGCATTGAAATCGTTAGCCCAGAAGATGAAGATCGTGAACTTCTACAAGGCTTCGATATTGATTTAGCTGATGAACTCAGCGACATTGATCCAGATTCTTTGGTTGCCCGCCCACCAGTTGTAACTGTTATGGGTCACGTCGACCACGGTAAGACATCACTTTTGGATGCTATTCGCAAGAGTGAAGTGATGAAATCAGAAGCCGGTGGAATCACACAGCACATTGGTGCTTATCAAATTCACCATGATCATCATGGCGTTAATCGTGCAATTACATTTATCGATACACCGGGCCACGAAGCATTTACAGCTATGCGTGCTCGCGGTGCCAAGGTAACTGATATTGCAGTCCTTGTGGTTGCCGCTGATGATGGAATCATGCCTCAGACAATTGAAGCGCTCAATCATGCTCAAGCTGCCGATGTTCCTATCGTCGTGGCCGTTAACAAGATGGATAAAGAGGGTGCAAACCCAGACAAGGTCCGTCAGCAGTTAACTGAGTACAACTTGATCGCTGAAGAGTACGGTGGAGAAACAATCTTCGTAAACGTTTCGGCTAAATCAGGTCAAGGCGTTCAAGATTTGATTGATTCAATTCTTCTTACTGCAGATGCAGCTATCGATCTTCGCGCCGTTGCCGATGATTCTGCTCGCGGTGTTGCAATTGAAGCTCACCTGGATCGTGGTCGTGGACCAGTAACAACAGTTCTTGTACAACGCGGAACGTTGAAAATTGGTGATCCAATTGTTGCCGGTGGTGCATTTGGTCGAGTTCGCGCGATGTTGGATGAAAATGGAGATGCAGTTGAAACTGCAGGTCCATCACGTCCAGTTCAAGTCCTTGGTTTCACATCAGTTCCAAGTGCTGGAGATACATTCTTAGTTGCCGATGAAGATCGTACGGCTCGCCAAATTGCTGAAAAGCGCCAGGCTGCTGAACGAAATGCTCAACTTGCTAAGGCTCGCAAGAAGGTCTCACTTGAAGACTTTATGGAACAGTCCAAGATTTCAACTCTTAACTTAATTCTTAAGGGTGACGTAAGTGGATCTGTTGAAGCGCTAGAAGAAGCTCTTATGCAGCTAGATGTTGGCGCTGAAGTTGACCTTCGTGTAATCCACCGCGGTGTTGGTGCAATTACAAAGAGCGATATTACTTTGGCATCTGCATCAACTGCAGTAGTTATCGGCTTTAACGTTAAGCCTGAACCACAAACTGCAGTCTTTGCTGACCAAGAAGGTGTTGAAGTTCGCTTCTACTCAGTTATCTATCAGGCAATTGATGAGATTGAACTTTCATTGAAGGGTCTGCTCAAGCCAATCTACGAAGAAGTTATCACTGGTAACGCTGAAGTTCGTGAGATCTTCAAATCTTCAAAGGCCGGAAATATTGCAGGTTCTGTTGTTAAGGACGGTGTCATCCGTCGTAACGCTAAGGCCCGTATTTTGCGAGGAGAAACACTTATCCTTGATGACCTCACAATCGATTCACTCAAGCGATTTAAAGATGATGCAACTGAAGTCAAGGAAGGCTTCGAGTGCGGTATCGGTCTTGGCAATATGAAGGATCTTCAAATTGGCGACACTATTCAGGTATTTGAGATGCGCGAGAAAAAGCGGGTATAGAAATGGCTCAATCACATCGCAGCCAAAAGGTTGCAGATCGCATTAAAGTAATAGTGGCGCAGCTACTTGAGACAAAGATCAAAGATCCGCGTCTTGGCTTTGTCACTGTTACTGATGCACGTGTAACTGGAGATCTACAACAAGCATCTGTGTTTTATACCGTGCTTGGCGATATCGACCAGCGCGCATCAACTACTGCTGCACTAGAGAGTGCCAAAGGTGCTATTCGTTCGGCACTTGGTCGCGAATTAGGTCTGCGCATTACTCCATCACTTGAGTTCTTTGAAGATGGTTTACCGGAAAGTGCTAAGGCGCTTGAATCACTACTATCAAAAGTACATGAGTTAGATGCAGAAGTAGCCGCACTTCGCGCTAATGCCACATTTGCAGGGGGAGAAGATCCATATAAAGCTCCTCGTGTTATTGACGGAGACTAATCATCGAGCACGGATTTCTGGTTGTAGATAAAGAACCAGGCATGACGAGCCATGATGTTGTGGCAATTGCTAGACGTGCACTAGGTACACGCAAAGTAGGTCATGCAGGAACTCTTGATCCTATGGCAACAGGAATTTTAGTTCTAGGTTTTAACAACGGGACTCGCTTGCTCCAATACATCACTAATGGTGACAAAACGTATGAAGCCACCATGGTTTTAGGTGCAGCCACAGTTACCGATGATGCAGAAGGTGAAGTTATTTCACGCGCTGATGTTTCAGCGATTGCTGATGCTGACATAGAAGGCGAATTAGCGAAGATGCGCGGAACTATTATGCAACGCCCAAGTTCGGTATCTGCAGTCAAGGTAGATGGGGAGCGAGCTTATGATCGCGTCAGATCTGGAGAAAAAGTAGAACTTGCATCCCGTGAAATAACAATTTCACATTTAGATGTGAAACAGATACGCCGTATTGAAAATGCAATTGAAGTCGATATCCAAGTCACATGTTCTTCCGGCACCTTTATCCGCGCAATCGCCCGAGATTGTGGCGATGGACTTGAAGTGGGCGGGCACTTAAATGCCCTTCGTCGCACACGTGTTTCCGGCTTTGATTTGAAAAGCTCAATCTCTCTTGCAACTTTAAAAGAAGGTGGATTTACAACGTTGGCACTTGTCGATGTAGCTAAGAGCGTTTTTAGTTCACGTGAACTTGCACTCGATGAAGTAAATGAACTTTCATTTGGCCGTCCGCTAAGTGCCAATCCAGATGAAGCCATTTATGCAGCCACTTCTGGAGAAAACCTGATTGCTTTGCTGTGTAATAAGGATGGCTTAGCTAAACCAATCGCCGTATTCGCGGCGGCGAACTAGTTCTGCGACAATAGTTATATGAGCGTCGTTGTCATTGGAGTTTTTGATGGTGTCCATAAGGGCCATCAAGAAGTCCTCAACCAAGCCAAAAAGATTGCCGGCGATGAGAAGATAATCGCGCTCACTTTTGATCCTCACCCAACGAGTGTTTTTGCACCTGATCGTGCTCCAACGTTATTAACAATTCTGACTGATCGAATTGAACTTCTCAAGATCCACAATGCAGACCAAGTCGCAGTTATGAAATTTACGCCAGAATTTGCGGCTATGACACCTGACGACTTTGTTAAACGTGTTCTAGTTGATCAGCTTGGTGCTACAAAAGTAGTCGTCGGCAAAAACTTTACATATGGTTTTAAGGCTGCCGGAAATGTTGATTCACTTAAAGCCCACACTGAGTTTGAAACTATCATTATGGATCTAGGGCCATTAGAAGGTGCTGTTGTTTCCTCTACTCGTATCCGTAAATTAATTGTTGAAGGCGATGTTGAGCAAGCGCGTACTTTATTAACTCGCCCACATCGCCTGGATGGAATTGTTGTTCACGGAGAAAAACGGGGACGCGAAATCGGTTACCCAACAGCTAATCTTGGTGACATTGAAAACCAGACAATTCCTGCAGATGGCGTGTACGCGGGTTGGTTAACTGTTGGAATTGATCGTTGGCCGGCAGCAATTTCTATAGGTACAAATCCAACTTTTGATGGAGTGCGCGGACGCCAAGTTGAGGCTTATGCATTAGATCAAGTTGGACTTGATCTCTATACAAAGCGAGCAACAATCGAATTTGGTTGGAGGCTTCGAGATACTTTGAAATTTGATGGGCTCGACCCTTTATTGGAACAGATGGCTAAAGACTGTGCCAAAGCCCGTGAACTAACCGAGCTATAGGCTCACGATTTCTTAGTTTTTGGCTCCGCTGGTAACCTATGCATCCAACGAGAAAGCGATTTTCCGTGAGGCAAACCGGAAAACCCCGTGATCATCAGAAAATAGGAGCACTACGAAATGGCACTAACACCAGAAGTAAC
>CAFBQD010000058.1_pt1 | contig 3166 bp, 3 predicted proteins | sample 7269871 | NCBI WGS metagenome assembly CAFBQD01 (sample SAMEA6814169, study PRJEB35770) | freshwater metagenome | biome: Freshwater; feature: Freshwater reservoir; material: water | place: Czech Republic | collected 2017-06-27 | depth 30m m
TATGTGTCGGTAGACTTAGCATTCACGACCCTACAGGCGCCTGTAGCTCAGTCGGATAGAGCACCCGCCTTCTAAGCGGGTTGTCGCAGGTTCGATTCCTGCCAGGCGCGCATGGCCAATGAACAACCGAACCTGATCTGGATCGACTGTGAGATGACGGGGCTTTCTCTTGAGAAAGATGTCCTCGTCGAAATCGCCGTCCTTGTAACTGACTCTGAACTAAATGTCATTGGCGATGGCGTCGATGTTGTTATTAAGGCGAGCGCCGAAGCGCTCGCGGGCATGAATGAATTTGTCACAGCGATGCACACAACCTCAGGATTAATCACCGAAATTCCAAACGGTGTTTCTGTATCAGAGGCAGAAGATGCGATTATTAAATATTTAGAGAACGCTAATACTGTGCCAGGAAAATCACCATTGGCCGGAAACTCTGTCTCTGTCGATCGCTCTTTTATTGCACGTGATATGCCGCGCCTAAATGACTACCTGCACTATCGCACCATCGATGTCTCATCGATAAAAGAGTTAGCCCGGCGTTGGTATGCCAAGGCCTACTTCAACGCCCCTGCAAAGACGGGCAATCATCGCGCCTTAGGCGATATTCAAGATTCAATTGCCGAATTAGCGTATTACCGCAGCACAGTATTTGTTTCCGACTCATCGGTGTAACAGGTAGACTTTGGCACTCATGGTGGACGTAGCTCAGCTGGTAGAGCACCCGGTTGTGGTCCGGGATGTCGCGGGTTCGAGCCCCGTCGTTCACCCCAGTTTTAGAAATTTGTACGCTGTCGCGCCTGCGACGAATAGAGAAAAGTGTGAGCAATGATTTTCGATGTTGTCGTTGAAATCCCAGCAGGTTCTAGAAACAAGTACGAAATCGATCACAACACTGGCGAAGTTCGCCTAGACCGCATGCTTTTTACGGCAACGCGTTTTCCGCATGACTACGGCTTTGTTAAAAACACACTCTCACTTGATGGTGATCCACTCGATGCACTTGTAATGCTTGATGAACCAACTTTTCCAGGATGCGTAGTTTCTTGCCGTGTAATTGGCATGTTTCGTATGACCGATGAAAAAGGCGGAGATGACAAGCTTTTATGCGTTCCGGCTGGAGATATTCGTAAAGCAAATCTGCAGGATATTGAAAATGTTCCCAGTTATGAACTCGACGAAATCAAGCACTTCTTTGAAGTCTATAAAACTCTAGAACCAGGCAAGGAAGTTCATGGCGGTGCTTGGGTTGGTCATGAGGCTGCTGAAGAAGAGATCAAGAATTCATACAATCGCTATAACGGTTCACATTAATTAACTGGCACAAGCTGCTTTGGGCACGTTGCAATAATTTTTTCAATTGCGGCCTTTTCTGGCGCTGTTAGCCACAAGCCATATTTAGCTTTGACTGCTACTTGGCGGGCAACATAAGCGCACCGATAACTCTTCTTTGGTGGCAACCATGTTGCTGCATCTCCGTCACCTTTTTGCGAGTTTAATACACCTTTAACCGCCAATAAGTTCAGTGGGTCATTTGCAAAAGCAGTGCGCATTTCAAGAGTTAATTTAAAAGCACCCGTCTGCCACGCATTTGAAAGTGCCACCACGTGATCTATCTGTACAGCAATGCTTGTGCCCACTCCCCTAACAAAATCTATGTTTTCACCAGAATATGGATCAGGCAGAGTTCCGGCCAGGATTACGCAACGATCTTTAAATATCTCACCCTGTAGATCGCGTTTCAAAATATCGTTGCGGGTATCACAGCTATTTCCATCTACATCTTTCCAAGCGGTTCCGAATTGTTCTCTTGAATATCCAGTTTTGGGCGCACGTCCCTTCACCGCCAATGATGTGATTACTTCAGAGACTGTTGGCGCGGGCGCACCAGTTGCTTCTGGAATCCCTGCCAAAAACAGAGTCAGGACTAGGGCAATCCTTATTTCCCAGTGACCCATAAGACCATTTTGGCAGTGTCACGAGTGTGCAACAAGGGCTAACTTGCTGATAGGTTTCCACCTGCACTCAAGCGCTTCGGCGTCTGTGTGCCTCGGGTGGTTAGCTCAGTTGGTAGAGCAGGTGACTCTTAATCACCGGGTCGGGGGTTCGAGTCCCTCACCACCCACTTACATAGTGAGCCCGAGACACGCGGGAAAACGCTATTTTGTGAAGTGTTGGGTGAAATTCGAAACCTCAAATCAGGCAGATAAAAGCAACGTGGAAGCAACGGGAATATTTCGCTTTGATCTGCCGTTTGCGAGTATGTAAACCTCGATGTAATTTGAGGACAAACCCTCGTATATGGGCGGTGGCTTCCAATTCCATAATTGGAGTCGCGCGATAGGAGCGCACTTATACGCCTAGTAGAAAGCCGTACACGTGCCACAAAACCTATCAACAAAGTACTACCTCGACGATAAAACACAAATCAAGAAAAAGATTAAACCGCCAAAGCGTGAGAATGGGCAAGGTTCCATTTACAAGTCAGGCCCTTACAAAGATCAATACAAGGGATCAATTCATGATGTTCATGGAAAAAGGATTACCCGTTCCTTTAAAACTCGTAAAGACGCTGAAAATTGGGTACATGAGCAACGAGTAGCCAGAGAGCGAGGAGAATCAACATACGCTGCAGATTCAAAGAGTACGGTTAAAGAGTTTTTAGATTTCTGGTTGGAGCAAGTCAGCGGAAATCTCACGGCAAATACTTACCGGAATTATCGTTCCACTATTGATCATCGAATTAATCCTCACATTGGGAATTTAAATGCTTCCCGCCTAAGCCCGCTCGTAATTGAAAAACTCTTCGCAACATTGAGGGCTTCTGGATATAAGGCGGGCACCGTAAAAGGTACTTATCGCGTCTTAGCTGCGGCATTTAATTATGCAATTCGTATGGAAACATTTGTGAAGAATCCTATGCAAAGAGTTAGCCTTCCCAAAATGGAATCTACGCCCACGCAACATATTCCCAAGAAAGACTTCGATGCCATCTATCAAGCGGCTTCTCTTAATCCGTATACCTTCGCTCGAATATATGTGGGCATGGTGTTGGGATTGCGCCCCGGCGAGGTCTATGGATTGACATGGGGAAACATTAATTGGAAGGAAGGCACCCTCCTCATCGAATATCAGGTGCTGAGAATCAAAGGATTTGGATTAGTTTTCA